>OGQU01000240.1_pt1 | contig 71610 bp, 102 predicted proteins | sample 1553341 | NCBI WGS metagenome assembly OGQU01 (sample SAMEA2579920, study PRJEB22360) | human gut metagenome | biome: human gut; feature: human-associated habitat; material: faeces | place: Denmark | collected 2008/2010 | reverse complement strand
AGTGCTCATAGTAAAAGTCCCGGCAAATACCGGGACTTTGTCTACAGTCTGAGACCAGGGATTTCTCCCTGGTTCGATTTAAAATTTAAGGTATCTTGTAGCTGAATACCCTGTTACACTCTTGTACTTAACTTTCGTCCAAGTGCTGCCTTTTTTCAATACTTCAACTTTAGATTTCTTCGGAATCTTACCAATGATCTTAGATGATACGTTTGCACTCTGTCTGATCATCAGTGGATCGGACTTTGTAACAACCTTAGCATATGCAGTCTTATTAACAACTTTTGATACTGTCGTTTTTACGGCCTCTTTGACCTTTGCAGCTGTTCCCAGCTTTTTATTACAGATTCCCTCTGCGATCAGCTTAGCAATCTTATTAACGTTTTTACCGATCTTATAATCGGACTTGGAGTCACAGAAAAAGCTCTCTGTCATGATCGTTGTTGCCTTTGTGCCATTCAGCATGTACAGGTTCGTTCTCTTCTGCACGTCACGATCTGTAAATCCAGCGGATACCAGTTTCTTCTGTACTCTCTTTGCGTACCTCTTACCATTTTCGGAAACGTATAATACTTCTGTTCCGTGTGCTTTTCCATTATAGCAATTCAAATGACCTTCTACGACGAGATCATAGTTCTTTGCATTTAAACGTGTCAGTTTCCATGATTTTTCCTGTGATGCAGCGGTAAATACTTTCTCTGGGCAGATATACAGATCAACACTGTGTCCGTCACTCTCCAGATATTTTTTTACCTTTTTCATCAGCTTTTTATTGTACTTATACTCGTTTACTCCACCGCAATCTTCTCCACTTGCTGATGTATATGATCCATTTTTAAGCAAACTGTGTCCTACTGTCAATGCGATTCTCATATGTCTACACCTCCTGTTCTGCTGCTGCCTGATTATCTTCTGTCTGTTCCTGTTCCTCTGGATCTTCTAATTCAGTTTCAGGTAACGGAGTCTCTGCGTAATTTGTCCATGTTCCGTCATCTAACTCTGTCGTATGATTGATCTTATCTTCTCTGCTGACTTCCTCAACATCTTCTAAATCGTATACTGAATTATTTAATTTACCATCATCGAGTAGATCTTTAATACCGTCAAACCACAGTTGCACAGCTTCTTTTAACATGCTCTCGCTTACAAATAATTGAATAGGTTTGGGCAAAAGTCCTCTGGCCATATGTATTACATAATCAAATTTCTGCTGTCCTTGCTTGGATGCACGGAAGGTTTTCTCTGCTTCTACAAACAGCTTGTATACATCCAGTCTGATCCCTTCCAGACCTTTTTTTGTGACATAGTCGATCAGTTTCTTAACTAAAAAAACAATGATCAACGCTGTGATCACTGCCAAGAATAACACTTTATTCTGTTCAAATAATTCTTTCATCTTATCTCTCCTTCTTATAGTCCAGCTTGTTTGAGTACGAATCCGATTACTGCCCCGACAACTGCTGTTAGGACATACATAGAAATACTTCTCCATTTTTCTCCGTCTCGGTTTTCCAACTCTTCAAGCCGCTTGCTTTGTTCTGTCTGATTAACGAGCATATGTTCCATGTTGATAGCGAGCTTTTGAACGGACAATGTAAGGTCATTGATCTGTCTTACTGTCACTTCTAACGCTTCAATTCTTTTGTTTTGTCGGGTTTGCTCATGATCAACATCACTCGCAAATGCATTATGTTCATTTCTACTTATGTATTCGTCATCCAAATATGTCTCCTTCCTCAGCTACACCGTTGCTGTCGTTGTTACTTGACTTGTTTCTAATTCGGAAGAAAATATGCAATAGAAGCAATTAACATCACTTTCGTTTGCTTCAAGTCCTACGCTGATCTTAACTTTTCCACCGGTCTGTACTGGGTTAGGAGACAGGCTTACAGACTTAATTTCAATGATTTCTGCTGCCATCATACCACCTTCACTTCTATATGCTCTATTAAGATTTCGTCTAATACTGCATATCTGATGTCAAGTGTATAGGTACCACGCTTTTGAGGAGAAATCAGTGCTTCTATATCATGTTCTTTAATATTACAAACTCCAGTGCTTTCTTCAGCTTTGTCTTTCATGTATATTAGCGAATACTCCGCACTTTCAATTGTAAATTTCTCATTTTTAATAGAATGTATAGTAATTACTGCTGTTCTGGATTCTCCCGGGTGCATTATGATCACTTTCTTTTTTTGCATGTTCTCCTCCTCTTTTTTTCTTCTTATTTCTCGTTGTGCAAGGTTGCATACAAATCAAAAGGCTTCAGTGAAACTCTTAATGCTTTAAGATCTACTGTAAGTATGTATGTAGAATAGCTACTTACATTCCCTGCCTCATCATATGCAGTTAATCCGATTACATACCTGCCGTTTAATGTGGCTGGTATAACGGACTCCCATAAATCTAAAGAGTCAGCGGATCTAGTTAAGATCACTGACTCTCCGTTTACATTCCCTTCTAGTCGAACTACCATAACAACTAACCTAGTCCGTTACTTCAACGGATATGATAAATGTTTTGCCAGCATCGACTGGGTTCGGTGTCAATGTAACACTCTTGATCACAGGTGCGGTTTTGTCTAACGTAACGGTACGTGTTATTGTCGTTGTCTTACCAGCACCATCGGTTGCAACAACGGTAATTGTGTTTGTACCTACTGCAAGAGTAAGGGCCTTGCTGAAACTTCCATCGCTTCCAACTGTGACTGCTTCTGCTGCTCCAGAATTAAGTTTAACTGTTACCGTGACAGGACTGCTTGTTGCATCGTTGGTTGTACCTTTTACTGTGCAAGCAGTTTGATTTGTAATAAGTTTATCAGTTGGGCTGGACAATGTTAATACAGGTGGAACTGTATCTACCTTAAACGATGTTGAGCTTGTAGCTGCTGCGTTTCCGTCATAATCGCTTGCATCCAATTTGATTGTATGGCTTCCATCGGACAACGCTGTCGTTGGTGTATATGTACACTGGTATCCGCTTGTGATCGCAGTCTTAGTTATTGCATCGCCTGTTACCTTAGTACCACTGTCTAGCGTGATACCGATTGTTGATGGATTAACACCAGAATCGGTATCGGTTACCTTCCAAGTAATTACAGGCTTGTTGTTTGTCGAATATGATCCGGACGTTGGAGACACGATTGCAATAACTGGAGCGACCTTCTCTTTTACCTTTAATTGCAGTGATGATCCTAACGTACTGTCGGTTGCATCTTTTGTGATTGTGTTTCCTGCCTCATCGGTTGCCTTAACCGTTACTCCGTAATAATGTCCACTCTGATTGTATGAACTCTTCGACGGAGCTGTTACCGTAGCTTCATATTTGCCGGTTGAACTATTAAGAGTCAGTGTGTATGTTTGACCGTTAATAGTCGCTTGTACTGTTTTTACTGACACTTTTTTCTCCTTTCTTGTTCTCAACAACACAACTAAATTCTGATTACGATACAATCATAGTAGGAACATCTGTTTCGACAACAAGTCAAACAATTAATCATTATGGTGATCGAAAACTAAGTGATTACAAATTTATTGTGTTTGCGTTCGGTGCTAGTGATGATGATATTCGCAGTATTGTAACTGTTCCAAGGGTTATCTTCGAAAAAATAGGAAAATCCTATAGCTTCGTGGCTCATGGTTCGAATGACAGCACGATATCTGCAGTATCGTTTACATATGCAAGCGATACTGCTACAACTGTAAAACTGTCTGCTGATCATGGCGTTAAATACATAAGAGTTTTTGGGATTAAATAAAATTTCATATAATTTAACTAAATTGTATAAAATACCTAGGAACTGTAAACATAGCAATGACTATACTGGTAGACGTACTGTCTTTGCATCGCACATTTATCTGTCCGTTTCTGGCGTTTATGTAGCCGGTATTTCCGTATGGAGTCCAGCTTCCGTCAATGATTTCGCAAGGAGCGAAAACTTCATTTTTTAAAGTGATACCATTAGGTAAATCTAATAAAGTTTGAGTTGTATTTCCACCTGTCAAACTTTTGCTTTTTCTGATATAAAACATAGCACACTGGCTATTTATTTCTATGCTGATTCCATCAGTAGAATAAGTTTTGTATTCTTTATCAGAATTTAGCTGTGTTGTTGAGTTCTATTTATTGTTACCATAGCTGTTTAGCATGGCGATCTGTTTTTTATAATATTTTTTCGCATAAAAATAAAATCTCCTTCCCTTTTAAGCAGATTTAATAGTTTATATATTAGATTTGTTATTATTCTTTAAGCTGCATAACGAATATATTCATACTCTATCATTTGGTCTGATGCATCATAATAAGTTCCAGCTGTCATATTAATGTCGGCATGCCCCATTAATATCGCAACATTCTGCAATGGCATCCCTCTCATTATGAGGTTTGTGCATAATGTTCGTCTAAATTTGTGCGGATGTGCATACACATTGCACATTCTTCCAAGGTCTCTTACTACTCGTTCAATTCCATCCTTTTGCAATCGATCATAAGGGAATCTCTTAGATGTAAACAGAGCAACATTATTATCTTGCCTTGTTTCTAAGTATCTGTTGAGATAAATCATAGCGGTATCTGAAATGAATACCGTCCTCTCTTTATCTCCTTTCCCTACAATTCGTACTTTCTTTCTCAAAAAATCTACGTCGTTCAAACTTATATTACTTAGCTCCGACACACGACATCCTGTACATGCTAACATCTCTATCAACGCCCGATCACGAATATCCGTACATGCTATACGCATACGTTCCATTTCATCAGCTGTAAACGCATTCTTCTTTTTCTTTGTTACTTTGATTTTCTTAATTTTTCGAGTTGGATCTTTGTCAATGTACTCCTCATCAGCCAGCCAACTAAAAAACGAGGATATTGCTGATCGCTTATTGTTTAATGATAAATTCGATATGCATCTGCTTTGCTTATACGCATATAGAAATCCCCTAATATCGGTTGCATCTATGTCTTTTGCTTCTTTTGCAGTGAAATAATCTACAAACTGTGTTAGATGTAAATTATACTGTTCAATCGTTCTGTTGGATTTATTTTCTACAATCAGCGTCGCAAGGAACGTATCTTTTAGCTTCCTTAAACTGTCATTGTATTCCGTCAATTCCGTCGATTCTTTCTTAATCTGCACATCTCGGAACTCTTCTACCAGCACATTTTCAAGATAATCTAGCTCTTTTTTCTTGATTCTATTGCCCATTTTAATCAAAACATTGCTTATAATTCTGTCACGCATAATACATTCTCCTTTGTGTGTTATGTGTGCATTATACTCTTTTCCGCTGCGGAGGATTCGTAGACTTCCGCAGCTAAATTCTGATATATCCGGAATGCACTTTATATCGATGAAGTTATCCGGCACATCAGATGCATACGGACAGATGTGGACAGATAATCCAGGTATTGACACTTATAACATCAAGTATACTGATTGCATTACTAATGCGTTTATGAGTACAGACGGGAGATATGGACTTATACATCTCGAAGATATTCCAGGTCCCAATTCTTTCAAATTTAGATTAACTCAGACGGATAATCATGTTCTAGGCAATTGTCCTATAAATAAAACGATTGTTTTGGCTTACAAATATTATCCTTATTCTTTGCCATAGACGATATAGGATATATTATCACTTGACGGATTACAAACAAACCATGTTTCATTCATTTTAATTTTTCTACTTCCGTTATTATAGTTCATCAAAATGCAAGCGTTGTAAGTATCGTTATATCGATAAGATGTAATCTTATTCCACCATGGACCTAAATCATTGATGTATATCTCAGGAAGTGTGATATCCGAAGCACCTTGGTATGCAATTGTTATCTGAATTACGATCTCTTTGTATTGACTGGGCACGGTAAATTCTTCAGATAATTTTCCGTCAAAGATTCGTTTCCAAGTCTTATCAGAATTTAGCTGCGTAATAGCATCCTGTGCATTCGTCATGTCAGTCTGATTTGCTGGCGTAAATCCAAGTGCCGTTTCCACATTAGCATCTGTAATCTCGCTTCTGATCGTTGCACTTGATTTATTCTCCACATTTCCAAGACCAATCTGTGATTTCGTCACTCCGTGCGGATTTGTTTTATTTCCTGTATGGCGTGTTAAATTTGTATTTAAGACTTTCCCTTGTGCAGCACTAAGCGATTGATCTGTTGCATCCGACGTTAAATTATTCTGGATTCCTCTCCAAGTGTTTGTATCCTGTGTAGGCGGTGTATAACCAAGGGCTGTCGTTACATTACCTTTGGTTAATTCTCCACGGATTGTAGCACTGCTTTTATTCTCTACATTGCCTAATCCAACTTGGCTTTTAGTAACTCCGTGAGGATTACTTTTATTCGCAAGATGATTAATCAGAGTTGTAATTGCAAGTTTAATCTTTGCAAATGCAATAGATATTTTCTCGCCACTTGATAAAGTCACAAGAGTTGTTGTATCTGAATATGTCGGTGTCTGATCATTTGTCGCTACGTTCGGAACGTTCCCTAAGCCTACTTGCGACTTAGTAACACTATGAGGGTTGCTCTTGTTTCCTGTATGCGTATTTAACGCTGTCTGCATAGTTTCAAATGTAACGTACCCTTCTGGATCAACCGTTGCTGTCATTGTTACATCATTATTAAGCTTGATGTAAAAATTATGTACTAACGACCATGACGGCATAGCCGATTCTGCCGGAACTTCTTTCCCTGTTGTACTTTGAGAAATCGCAAACAACACTTCACTTCCGGTTGATCCTTTTGCATAAATTCCAAGCTGTGTCATGCTGTATCCGGCAGATAAACCAGCGTTTGAAAACAATACTCCTATCTTGATTGTTTCGTTTGTTTTTGTCACGCCCTGTACTGTTCCAGACTGCTTAATTGATGATACCGCCGTCTGACTTTTCAAAGCACTAACGTCAACTTTACCAGCACCAGACTTGATCGCTGTTACTGTTATTGTTCCTCCGCTTAAGGCATTCTTTAATAATTCAATACCTGCATTTGTAATTACTGTATTTTCCCACATGATTTTATACCTCACTAACGATCGAAGAAGAATATTCACAAGAGCCTGAAACAATCGCATAATTCAATGCCGTCTCTGATTCTATAACGTCTGAAACACGAATATCGCACAATAAATGTGCTGGTTTCAATTCGTCAATTCTTCTTACTACTTCATCATAATTATTTACTTCGCCATAAAGATTGACTTGAAATGTATTTTTTGCTGTATTTTCTATGAGCTTTGTTTCTACACCGCTCAAAGCTTCTATGATCTTTTCAAACCTTTTAGGATTCAAAGGCCTTTTTATCCTCATTTGCGAAATCTGTGTTCTTCTCTGCTCAATCGTCTGATCTGGAAGCGGCGTTATTCCGTATTCTTTTTCCCAAATAGGGAGCCCCCATGTAGCACGATCAACAAATATCTGATCAAATATATCTTCACATATTGTTTTTACGTCATCTATCTCAAGTCCGATCACTTGGAACAGCCAAAGTCCGATTCTTGATTTCCCATAAATCGGCGATACATAGTCAATCATTTGTTTTGCACTTTCACTCGTCAGGATTTGCTCCATAAGGTCTGTTTTATACCACATAGTATCATCCCTCCGTTATTGTTACTGTTCCTAAAACCGGCATTTGTCCAGATTCAAGGTCTACATTTTTTGACACTCCATTGATTTGTACACTGTCATAATCATAGATACCTGATACAGCTCCAAGGATACTGTTGATCGCTGATATTCTAACCGCACTATCATTCGATGAAACATTTAACAAATATGACTGAAGTGCAGCTTTCAAATCATTCTGCACATCGCCAATTTCTGCTTCTCTCAAATAAACCACAGCTGATATGTTAACTACTACTGTTTCAGGAGCCGTTATCTCTAATACAGCATTGGGCGGTGCTAAGCGATCTGATTCACTATCTGGACGCATAATATAATCATACACAGCATCTTGAATCTGCTTCGATGCTGGTACTCCGTTCTGATCCATTAAGATGATCTTGATTATTCCAGAGTCATCTTTTGCTGGTATCACAGTAACTGCACCAACACCGGGAACTGACAATGCCCATCGTTTATAGTCTGCCACATTCCCAACATAGGAAATGTCATGGCTTCGATCATACTCAACAATTCGTTCTCTTAAAGTATCATCGTCCTCTTCATCCAAACCGCCTGTAACAGCTTCCTCATTTGTAACAGAGATTATTTCATCGAGCAGTTCTCCTGTCTCATCTCCAGTATGTAATACGATCGCATTTACTCCAACATTGCTTGCAGATCCTCCTTCTGCTGCCTCAATTGGAATCTTTGCATTTCCAAGAGAATCGACCGTAACTTCCTCTGTTGTTACAAAATCTATCGTATTTCCTTCGTCATCTGCTTCTGTAGAAAAACCATATCCTAAAGGAATAACAAGACCGGCTTTTGCTGTAACAGTCACATATCCTGTTGCATTTACCGATTCTCTTCGTACAAGACCTCTTCCATCAGCGTGGTAATCCAATAGGTAAGATTCTTCACAGGTTACCGGCGAAAGACTTTTCAATACTTCCACAAGCACATATTCTTTTAGCTCTGCTATCTCAATCGCTGTCGGACGTGTAAAATCCCAAGGAAAACCGCCTTCGGATTTATCAATATCTTCTGGAAGATTGCTAAGCATCTTTTCATGGATTTCCTTTTCACTCGAATTATTCAGGAAATCTGGCAATTCTAGTTCTTCTGCTTCCAATGCCATTTTTAGACCACCTCACTTTCAAATTGTGTCTGTATTTCTATATCTCCATCAATGCCCTGCACCTGTACTGTTACAAGACAATGTTCTGCTTCCCATTGAAACATAATATTCCCAACGTACAAAGTTCTTTCGGACGGATCAGCCATCAATGCTTCTTCGATTTCTCTTTGTAAAATGCTTTCTGCCTCTTCACGGCTATCCGCTTGCAAGGCACTTTCATAGTCAATCCCAATGTCGGTGGAATATCCTTCATGAGCGTATCTTTGTGTCATGATCGTTTTGTAACACCATTGCACCCACGCCTCGAACCCGGATGCCTCTTTTAATTTTCCATCGTGAAGCGTAACAAAGTCTCCAGTATCAAAATCAAAAAAGATGCTGGGTTTATAACCTGCATCTTCCTCTTCTTCTGTATTTTCTTCCTCAGTTCCTTCATTCTCTTCATCTTCAAAATATTCTTCTTCATTTTCATATTCCTCTGGGAAAAGATTATCCGGCATCTTCTTCATCTCCTTCCACTTTACCGATCACAACGATTTCCTCTGCATCTGTCCAGATCAGTAATACTCGATCGCCATCACTTACTTTTGCATCAGATAACATCAAAAAATCGTCATCCGGTTCTGCACTTTCTGGATAAGAGTCAGGAAGAATCCCTCCGTCTTTCATAGTTCCAAGTTCTGCAACAACATCCGCTGCACTTTGGTTTCCTTTAGAAATCTGTTCGATTGCCCGGATAAAATTTTTTCTTCCATTTCTCTGCATAAAACTCTCCTTTAGTAAAAAACAACGTCCATCGTACCAGCAACACAATCATGCGTAATACTTTTTACTGTTTTATTTCCTTTCAGTCCAGCGGTACCACATCCAACATAAACGGTGTCTCCACGTTTGATCTTCGGATTGCTAATCGCCGTTACTATGTATTCATACTTAACCTTTGCACTGCTCTTCAATTTCTTTTGTGCTTGTTTCTTTATTTTCGAAAGTTTCTCTTTCTTGTCTTTGTCCATAATTTCTTGGATCGTTCCAAACTTCGATGTATTCTTAGACATTGATGCAAGTTTAGGAATTGACTTTTTCTTTGCTTCTCCGTAGATCTTTATCTTTGTAACGATATCATCCATTGTTACTTTAACCTCTATGGATATTACATTCTTTCCTTCCTCAATCTTATAAATCGTTGTATTAGTATTGGCATACTTGACAATCACTGTAGTTCCTTCAATCGTAAAAATATATCGGCTGGAAAGTTTGCTTTTCGCCTTGTTCAGCACATATACGATCATATCTCCAATATTCTTCTGTACTGGTTTGATCCTTTTATTTTTGATTGATCCGTAACTGTATTTCAGTTTCAACTTCCATGCCGTACAGATTCTTTTTACAATCTCTTTTGTGCTTAGCCCCTTTTTGTAATAAAAATAGTCTTGAGATTTCATCATATAGATCAAGTAATCATAGGCTGTAAATGTTACTTTTTTTTCTGTATCGGTAACCATATCTCTATCCCAGATTACACCTCGAAACACTTCAAAATCTCCATGGCCAACATTCGCATATATGTATAATCGGTCTGATGGTTGAATCAATGTCGCAAGTGTTACACCATTTTTCGCAGCGTTCATTACTGTTAAGCTGACCTCTTTTGCCAGCGAATCAGGATCATCAGACATTGTCAGGTCCTGTATAACTTTCGATTTGTATAGATCGTATTCTTGCCCCGAAGCCGTCTTTACAACTGCTTTATACAGTGGATTTCCTAAACTTGGCATATCTTCCTATCCTCCTATCATTTTTAACAGTGTTTTATAATCAGCAACACCAGTTACTGTTAATTTGTGCTTACGTTGGTAAGTTTTAATCGCTGTTACTGTCTTAGATCCGCAAGCACCATCCTGTTTGACTCCCACCATTTTCTGGACAAATTTTACGACCTGTCCTTTTCTTCCGGTTCGAATCGTGATCTTTTTCATGGCTGATTTCATCGAAGATGTCAGCTTTTTATCAACTTTCAGCTTCGAGTAGCCATCTTTATTCATTGCTTTCTTTAATTCCTCAACCTTGGAATTAGAAACTGATTTACTGCTTGGAACAGGAATCACAAGCACCTGTCCTTTATAGATCGTATATTTGCTGATCTTTTTCTTTGGATATTTCTTACGTTCCTTTTTATTCCTAGAATCAATCAGTTTCTTATTTGCATTATAAATAACCTTGTATTTTTTACTGGACCCAAGATATTTTTTTGCAAGTTTCCGTAATGTTTGTCCTTTCTTTACTTTGACCTTTTTCTTTGTGGTTTTGGTACTTCTTTTCGTTGAGGAAACACTTATTTTTTCGTAGTCGATAAATCTTACCGTGTAGTAATAATCATTCAGGCTTTTGACCGTAGAATCGTATTCTGAAACACGCATATCAACATTGATCTTCGTTCCTGTAATACAGACATTTACCACTTTCCCATACTTAGCCCAGTATTTCATCAGTGCATCTAAGGTTGCTGGATCAGTCCACTTACGAACAAATTTCATGCCTTTTCTTGCTTCTCCGGGAAAAAAACATTCCCAGCTTAGTTCTGAAAGATTTTTACCATTCGGAACACTGACCTGACCTAATTTATAGATATCATATTCTGCAAACTTACCTTCGATTGATGATTCAATTTCTTCAGGAATGATCGGAATTTGTATCTTCTGATCATTCCCTTTTGAATTTTTTCCAGTAATATATATGTCCATTTACATTACCTCCGCTGTTCTGTTACTTGCCGTTGATCCGATTGCATCTGCGATCGCCTGCATAATAGCATCTGCGATCTCTCCTTTAGAGTTTTTGATAGCATCAACTATGCCGTCATTTCCAGATGCATTGACGCTGATCGTAATACCACCAACGTTGATCACTGGCTGACTGCTACCAGACGAAGCTTTTCCAGATCTGGATGATCCTCCAACAAGTCCACCTTTGGCATGCTTTGTAACGCCTAAAATCTGTCCTGCTTGATTCCAGAGAGATAATGCACGGCTTCTATGTCTAGAAAGTGGAATGACCATTTCGTTTCCTTCTTCTCCTAATTCAGAAACGATATGACCTCTGACCAGACTACCCTTCGCATTATGAAAGAACTTTCCATTTTTCGGTAAGGCTGTCTGTACTTTCGGTTTTGTCGTTGTCTTCTTTCCAGTCGTCTTTTTACCAGACTTTGAACCACCGTTATTCAGATAACTTCCGCTTGTAATACTGCTGATTGCATTTGCCTGTGCTGCGGTTGTACTTGCTGCGGAAGCAATCGTTGAGGCGGCGGATGCTAAGGCACTCGCAAGGGATAATGCGGAAACACCTGCACTTTGCAGATTACCACCTGCTGCAAGTGACATTGATCCCATAGCTCCTAATTTTCCACCAGCGGTTGCAGACATTCCACCTAAGCCACTGACTTTTCCACCGGCTGCATTCGTAGCACCTGAAAAAATCTTTGTCGTCTTTGATCCAACATTCGTTTGTTTTGTGTTTTTCTTATTCTCCTCGTAAGCTTTCTGTACGGAACTTGCCAGTTCTTTGTATTTTGCTCCTTTTGGATTAACACTGCTAATACTGTCTTTACTGTATTTCCAATATTCCTGACTCTTTGCCGTCATAGAATTACTGTTTTTCAGTGCATTCTTTCGGCTGGATACAAACTTTCTAAGGGAGTCGCCGAACTTATTTCCTTTTGTGATTGCACCAATTCCACCAATTCCAGCACCAATAAATGCTCCCGGAACTGCTCCAACACCACCAAAGGCAGCTCCTATGGCTGCTCCGGCGGCTGCACCACCTCCAACCATTCCAAGTTTCGTGCCACCTCTATAGGCTTCCTTCTTCTTCGTGGCTGAATCTTTTGAGGTCACTGCGTTATAAATATTACCAGCTGCACTTCCTATTCCAGCAATCCCTAAAGCTCCACCTAATAAAGATGCACCTCCAACGGCTGCTGCTCCACCAGCGGTCGCTGCACCTGATCCAAGTTTTACGCCTAGATTTCCAAGCCATGCTTTCCATCCAGTGGCAGCTACGGTTTCTCCATTTTTCAGCGTGACACCAGAACCGCCTAAACCAAACAAGCCACCCGGTGTCCTTGTCGGTCCAGCTGGTGTTTTCGGTTCAGTTTGTTGCATTTTTCGCTTTACGCTTTCTGGTAACCAGATTTCTTTATTACCTGTCGGATTTGTTCCCGGTATTGTAGAATTTCCGTTTCCAATTCCTCCGTTCACATTTACAACTGCCGCGGACACATTGATTGTTCCAATAGAATCTCCCAAAGGATTTGTTTTTCCTCCACCTCCAGAACCGCCAGTGATCAGATCGTATAGACTTTTTCCACCTTTAAACAGCTTTAGCCCTCCAGATAATCCAAGAAATCCAGCTAAATAATCTGCGATACCAGCTTTATCTCCGCCTGGTAACAGATCCTTAAGAGATTCCTTGAACCAGTTTCCACCAGCTTTTGCAATATCTTTTCCAATCCCAGTAATTTTTTTAACGATCGCCGGTCTTCCTTTAGAATCCCACCACTTAGAAAACGGATTTACAATCAGTTCATCCCAAGCAATACTAATCTTGCCACCGATTGAAGCATTTTGGAATTTTGGCATACTAATAAGATCGTCGATCTTATCTCCAGCCTTTTCAAGTCCCTTGAATACAGATGTACTTGCATACTCTCCAAGTTTTTCAAGTGATGTTCCAGCTTCTTTTAGTTTTGCATCGGATTTATCAAGATAATCTGCAAATTCTCCTAAACCTTTCGTTGCTCCCTTCTGGAGACCTTTTCCCCATTTAGAAACAATGTTTATGTCGAACGTATCTTTAATATTTGACATTAATCCAGAAACCGTCGAATTAGATGTTTTGTCCATCATTCCATCAAATTCTTTCAGCCCATTAAGGATTGTCTTAACTGCTTTGTCTCCACTGATTTCGCCCTTTTGAGACATTTCTCTGATCTGGGCTATGGATTTACCCTCTGCATCAGCAAGATACTTCCATGCGTTTATACCGACATCTGTCAGCTGATTCATGTCCTCTGCGTTCAATCTTCCGTTTGTTTTCATCTGACCTAAAGCTCTGGATACTCGAGAGATACCCTCTTCTCCAGCTCCAAGTGCTGCGGATGCATTACCAATCTTCGTCAGGTCAGGAATAATGTCTTTATCAGAGAATCCATAAGCCAGCATCCTTTGTGCATTTGATACTACGGCCGATGTGTCAAACGGAGTAACAGATGCAAATTTCTTCGCACTATCCATAAACTTCGTAGCTTTCTTTTTAGATTTCAGCATTGTTTTAAAGCCAATTTGATATGTCTGAAATTCGTCTGCTAATGATACTGGATCAGCTATCAATTTCTTTGTAGCAATTCCAGTTATAACTCCACCAGCCAAAGTTTTTAGTGAAAATATAGAATTCTTGATCTTAGATATAACACTTGGGATTTTTTTGATCTGACTTGTTACCTTGTCATCGATTTTTAGGACTGCTGAAAAAGTCTTTCTACCAAAACTCATACCAGCACTCATAGCTTTTTTGATCCCTGCTGTTGCAGTGTCTTTTAATCCAAGTTTTGGAGTCCAGGTCTTTTTACCGATCCCGTCTCCCTTTTTACCAAACTTGTCGAGGACTGGACTTGCTTTATCTTCAAGTCCTAATTTTGGCTTTGCACGCTTCTTTCCAAGCTTGTCCATCTCTCGTGATGCTTTCTCTGCATTCTTCCCTGTTTGCTGTAGGCCAGAAGATGCATGGTCGGAATATTCCGATACAACATCGATCACAATTTCTTTGTTTACCATTTATGCATCTCCTCCTTCCATAGCTTTTAAAATTGCTGCAAAAATAAAAGCCCTCTCTCCTTCAGGAAGATCAAGGGCTTGTGATGGTAACATTCCAGTCCGTAAATAATTTTCTGCAAGCATAGAAGCTAACGGACTGGATTCAATTAGTTTTTTGCGTAGTCAACTACACTAACACCGCCTCCAGATAAGTTATCAATAGCATCGCTGACAGCTTCAAGCTCTCCAGCTGTTAACACCTCTTTGATAATTTCGTTCTGTGTCATAACCATATGACCAGCTTTCTTTAATCCTTCTTTCAGCGCTGAATTATCCCAGAATTTCTTTCCGTCAGTCGCTACTGTTGCAGTGTAAATCTTCCATGCCATGTAATCAGCTGTACTTACTTCTTTCTCAACGAGAGGAAGTGAAGCTCCGCCTGGGTTTGCCATATAAGTTGTAGCTTTCTTTCTACACTGTGCAATTTCATCGAAAGATAATGGTCGGACATTAAATTTAAACAATGTCTGTCCATTTCTTGTAATATTCAATGGCTGCTGTACTTCTGTTTTATACTCTGCGGCTTTTAAAAGACCAGTGATCAGATCCATTTCATTATCTTCGGTTACTGTAACATTTGTTTCTTTCTTTTCTGCCATTTTATTTTCCTTTCTTTATGCTGCTAATGATTTAATGCAGTCTGGTACGCTGTTAACAATGAACTGCATCTGTCTCTTAATAACCTCTCCAGGTTTAACATCCAGAATATTTGTATCTCCGTCAAGAATACATTCATCCAGTAAGAATTTGCTTTCCCCACCTTCCAGTGGTTCTGTTGCACCACCTTGGAGAGAAAAAATAGGAAATTTCCCACTTTTGATTGCATCCAAGATTGGAACAATTGTAAGATCGTCTCTTACTACAGCTTCCGTGAATGATGCTGTAAATTTAACACTGTCCGGAACTCCATACGTCTGGACATCTCCAGCCGGATGAAAATCTACATTAGAAACATTCATCCCGATAGAAAACTCTTCCACGGATGCAAACCAGATGGAAACTCCATCAAGTGTGATAAAAAGCTTTCCGTCTTTTCCTGTCATCAGTTTTCTAGTATCAAAACCTTTTCCACTCATTTATATAACACCTCCTACTGTGCGATATACTGGAACTGATATGTTAAGTAGATCTTTTCCATGCTGTCAACGTCATCAATGCGGATAATAAAGTATGCATAATCCGCTGCATGTGGATTTTCTGTATCCTCATAAAATTCGTAAGTATCTAAGATCTTTCCTTCTCTGTTCATTTCAGCCAGTACTTTTTTAGCTTCCTGAATTACATTATCAACGCCTGCTGCATTGTTGCTGATCTTACCGATCAATGGTTCTAATGTACGATTGATACGGTCAAAAGCTTCATAACGGACAGCTGTACGTTTGATCTTCTTCCATCCTTCGTCATCGTCCTCATCCAGAACTGTATATGTGTTCACTCCTGAATCAAACCAGACCTGTCCTTCCTGTCCTTCTGACAAAAGAAGCAATCCAGATTTGATCGCATCGACATATTGTTCATTCGTCAGCTGTTCAATGCATGACTCCGCATCTGGAATCTCTGTATGTACAATTGATGTACTTGAATCTTTGCATCCAATCACACCTGCCTGAACTGCTGCCGCAAGGTATCCTTCCACCCTATCTCCGGCAGTATTATAATATCCGCTACCGCAGTAAATAAAATATGGTGCATTATAGGATTTTGCATTCGTTTTTCTTGTAGCAAGTGACTTTCCTGCCGCTTCTCCAAGTACGCAAACACCCAATGCACCGTTTGAATGGATTCTTTCCATGTATGTCTTCGCTAATGCTTTAACATCTTCTTCGACTGTATCAAGCACCAGTACATTCCAAGCATAAGTTTCGAATGCATTAAACGCATTGCTGTAATCTTCTGTTGTGACTGCCGGTGCTGATCCACCAGCCAAAGCCTGCTGTGCAACCGTCTGCATGATCCCGGATGCTCCAGAAACAAGTTCTGCGGATAAATACTTGCTGTCTTTCATTGCTTCCACCAGATTTGCAGCCTCATTTACATCCGCACCAGCAATAAAGCTTACTTTCTCAACAAGTGTTGCCCCATTGTAAACGGAACACTCTTTTGTCGTTTCATCTCCTAATTTCTGTTTTACAGTTACGGAGAATTTCAAAGCGGTTGGATATTTTGTCTTTAATGTAACTGCATTTGTGGCTGTGGTTGTCTGTAAGGACAGGCTTCCTTCTTTACCACCAGTTCCAAGACGGTAAAGATATACCGTGTTAGCACCTGCATCAAACAGTTTTACCGCTGCATCGATCGTTCCACTCTCCATATAAAGTGAAAGAAGATCACTCTTTGATGTGATCTTCTGAATCTCTCCAACTGGACCAAAATCTGCATGAACCGGAATACAGAAAACTCCGTTCATTGCGGATGCTACACCATTATTTGTGATCTGCTCATGTCTGCGATAAACTCCAGCTCTTTCCTTTTTCTCGCCTTTTAAAAATAATCCGGACAAGTTCTTATACCTCCTTCTTCTTAAATGTATCTACAAGTTTCTTTGCTGTGCTCTGCGTTGCTTCTTTAACACCTGCCCTTGCAAATGCTGTTCGGATAATATCTTGTGATACTCCTAACACCTGTGGATTTTCTGCATATTCATCCACAGTATAAGTAACTTCTGGCACTGTTTTTGTTTCGTCTTTCTTTTCTGCCATTGTTTCCTCCTAACTTATCGTAATTGTCTTTAATTCATCGACTGTTTCAACATCTCGTAGCTTTCCGTACTGACCTCTTACCGTTACCTGTCCATCTTTTAATGGATCAAGTTTCGTGCTGTATGCCAGCTGATTTACAAAAAACGGCGATCCATCATTCATAACGAACCGCTCTCTTTCCTGTAAATCTTGCAGCAAGTTCATAACAAACTGATCAGCATTTACATCCGATCCGGAGATCACATGTACCTTGATGTTGTTTGTAAACCATGTACAAGCATATGTCGATGGGAACGTTCCTGGCTGCATAGAATCCAGTCTAGTATAAACAACCACTTCTTCATCATCCGGCTTCCAGATTTCGTCAAGTTCCGTGTTATTGATCACTGTCACGTTCCAGTTCTCATCAATGTGCTTTGCCAAAGAACCGACTGCATCCAGCGGAAGGTATGAATGTTTTGGAAAAGCATATGCATCGAATGTCAACACTGATCCACATACTTCTACATCCATTTGCCCTTCGATTGCTTCCTGAAATGATTCTGACTTTCTCCATACAAGAGAAATCGTTGTATCTTCATCGGTCAAGAAAACTCCTTCAAACGCTTTTTTCAGGATCTTCTTCGCTTCAAGCAAGTTCTTATATCCTTGATTATTAAACAGATACGCTATTGCAATCTCCATCGTTCCAGAAACCTTACGCTCTGAATCATCTTTCAGATTCAGCCCATAGATGATACGCCCATACTGCGAACCATCCCACCTTGAATCAGAATCATCAGGTGCCTGATCCAAAAATATTGCTGGTCCATTTTTGAACGTAGCCAATCCGTTAATATTCAGTCTTTTTAAGTACTTGAAAATTATTTCTTTCATAGAGTTACCTCAAAATCTGAACCGAAGATCTTTACAATCTCCGGCTCTGCTTTCTTCTTAATTGGATCAATAAATGGTCGTTTTGCCATCTTTTTTGTGCCACCTTCCAGCCATTCAGCGTGTTTTGAATTACTTTTTATCCGGCTTGTAACTTGATCTCCTTCAATCAGAGTTTGATCATCCCAGTCCTGACGTAACTTTCCAGACTGTGGTGCTGGTGTTTCTCCCGGTGCGGATGATCTATTCGGAAGCCGTTTGTATTTCTTTCCAGAACCGCCTTTCGACAATACTTCGATCTCAATATTTCTAAGGGTGTTTGTTGCCATTGCACCCTTTCGCATCATCTCTCTTTTGATACTTTCATCAAGATTCTTTGCACATGCTTGAAATTCAGCTTCTACGCCCATCTGTATCACTTCTTTCTAATACATAATAGATGGAAAACTGCCCTGTTCCAGCTGGATCTTTTGTACCCTTCACGATAAACTTACGATCATGGCACGGATCATCGCCAAGCAGTAACACATCGTTCTTACTTAGCTTAACCACTGGATGGTAAGACACAATCGTATGACTGATCGGAGTCTGGTTTTGTTTCCAGATTTCCATTGTCTTCATATCTGCTTCGGCTAGTACACCGTCTATGATCGCATCAGGGGCTTCTTTTTCATCACCCTTTACAACCATGCCATCGTCCATGACTTCTGTATCCTGCCAGTAAACACGGAAAGACTGCATATATTGATATGGTCTACCGATTGATGTCATTTTCAAAAGCGTCCACCTCCAGGATGATTCATCATGCCAACGTAAAAATACTCTCGTTTTTCATTCTCATACGGCTTGATTCCAACACTGAAAGATGCAATTTCTTTTTTTAGATCATCATAAAGCTGTTTCCAGAAATTCATTCGATTACCAAAATTAAAAGAGACAGGACCAACACTGTTGTCTACGTCCTGTCCGTATTTGAACATCATATGTTCTAGCAATTTCAGTTTTGCCATCTTAAAATTGTCTGGATACTGCTCTAATACAGCTGTGATCTCTTCATCGGAAAGTGCAGCTGACATTTCATCCTTTGATACATCAGTATCCGCCAATTCGAACCGCATCTTCATAACATCATTTGTATTGATCTCATCTGGAAAATAGTTATACGTCATTCTCCTCGCCACCTTCCGGCTGTTCTGCTGGTTCTTCGGTTTCTTCTACTGCTTCTGATTCCTGATTAATATCAGCATCATTGGAAAGATCAGCAAGTCTTGTTTCAACTGCTGCCTTGATTCCTTTTCTCGAATCAATCTCATGTAACAGCTGTAAAACCGGTGCATCTTCCTCTGTCATGGTCGCAATCTCAATTTTTGCCTCTTCCATTGTTTTCTGAATTGTGGCAAAGAACTGTAATAACTGCTGTGCGTTCACTGCAAGCTCGTGCTTAGATTGTAATAAAGGAATTGATAAAGTGTTAGGGTTAACACTTAAATTCTCTGTATTTGCTTCATTTACAATTGCTGCTTCTGCAATGTGTCCAGACTTCTTTAAGAAAAGAGAGCGTCGTTCATCTACGACACCCTCTGGGATAATCTCTCCGGCCTTATACTGCCTGCCGCCAAAATTAACTGGCTTTAATGCAACATAATTCATACTAGGCACCTCCTACTCAGCTACACATCCTGTTAAGAATGTTGCAAGATCATCGGAAGTTTTCTTCATATCAGTTGCCATAAGTCCTTCGATGAACTCTGTATGTGTTCCACCTTCTCCGTCATACTGTGATGTAGCCATCCACTGTCCGTTGCCTAACATATCCCATGTATAGATATAACCGGCAGATGGTTCTTCCAGAGATACCTCTTTTGGTGCATAAGTCATTAATGCACTGCTGTCGTCAAAAACAAACTTCATATCGGCTTTCTGACCGATCTCTGCTGCATTATATGTTGAATATAATACTTTAACCTCTTCAAATCCAAGAATCGCTGCAATTACCTGTTCGTCTACAAGTGCTGGGTTTGGTGTTGATCCTGAACCAACAACTCGATCTAAGAACTGTGGATGATTCTTGATCGCTTTAAATGTCTTATATCCTAAGCATAATTTGTTTGGTAATCTACGTCCGTTTAAAAGCATTTCCTGTTTCATATCGTCAAACGCACCTACGATATCAGCGTTAGCATCATCAAAACGTACAAACTGCTTAGATGTTGAAGCTGTTGTTTCTCCTGTCTTAACATTTCCCCATGCATCAGTATTGAAAAACTTGTTTGCAAAGATCATATCAAGATGCAAATTCATCTGCTCTGAAATCTGTCTTACCTTTGCACGTCTTGGATCAATCGTCGCTGGTGCTCCTGTTCTCTGGTAATCAAGAGATGTGATATTGTCTACTCCAACGATAACCTGATCTACCTCGCATTTGTAAGTACCGTCTGAATGAGAGAATACAGCTGGTTCTACTTTGCCGAACTTAGGCTTTCTTCTTACCTGATCTTTTGCAATCTCTTCCTTGTTGAAAATATAGTAATTTCCTGTACTTGCCTGCACTGGAAGAATCGGGAAGATACTTGGTGCAACGTTCATTCCCGGTGCCTGAAAATAGCTCATTGCCATATTTGTTAAGTAATAGTTAGGTTTCCATCCTTTCGCAATATCAACTGCGATTGCTGCTGCGTTATTATGTCCTGTGCTCATTTATTCTATTCCTCCTTTATTTACGCTTCATATCCAGCATGGATAATCGCAACTCTTACGATATCTCCTTTTGCTGTTGCCGGTGCAAGTGCCATAGCTAAAATGTACTGCCCTGTGATTGCCTTCTGACAAAATCCCTCTGCATCTACAGCAAGGAAATCTCCAGAATCAAACGCTGCACCAGCGGTCCACATGCCCTGATTTCTGATCTGAACAGTAATATCATCGCCTTTGGCTACTGTCTCATTTTCAAGGACCGCAATTCCTGTTGCTTTCTTTCCAGCTTCAGGAAGTTTCACTCCATCTTTTGTTAATAAGACTGCTGCAGCTGTTTTAAGTGCTTCCCCAGCTGTAGCAACGATCACTGGGCTATCATTGATCGGATTGTATTCATATATTCTGCTTGCCATCTTCTGTATCTCCTTTCCTATTTGTCGAACATTGCTCTTAATTCAGGATCATTCTGCATAACGATATCCTGTGCCTGTGCATCAGTAAGGTTCGGCATAGATTTCTTGATCTCTGCTACCTTTGCATTCATCTTTGCAGCACCTTCTGTATCGTTGTTTCCTGTGTGTGCTCCACCAGACTTACCGATCTCCTCAAACAGACCTGATTTCTGAATTACTGCAAGATTGTTATCCATGGATGCAATGAAGTTGTTGTACGCTTCATCAGATGTTGCTTTCATGGATTTCAGAACTGGCACTAAGTCCTCTGCTTTTGTTCCTAAGAGTTCATACTTCTTAGCAACTTCTTCTAAGGACTTCTGTTCTGCTTCCTCTGCTCTCTTCTGGATTGGTTCCATGATCTTCTTCATCATAGAAGTGAAGTCCTTTGTAACACCTTCCATTGCTTTATTCACTGCTTCCTGAACCTGTCCATCAATATCAGCTCTTTTTGCAGTATCCTCTTTTTTTGCATTTGCATCATCCTGTAATGCTTTTAATGCTTCTTTCTTTTCTTCCTCTGTCATATTTGAAATATCAAATGCCATTTCATTCTCCTTTTCTTCTTTTTCTTTGTTAATAGTTTCAGGATCGCAAGATTTCTCAATTACCTCTTGCATTTTTGCGATCTCAAAATCATCCGCAACAACAGTATCTTCTTTGTCTGTTGCTGCACGTTCTAATTTGATCCAAGACTTGGATGCATCATCCGAAAATGCCTTAAACTGATCAATGCTCTGTGCGATTGCTGCCTGTTTATCCTCACACTCTTTATCGAGTAGAATTGATACAATCGACTGCTCCAGAGAGTTGCAGGCATTCCAGATCTGATCCCTCACGTCGTAGATCTTCTTTTCATTCATTACATCATCAAATGATGTTGCTTCATCTTCCATGGACTTTCTGACATCTTCTGAATTTACTCCTAAGCTGTCACAAAACGCATTAAAGAATCGCTTGAAAAAGTTTCCCTTCGGTTCTTCTGCACCTCCTCTCTTTTTAATCAGGATATTTGCTTTCTGATCTGCTCCGATGTCTACTGCATCGATCTTTTTTACTTCCAGATCTTCCAGCTTTGTCTTTCCTTTTGTTTTCATGTTTCCTCCTTTCTAACGACACTTTTTCGAGTTTCAACACGATTATTCGAGTTTCAAAAACGCAAAGTGCAGTTTCAAACACAAAAAATAGACCAATTTGCATTTTTTGCAAAATGGTCCTTAGTTGGTCTATTAATTGAACTATTTAGCTATTTTTTGAACTAAATTTTAGATTTAGCTTAATTTTTAACTAATTTAAGACTAAATTTCAGTTTTTCCTTTCAGATTTTACTTCTTCAATGATCTTCTGAATCTTTCTTTTATAGTTCTTGTTCCCTGTCAGTCTTATGTGACTTTCCAAGGTTCTTAGATTTCTGGATGTTGGAACTCTTCTACGTTCCACGTTCTTCTTGATTGCGATCGCAACTCTTTTATTCCTACAGTGCGTATGATGCAATTCAAAGCAATCAGGGTTGTACACGATCCATTCATCCTGTCGGTGTGATTTCTTAATCTTAAGAATGAGATCATCTCCTAATCTGCAAACATCCAGTCATCCGCTAACATATCAGCTTGACTCGCTAACCATCCCATCTGTACACCAGACGTGCCGATAAACGCAATTGCTTTATTTCCAATGTCATTGTGATCACAATTAACAATTGTTCCGTCTGCTGCTGTGTACGAAATACATGTTGCAAGCTGAATATACTGTTTCTTTCCATTCCATCCTTTTCGTGCAACCTTAAGTCCTCTCTTTAAATACTTAATAGCGTTGGAAAAATCAAAATATGCTGCACCACCTAACTCTGGGCAATTTTCTTCATCTGCGATCATCCATTCATCAGATGTAATATTTCCGAATGTATATTCAGGACATTTTGTTTCTCGAATATCAATGTCCTCGCCATCTTTCGTATGCATGATAATTGTTGTTTTGTCATTATCCCAGAACCAATATCCACCCCAAGATGGTAGCTTCACTTTTCCTCCGGATTTCATAATTTTGAATGCATCTCTAAATTCCATTATTCGTCCTCCTCAACTTCAATACGTTTCGCTTTGCCCTCAATTGAGAACATTGTATAAGTTCCGTCCTTAATCTTTGCCCAGACCTCATTGTCTGTGATGTGGAAACCAACCCACCAGCCTTCAGGCAACGTACCTTCCTCTATACCGAGAGTTTTCATCTTTTCCTTAGTGAATATAATACTCTCGATCAGAACGCCTGCACCGCCTCGCTCGTGCATCTCTCCGGCTTCACGATAGAACTCTACATAGGTATATGCTGTCTGTTCTAGTTCTTCCGGATCAATTAAATCGTTCTGGCGGTCAATCAGCTGATTTCCATTCTCATCGACTGCAATCTTAGCCCATCCAAAGACGTACTGCTTTTCTTCGTCCTTCTTAGTAATATCTACTCGATTCAAGGACTTTCGTATACTGTCCTGTGTCTGTGCTGGGGATCGTATATAATCGTTAAAATATCTCATGCTTCCTCCTTCTTATACAGCCGATCAAAGTCATTCTTACGAACTACATTTAATCGACCGACTGAATCTTTTACAACATAGTCTCCTATTCTTGCAACAAGTCTGCTGCCTTTATATCTTCGTGTATTAAAATAGACCGTGCATCCTATAACGGCTGTTGCTCCGTCTTTCTGTACACGATCTATCATAATTTCTTCGGTATTCATTTTCTTTGTGAACCAGTCAGGGGCGATCATATCAATATCAGGTGTGATCTGCACTGCCTGAACTGTCTGCTCTATTGCTTTGTACTTCATCATTCTTCTTTCTTTGCATATCGTCCAGTTCCATTTGCATAATGGATTCCGTCACAGATTTTCATAGTTACTTCTAACATCCCTAAAGGTTCAAACTGCCTACGAATATTTCTCGGAATTGTCTTATCCTTTAACCATTCATGCATGTCGTCCAGTAATTCAAACCATTCTTGTTCGTGTTCTGATACATCCATATCTTGTTTCATTAGCTGATCGAATCTTTCTTTTAATTCAAGATGTTTTTCCATTTTCTAAAGCCTCCATCCAGTGCGATACTTTCTGATAATCTTCAATATTTCCTGATAACATCATTTTATCATAGATCATATTATTCAGCCAGTCATACCTATCTGGTAACGGAACAGAAATAAGCTTCATTGCAAAATCATAATCATTTTTAAATAACCCAGCAACTTTATTTATATTTCTTAAAGCTTCTGTCATATGATCGTACTGTGATTCAAGAATTTGTATATTCTCTTTCTTGCTAATCTCCTGTGCTGCAAACTGTACCGAACCCTCTTCCATGTTCTCATACTGTTTATACATTTTATGATCATATTTTGTAACTGATCTAGCGTGTAACTGTTCATGTAACAAAATATGTGGGGCTGTTTCATGTCTGGTTATAATATCTCCGTTCCACTGGATACCATAAACACCAGAATCATCATCAACTACGACCTTTCCACTCCATGAGCTTTCAAGATCAAGATGTTTGTCTGCAATCTCTGACATTTTATTAGCATGGGTTTCTATTTCCTCTGTGCTGTACTCTCTCAGTTCATCTTCTTCTGTTTCATACTCTGCGGCCATAGATTTTGAATTGACATACATAACACAGCATTTACACCTCGGATGAAGCGGAGGAAGTAGCTTACCTGGGGCAAATTCTTCGTCCATTCCAACAACTTTTCCGTTCAGTTCTCTACATGTGCTGCATGTATTCTCACTGTCCGTTGCGGACCATTTTTTGTCCTGTGGTGGTAATATACCCTGATCGACAAGATTCTTTGTATGCTGGTATCTGCCATACTCATAGGCAAATGCTCTTTCGGTCTGTGCAATCGTCTTAGCTCTTTCCCTTAACTTACGTTCAGCATACTTCGCTTGCTTATCCCTTGCCATCTGTTCGATCTTCTCTGGCTTCGTTCGAGGGTGTTTCTTCTCCAGCTCTGCCTTGATTGTTTCGTAATACTTCTTTACTGCCTGTGTCTGTGGCTTGGTTAATCCAATGCAAGGGCGTATGAATCTGGATAATTCATCATCGCTCATGTGTGATCTGATCCCCATTTCGATCATCGACTGAATTGCATCTTTCTGTACTCTGGTACAGTTTGTTACTAACTCAGCTGTATGATTCTCCAACCAATCAGAAACGGCCCAGTGATCGGCATCAAATTTATATCCAATATCAATGCCCTTGAGCTTATTCTCATTGGCTGCTGCTGCCTTCATGGCTTTGACCATTTCTGGTGCAATCTTATCATGAACCAGTTTTGAATAATCCTGTTGCCATTCTTCTACAGATTTCTTGGAGATCACACCAGCCTGAATAGCTTCTCTGATCTCTTTAAATGTAAAAACCGTCTGCTGATCCTTCCAATACCTAACCAGCAAGCGTGTTAATTCTGGACTGCTGCTATTAAGAAACCTCTCTAATGCTTCTTTCACATCATTTGGCTTCATCGATCCACGCTTCTTAACCTTTCGGAATAGGAACATATAATCAGCTCCTTCCTAATCGTTTCTTGGCTTCCTGTACCTTTCCAACATCTTCGGCAACGTCCTGATTGTCCTCTGGGTGTACATTATTTCCCTGTGATCCAAGATCATTTGTCTGCTGATCTTCTCTATCAGGATCAATGAATCTTTCATCGTCAGCTACCTTTGGCGGCAAATTGGCGGCTTCTCGAACATATGTTTCCAATTCGTCGTCTGGGATCAATACACCAGTGCCAACCATCGTCTGGATGTACTGTGCTAATTTGTTCATGTCGATCTTTTCAATATCTCCATGAACCATCTGAGGGTAATCAGTGATCCCCTTGAAATGCTCTCCGTTCAGATCAATCAATCTTGGGATCGCTTGGTTATTAAACGCTTCACAGATAATGTCAAGGTATGATCCAATCGCTACAGCAAATAACTCTGTCTTATCATCGGACAATGCAAATGATCCAGTGTGTTCATGCCCCAACAGAATAAAATCCGCAAGCGTTGTCATTGCTATGCGGCTATCATAACGATTTATGATCTCGTTCGTATCAATTTGTCTGCTTCCACCTGTGGAAACAAGCTCGAACTTAAATCCCGGTGGTAACACGATTCCAGCACTTTTGTCTTGTCGGACATTCTTTACCAAACTATAAGCCCAGGTTAACATTCTTGAGCCTTCGGGATCATCTGGATTATACAAGTCAACACCTTCTGGTGGTGTGACCATCGGTATACCAGCGAGATCTCTTTCTATCCCGATCCCTTCAAATTCCTGAATCCCTTTTTTAAAGTACCAAGAACGGTAAGCATTTCTCAGGATACTCCTTCCTTCTGGATTTCCTTTTCTGGATCTGGTCCTGAAATGGATTGCCTTTTCCAGTGGGATCGTATAAAGTCCAAAATTTGGCGGTGGCATCTGCGTCATGCCGATAAGATTGTCTTCATCGTCATACTCCCATTGATACAACGAATCCTGTGATCGGATAGGAAGCTTTCTCCATCCAATCAAACCATCATCATATTTGCTGTTCGTCTTAGGATTTCCTGTCCGCCCTGATCTCCTCTTATATACGATCTCATGATACGACCAGCCGTATGTAAGAAATGATAGGATTTCAGAGACTGTATCAGTCCATGTGTTCTGCATATCATTCATGCAAGACTCAACAAACTCTGCTGCCTCTATGTCCTTTTGATCGTCTCCCTGTGGCTCTACGGAAAACTGTGCCTGTCTAAGCAATGTATCTAACGCAAATATGATTGCTCCAATCACATCGTCGTTAGATTCCATTTCTGTATATACCTTTACTCCTCGTTGTCCTCTCAGCTCTGGGAGAAATTCTTCGTAAAAGCTACCGCCCCACCGATTTTGACCGATGCGACCTATTTCATCATACAATGCTATTTCACCTCCAGTAACTATCTTTTGTTCCAACATCACTTCCTGGAACACTGATTGGTTTAATTTTGTTTCTGTAGCAAGATAAAACAACAGCATCCGCCCGGTCCGGAGACTCTCCGATGCGTTCTTTCATTGCTTTTTTCGATTCTAGCCGTATCTTCCCTGATGAACTAAGATCATATTTTCTCGCACTTAATTGTGCGATAAGCTCTGTATCATTTGGTAATACTGCTTCTTTTTCTTCTAACATATCTCTTAATATGGACCATGCATAAGATGTGATATCATGATATTTTTCTGCTGCTTTCTTGTCTGGAACGGCAGCAGAAAAATTAACCGGAACGATAACCACACCAGATAGCTTTCCTTCCGATTTTAATTCATTCAAACGATCTGTTACCCCTCCACCAAGACCAGTATCATCTATGATCACATATATTGTTTTTTTATATTTAAACTTTTCCTTGATATTCCTACACTCTACAACAACATCTCCTACAGTTTTCATTAGATCTTGACCATGCCTAATCTTTTCTAGTGTGATTTTGTTATTCATATTTCTTGCGATCACTGTGTCATCGTCACCAAAGCGGGCCACATCGACTCCTAAAGTGCAAATATCAGCTGGTGGTATCTCTTCCAAGATGATCGATGCTTCCAACATTTCCAAGGGCATATAAACATCATCATCCTGTTTGGGAAACAATCCTTTTACTCTGACTCTGACAACATTACTTTCTTCTCCATATTTTCTGATCAGAGAATCAATGTTGTCTTTATTAGTTCTTTTAGATTCTGCGGAGTTTACAGTAATGCAATAATATAATTTACGATCCGATGTATGGCTGTCGTAAAATGTACCGCTTGCTTTTGTCGGGTTTCCACAAAGCAGCAATTTATTATTGGCTCCTGTCAGAGTACCTAAGATTGCTTCCATGATTGGATCTGCAACACCAGAAGCTTCATCAACGATGAATAGCATATTATCTTCATGGAATCCTTGCATATTTTCTGGAGTGGTTGCTGTTCTTGCTACTGCATACCAACGTTCTTTGCTACCAATCATAGATATTTTTGTTTTGGTCCACTGTAGTATCTCCTTCAATAACGGAGATTTACTTTGCCACTTTGAAACCTCTGCCCATAGAACATCGTTCAACTGGTGCAGTGTTGGGGCTGTTGCAACAACTCTTGCATTCTCAAAACAGCTTAAAAACCATAACAATGTTGCAGCTTCAAATCCTGTTTTTCCAACACCCTGTCCGGATTTTATCGTTACTTTTGGATTATCTCTTAAAGCAAATGCTGCTTCTTTTTGCCATTCATCTGGATAAAAAGAAAGAACTTCTTCAAAAAATTGAACTGGATTCTGCTGCCATAAAGGAATACTCTCTACAAGGAAATCATGTAATACTCTATCATCCATCTGATTCCCTCGCTTTTTTTACAGCATCCATCCAAGATTGAACTGCATCTTCTCCTGTATCAGTTTCACTGTGTCTGATTTGTTCTGTCTTAGCTCTGATCTGCTCAATCTTAGCTTTCTGTTCAACTGTAGCAATATCCATATGATCTGCAAGCCATTGTAAAGCTTTCATCTTATCAACCAGCTTAATACTCGCTCCGTCTTTTCCTTGCTTCACTTCCGTGATCAACGTTCCATCAACATCTTCAGATTGTTTAAATTTCACAGTATTGACTTCTTTTTCGAGGACTTCTTTTTCTCCAGTTTCTTTGTTTTCTACCATTACTGGACCAAAAGCACCTATAACTTGAATATTTTCTCGCCCAAACGATACATAATCTGTCACATCTGCAAACGCAATATCCATGTACTTTTGAAAGATATCTTCTTGTTTTAGCATCTCTCTGTTCATGTGATTCTGCTTTAGCTGTTCAATCTCTTTTCTTATTGCTGGATTCTTCATGAGCCTGCTCCCCAATACGGCAGCAGATGCATAAGTACATCCTGGATAAGCTTTCATGTAAGCTTTCGTATAATTAAACATCCTAGACTGATACAAACAAAAAAGCTGCTGCTGATCGGTAAGTTCATCGTTGATCACGACCTGACTTACATCCTCTGCAACGGCTTCTTTTTTGTGTGCACCCTTTTTATTTTGTGTGCACCCCTTTTGGATGCATTCTGTCTTTTTATCTCTCGACCATGCGTATCGTTTCTTCCATGACTTTACAGTGTTGATCGAGACTCCATACTTGGCAGCAATGTCTTTATATTTCATTCCCACTACATAGTCGGCTTCTGCAAGTATGTAGTTTTTTTCTTCACTCAAACATTACCACCTTCTTTCTTATTTCTTAAATGGACCTCCAGGGACTCGAACCCTGGACCGATCGGTTATGAGCCGATTGCTCTGACCTACTGAGCTAGAGGTCCTTAAATTTATGCACGAAAAAAGTACCCAATGCTATTAATATTTGGCCTCGGGTACTTTATTTCACTAGTTTATTTTTAGATTATTTTTCACAAGTTCTTCTGTTGCACAATTGAAATCGTTTTGAAATGTTTTAAAAATCTCATCATCATATTTTTTATGTAAAGATTCTAACTGTTCTAATTCTGTATCAATAGATTCATTTGCTTGAATTTTTTTATGCAAATTATTTATCTCTTTTTCTAACCAACCTGTTCTTTCAGTAATCTTCAAACATAAAGCGTCATATTTTTTATTTCCGCAATAATAACAATCTTCTTCCTTTACACTCATTGTTAGCATGAGTTCGTTATTAGTTCTTACAGCTTTTCCTCTTGCTAAATTATACTCTTTGTAGCATTCTTCTGTTTGCTGCTCTAGATATTCCTTTGCTCTGATCAACTCGTCTATAACATCATTGGCATAACTGCTTGAAAGCTTTATTATTTTATCACAGTAATCCATTTTTTCCTGACGTTGCTGTATCCTCTTATTCTCGATAAATGTTTGCTCTAAATCTTTTTTATTGCTTTCTAAAGTTTTAAACAAAACAAACAGTGTGATCATGCCGCTTACAATTGATCCTAGATATGATCCCCAGAATCCTATCCAACTATCTCCTCCAACAAAATTTTTAAAAACTGGACTTGAAATCATACACCCAAGAACAAATGGTATAACTCCCATAACAATTATAACTAACAAAACAATGTTTCCTTTTTTCAGTTTGTCCATAGACCCTCCGTATATTTTTTTTATTTATTATATCACAAAATTCCCATATATTCTAGTAGTTATAGAACAAAAGAACACCGTATTTCTACGATGCTCAAAAAAATTATACGGGGCGAGTAAAAAGGATTCTATCCAATTTCCTCAAGTATAACTATAACACACTTTTTTGTTTAATTTGTTTAATCTTTTAGATTTTCACTAACTATTTGAGAAATTCTACCTTTTGTATACCCCAATTGTTCTCCAACTTCCTGTTGTGTCTTACCATTTAGATAAATGAGTTCAAAGATCTGTCTTGCATTGCTATCAGGAATCAAACTGATAAACTCTTCGATCTCTGTCAGAAGTTCATCCACCTGTTCCTGTCTCTTTCCGTTGATCATCATCTGCCGATAGATCACATCTGTTTGTTTCGGCTCTGACATCACAACTCTCATGTGCGTTTCGATATAGGGAAACGTGTTCATGGATCCTTTTACTGTTCCAGCAACCGTCGGAATCCTCTCTGCTCTTTCATTCAGTTTCTCCATTTTGTCTTCCAGCATCTTCTGCTCCCTCTTCAGAGATCGATACTGTCTTAGTTTTTTCTTATCCATGTCTTGCCTCCTGTTACGATTAATTATCTGCTGCCTTATCCGGTCTGTCATCTCCTGGTACTCTTGTTTGTATAGTACCCGATCGGCACAAATGCCCATGCAGATTATCTCTGCACAGGCTTTGCATGGATCAATCATATCTGCCTACCGCTCTTTCTTTTCATCTGGCGGTTTCTTATGATCGCTTTTCTTGCATTTGAGTAATAAGGCCGTGATTCTTTCTCTCTTCTTCTTAATTCCTGTTCCTTTGCCTTCCAAGAAAGATACTTCTCACATCCTGTCTGACAAGCAACTCTCTTTGATCCGTGTGATCTATCTTTACAATTTAGGCACGGACAATCTCTATATGCCATTTATGTATCAACTCCTTATAATTTAGTTAACGGGCATTTCGTACATGGACTGTTATCTGCAAATAAATCTTCTCTATCATTTACAATAGTTGGATACTTGCAATAATCATCACACATCTCCTGCTTTACTTCTTCCAAGATGTCCGTTACTGTCTTCACTCTCTCATGATCCTCTTTCACGACACCCGTAAGATTCTCTGTTATTGTCATAACTCATCCCTCTCTTTCGCTGCAGCACAGAGTGACATCACTGCCACTCCTGCAACTGCTCCGATAAATAATCCGCTTAAAAATCCAACGATCATAAATTAACCCTCCATCATATTTTCAAACCTGTATTTTTGCTTTGCATCTGGATATTTTTCGTGATCTACTTCACTCATGAACATCTCTAATGGCCTAGCATACATTCTCTGCATCTCTCTTATATCTGAATATATTACAAATAATTCATTTGTTTCTGTATGACGAGCCACTGTAATAACAACGTACAAACTTCCTTTAAAGTGTTTGTATACTTCATATGCTTTCGGCATGTGTCGTCCATTTAGCATTTTCGCCGCTCTTTCTATTTTCTCTATTGTCTTTCCCATATTCTTAACGCTCCTTTATTCCAAGTGGAATGTTACATTCTGCATGATTGATCCCAGTATCAAAAATTTAATAGCTTGATAGCAATCTTTTTTTCGGTCGGAATAAAAATAAATTCCATAACATGCGATTGTTAGTGTTAAACTTAATACTTTTACAGCATCTTTTGTTGTTATCATTTCTTACTGCCCCCCCCCACATCGTAAATCTCACATGATACTACTTCGTTTCCTGTTCCGTTATCTGTAACCTCAACATCCACGTCATATCCGTGATCTACCAGAGCATCGATGATAATACTCTGGATGGATTCTTCTTTTGTGTGGATATAGGCTTTTCCTAATCTTTGTCTTACTTTGCCCATTCAACTACTCCTATATGATATATTAGTTGTTCCTTAACTTTCTTTAACAATTTTATTCTTTCCAAACATCATTTGCTTCTTTCTCACAGTTTCTTTCCATGTAATATTCAAACAAAAACTCTTTCTGTGCCTTTGTATAATCTTTGCATGGATTTCTTGTTGCCATTGCAATGCCCTGCGACGGGTTATGAAGAAGTACCCAGCCTTCTTTTGTCAATACATCCCCAGCTTCATAAAGTCTTGGCAGCTTTGAATATTCTTCGCCATTTTTTACCTTACTTTCTAAATACTCATAAGCCCACTTTTGATGATCTCCCCATTTTACCGCATGGAATTTTCCGCTTGGTTCTAACCAGCCATAATCTTTGGTTGTATGTTCCTCTGTATCAAGCATTCTTTTCATATAACTATCTAACTCTCTTGATACTACCGGCTGTGGGTCTGTAATCTCTTCATCAAGTTCATCAGCAATTCTCTTTTTTAGATATCTAGGAATGATTTTCATTGCAACGTTCCAACGCATTTTATACCGTTCTAATTCATCTTTAACTTTCTTTTGCTCTCCTACAATTTTCCATACATTCATATCTTCTGGCATTTTCTCCTCATTTTCAGGTGGATAAATTTCCAAATGGTATGTTCCATCTCCTGTATTTCCTTTTAATGCTGCGCGTCCAAGCAAAAGATCTTCAGCATGTCTTATAATTTGTTCTTTAGTTTCATCAGTTCCATGCATGGAAGATTCCAACAGATCCATACACTTATCGTATCCTTTACCTTCTACATAAAACCATTCTCTTGATAGATCCGTTATAAATTCTCCATCTACATTAAATTGTAATGTACACATTTTTCACTCCTTAATCCATGTTCCAATAACATGATGCAAAGTTTTAAGGCATCTTTCACACAAGAAAATGCTTGATTCATAATGGTCGAATCTTATTTTTAAAATTTCTTGGTCCTCTCGTGATTCTTTGCCACATTCTGTGCAAGTTCCTCTTGCTTCTGTACCTTTTCGTTCACTTATTCTAATCACATTCATGTTCTTTCTCCTTCTCACAATGAATACAACTATCATCACACTTGATCCGAACCCTTAGCTTCTGCTGCTTGTCCGGACACAGCTTCATGTCCTTAATTGACTTGCCTGTGATCTCACAGATGTAGCCTTTAAATTCTTTCTTGTTTACCATACTGCCACCGCCTCATGTAAATGCTCTCTTAATACGTCTGCTGTCTCGTGTTGATTCTCATACTCCAATAACTTAATCACATTCGGTAACACTCTTCGCCCTTTATCGATCACTTCCTGGTTTGATGCAATCATTTCTGCATTCATGTCGATGTTATAACGTTTCTTTAAATCAATTGCCATGTCTTCAAATGTTACAAAATGTTCTGCGTACTGATCCAGAGATACCAGGCACATGGATTTATGATCATATGCTTCTTTGAATCTTCGAAGCCTCTTTTCTCCAAATCCTTCGCTATCTGCCAGTGCTGATAATGCTGTTGTCATGATGTTTCCATAGAGTGTTGTTGCTAGGATTTCAAAAGCTTTATCTAATCTGTCGTTGTCGATCAGAAGTCCAACTCTCAATGCTCCTCGCATCTGAAGCTCTTTTCTTAATCCATCAATTCCCTTTTTTTCTGCAATGCCTAACGCATATGCCATTCCTGCCATTCTTGCTTCCTGCTCTTTATCTAATTTTCCCATCGTTATTTCCTCTTACTCGTATGATCACAGACAACTTAATTCTTTACCTGAAACAATGAATTATCCCAATCACTGTCCTATTACTTTTTGCCTGATTGTATAATTCATTGCGATTCCTTGTTTGTGGTTTGCAAAATGATAATTGTAATACTGAATCTAGATCATGAAAATAAACAGAAACTTGAAAAAATATGTTTACATCGTATGATTTGTTAATAGTTACTTGAGAAATCTTAATCAGGTAAAGAATTAAGTTGTCTGTGATGGTACTCCTTTCTACTTTACATTACTGCCAATAACTTATTAATAAAGTACTGCTGCCCTTTACCAGTAACCATCGTTGTTCTTGTTATTCTTATGCTCTCGTCTGGATTTGTGATCGTTCTTTCCTTGATTTCAAACAACCCTGCTTCCATGGATTTCTGCGTTGGCATATTTTTGCTTGATCCACCTTTGATCAGGTATCCATTATTTCTCAGGTATGCGAACAATCTATTCTGACCTGTGTGCACTCCGTTTTGCCGAAGAATCTTAGCTAACTCTCCAATCAAGATAGATGTATCGCTCGTGGACACAGCATCGGCAAACGCTTCCTTTGGTTTCATTCTCTTGTTATCTTCTAACAATGCAGCATTATTACTCTGTAGATCATTTATTGTCTTTTGAACTTCTAATACTGCTAACGCTAGCAATTCCTTTCCTTGTGGGATATGATCTGCAATGATTTGCTCCATCGTGTGAAATCTATCAATATACTTTGCTGTAAACTCTGTCCCTTTTACACCTGTAAGCTTGTGAGCAATAAATTCGCATCCTTTCTTTGTGATCTGGTAACATGGTCGAGTTCGATTGTTATTACTACATATGTTGATTCATTGAAAAATTCGTCGTGTCCAAGATTGGACTGTGCTAATTGATCAATGTATTCTCTTATGTCTCTCATCAGTTTGTTATGTGCTTTACCTACCATCTCAGCAACTTCAACACTACTGATTGTCTGTTAATCCTATCCATACACTATGTCATCTCCTAACTGTTTCTTTAACAACTGCTTCTCCAGATTCTCGTAATCACAATCTTTCACTTCTCGTTGTGTAAAATTGTGTATAGTTTCTTCTTTCTTTGGTTTCGGTGTTGATTTCTTCCGTTTCTTTGATGTAGGGAAGAAACTCTTATATCCTCCACCAAATGCTTTTCTTACAATGCCCAACTTATCAGAATCATTCTCAGCCAGAGAATCTAGTTCTTCTTTCAAGGCATTGATCTGTTCTGCAGATAATGTTTGTCCAGTATGATTCCTCATATCAAGATAAAGACAGAACTCTCTGTTCAGATCTGGATTGCTATAATAATATTTACTTTCCTTTACTTTACTTTCCTTTAGGGATTCTTCTCGGGAATTATCATTATTTTTCTTGGAATTATCCGTATTATTCTCAGAATTATCTTCAAAATGGGTAACTTTAATAAAAGGTTCTGTTTCTTCTTCATTTAAAAGCCAGAACCTGTCGACTTTTATTGGATTCTTCTTAGCTCTTGTTTTTACTGCTAACTGAAATCTCTCCTGTATTCCGGCAGAAGTTAGGACAGCGTCCGACTGGAAAAGCTGTTTATCAAACATCGACCGTTCCAGTAAGAATGTCAAGACTTGCTTCACCTTGTCACTATTCATGTTCAGATCATCCGACACGATATAGTAAAAATCATCATCTACAATGATGTAATATCCATTTTTATAAATTTCACAAAGAAGATAGATAAAAATTGTGATCCCATCTGCTCCATATCTGGATTTCAGGATCTTTATCTTCCTGTTCGAAAAGAAATTACAATCCAAAGAAAAATATTCGATACCTCGTTTCTTATGTCTGGCCAAAACGATTCTCCTTTTTCTTATTTGATTTCTTCTATCTCTACTTCAACTCGTGGGTCCTCTGCATAATGCTTTTCCATATGCAGCGTTACCACCTGCGTATCATCTCTGTATGCTAATTTACTCAATGCATCCAGAATACTTTTTGCAATGTTATCAATGTCTGGTTTCTTCGTTGGAAACATAAGGTCTTCCAACATCTGCTGTTTCTTTTTCTTGCTTGTACTCTTAACGATCGGATAATAAGCTATGATCGTTACTTTTAAGGGCTGTCCGTCATTAAAAATGATGTTGTTTGATTCCTGCCTGTAACAGCACTTGATCAGATTCTCGTATAACATAGTACCTTCTGGCGTATATGAGAATGTTCCACCACCTTTACTACGGACAGTTCTTGCCCTGGCTTTTCCTTTCGGAGCACCAGGGACTGTAAATCTAACTGTCTCCATAACTGTTACCCGATGATCGTGATCACTTTCAACAGTTCTCCCGGTAAATTCTCTGTTAAATATTTCTTGATAGCATCTACTGCTTCATACTTCCAGAGGCCACCATCAGCTTCTACCAATTTAAACATTGGCTGTCCATCGGAACCTTCTCTGATTCGGAAGATAAATTTGCTTTTTGGCTGATCTACTTCTAAGAAGGTACGATATGGACGAAGTGTTACCGGATTCGGTACGATCACATCTTCTTTTCCTGCAATGCCTTTAGTGATCGTAGCCTTCTGGCTGACTCCATCATCTCCATAGTTGGCCACTGTTTTATTTTCTACGTTTCCGGCAACTGAAAGAATCAGTTCTGTTTCATCACTCTGTTTAAAGGCAGTCTGCATGTTAATTACAAATGCTTCCTGATCATAGTAATGATCGAAATCAAAACCATTTGGATTTGTACCTACGCGGAATAATTCTTCTCGATTTCTTTCCTGTGTAAGACCAGATAATAATCTTACTTTTGTTGGAGATTCTACGTGAACGATCATAGATTCTCTTAACTCTTCACTCTTTCCACTGATATAATCGATCAGAGAATTAAGACTTGTAGCTGTCAATGGTTCTGCAAACTCTTCTCTGTCATATCGTGACATCGATTTATCGCAATAAGTCTTTCCTGCGATTTTTACAACATGTGGCTCTCTTGCACTGTCTGTCAATTCTTCTATATGTTCCATTGCTTCTCTTAAAAATGTGTTATCCATTGTTATGTACCTCCTGTTTATGCCTGTTTTGCTTTTCTTAAATCAATGACTTTGTTGCTTGGTTCATAGATTTCTCCAGTGTCCGGATCAAATGCTTTCTGTGGCTCATCTTCTTCCTGATCAATCACATCATTGACACTCATCTGTCCCGGAATCTGGTTAAAAATCTCGATCGCTTCAACCTCTCCGGTACGGAGATCACGTCCCATACTCAGGGCTGTTGTAGCTCCAAGCTCTGGTGCAAGGCTTAACTTTGTTTCAACTGTAGTTGATACAAAATTTCTCTCATCGTTTGGACGAAGAGAGATTGACACATTAATCTTTCTTACCTTCTGTGCATCTGTGTTGGGATCCTGAATGTTTTCAGTGACTTTTTCTAAAGCCTTATTGAGCTGTACTGAAAGCTTCCCTCCTGCAAACTGTTCTAAGTTAATATGTTTCATCGTGTTGCTCCTTTCTTTTATTTAAAGAACTGCTGTGGTTCTTCTTTTGTTGTTTCTTCCTGTAGTTCCTGTTTTTCTGGTTCAGGTGTTTCCTCTGCCGTTTCCTGCAGATCCTGATCTGCTACAATATTTTCTTCTGAAACTGTATCTACATAATCTTTTGTTCCATCTTCATGGATCACCGCCATATCAGATTCCATTGCATTCTGCATATCAATGCTCATGATTCCCCATTTACTGATCAGCTGGCGAAGCATTGTCTTATAAGCCATTCCATCAAAATCTTTCTCCCAGAATGCATATCCTTTTTTTGCTGCATACCCTTTGGAATACTTTAATGCATGTGCTTCCATTTTCTTTTTGGACCAGTACATAGCTTTTCGGAAACCGTTTGTATATTCAAACATTGCATAGTATCCGATCGTCTTTGCTTCTTCCCTTACTTCCTCATCATCGATCAGATTTACTTCGATTTCTTCATTCAGTGGATCAAATCGAACCAATTCCCCATCCTTAATTGCCAGAACGTTTAGTTTTTTGTACTGCCCTGAGCGGATCGCTAACTGAATGTATCCTTTATAACCAAGCTGAAACTGTGCTTCTTTACATCCTTTTTTGTTGTTTCTGAATGGAACCATGTAATACTGTCCAAGCTGTGGTGATGGAGAGAGTTTTAAAGACTCTCCAAGTAGTGCAGCACTTAAGATTGATGGATTTGTACATTCCTGTAAATCTGAATTAACCTGTACTGCAGATACAATAGAAGCAATGAAACGATCTCCGTTTTTACCACCGACTACATTATTAATCTGATTTTTTACAGCATCATTTGTAAGATATGCCGTTAATCCTGTTTTCTGTTGTCTGTTTGCTAAACTGTTTCCAACTGCCATTTTATAATTCCTCCTCTGGATCTATGATTTTAAATTCTTCACATACTTTTTGTACTAGACTGAGTCTTGCGTTAACTTCTTTAAAGTTATGTTCTTTTACAGTACATCGGAATGTGATCGTTGATATTTTTTCTCCTGTATTCACTGGCTTCTGTGCTTTTACTGGCTTTTCTGTGCTTTTACCTGCAAATACTACCTTCTTTGCTTCTTCTTGTGATCGTTGTTTTCTTTGTTCCTCTTCCTCTTTTAGTTGTTCTTCATATATTGCTTTCTGCTTTGCTGTCTCTTCTAATTTTTGTTTTTTATTAATCGCTGCAGTGAGATCAAAGTTCTTTAGATACTCTTCTTTCATCTCATAAGCAAAGGAACTCGTGTCTGCATTGATCACAAATAAATCATTGTCAACCTTGTCACGAATTTCTGTGATTTCCTTTGTGATCGATTTAAACGTTGTTGATACATTCAGCCAGGATTCTTTAAAAATTTTGTCAAACGTTACTACATCAGCAAGTCCACCGATTGTTTTTGCATAGATTTCTTTGACCTTTTCAAGTTTTTCCTGTCTTGTTGCTTCTTCATATCCTTTGATCTGCGTATCAATATTTGCAATCGCTTTATTAACAATACCAACCAGTTCTTTCTCTTGTTTCTCGAATGCTGAATATGGTTCTGTAATCTGTTTTTTAATTTCTTTTCGCTTGCTCTCTAAAGCTTCCACAAATTTATTAAGATTTGCACGATCTTTTTTGGCATCTTTTACCTGATCTGCTGTATAAACCAGATTCATGTAATCATTCGCTTTTCCCTGGATCTCTGTTTTTAACTCTTCATAGTTCCAGTCAATCTCTTTCAGGAATCCTTCTTCCTGCGGATTGTATATCTTAAATTCCATGTATTTCTCCTTTATTGATTTCTGTTATAAGTGCGCCTTTTTAATCACTTCTTCACGAGTCATATTTAAGATGACTTCAATATGTTCAACAGTCAGGTTATTGCCTTTTAAAATCTCCACAATTTTATTTACAATAGCCTGATTTTCTTTTTTCTTTTCCTGAACCTCTTTCATATATTCATCGTATCGATTCATGACAATTTCTCCTTTTTATATTTCCGGAAGAATCAAGTTCGGCTGCTGCCTTTTTACGACATTCTGCCAGAACTCTTCTTCCGCTTGTCTTAATATCTCGATGTCTTCTTCTGCCTCTGATTGCTCAATGTGATAATCTTTTGTCTCTAATCTGATCTGACTCTGCCACACTGATTTCAGCTGTGCCCTTAGCTCCACAAACTCATATTCGGTAACTAGCAGGTAATGTAGCACCTGTATGTAATAGTTATCTGGAATCTGATCTCTCCATTTTTCACGCTGCATACTTTGTAGGATGTTAGTTGTCTTGATTTCTAAGATTCCTTTGCGACCATCCTGATCGGTTAGTTCTCCATCCAAAGATGCATGTGCCCATTGATATTTTTCGTTTCGGATCATGTTGTCTCCGAAGTATTCGACCTTGTATTCTTGATGATCAAGTGCAAACAGTGATCGAAGTAATGGCTCCGCATCATGTCCATACTTCACATAATCCTTATCTGAAATATCAGGAGCCGTTCGCTGTCCTGTCTTTTCTAAATACAGTTCTGTATTGGTTTTATATGGATTGAGTCCTAATACCGCAGATGCATCAGATCCACCGATTCCGTGTCTGGCATTTAACCAGGAATCAAAGGAATCGAACTGGATCCGTTTGATTCCTTTGCTAATCTCAATCTCCTGCATCTTTAAACCTCTTTCCCAATTCTTTTAATTTAGGAAAGACAAGATCAAACTGTTCTTCTGACATTCCACAAAACTCAATTCCTGCATTTCCATACTTTTCTCCAATAATCAAGGCATTACCAAGAATCTGGTATCCATGGCGATCTGTCTCATACAGCCATGAAGCTATCTTATTTAATTTATTTTCATCGCAATGAAAATAAAATTCTTCATCAACCAACATGCTTACTTTTGATCCTGGTACATTTTTAATCTCAATTCCTGCACCAATCTCTGTATATAATCTCTTGGGCTGTACGTGTTCAATTAGCTCACATCTGTTTCCGATGTGTTCTTTCAACTTTTTCCATGATTTAAGTCCCACGTCTGGATATTCCAGCTCTTTTACCTCATTATCAGTTGTGATCAGAATCATCTTTCCCATTGTCATTTCCTCTTCTTTCTTCTAATAGTCCCATCAATTTTTCTTTCAGATACCATGCTTCGATCATACAGTTCGGATTGTTGAGAAACAGCATTGTACTGTAATCTGGTCGCTGTTCTGCACTAAAGCCATTTTCCCAGATCTTAACGCTTAGCACTGCGGTAGCTCCATGATATTCAGCTTGTACACATGGAACACCTGGTTCTCGCCAATCTATAGTTCCATCTGTCATTTCTTGCAGTCGCAACGATAGATCAAAAATCTCAACTACCAATTTTCTGATTTCACTTTTCTTCTAATCTGTGTTATACTTTTCTTGTGTATTTACATCTGTGCCTTCGGAAGTTGCCGCTTCCTGGGCACATTTTTTTATCATTCTTGCTACTTCGTCATAAGCAAGAAGCTTTGCGGTTTCGAAGTGTATTTTGCCTTCTAACTCTTCCGCCTGCATATCTAGCTCAATTTCTTTCTCTTGAAATTTGATCATATGATCAAGCTCTTTTAAAATCTTATTTATCAAATTTCTTCACTCCTTCCTCATAGATCATCGCTGTGATCAAACACAACGCTGCTAATTCCTTAAATATTCCCATTGCGATCAGCACCGCTGCCGTGCAGATCATGGCTTTTGTTTCACTTTTCATCTCATGCTCCTTTCTCAAACACTTATCATTTCAGTTGCAAAAAACTTTTTTGCATTTATGAAATATCTATGCTTATTTTCACTTGTCCGGATTGCATATCCCCATGGAAAAATCCCTTGAATCAGTCCTTTTTCGATTGTTGGAACCCCCATTCCCATCAAATACGCAACTTCTTTCGGGGTTAACGTCTCTATTTTCTTTTTAGGAATTACTGTCTCTTCGAAGTAATTCTCTGGAAGATCAAATGCTTCTGCAATCTCATTTCGTCTTGCTTTTGTCGGTTCCGAATCTCCGGACATCCACTTACTGACGGTCGATCTACTTACACTGCAGATTCTGGACAACTCTACTTGATTGATGTTTTGATCTACCATTACTTTTTTAAGCCTGTCCCTGAACACCTTTATCACCTGCCTTTCTTCAGATGGCTTAAGTCTCCGCCCGATTGAGTGCTATTTTTAATAATTAACCAATTTAGGGAGGGTTTCGGGGTTACGTGTATCGGACAGAGGATTAAGCCATCTGCTATTATTCTGTTGTTTTTCTTTCATATATCTCCTATACTTAATTCACAGGGCACTGGCATGTCCGAGTATTCAAGAAAGGAGAAATCCGTATGAAATACATTTTCTACATTGATCAGGAAACCGTATCTTGCGATTCAACCACCATTGAATCTTTAATTAAAGATAACTGCAATTCATATTTACAAGTAAATTCATCGCTTTGGGCTTTAGATATTGACAAAGATCGTTTCATAACTAGTTTTCTTGCTCCTGAAAAATACTATATCGATATACTCTTTGATGAATATCTAAATGATTCCAGTATCTGTTTTATGCTAGATGCGAATTCTAAACATTGTAATTATTTGTTACCGGACAGTGCTATTCAATTTATTTATAAGGACGTTGAATAACACGCTTCTTAATAGCTTTTGTCCCTAAGCTTTGCAACGCTTCTGTCATTTGAAGGAGTGCAACTACATCTTCTTCATCTAGATATTCTTTTTGGCAGAGCGTTGTAATTGCTTTTTGAATTTGATTTCTTACATAATTCAAATAATCACTAGTTATTGTGATATCTGGTTTTTTTCCCATATTCTCACCTCCTGGTTATTTAATTTCGGTTAAACCGAAGTCTAACGGTAAAAAAATAATCTGCGAATAACGTACATTATACGTTTCTTCTATTTTACGAAGCACTGGAATATCTGGATAAGACTTTCCTTGTTCATAGTTTCTAAGTGTATCTGTCGCTATTCCTATTAATTTAGCAGCTTCTTCTTGCTTATACCCTCGCATTTCACGGATACTTTTTAATGTTGCTTTCATATCTTTAGGAAATCTAGTTTCCATTTTCACTTTCGCTCACCTCCTTAGTTCTCTTATATACTACCACGGTTAAACCGAAGTGTCAACGGTTTTTCCGAATTTTTTTCGGTTTATGTTGATTTTTTTCGGTTTCTCCATTATAATATAGACATATTCAAATCAAGAAAGGAGGCACTGGTAAATGAGCGACTTAGGAAACAAAGAAGTCATGGCTAGAAATATAAAATACTATCTAAAGGCTAACGATGTTACTCAAACAGAAATGTGCAACACCTTAGGTTTTAAAATGTCTACCGTATCAGATTGGATGCATGCACGAACCTATCCACGAATTGACAAAATAGAAATGATGGCTAATTATTTTGGAATAGAAAAATCGGATTTGGTAGAAAAGAAATCTTCTTCTGCAGAACTTAATAAAAGAGACACAAAACAAATAGAAGAAATCCTACAGCAAACCAAAGACAAACTAACATCCCAAGAAGGACTAATGTTTGATGGTGATCCTGCTTCTCCTGAAGCAATTGAATCTATTCTAAACGCAATGGAAATTGGGATGGAGATGGCTAAGAAAAAGAACAAGGAAAAATATACACCTAAAAAATACAAAAAGGACTGATGTGAATGGACATAAAAAAGATTGTAAATTCGCTTGTCAAGAAACACAAAACAAGAAATCCTTTTGAGATTATCAAAGGACTAAATGTTATTCTTGTGCCAGTGCCACTTGAAGGTGTCAGAGGGTTTTATCAATATTTTCAAAGAAATAATATTATCTATATTGATGATTCTCTTCCAGAACATGAACAGATTCTTGTCTGCGCCCATGAGTTAGGCCACATGCTACTGCATAAAAAGGCTAACGCTCTCTTCATGGATACGTATACTGGATTTAACACCACAAAATACGAAAAAGAAGCTGATTTATTTGCTATGGAACTTCTGGTACCTGACGAAACATTCTTAGAATATCAAGAATATACAACTGAACAAATTGCACTCGCTCTTGGGTACACTGAAAAACTAATTAAGTTAAGATTAAAATCAAAATGAAGGGAACATAATGGGGTTATTAAATTCAATATTTGGAAACAACGAATTAAATGATAAGATTCAGGAATTAGAAAATTCTAATTTAGAAATGCAAAAAACAATTGCTAATCTTGAAATCGAAAAAGCTAAATTGGAATCGAAGCTTACACCTGAAATGTTGGATTTGGAATCTTTACAAAAACAGATTTCTGAATCACAAGTAAAATTTGCTCATGATAAAATGGAACAAGAACAAAAGCTTTCAGAACAGTATGATAAGTACATGGAAGAAATTTCTAAGCAAAAGTCGCTTATTCTTGCTTACAATGACGAAATTAATGAGCTAAATTCTAATATAAAAGAATTGAAAAATGAACTTATTACTTTCTCTGATGAAGTTCTTGTTCAGGATTTCGGGTTATATGAACCACGCTACTCTTTTACTAACGCTGATGCTTATAAAGCAGAGCTCATAAATATACGAAACCAGCAGAAAGCAATGATCAAGGATGATACAGCTGTATCCGGGAACATAGGATGGCAAGTAAATGGTAGTGAAGCCAAAGGACGAAAGTTAGTAAGAGACATGCAGAAGCTACTGCTTCGTGCGTTCAACAGTGAATGTGATGAGATTATTAGTAAGGTAAAATACAATAACTATGATACATCTGTTAAGAAAATGGAACGAAGTTTCAATGCTATTGCTAAATTGGGTGTAACAATGTCAATTGCCATAACCGCTCATTACTATGATCTGAAAATTCAAGAGCTTAGATTAGCTCTCGAATATCAGATTCAAAAACAGCGTGAAAAGGAACAAAAGGCAGAATTAAGAGCTCAACAGCGTGAAGAAGCTCGATTACAAAAAGAACTAAAAGAACAACGTAAAAATATTGATAAAGAACGCAAACATTACGAACAAGCCCTTTCTAATATCAATCATCAAATTTCAACCGCTTCTGATGACAATATAGAAGATTTAAATCAAAAGAAAGAGGAAATCATACAATCTCTTTCCGAGATTGACACTAAAATCAAGGATATTGATTACAGAGAGGCTAACCAAAAAGCTGGTTATGTATATGTAATTTCTAACATTGGATCATTCGGTGAAGGTATTTACAAAATCGGTATGACACGTAGATTAAATCCACAAGATCGTGTAGATGAATTAGGAGATGCTTCTGTTCCATTCAAATTTGATGTACATGCAATGATCTTTTCAGAGGATGCTCCAGCATTGGAAGCAGCCTTACATAGAGCTTTTGAAGATCGTAAATTAAACCTTGTAAACCAAAGAAGAGAATTTTTCAGAGTTTCCTTAGATGAGATCAAGGATGTTGTTAAGAATAATTTTGATAAAACAGTGGAATTTGTTGATGTTCCTGATGCTGATCAGTACAGAATCTCCCTGAAACTACGAGAGGAGGAACATCAAGAATGAGCATCTTTGATTTTTTCAGAAAGTCGAAACCCGAAGAACCTAAGCAAGAAGTTTTAGATGAACCATCAACTCCTAACATCGCCTTGGATTCATCATCTTATGTCAATGATTCAGAAGTTTCCCTAAAAAAAAGAGAGTTTTATACAGCTGTATTCCTCGACAGATACAGTACTGGAACTCCGATCATGGACGACAACGAATATCCAAGATACTTCCAGTATGATTTTGAAATCAAAAGCCCATCTAAATTTCATAAAAAATTAGTCCAAGATGGTTATTATAAAGATGCTGAATTGGTAGATATCTTGCGTTCTTTAAGAATACCAGAGTTAAAAGCTCTGTTAAGAGAATTACGTCTACATGTATCAGGGAACAAAGAAGATTTGATCAATCGTCTATTAGCTACTGATTCCTCTGATGAATTAATGCATATTTTAAATGCTGATCATATAAAATTTTATTCTCTATCTAATAAGGGAAAATATTTTGTGGAAAATCACAAAGATTATATTGATCTGTTTAACCACAGAATCAAATTAGGGATAGGCATTGACGAATATATATCTGCTAAGAAATCATGTCCAAATAATTATGATTTTCATAAGATCATTTGGTCTATATTCAATGATCGAGAATTTGAATACATGAAAAATAGTAAATTCAATTTATTAACATGTAATTATCGATCTATGGCTGAATGGCTAGGTGATTCAGGTAAACAGGAAGATTCTCTTCTGTACTACCTAAAGGCACTCTACTTTGAGATTATGGCTTCAAATTTTAGCAGCATATCATTATATAACGATGGCGTATATTCTTCTACACGTGTACATTCAGATTCTTTTAATGAACCATATTTAACATATCTTGTAGGAAAAATTTATAATTTAAGAGAATTTTATTCTCAAACAATTTTTGAAGATGCTTGTGAAGTAATGAATCACTTTTATGAATTTGTCTTATGCGATAAAAATACTTTCAAACGTTTGGTTGAAGATATAATCAATAATAATTACGATCATGACAAATGGATGAAGGAATTTACGACGAATCAGATCGCACTGGCACTTGGGTATAGTGAGGAATTGATTCGGTTGAGATTGAAATAGATTTATTTTGTCAGACTCTGACAAAGCAGTAAAAAGTACAGCAGGTATAATAAGGAGTAAACATATGGACCTTACAGAAAAACTACTTGACAAATCAAAAGAAGCTTTTACCATGGCAATAGAAATATACAATAAACCAACAATCAAATATAGAATTGAAGGTTTTAGTTTCTTTATCTGCAATGCCTGGGAATTAATGCTTAAAGCTTATATGATAAAAGCAAAAGGCGAAAATAGTATATATTATAAAGATAATCCAGAACGAACTTTATCTTTGGAAAACTGTATCCAACAAGTATTTACAAATAATAAAGATCCTCTTCGTATCAATCTTGAAAAAATTATTGATCTTCGCAATACCAGTACACACTTTATTGTAGAAGAATATGAAATGGTATATGTTCCATTATTTCAATCTTGTATATTGAATTTTAATGACAAAATGATGTTATTTCATTCTATAGACATGACAGAAATCATTCCTCAAAACTTTCTAACACTGTCTGTCAGCATGAAAGCCCTGAATGAATCTGAAATAATTGCAAAATATCCTGAACAGATTGCTACAAAAATATTCAAAACACGTGATGCTATTGATACTCTATCCCAGAATAATAATGCTAAATTTGCAATCACCATAGAACATCATCATTATATTACAAAGAAAAAAGAAGAAGCTACTTCTTTTGTAAAAGTTGATAAATCAGCTGATACTCCTGTGCAGATCATTAAAGAGCTGAAAGATCCAAACAAAACACACTGTTATACTGCAAAACATTGTATCGATGCTATACAAAAACAAATAAGTAAGAAAAATATTCAGTTAAAATATAATGGTAAAAATACTGAGTTTAACCGTTTTCATTTTAATAATTTTTGTAAACACTATGGATTAAAAGCCAATCAAAAGTTTTGTTATATTCATACACAGTATGAACAACCACAATATACCTATTCTCAGCAAGCAATTGATTTTATTGTGGTCGAACTTACAAAAGATCCAGAACATATTTTAGATAATATTAAGACAAAAAAATAAGTCAACCCCAGGGGCAAAGGAAATTCTAAGCATTACTGCCTACTCCCATTCAGGAACCCAGCCATATCCTTCTCGAGTTAACTTATTGTCATTATAATAGTTTATACATCATCTGTCAATTTATGCACAGATTTTTATACAAAATACTTTTGTCAGACTCTGACAAAACAATTTACTAAATACCATTTCGGTAACTTCACCAAAATGGTCAAAATAAAAAACCGCCTGGCTGACAACCAGACGGAATTTAGAAACCTATCAACAACGTGGTGTGTGATATGCTTCTGACTCGACACCAGAATTATATCATACATCCTGCAAAAACACAATTTGATAAGGGTGTATTTTTTGTACCCTTTTTTTAGAAAGGAATGATGATATATGGCAAGAAGAAACCCCAACGGCTACGGCAGTGTGACAAAATTAAAAGGTAATCGTTCACGCCCTTATGTGATTAAAGTCACTACATACGATGAAGATGGACACGGAAGGCAGGTCCCAGTGGACTATGCTGCTACTCGTGAAGAGGCAAATATTATTTTAGCCAGGTACAATGATAATCCTTGGAATATTGATCGCAATCGCGTCACTCTTGCAGAATTATATAAGCGATGGCTTGAAGTAAAAGCTCCTAAACTTGGAAGTTCTCGTTTATATACACTTAAAGCAGCTTATAAACATTGTCAAAAACTGTACGGAAAGAAATATAGGCAAATACGAGCTTATCATATGCAAGCAACCATGGACGATTGTGGTCGTAGTTACGCTACACAATCTCATATCAAAGCACTTTGGTGGCATTTAGATAATTTTGCATTTGAATTAGACATTATAGATAAGATGTATTCTCAAATAATTTCTGTCAGCACAGAACAGGGAGAAACTAAACGCACTCCATTCACTGAAAAAGAAGTTGAAGCTCTGTGGAAAATATCTGATCAAAAAAATGTAGATATTGTATTAATCTATATTTACACCGGATTCAGATTAATGGAATTGTTAAATATGACATGTGATCAGATCAATCTTGAAGAAGAATATTTTAAAGGCGGAAGCAAATCTTCTTCAGGGAAGAACAGAATTGTGCCAATCCATCCTCGTATCATGCCGTTTGTGAAAAATCGGCTAAAGAAAAGTAATGAATATTTTTTAGAAACTGATGAAGGATCTAAATTTAAAAAAGGGGATTTTTATGAAGAATGGAAAACTGTTATTTCTTATATAACAAAGAAGAAGAAAACTCCTCATGAAGCTAGACATACTTTTGAAACATTCCTTGATAATGCAGGTGGTAATAGAAAGTGTATTGATATGCTGATGGGGCACAAATCTAAAGATGTTGGAAATAGGGTTTATAATCATAAAACAGTGGAACAATTGAGAGATACTATTCTCTTGTTGAAATAATAAATTTCCATTCAACAAGTAACAAATTAGTAACACATATGTTAGGAAATGACCATTTTAAGCCATTTCCTAACATTGCAAAATTATTATACCATAAAAAGAATGGCACTGTATATCACTTTAGTAATATACAGTATCTTTCCTTTCTTCATTATAATCATATATCTACTTTATCTAAGCAAATTCCACATTACAGCCTGTGCTTTTTCTAAGTCTTTTCTCGCCACAAAAATTTCATACTGTATGGACTGTGATGTAGGATTCCCCACACTTCCAAAGTTTCCACGAAGTGTTCCTGATCCTGCCCATTCTCCTAAGTGATTGTATGTTTTGTATTTGTACTTAATCTTTTCCCGATCCAAGATATCCCTGATCGCATTAAATTGTATCATGTCTGTTCCAATCCATAAGCTTTCTGAGTTTAATATTGTAAGCATACTTTTCTCCTTTCTCGCAATTTCCAATTTTATTAAACTGGATTTGCCCCCTTCTTTTGCAGCATACCGAAGCCTCTTTCAACCTGTTAATTAATTTCTTATATTTTATCACAATTTCCTGACTGTGTCCTATTTTTTCCCATAAATAATTCCCATCCCGCTGATCATCCATGGTGTTGTTACAAATCCCGGAATAAAGTCTAGCTTCTTTTCCAGATTTCCTATGTAGTGAACTTCTGAAATTCCTTCAATCTTTGCATTTTTCTCGCACTGCTCTTTTGCATAATTCCATTCCACACCCCAGTGATCCATCGCTGTGATCTGTGCCTTTGGAAATGCTTTGGCGCAATGAACAGTAAGTGCTGCTGCTCCGCATCCGATGTCTAGAAGTTTCCCTTCACCATCCCAATCAAGATGTTTAATCAGATGTTCATGTACTCCTGCCATCATATTTCCTTTTCCAAATGCGAATGCTTCATGACAGATCAGCATATAAATTGCCATTACCAGAGTCAAAATGCATAATACGCCTACTATGATTGCAATGACCATTTCACTTAAAGCTACTTGTACTGCTACCGCAATAACACCTAAAACAATTACTGCTCCAAATAACATATACAATGCTTTTTCAGGTACCCAGTTTCCATAATTTGCTTTTTCATTCATTCTTCTTTTCTCCCTTTCATTAGTGTTCGCTAACTATTCTCATCAACTTTCCTGTACGGATGATAGAATCTAACATCTTAGCAAAACCTTTTGGATCAAGAATCTGCATCTGCATATGATTCTCATCTTGAAATAACGGAAAATGGCTGTACGGATACGCCTTCTTTACAGCATCACGATATTTATAATGTTCCTCGACACTTCCAAACTCAAAGAAAATGATTCTTTGAACCTCTTGTAACAGCTTTGGAAATTCTTTATCTTCCAAACTGTCCATCATCTGTCGATAATGGAACCATAATCTTCCTTGTCAATCTTGAAATCTGTGCAAATTGACCTCCATCAAAAAAAGTATGCTCAATTGGGATTTTCGTCTGAGAAAGAAATGTGAGTCCTAAATCTGCTCTGATCGATGAAGCGACAATAAGCGTTATTTTTTCTATTCCTTGCTTCTGAAGATACTCTTCTATCTGATGAATTTCATCTTGTTTACTTTGATAACTTTGTTCCCATCGTTTGAAATTCCATTTTTATATTCCTCCTTATAGTTTTAGTATATCAGATTCAAAAAATATTTCCTATATGAGATAATAAGAAAAATTCCTATAATCTAACAAATATCCACACAATCTATGATCATCTTCTCACACCTTTCATATCCTAGCTGTGAACTGTTTAATGACAATGTATAATTCCTTGCCATTCCCCATTTTTGTTCTGTATAGAAATTATAATTTATTCTTCGTCTTTTATCTGTATCCTTTATAAGTTTTACTGCCCCATCTTCTGTAACATTATATAACTTGCAAATACGTTTGATCTTCTCAGGCATGTCTCCATGTATAAAAATATTTAACACATCATCTCTATCCTTCAATATAAAATCAGCATTTCTCCCAATCATAATGCAAGGTTCTTTTTCTGCGATTTCCAAGATTACCTTTCTCTGTGCCTCATACAGCATATCATCCACGGATTTTCCAGTGATATCACGGCCCGAAAATGCATAGGCAAAGAGTCCCTTTTTCGGAGATAATTCTGCATTTTCTTCGATATATTCTGGTGATAATCCTGACTGTTGTGCAATCTGATCTATGATATTTTCACTGTAATAAGCAATTCCAAGCTGTTTTGCTACTTCTTCTCCGATAAATCGTCCACCGCTTCCAAATTCTCTGCTGATTGTAATGATTCTTTTTGCCATAATACCTTCCTCCTTAATGTGTTAATCGCTCTACTTTTATCTTTTGGATTTTCTTTAAAAAGACAAATCCGATCAGACATGCTGCAAGTTCTGTAATTGGGAATGCCCACCAGATTAAAGATACTCCTGCCTGGCCATTTCTTACAAAGATTGAAAAGATTCCTGCCAGGGGTAATATGACCACAAGTTGTCTGAGAAGTGAAATAATAAGTGATTCCATACCACCATCCAATGCTTGGTATATTCCCTGATATGCCACATTAATCCCAGCAAAAATAAAACTGATCGAGATAATTCTCATTGCACCAATAAAATATTCTCTGGAACTTCCCGCGTTAAATAACATTGCAAAAAAGCCTGGAAAACCTTCTGTGATCAAAATTCCGAAGATCATTAATACAATTGTATATATCAAACCATATTTGATTCCATCTTTTATTCTCTTTTTACTTCCCATTCCATAAGCAAATGCTATGATCGGCGTAATCGCATCTCTTAGTCCAAATGCTAAGAATAAGACAAACTGCTGTACTTTATAGAACAATCCGTAGGCTGTCTGGGCAGAAGGACTGAATTTTAAAATAAGATTCATTACATATACCATAATTGACATCAACGCCTGTGCAATGATCGCTGGCAGTCCAATCGCGTATATTTCTTTGATAATTCCCTCATCTGGCTTCATATACTTTGTTCCATGTTCAAATTCTTTGTTTAATTTCATATGAAAGACAAACAATAACGTTGCAGATGCTACCTGTCCGATGACCGTTGCATAAGCTGCACCTTGAACCCCCATTTCCGGAACAGGTCCAATCCCATAGATCATAATCGGATCAAGGATGATATTTACCACTGCTCCCACAACCTGACCGATCGTTGAATAGAACGAACGCCCTGTTGCTTGTAACAACTTTTCAAATAGTGAAAAGAATATAATCCCCACAGAAATTACACAACATATTCTAAGGTAACTTGTTCCCATAGAGATTACTTGTGGATCAACAGTCTGTGATGAAATATATGCTTTGACTCCCAAAATTCCAAATAATAAACAGCTCACATAAATAATCACGCCTAAAAACAGACTGTTTCCAGCAATCTTGGCTGCCTTTTTATGATTTCCCTGTCCAAGTGTCCTTGCAAGAAGTGCATTCGTTCCTACGCCAGTTCCAATTCCTACTGCAACCATCAACATCTGAACTGGAAATACAAGTGTCAAGGCATTTAGAGCTGCCTCACTTCCTGCCCTCATGTTACCTACAAAGGCACTATCTACAATATTGTAGACTGCCTGTAATGCCATCGATAAGATCATTGGAATTCCCATCTGAATCATGAGCTTATTAACTGGCATGTCCTTCATCTTATTACTTTCTGTCATTTTTAATTTTTCCTCCTTTTTTTGCATATAGAATCCTATTTTGTAGGATTCTCCGCCTGCGGCGGGTCGCTTCAGCGACACATTCCCCCTCCGCCGCAGTGCGATCCTGCCCGGAGGGCTTTTTTATTTCATAGGGGATTTCATCGAAATTTCTATGAAATAAAAAAAGAATGTAGTTCATCAGAATAAGCTGGACTTACGCTGATTGGCTACACACTTTTTAATGACATTTTATGATTTTAAAAATAGAAAAACGAGCAGCAAAAACTGGATTTACGCTCGTTTGCTACTCGTTCGATTTTTATTATATTTTGATTTTTTGAAAAAGTCAAATGGAAATTTATTATACATTCTCGTAATTACAGATTTGAATCGCTGCACCATTTTCCATAAGAGAAAATCCATGTTTTTGATAAAATGGTACATTCTTTTTGTCTTCTGGCATTCCGTCTATATACATAAAATCTTTATATTTTTCTTTGATATATTCGATCATTTTTCCTGCAATTCCCATTCCCTGATAATCAGGATCTACCAATACATAATGAATCTGTGCTAACATTTCACTGTCATCTAAAACTCTGGTTAATCCAATGAGTTTCTTTTCATCCCATACTGTAAGTACCGTTGAGGAATTCATAAGAGCTTTATATAAACGTTCTGGATATTTCCCTGAAATCCAGTTCACTGATAAAAACAGTTGCTGTACCTGTTCTTTTGTAAATTTCTTTTCTTCCGTGTATGTAAACATTTTTCTTTTCTCCTTATCCACGATGATCGCATTTCTAACATTGCACCATCTCATCGGGTCCTTCTTCTATGTAAAAAATATCGGACCATTGACAGATACTTTGTAAAATAGGCACAACAGATTTTCCTTTTTGTGTCAGTGAATATTCAACGCGCGGCGGAATCTCATCGTAGGATTTGCGATCAACAATTCCATCTTCCATTAAATCTTTTAAGGTTGCTGATAATACAGCATCTGTAATATTATACATTTCTTTACGAATTTGACTATATCTTAATTTTTCATTGGCAGACAACACACATATAATGCGAGATTTCCATTTTCCTCCAAAAATCGCTAGTCCATATTCCAAAGGACATCTTATATCTTCTTCTAATTTTTTTTGATATTTCGCCATACAAAAATCACCTTCAAACTATTCTTTTGTTTTATTATAGCTTGAAGGTGATCATTTTTGAAGTTACTATGAAACTTATTAGTGACTCTTTGCCTAGATTTCTTTCTTGTTATCTGCCCCTGGTGTTGTGACGATGACTTTTTCTGGTGTGATGATCAGTGCTCCTTTTGCAGTTGCTGCACCCTTAAACATCTCTTCTACCATTGCCTTAAATGTATCGACAATTGCTCCTTCTGTTACGTATTCAGCTGTTCCTTTAATCTGATATCCTTCAAGCTTCTTTGTATACAGAAATTGCAATTTTTCCATCGTTTGCTTTGATGTTGTTTAATGTTGTCTCAAGGAAAACATCTCCTACAACTAATTTTCCACCCTCTGTCACATCTTTAAAAGCAACTGGAACTACATTAGGTTCTCCATTTGCGCATGTTGCAAGATTCCACATACCTTCTTTTAATAATTTCACTACTGATTCGTTTAACATTTTGTATACCTCCGTTGTTGTTTGGTCAATTATTTTGTATACTCATGTTATCGAATTTACTTTTATTTTGGAAGATATTAGGGAATTTATGAGTTGATATTAAATTTCTTATCTCCAATTTATTTCACTTTTTTAATGGTACATAATTTCACAAATTATCTACCTCATTTAAATTGTCCCATCCATAACGAACAATTGATATTATCATCGATATCTCACTCACAATCTCATCCATAATTCCTGCCCACGAACCGACTAATATATTGTATATGATCCATAGCGGAGAATTGATCAGCATTCCAACCATACGGATTGTTTTTCCATTGTATGTATATCCACCGATTGTTGCTGCAATATTGGCGATGATCGGCAATATTGATATCACTCCATTCCAAGTAAAGTATAATGCGATCATTTGCAATGCACAGATAATCACACACATGATCTTTCCTTTAAAAAAATCATTTTTACTTCCAAGGCATAAAGAACGAATGGTATTTAAAATATAACTGAATCCGCCTGTAATCGCACCTAGCATTAATAGATGTATTGTGTACAAGGAGTAGGATATAAATTGCACTCGGAATAAATTTTTATTGCTTTTGCATTGATATGACAAGAAAAATGTGATTGTTCCTAAGAATCCTATTGCTTGTATCATCACAAATTTAGTCGACATGATTCATATCTCCTCGTTAATATATTTTCTCATCTAACACTTCAATGTAAAAACTTACCGGTCTGAAACCATCATTGCAACTGATCATCGCTGAATTTTTATTTTTCATCCAGCCTTCATAAATATCACTACCTCCATATGCTAATGTCATAACAAATGGTGAAATACTCTCCCATGCACTTTCACAAAATCCTTCTGGTCGTTTCCATCCTTCTGTGATAAATACTTGTCCTTCTTCTATATCGCAGGCATGCTGGATCGGATTTTCATACTTTTCCATTAGATCTTTATATTCTGTTTTCCGTACTGCGGTAATTTTACATCGTTTCATTGATTTCTTCCTTTCTTGAGCTTCCATTATATGTATATCCGCCTATCGTTACTACAATATTGATGACAATTTGCAAATATTAATATAACCCACACCAAGTAAAATATAATTGAATATGCATTCTCACAAAGGGAGCGACGTTAAGCTTTTCTTCTTTTCGTCATACTTTCCGTAATTTCAATCCACACTCCCACGAAGGGAGTGACTGTGTTGGTTGTAAGTTTACCCTGATCGAAGTAATTTCAATCCACACTCCCACGAAGGGAGTGACAGATGGTTCTCGGAGGATTGATTGTTACTGTAATGATTTCAATCCACACTCCCACGAAGGGAGTGACATTTTTCTCTACTTTACGAGCCGGATGATGAGTTATTTCAATCCACACTCCCACGAAGGGAGTGACAGTAAAAGGAGGTAATAAGATTAACTTTTTCTGGGATTTCAATCCACACTCCCACGAAGGGAGTGACGATAACGTAAAAGTATCATACAGCGTTGTAAAAAAATTTCAATCCACACTCCCACGAAGGGAGTGACAAACACCACGGATTGGAGATCAGATTTTCTTCAAATTTCAATCCACACTTCCACGAAGGGAGTGACGGTTTACAGATATCTTTTGTTTTCAAGATATTGTTCATTTCAATCCACACTCCCACGAAGGGAGTGACAGCAATATTAACCAATAATTTTCTAATTTTTTGTTCAATATCACTAATAAATTTTATCTTATATCTAAAAATCATTCAAATACTATTTATTTTTAGATACAAATTTATTTTTTACTTCATATTTTAAGTGCGAATCTCCCACTCTTTTTATGTTTGCTATATACTCGCATCACTATAAAATCAATGGTTGATCAACTTGTATTCCTCTATCTACACCAAAATGTTCTACTTTAGTCTGATATTTATTCCCTAAATAATATAAACGCAAGCTATCCACATTTTCATCTATGATATCATTTAAGAGTGCTTTTAGCATCACACATTGTGCATTATCAACAATGCATTCAAATACAGAATTTTGTACTCGCCTTCCATAATTTTCGCATTGCTTTGCTACTTTTCTCAGTCTCTTTTTTCCTGCTGCTGTTTCTGTATTTACATCATAGGTAATTAATACTAACATTAATTTTATCACCTCATTTCCACAAAAATGCTGGATAACCATCTAAATCTCCTCTTAAATATCTCGCCAATAACATAGCCTGAACATAAGGAACCATTCCCCATTCTACCTTTTCTTTTAAGAATGGATGTGTGATTACTTCTTTTTTCTTATTTTGCCATTCCATCAGCAGCTTTTTTTTGAATCATCATCCATTAAAACTGCACCATTTTCCTTTTTAGTAAAATTCTTTTTATTTACAATTTTTTTATTAATCAATGATAATACAAATCGATCTGCATAAACTGCACGAAATTCTTCAATCAAATCTAATGCCAAAGATGCTCTTCCAGGACGTTCTGTGTGTAAATATCCAACACAAGGATCCAATCCAACAACTTCCAATGCAGACGTAATCTGATTTGTTAACAGTGTATAAACAAAAGACAACATTGCATTCACATTATCCATCGGCGGTCTTTTACTTCTGCCACGGAAAGAAAAATCTTTTTTCTGTTGTAAAATAAGCTCATCAAAAACACTAAAATAAATACTTGCCGCTTCTCCTTCATATCCCCTAAGTTGTTCCTTAGATTCTGCATTTTGTATATATTGTAAAAATGTTTTCAATTGTAGTGATGCCACCTTTACCCGTTCCTTATCAATTTGCATTGCATGATCTCTGATTGCGCGTTCTAAAACCCACCTTGCATTATATACTTTTCCAGAAATGCAATTTTTAGAAATTTCCAGGCTACGTTTTTCATCTTTACTACTTGTATATTGACGATCTCTCAAAATAACATTTCCACATGTTTTTCCAGTTACTCGTGCTAAAAATTTCCCCTGTGGTGTTAAATAACAAAGAGAAATATTCCGATCAGCACATGCACCCATAAGTGCAGGGCTTGTCCCTCTGTATCCAAAAGAAACAATTCCTTCTAAATTGTGCAATGGCACCTTACCAACTTCTTTTTCTCCATCATAGATAACAATTGTTTCTCCATCTAATCCCAAATATCCATTTTCGGACATTACATATAAAGTATTTAATAATTTTTTCATTTCCTGTCCCCCTCAAATATCTGTGACATATATTTTTTCACGGAAACTGTTTTCTCTAATTTAGGAAGACAAAGATTTTTTAATGAGCAAGATTGGCATGCCTTTGTCTTTTTCACTTTAGGAGTATAATTTTTCTTATAATATTCATGCATCTCCGAAAACATATTCTCAACTTCTTCTCTTAGTTCTGATGAAAAATACACTTGTTCTCTCCGTCTGGTTTCTCCATAAAAAATAGCTCCTTCTTCAATCCTTGTTGAAAACATCTCCTCCAAACACATCGTCTGGGCTGTCAACTGAAGTATATCTTCATCTGACTTCTTGGGTTTTCCTTTTTTATATTCTACTGGATATATAGAATATAAGTCTCGATGCCCAAATAGTTTAACGCCATCTTCACATTTATGAAATTCCACAATATCACATTCTCCACTAACACCTAATGTTCGTGAAGAAACTGGTAGTGCCCGAACAATCAATGTGTCTTTTCTTTTTTCTTTCAGATATGGATCATGTGCTTTCTTATGCATTAGTTCACCTACAACTGTATGTACATTTTCTTCCCATTGTTGTTCAATATGAATTAACGCCCACTGCCTCCTGCAAAACTTAAAATGTTGTATTCCCGATATCATTAAATATTCTTCTTCGGTATATTCCATGCAATCATCCCTTTTTTACTCAAATATGCACAATTTGTTTCCTTCAACACCATTTTTTATTTAAATCATCTGTTTCACTTCCACCGAATCAGGAATATTTTCTCTATTGATATGAACTTCATAATCCTGATATTTTCTTGGATATTCGACATTATCCTTTTTCATTACTTCTACAGAATCAAACAGCTTATATGCAGGACAATCTCCTAATTCTTTGCTATGTTTAAATACTATTAATTCTCGGACTGCCATTTTTCCTCTTGCAGCAGAATGATCATTTTCAAACATATTAATAATAGCTTCCCATAAAAGTTCCAGATCATCTTCTGAAAAACCTGTTACCTTTCTTGCAAGATTCGCTGAGATGTATCCTTCTGCACGATATAAACCATATGGCACAATACACTTTCTTCCCATTTCTGTATTCTTCTTCTCTGCATCTTTTTCTGTTGTAATTGCAACTCTTGTAATTGTGACTTCCTGACTAATAATCGGATCAATACTTCGCGCAAATCCAATTTGAACAGGTCCTCGTACCTGTCCACAATTTAGTGCAGCTTTTACAAATGTCGTCATAACTGCTCCAAATGTCCTGATATCATAAAAGTTATCACACATATAGTCTCTTAATTTAATATCAACATCTGGATCTGTTTTCTTTAATTTTTTCACGGCCTCTTTAATTTTTTTATCGTCTGTTTCCTCAATTCCAATACTCTCATATGCTTTTCGATCACTTCGATTTAATGGAACATCCTCTTTAATATAAATTCCATATCCCTTTGAATCTTCTTTTACCATTTCAACATAATTACGAATCTTGCGTTTTAAACAAACATCTGTAACTAATCCAAGCCCACTTTCCGGATCAATTCTTGGCATATTTCCCGCATCCGGATCTCCATTTGGATTTCCATTTTCCACATCAAATAGTACTACAAATTCATATCTGTTTTTAATTGGTTCTCCCATTTATTTATCCTCCTTTTTTTCATACTTTTTTTGTATCTGATGATAATAACCTAGCATAAATTTTCCTTGCTCTTCTAATGGTAATTGCTTTGGAAAACCATCTTTTGTCATTTCAATTTTCCCTATAATTTCTGTCAAACTTATTTCATACCACTTTTTCTTTTCTGGATGTTCTCTTTCTAATTTTTTAGTATGACTATTTTTTAGTTTAATTAAAATAGGGAATACCAATGCAGGCGTAGCACATGCAGAATTAAAATAACGATCCCTAATTGTTGTATTAATTCCCGGATTAGCATCCTTCTGAATAGATTCCAACACCGCAAATAATCTTCCTAATACATATGCCTGATCTTCACTTTCCTGATTTAATGCCATATATTTTTCTCCTTCCTTCCATTTATAATTTTTTATTAACACAGCTTTTATAATCGCTGCTCTTCCACTTGTTACTTTTCCTTGTTCAGAACGAACTCTCAACACTGTACTAGTATATAAACTCATGGGATAACGATCATTTGCCAATATTGCTTTTAGTGTCATTGTTATCATATTAGAAAACTGCTTTTCATTTTTGGCTTTTGAACTTACCGTCTCTAATAACATTGCCTCAATTCCTAAATAAATTCTATCTTTCCATGCAGGTTGTATAACTTCCATTCGCTTGTAATGTTTTTGAATATTATTAAGAATTTCTCCAAATGTATTTTGATAGAAAAATCGGACAGATAATCTTGCCGCATTTGGTGCTAAACCAAGAATATAAAATTTTTGATTTGGATTTATTTGTATATCTTCTGTGTCTATCCATATATTTTTCTCAAGATTTCCAAATACCTTCTTTAACTCATCCTGATTATCTGGTTGTGGATTGATTAACGTAAAAAAAGTTCTTTGATATGTTTCTTGTGCAGATTCTGCCCAATAAACAATCATAGAATCTCCCAATCGGAGTGTATATTCTTTTTTATTCAGAAGATAATTCAATGCTGTTGTATACGCAAACTCCGCATATTTTCCAACTGGAGCATTATAACTCTGTTCTTTTCCATAAGATTCAAATGCTGTAGCGTTAAACGAAACTAATGCTGCGCCACTTGATTGTGCTCCTGGAACACCTTTTATTCCTCTATGTATACGTGCAATTTCTGTTTCTTTTCCTGTAACAAGACATTTACCGATTTGTCCTTCTTTTATTTGTTCTTGATAATCTTCCCATGTTTTTTGTATTTCTTCATCATCTTGTGCATAATGATCTCGCATTCCAAAAATAATATTTCCGCCATCATTTAATTCTTCCCAACGCCCCTGCACTTTTGGATTGTCTTTTGCTTTTTCTGGATCCCATTTTTCAAAATATTTGCAGATAGCCTTTGCAAGTATACTTTCTGTATCCTTTAAAATCTCTAAATGTTTTTTCCTAGAATCTTCAAAGCGGTCTTTTATATCAGAATTTGTTCCTTCTATATTAATTCCCATTAAATATTTTGCATTATCACATAAAAAATATGCAGGTGGACATTTTCCACTTCTTGAAAACATTTCTGGCACACACAGAATCTGTGGTTTTAATGCTTCTGTCTTTAATGAGATAATCTGCTTTACCGTTCCATCTTCTTTCAACTCAATCATATAAGATACTCTGGCCAGACACCAACCTAATTTAGGTATTCTTTCATCCATTGGTTTTTTGTCATTTTGTTGAAGAAGATCTTCGTAATAGCGTACTAATGATTGCAATATCACCGAATCACCTCACAATCTCTAAGATCTAAAACTCCTCTCTTCATAACCGCTCTAAAAAACATTGGTTCTATATGATTGCTGTCACTATAATCCATATCATATAACATAAATCCTAAATCTTTTTCTGATACTTCGTCATAAATTGTATGTATTTCATCTTCTTCACATAAACAAAATTGTGCTGGAAATTCTCTACAGCCAAAATATGGCATATGATAGCATTGACCTCTTTTCAATCGTCTCATCATGATATCTTTAAATTTCCCTGGATTATCTGAAGCATTCGCTTTTTCCGTCATTTCAAAATGTGCCTCAATCACATATGATACATCACATAAAACCAAAGAGGCTCTTTGTACAATTTCTTCCTTTGTATTTAAATAGAGTTGTTTCTTTCCGCCATTGTATACTTGTAAGGCGTTACTTGCAGATATTTTACTTTTTACTTCGTTACGTCGTACACTGGTAAATCGAATTGGATTTTTTACATAAATTTTATCAATAATCCATCGAAGTCCTGGATGCCAGTAAATCGCTTCTAAAATCCCTCTTGCAGCAGATGGGGTCATAACATCATATGAGCATCGTTCAACCTTCATCTCTGGCCTGCTAAAGAGTGCATAATCTCCCCATACCTGAACTTTGACTCCCTTTGCCATCTTATAATACTTCTCCTTCCTTATAGCATGCTGCTATATAATCTCGTGATTGATAATAAAAATCCGTATTATAATCCGAAATCACTGCATCAATCCATGAATGATATACTTCCCAAATTCCTTTCATTATTTCATTATCTGTATAACAATCCTCGATCAATCGCTCATACACTTCTCCAATATCCCAGTAATCTGGCACTTTGTATCTGCAACTTCCAACATTATCGTAATTTCCATCTTGTATCCGATATTCTTCAATGAATTCCATTGCTACCTTCTCAATCGGCTCACAATGGAATACATCTGAATAATTATAAATTCTTTGAATTGTATCTTTCCCTAGATCTTCCACTATTTTACATCTGGTTTCTTTCTTTGTCCGTCCTATATATTCAATCAGACTACATGTATAAAATAATGCATTATTATTTTTCGCTGCCATCTACAACCTCACTTCCTATATACTTCAATGTATCCAATGCAGATATTGTATGAAAGCTAATCTGATGTGTTGGATGATTAAATTTAGCCAACTCCCAAAACGCTGCTCTAGAAATTTTCCCATCAATATAATTCTGAATGTAATTGTAAATGGTATCATCTGCCATTGGTCCTTCTACGATATCGTATGTATGTGGTTTCCCACTTCTACACGCTACAATAAAATCTAACCATTCTTCCGACATCTCCTCAAATATAAGATATTTTAATTCATAATTTGGTGTATATTCATAAGAATTTAAATATCCCTTTATCCCATAACGGCTTGCCCAACGCTTTGCCTGATTCGGAAGTTTTGTACAATAAAATCCAAAATAAAAATCTTTATGATATTGTGCTTTTCGAATTTCTGGATATTTTACAATTTCTCTGCTTCCATGGTACAAAATCATATCTTATACTCCTTCCTTTTATAATTTTATTTACGTATTACTTTATAAGTTGACTATACTACACTTCTTAATATTTATCAAGCCAAACATCAATACTGTTATATAAAATTCTATTGAAATAATTAGTTATTCAAAATACTATTGAAGAATTAATTTGTTGCTACATATTGCTATTTTTATTAAAATCCTTTATACTAACTCCGTCTGGGAAACCCAGTGGATTGAAATAATAGTATTTTTGATAATGAAAAGGTACAGCGGTGTAAAGAGTTTAATCTTTACACCGCTGTATTATAATCTTCTACACAAATATTGCAATTCCATTATCCATCGCATAATCCAATCCATAATCTTCCGAATATTGATCCATTGACACAAGTTCATAAAAATCTTGAATATCCTCTGAAACTAATTGTAACATACCTGCACCATTTAGTTTGCCAAAGAAATCACCATAAATTTGTACGCAATATTGTCCTGCTTTTCGCATTCTCTCTTTTGACGTTCCTTTTGTTTTAATTTCATCTAAAATTTCTTTTGCCTCTGGTTCTTTACAAATAAAAATTGTCTTTGTCTCCTGTTCAATCAACCGAAACTCCTTTGCAACCTTTGCAAAATTATACTTTCCATCATGAAATTCTTTCATAATATCTTTCTTATCCAAATTTCTACCGTGAAATTTATATAGTCGCTTAAAATAATCCGTAATACATTCTAAATCGGATATATCTTCATAATCCTGTACAACAGATTTAGTAACATCAATTTTTTTCTGTTGGCTAGGTATCACTTTTGAATCTTCAAAATCATATATGTATACCTTACTTTCTTCAGCACTTTTCTTCCCATTTCGATTACAACGTCCAGCTGCCTGAATCATTGAATCAACACCTGCTATTTGTCTATAGACACTTAAAAAGTCAAAATCAACACCAGCTTCAACAAGACTTGTGGCTATCAAAATACATCGATCCTTATTATCCAATCTTTCTTTTACATTTGCTAACACTCTTTTTCGATGTTTCGGATACATAGTTGTTGATAGATGATATACACCTTCCGACTTTAATAATTGATATAATTCTTGAGCTCTTTTTCTTGTATTTACAATGCATAATGCCCTGTTCTCTTTTTTTAATCTTTCTATCATATTTTCTTTTGAAATATTTCCAATATTTTGATACGTCATTCGTTTAAAAAATTCAAATTGTTCTTCCATTCTTGGACATAATTCAACAAAATTTTCTATTTGTCCAAAAAAATTATCTAACGATGGTTGTGTTGCTGTACACAATACCACACTTGTCTTATAATTTTGTACCAATTCTTGCAACATTGCTGTACATGGAATAAGATAATCCATCGGAAGCATTTGTGCCTCATCAAGAATAATTACACTATTTGCAATATTATGTATTTTTCTACATTTTGATGATTTATTTGAAAACAGGGATTCAAAAAATTGTACATTCGTAGTCACAACGATTGGTTTATCCCAATTTTCACTTGCAAGCTGCATTGGTCTAAGTTCTTCTGAATTTTCATAATCTACGTTGCTGTGATTTTCTAATACATTCTCATCCCCTAAAATTTCTCGAAATATCTCTGCATTTTGTTCTATAACACTGATATATGGAACAACATATATAATCCGATCCATATGATGTTTCACAACATGATTTAGTGCAAATGCAAGCGATGCTATTGTTTTACCGCCTCCTGTTGGAACTGTTAACCGAAAAATACCTCTATTTCTTTTTCCTTCTTCTATACAATTTCTTAATATTTCTGTTCTTCTTCCATTTACCGTATCAATATCATTATTTTTCAACCAATCTAAAATGCGATTTTCTAACTTTTTCAATAGAATGTTCATACTTTGACCTGATTGTCGTTCCACCAGCCCATTTTTCATAAAATATTCTGTATCCAAAAAATCTGCATCCACTAGGCAGGAATAAATCATTCTTGTAAATGTACTTAATGAAAAATCTGGATCAGAAAGTGTTTTTATATCGAATGGTTCCGTATAAATCTCTGGAATTTTAATTTCTTCTTGATATGCTTCATAATTATATATTTTCTTTTTATATCTTCCACATAAACTTGAACGTTCAGCAGTGTTCCCATAGTCTGGAAGTCCTGCATGATGTCCTGCGATACAGTAATCTAACACTGGCAAATTTATTTTTTTACAAAGCTGTGCCCCTGCTGTTGCATGATCTACCATATTATTTGTATCTTCATTAATCTTTTTTTGAAACTCTTCTGAATATTTTCCAATATCATGAAGCATTCCGCCACAGTATCCCCAATCTTTACTTCCAAACTTCTCTGCAAATTGTCCAGCTAATGTTGCTGTTCCAATTAAATGTTCCTTAATTGTTTGTTCCCTTTCTCCATCTTTATGTGCAATATACTTCATCTTATCATCCTTTTTCTTTCATTTTCTCCATATACAACAAAAACCCCACGTAAAAACGTGAGGTTTAAAAATGGACTAGGCGGGAATCGAACCCGCGTCCAAAAGCCAATTCACATGAGGCTCTCCCATTACAGTCAGTCTTCTTTCATTCCCTCTACCGTGCTCCGACTAACAGGATCACAGCTTCAGTAGCTTCATCAATACTTTAACCGGCACAAAGCTTGACCGGTCAAGGGTCCTGCATGTTTGAAGCCAGGATTCCAGACTACAGGTGATCTAGAGCTGACTGCTGCAAACTAGGCAGCGTACGCTAATTTATTATCTGCGTTTATATTTAAGTTTGTACCGTAAGGTGGTCCCTCCCAATGGCTCCTCAAGCTTCATAACCCCTGTCGAAACCTTTACTAGCCCGGAATTAATAAGCTTGGTTCGAGACTGAGAGCCTTCCCAGTCTCGAAATTATATTATATAGTCTCTTATATAGGATGTCAAGTCTTTTTGTATAACTTCTTATACAATCTTTAATCTTCCTTGAAATTATCCAAAGTTTCTTACTTTGAAGTCTCTCTGTGCTTCTCTTAACTGATCTCTCTTTGAGATATCTTGTCGTTTGTCGTAGAGTTTCTTACCTTTGCATAATCCGATCTGAACTTTCACCAAACTTCCACTAAAGTATACTTTTAATGGAATCAATGTATATCCCTTCTGATTGATCTGTCCGATCATCTTGGAAATCTCCGATTTATGCAATAATAGTTTTCTTGTACGAAGTGGATCTTTGTTGAAGATATTTCCTTTTTCATAAGGGCTGATATGCATCTGATGAATGAACACTTCCCCATTATCAATGTCAACAAAGGATTCTTTGATGCTGCAGTGTCCTTGTCTTAAAGATTTTACTTCAGTTCCATGAAGTACGATCCCTGCTTCAAAACTGTCTTCTACAAAATAATCATGTCTTGCTTTTTTATTATTTGCTATGAGTTTAATTCCATCCGTCTTCGCTTTGCTCATAATCATCATCCTCCACTAACTCAAAATCAATATTCTTAAGCATCATATCCACATCTTTGACACGGATTTTCGCCTTCTCTCCTAATTTAAATGTTCTTCCAGTTCTTTCTCCTACCATGGAATAGGTCTTCTCATCATAGTAATAATAGTCGCCCGGAAGAATGGATACATGAACCATTCCTTCGATCGTATTTGGAAGTTCCACATAGATTCCCCAGTTTGTCACACCGGAAATGATTCCTTCATGTACTTCTCCGATTCTTCTTCTCATGTATTCCGCTTTCTTAAGCTTACATACTTCTCTCTCAACTTCTTCTGCACGGCGTTCCATCTTAGATGACTGTTCTGCTACTTTTGGCAAAATTGCATCGTAATGACTGAATCGTCTTGTTGTAAATTTATTATGCAAAGTTTCCTTGATGATCCTGTGGATCTGAAGATCTGGATATCTTCGGATCGGTGATGTAAAATGGCAGTAATATCTTGTGGACAATCCAAAATGCATAGAGCTGTATGCAGAATATTTTGCCTGTTTCATAGATCTTAATGTCAAACGGCTGATCAATGGTTCTTCTGGTGTTCCTTCGATCTTTGTCAGTAACTTCTGTACTTCCTTTGGATGAATCTCATCATGACTGCTCTTTAAGTAAATTCCAAAGTTTTGTAAAAATACCTGTAACTTATCAATCTTCTCATGGTCTGGAATCTCATGGATTCGATACAAAAATGGAATCTCTCTCCAGTAAAATTCTTCCGCGATCGTTTCATTAGCACACAGCATAAAATCTTCTATAATCTTTGTTGCTGCATTTCTCACCTGTGGATAAACATCAACTGGACGGCCTTTTTCATCTAAGATGATCTTAGATTCTGGAAAGTCAAAGTCAATGCTTCCTCTTTCATGACGACGATGTCTTAAAATGTCGGATAATTCCTTCATTAACTCAAACATTTCTACAAAATCTTCGTATTTGTTACGTTCTTCCATATCCCCATCCAAGATTTTAGCTACGGATGTATATGTCATACGATGATCGACGTTGATCAATGTCTCTGCGATCTGATGATCAACAACCTTTCCACTTGGATCAACTTCCATGATACAACTTAATGCCAGTCTGTCGCATCCCTGATTTAAGGAACAGATTCCATTCGATAATTGATGTGGAAGCATCGGAATCACACGGTCTACAAGATATACACTTGTTCCTCGTTTTAACGCTTCTTTATCTAATGGAGAGTACTCTGTTACATATTCGGATACATCCGCGATATGTACTCCAAGTAAATAATTCTTTCCTTTTCTTGATAATGTGATCGCATCATCTAAGTCCTTCGCATCTTCTCCATCGATCGTTACCATTGGCCAGTCTCTGATATCCATACGGTCTTTGTAGTCAGATGCTTTGATCTGTGATGGAATCGTATCAACCTGCTGTTTGACATCATCTTCAAACTGGGTTGGGATTCCATAAGCTTTGACAATTGATAAAATATCAACTCTTGGATCATCTTTATGTCCTAAAACTTCAATGATCTTTCCTTCAGGACTTCTTCTGGCATCTCCATAATCTGTGATCTCTACCATCACTTTAAATCCGCTGGTAAGATTCTTGCACTGAGATTTGGATACAAAAATATCACTGTCAAATCTTAAATTATCTGGAATCACGAACCCAAAGTTCTGGTTTTTCTGAAGAGTTCCGACCACTGTCTTGATTCCTCTCTCTAAAATCTTGATGATCTTTCCTTCTTTTCTTCTTCCAGAAGTTGGATGATCGTCCAATACCTGCATTAAGACCGTATCTTCATGGAAAGCTCCATTCATGTTCTTCTCATGAATGTAATAATCGTCATCTTCCCCTTCCACAGTCACAAACCCAAAACCTTTGCTTGTACAACTGAATGTTCCTTTGACCGTCTTCACACTTGGCGGCATGTATTTTCCACGTTTACTTACTTCAATCGATCCTTCTTCTACCAGTTCATTCAAAATCTCAACAAACTCGTCACGATCTTCTGGAGCTACCTGCATCAGGTATCCGATCTCTCTTTGTTTCATTGGCTGATAATACGGATCGTTGATCAACGCTTTAATTTTCTTCTTTCTGTTAAATCGTTTATCTGTCATTACGTTCTCCTGTATATTTAAATCTTCTTAATCTTTTTATGGAAATTCTCTTCGACATAAAAAGCACCTCTTAAAACAAGTTTAAGAAGTGCTTATCTTTTCTCTAAATAAATCTTGAGCAAAGGATTGCTGCTGTTACGAAAAATACGATCGTAAAGAATGTTGTCACTTTGATCAGTGTTCCTTCCTTAGAACGACCTTTGTTCTTGCTCCAGTATGTTCCGCTATCTGCTGCACCGGTTAAAGAACCTAATCCCGCCTCTTTTCCTTCTTGCATTAATACTAATATGATTAATAAAATTGATGCTATAATAAAAATTACAGTTAATGCTGTTTTCACGATATGCCTCCTAATATATTTCCATTCACTGTGGTTCATTCTAACATATACATATCAAACTTGCAAGGAAAACAACAATACTTTGCATAATTTTTACATTTTTATCCTTTTACCAGCCATATTTTGATAAGCTTCCAAGCTCTTCTTCAATACGTAATAAACGATTGTATTTTGCAGTACGATCAGATCTGCAAGGTGCTCCTGTTTTGATCAGTCCTGCATTCGTTGCAACTGCAATATCTGCGATCGTCGTATCTTCGCTTTCCCCTGATCTATGAGAAATGATTGTTTTGTAGTTTGATTTTGCAGCTGTCTCAATGGCATCTAATGTCTCTGTCAATGTTCCAATCTGATTTGGCTTGATCAAAATACTGTTTGCAATATTTTCCTTAATTCCTTCTCTTAGCCGTGCAACATTTGTTACAAATAAATCATCTCCAACTAGCAGGATCTTCTCTCCAAGACGGTAGGTCAATACTTTCCAACCTGGCATATCTTCTTCATTTAATCCATCTTCAATGGAAAAGATTGGATAATCTTCGACAAGCTTTTCATAATACTGCACCATTTCTTCAGAATTTCTTCTTACTTCCTTGCCTGCCATCCTGCTTTCTCCCATAAAATGATAAACTTTCTCATCTTCATTATAGATTTCTGATGCAGCACAATCCATAGCGATTGCTATTTCTTCTTTTGTTTTATATCCTGCCTGTTCAATTGCCTGCACCAAAAGATCTAATGCCTGTTCTGAGCTTTCCAGATTCGGGGCAAAACCTCCTTCATCTCCAACACCTGTATTTAAATGATTTCTCCTCAAAATGTATTTTAATGTATGATAAACATCAGTTCCCATCATCAAAGCATCTTTGAAAGAGTCTGCACCAACTGGTGCAATCATAAATTCCTGAAAATCAACGGTATTATCTGCGTGTTTTCCTCCATTTAATATGTTCATCATTGGTATCGGAAGTTTGGATGCAAAGCTGCCTCCGAGATACTGGTATAACGGTAAACCTAGTCCACAAGCGGCTGCCTTAGCAGTTGCAAGTGATGCTCCAAGGATTGCGTTTGCCCCAAATCTTTCTTTGTTTGGGGTTCCATCTGCTTCTAACATGATCTGATCGATCTCAATCTGATTGAGTGCATTTTTGCCAGTCAAGCGGTCTGCAATCTTATGATTCACATGATTAACAGCTGTTTCAACACCTAATCCACGGTATCTTTTTTCGCGGTCTCTTAACTCTAACGCCTCATATTTACCTGTGGAAGCACCAGAAGGGACAATCGCTCTTCCCAAGGCTCCATTTTCTAAAAGTACATCGACTTCTACCGTTGGATTTCCTCTGGAATCTAAAACTTCCCTTCCGATAACATTTTCAATGCATAAACGATTTTTCAATTTTTGTCACATCCTTCTTTATGAAAATAATAGTGGTATTATTTCCTTGGTTGGATGTTTTTATACATATCACTAATATCGATCAAATATATTTCTTTTCCATGTTGCACCAGCATCTTCTTCTCTTTTCCTGCCAGATACATTTGCGTATCATCTCTAAATTTCTTTGGCAATATAAATTTCTTATATGTCTTATTTCTTAGATTACACAAATAATCATTACCTTGATCATCATCAAATAAAACATAATCTCCAGCATCATCAATAATATGTACTGTTTTGACATCTGGAATATCAATGGATGTTTCATATGCCAGATGTTTTAAATGTAACTTTCCTTTCTTTTCTTTGTATACATACCATTCGTTATTTGAATATTGTTCTTCTTTGGAGCGGTCATCCCATTGTTTTGTCGCTTTGGCTGTTTTTAGATTAATTTTATTCCAGACGTTGTATTCAGAATTTTTTGTCATGACAGGATTTCCCATTGCTACAATCTTGTCTTTTCCAATAAAACAAATTTCTTCATTGTGTGCATATCCACTGATTCCTGGCTGTTTGGTTTCTTTTCCTGTTTTAAGATTCAATGCACTCCAATATCCTTTGCTTCTGTAATTTAACAAAATCCATTCCCCATCTGGTGACATCTCCATATTGCAGATTTTGGTGTCATCTGTAATCTTTGTTACTTTTCCTGTTTTAAGATTTAATTTTGCAATACATTCTTTTTGTATGATATCATCTTTTTTATTCATATGATATAAAGAAACATAAATCGTATCTTCATCCCATACTTTCCAGAAAATATCACTGATATTTCCTTTCACATTGTATACATAAATTTCTCCACGAATCACTGCATACTGAAATAAAAATTTCCTTCCATTATAAATTCCATGGAACCATTTTTTCTCTGGTTTTAATTCTTTTAAATGATTCCCTTCAATTGTATATACTTTGTCTGTCACTTCGACATCGTATTTTCCTTCGTAATGATACTGACAGATAAAGCTTTGGTTGTGTCCTTGTTTGATTTCCATGTTATCTTTTAGTACAATCTTTTGGTTTTTCTTATGATCGCTGACATCTTTGGTTTGTGTTACTTTATATATCGTCTGTGACATAAATGTCTTTTGAATCCACTGCCGAAATGTTTTCGATGTCGCTGCTGCCACGCTAACACTTATTCCTAAGGTCAGAAAACAGATCAATGCAATCGTTGCTGCTTTAACCATTGGCGTCATTTGCTTAAATTTTAATTGCTGTTTGTGGTTTTGGTTCTTTCTCTTTTCCATATCTTTCAATGTTTCCATCAAAAATTTATCATCCACTGCATCGATTGCCTGAAATAATGTTTTTTCCTCATCCTTATTGTCTTTCATATTTTAAATCCCTCCTCTTTCAGATATTCTTTTAACTCTTTTCTGATCCTTAACAGTTTGACTGACATATTCTTTGGAGTTATTTCATAATCTCTCGCCATTTCTGAGACCGATTGCAAAAACCAGTATCTTCTTAAAAATAAAATTCTTTTTTCTTTTGGCAGTTCCTCTATGAACTTTGCAATGATCCATTTTAATTCCCGTAATTCAATCTGATTTTCTACATTTTGTTCTTTGCTGATGCACTCTTCTAATTCTTCCAGTGAAAGATCATACTGGCTGTTTCTCTTTTTTGCATGATGATATTCATAGCGTTTTAATGATAGATTTTTTATGATCCTGCAGATATACGCTTTGAATGGATTCGGTTTCTTGGGCGGTATCTGATTCCACAAGGTAAGCCATGTATCACTGACACATTCTTCACTGTCTCTGATATCGTTTAAGATTCCCATGGAAATGCTTGTACATAATCGTCCGTATTTTTTATCTGTTTCGTGAATTGCTCTTTCTTCACGGTTTGTATATAGATCTATGATCTTTTGATCTTCCATATCCTTGCCCTTCCTTTGTTTATTTTGATGATCCTCTGGTTATATATACGGAATTATTATATGATACTACATAGAAATTTTAATTTTGTAAGTTGGCCAACTGTAGATTTTGAGTATATGATAAAAAATAAATAAACAATCGGAAGAGCAGCTAGAAAATTTTGCTCACGTTTTTTGCAGATCGCTGATCCGCCGGCTTTCCTTGTGCAACT
>OGQU01000206.1_pt1 | contig 77834 bp, 62 predicted proteins | sample 1553341 | NCBI WGS metagenome assembly OGQU01 (sample SAMEA2579920, study PRJEB22360) | human gut metagenome | biome: human gut; feature: human-associated habitat; material: faeces | place: Denmark | collected 2008/2010 | reverse complement strand
CAAACGCATGTCTTGCTGTGTATAATCAAAATTAGAAATATGGCGTTTTGTGAACCAGTGGGGACAGATAAAAAGCCACGGTACCTGTCCCGGTGGAAAGGAGATTTATGGAGATTTATAAAATTCTTGTAATTGGAAATAGTTTTGGAGAGGATGCAACTCATTTTTTACATGATCTGGCATTGACAAGAGGGATCAATACAAAGGTAGTTAATTTGTATATCGGAGGTTGCAGTCTGGAACGTCATTGGAGAAATATTGAAAATGAGGCGAAGGACTATGAATATCAGTTAAACGGAAGAGCTACGGGAAACAAGGTGTCTATTCAGGATGCACTCGCAGAAGAAAAATGGGATTATATTGTCACACAGCAGTCTAGTCATGATAGTGGCTGGCTTGACACGTATGAACCATTTATGGGATGGATAGCAGAATACATCAAAAAGGAAGCACCGTGGGCTAAGTTTATGCTGCAGGAAACTTGGGCATATGAGGTTGACAGCAAGCATGACTGTTTCGCACGATATCATAGAGATCAGGATGAGATGTATCAGAAACTGAGAGCAAATTATTATAAAGAAGCGCAGAAGTATGGACTGGATTTAATTCCGTGCGGTGATGTGATCCAGACGCTGCGAAAGGAAAAGGAATTTAATGTGCGTGAAGGCGGAATATCGCTTTGCAGAGATGGATTTCATATGAATTATTTATATGGACGTTACGCGCTTGCCTGCACATGGCTTGCGAAAATTTTTGGAGAGGAAGCAGGAAAGATCAGTAATGAATTTCTTGCAGAGTCAGCATGCATGCAGGATTTTGCTCTTCTTGGAAAAATTCGTAAAATTGCGGAGCAGGTATGCTGGAATAAGTAAGAGGAGGATTATCTTATGCAGGAACAAAAATTAGAACGTATCACGCCGGCACAGGCGGGGCTTGATCCACAGTGTATTATTAATATGATGGATCGGATGGAGAAGGAGCATATCAACATAACCAGTTTTATGTTGCTGCGTCATGGAAAAGTGTTGTGTGAAGCTTCGTATGAGCCGTATGATGCAGCACAGCTGCGAACCGTGTATTCTCTTAGCAAAACCTTCACTTCAATGGCAGTTGGAATTGCAGCTGGAGAAGGAAAGATTGACCTTGATGAAAAGATCACAGATTTATTTGCAGCGGAAATTGAAAACGGAAAGATTCAGGTAGGAAAAGAGCTTGCTTCGCTTAGCTTGCGCCATCTGCTTCGCATGTCAACAGGACAGGAGAAGGAACCAGGAGATAGCGATTGTTGGGATGACATGGTGTCTGCATTTTTGCGTGAGCCGTTTCATGAGATGCCGGGAGAGGTATTCCGCTATAATTCAATTGCTACCTATATGTTGTCAGCATCGTTAAAGAAAAAAGGAATCGATCTGGAACATTATCTGGAGGAGAAACTGTTAACACCAATGGGAATTTCAGGTACGCGCTGGCTGCGTGATCCAAAAGGAATCTGCGTAGGTGGCTTTGGATTTTCGCTGTATCCGGAGGTGATCGCAAAGCTTGGTCAGATGATTCTGCAGGGTGGTGTATGGAATGGTGTTCAGTTAGTTCCAAAGGACTACATTGACATGGCTACTTCAAAGCAGATTGAAAATGGGAATGATCCAGACAGTGACTGGGCGCAGGGATACTGCTATCAGATGTGGAGATGTCGCCACAATGCAGTGCGCGGAGACGGTATGTATGGACAGTTTTGCATTATCCACAAAGAAACAGATACGGTACTTGCCATGACGGCTGTAACTAGTGATATGCAGGGTGAGATGAACGCCTATTACGATGAGGTATTGCTGAAATATCAGGATGAGCCATTGTCAGAGGATGAAAAGACAATGGAAGTATTGAAAAAACGCCTGAATGAGCTGCATTATGTGCGTCCGCTGCCAGAAGATGACGGCGTTGATGTACCAGAAGCATTCAAAAAGGTCGATCTGTCACTAACAAGCTTTTTTGATTTGTCATTGAACATCGAAGGCAATACGCTTACATTGACAGGAAAAGACGGTGAGATTTGGTACCGCGCAGAGAGAGGCTGCTGGAGCAAAATTAGTCGTAAGGTACACTGTTCTCCATTTTACACAGAGAAAGATAGTATGGATACGCCTGTGATTGGTGCGTGGGGCGTAAAGAACGGTGCATTGACTATTCGTGTATACGAGATTGAATTTCTTGAGGAGGATACACTTACTCTGACAGAAGCAGAAGATGGCATCCATGTAAGCTTTGCCAATACAACTATTCCATCAAATCCGAATGAATATGTCAAGAAAGTAATTGAACATTCGTAAAAATCTATAGTTGACTTTTGAAAATGACTTTGGTAGAATGAACCCAATAAAAGGGAGTAGCTGACCAAAATAGGTGCACTTCTTCGTCAGTACAGTTATTAAAAAATAACTCGGAAAGTGATGAAACAGCGAGACTTTTACTGCAATGCAGTAGGAGTCTCTTTTTTTATACCTGCTGCAAATAAAATAAGAAAGAGGTAGGTAGTATGATGGTACAAGTGTTGATTTTACTGGTGGGATTTTTTCTGCTGGTAAAGGGAGCGGACTGGTTTGTGGAGGGAGCAGCAAGCATTGCAAAAAAGCTTGGAATACCGCAGCTTGTAATAGGACTTACAATAGTTGCCATGGGAACGAGTTTGCCAGAAGCAGCTGTAAGCATTACGGCAGCATTAGACAATAATGCAGGAATCACAATCGGAAATATTGTTGGAAGTAATATCTTAAATATATTGATAATTCTTGGAATTACAGCGGTCATTACGAATGTTTCAATTCAAAAATCAACGTTCTATTATGAAATACCATTCATGCTTATAATTACCGTAATACTCATGATATTTGGAATTACAGGTTCCAAGATAACATTTATGGAGGGCGTTATTTTCTGGATTTTATTTTTGCTCTATCTCGGATACCTTTATATTATGTCAAAAAAGGGTACAGAGCAGGAAGAAGAGAATGTAAAAGATATACCAGTATGGAAATGTCTTCTTTTCATGGTGCTTGGCGGAGTTATGGTAGTAATGGGAAGCGATTTTGCCGTTAGCGGTGCAAAAGAAATAGCAAGATTTTTTGGAATGAGTGAACGATTTATTGGTCTTACTATTGTAGCATTTGGAACATCACTTCCAGAACTTGTAACATCAGTTACGGCAGCAAGAAAGGGAAACGCCGGAATCGCCATAGGAAATATAGTAGGAAGCAATATTTTCAATATTTTATTTGTAATAGGTACAGCAGCACTCATTTGCTCCGTTCCATTTGAACGTAAATTTATCATTGATACAATCATTGCAGTTCTCAGTGGAGTATTGCTTTGGGGTGGAACAATTAAAAAGAAAGAGCTTAGAAAGCCTTGCGGAATTTTGATGCTGCTTGGTTATGCAGCGTATTTTGTATATTTGTGTGTAATATAAAACCAGTGGATAAAACAGTTTTCCTTCGCGTGAAGAGAAAATAAGCTTGATTTTACATAAAATTTACATAGAACTCACATAGAGCTGATAGCATGATTTCTGATATCAGGGTACATTTAATAGGAAGGCTGTAGCAGGCGAATCTGCAGGTCTTCCTATTTTTGATATCAATGGTGATATCAAATACAGCAGTTTCCTGACAAAATCTTATAAATAGGTTTTGCACAAAAATGTACATCCGGGAAAACCGGGGGAGGAAATCATGAATGAGAATGTAAAAATCGTGTTTGGTCTGCTGGGCGGTCTCGCACTGTTTTTGTATGGAATGAACGGTATGAGCGATGCACTTCAAAAGACAGCAGGAGATAAGATGAAAAAAATCTTAAGCTTCCTGACGAAGAATCCGATCATGGGTGCATTAGCAGGCGCACTTGTTACAGCTGTTTTGCAGAGCAGCTCCGCAACAACTGTTATGGTAATAGGATTTGTAAGTGCGGGACTTATGAGTCTGCCGCAGGCAATCTCTGTTATCTTTGGTGCTAATATTGGTACGACAATGACAGCACAGTTAATGGCATTTAAGATCAGCGATTATATTTACCCACTTATCTTCATCGGATTTATGATGAACTTTGTCTGCAAGAAGGAGCAGTTAAAAAATATTGGACTTGTAATCTTCTCATTTGGTATCTTGTTTGAAGGTATCGAGATAATGGGAAGTGTAATGAAGCCGCTTGCTACAAGTGCAATTTTTGTGGATTTGATGGCAAAGGTAAAGGAGATTCCGATTCTTGGCGTGGCACTGGGAACGATTATGACACTTGTTGTACAGAGCAGTTCTGCAACAATTGCCGTACTGCAGAATTTTGCAGCTCAGCCGGGACCAGATGGTGTGACGAGCGTAATGGGATTAGCAGGTGCAATTCCGATCCTTCTTGGTGACAATATCGGAACAACAATCACTGCACTTTTAGCATCAATTGGACAGTCTAAAAATGCAAAGCGTACTGCTATTGCACATAGTATTTTTAATATCACAGGAAGTGTTGTATTCTTGTGTGTGCTTCCATTTTTTGCACGCTTCGTTCAATTTATTTCACCAAAGGGAAATGAGATTGATGTTATCTCAAGACAGATTGCTAATGCACACACCACCTTTAATATAGTTTGTACGCTTATATGGCTCCCACTTATTCCATTTATGGTAAAGATTGTTACTACAATTATAAGAGGAACAGAAAAGCAAAGAGACGATGGTCCGGTAAGTGTTCTGGAGAGTGGCGTGATTGCACAGCCAGCAGCAGCACTTTATCTTGTATCAGAAGAGTTAGAGCATATGGCAGAGGTTGGCAGCAAGCTTTTGACTGCACTTAAGGAAAGCTTTTCTTCCGACAAAACACAGAGCGAGGCAGCCACAGAGCAGTACAAGACATATCGCAGACAGGCAGCACGAATGGAAGATGATCTTGCTGCATATGTAACGAAGATGCTCTCAAGCGGAAATTTAACGCAGCAGCAATCAGGTCAGGCGGCAGGTCTTTTGTATGTATCAAATAATATTGGACGTATTGCAGACCGCTGTGAGGAAATTGCAGGTGTTCATGAAAAAATTACGCAGGGCGGAAAATCGTTCTCAGAGGTGGCAACAGGAGAACTGCAGGATTGTATAGAAATCTCAAGAAAGCTGTTTGATCGTGCCATTCGCTCAGTTAAGGATGGCGATTTAGATCGCGCCCGCACCGTTGTAAAGAAAAAGAATAAGATGAGAAAGGCACAGAAGCAGCTAAAGCGTGCTCATATTGCGCGTGTCAACGAGGGACTTTGCGATGCGTCTATGACAGAAGATTATTCAGCAATCATTTATAGCTTAGACAGAATTGTTGATAATTGTGTAAGCATTGCAGAGGAGACACTTGATCATCTTTCATTTGTTAATTTCTCAGAAGATGAGGCAGATGAAGAAAGACCAGCTGATATTATTGCAGAGATTAACGCAGAGGAAACTCTTGAGGAGCATGAGGATAGTGAGCAAGAAGAAAATGCAAATGCTTCAGATACAGATGATGCAGATGGCAGCTCTAATACTGCGATTAACAAGGCAACAGATTTTTCATAAAATTTACATTTGATTTACAGCACAAAGATAGAAGGCTATGTTTGAATGGAGTATATTGGTGTCAGAAAGAGAGGTAAGATATTATGAAAATGACATCAATGTGGTACGCAATTAATCATTCAGATATAGAAAAATCAATGAAGCAGGTAATATTTGTAGGAATCAATATTTTGTTGTGGACAGCGATTGCATTTATCGTATGTGTGGCAGGAGGTGTAATTGGTGGTTCCTTCAATGAAAAATGGAGATTTATGACATTCTTAATCACTGGATACAGCGCCGTGATCATGGGATTCTTCAGAAGTGTATTTTATTTGCTTAGAAAATAATAAATCAAAAAGATTGGCCGGAAAACCGGTCAGTCTTTTTTTACGCAGATTTCTTCCTTTACAGAAGTTTTTTTGTGTGGTACGATTAAAAAGATTGCATCACAAAATGAAATATAAAAGTGGAAGGAATTGATTATATATGGAAGAGAATAGAGAGGAAAATATTAAGAACACACCAAACGTGCAAGCAGGGGACGATATGCAGACACCGCACAAAAGACGTGTGCGTTATAAAGGAAAATATCCGAAAAAATTTGAGGAAAAATATAAGGAGCTGCAGCCAGAAAAATATAAAGAGACGGCTGAGCATATCATTCAAAAGGGAAACACCCCGGCAGGAACACATAGACCAATCTGTGTGGAAGAAATTTTATCTTTCTTAGATGTGAAGCCAGGCCAGATAGGCGTTGACGCGACACTTGGCTATGGAGGTCATACACAGAAGATTCTTGACTGTCTTAAGGGTGAAGGCCATTTGTACTCACTTGATGTCGATCCGATTGAGTCAGAAAAAACAAAGAAGCGTCTGAGAGATCAGGGCTATGGTGAGAATGTATGGGATGTTTGTCTGATGAATTTTGCAAATATTGCTGAGATTGAAAAAAAGGCTGGAAAGCTTGATTTTGTGCTTGCTGATCTTGGCGTTTCTTCTATGCAGATCGATGATCCGAAGCGCGGCTTCTCTTTTCGCGAGGAAGGACCGCTTGATCTTAGATTAAATCCGCAGGCAGGAGTTCCGGCATCAGAGCGTCTAAAAGAAATGGATGCAGAAGAGATTGAGGGTATGCTTTTTGAAAACTCAGATGAACCGCTTGCAAAAGAGCTTGCAAGAGCAATAATGTCAGCAAAAAGAAAGAAGCAGCCAATTGAGACAACTAGTCAGCTTAGGGAGATTGTAGAGCAGGTCGTTCTTCGCACAAAGCCGGAAAACCCGAAGGAAGCTGTAAAAAAGACATGTCAGCGAGTATTTCAGGCGCTGCGAATTGATGTTAATAGTGAATTTGAAGTGTTAGATTCTTTCTTAGAGGCGCTGCCTCATATATTAAAGCCGGGCGGAAAGGCTGCTATATTAACATTTCATTCGGGTGAAGACCGCATGGTAAAAAAATCATTCCAGTACTATGCAAGAGAAGGCATTTACAGTGACATAGCAAAAGATGTTATTCGTCCGTCTGCAAAGGAGTGCGCATCTAATCCAAGAGCACGCTCAACCAAGTTTCGCTGGGCAGTTCGCTCTGATGTACAAAAATATGAGTAAAACAGGCAAAACGGTCAAAAGATCAGGAGAGACAACTAGGATGAAAAGAAAAGTAAAAGTTATTTTGACAGCAGCAATCTTTACATTTTGTACAGCAATTGGCGGCTGCAAGGCAGTAGAGTCAAAGCTTGAGCCTGTTTATGAAGCTCTTTTGCAGGAGGATTCTGTACAAGAAGAAAAAAGTGTGCAGGCAAGCGAAAATCAGGAAATGTCAACGAAAGAAGATTTGTCTGAAAAAGAGTCAGCATCGGCATCTGTTGAGGATAAGGAAAAGGAAACGGTTGGCTTTACAGCTGTCCCGGCAGGAACGGTAACAGTTGAAGAGGCAAACAGCAGCGCTGGGCCGATTCGCTTGGCGGGAGATAAAAAAATTTTGCTGACAGGAGATTCCAGAACTGTTTGTCTTTACTGCTCACAGATATATGACGAAGCAGAGTATCCAAAGCATGTTTTTTATAACATTGATGAAGCAACCTTTACAGGATATACAAACGAAAGCATTGTAGTGGCAAAGGGAGGCGAGGGCTGCAGCTGGATGCGTGCAGTTGGCATTCCTAATGCAGTATCTCATCTTGAAGAGGCCGATGCGCTTGTCATCTGGTTTGGCGTAAATGATCTTCATGTCGCCTCCGACTACATTAATTATGTAAATGGTCTTGTACAGCAATACGATATTCCCATTTACTATATGACAATTGGACCGTGCAACGGACATTGGGAGCAAAAAAACAGTGAGGTGTTGGCATTTAATTCGGCGTTGACACAAATGCTAGATCCTAAGGTGACTGTGATAGATGCGTATGGCTATATCAAAAACGGATTAGACAGCGGTTTATTTGCCACAATGGATGGACTTCATTATGATTATTATACAAGTAAAGCAATTTATGAGTTTATGGTAGAACAAGTAACGAATCCGTAAGTAAGCATTGCACTGTAAAATATTTTTGTGTATACTGGTACGGTATGGCGTAAAATTCTGCGCAATAACGTTATAAATAGAAAAGGAAGGGCGAAGTTTTGAGTAAACATGAAAACAAAAAAAGAAGTAGCTTCTCTGGCAAGTTAGGATTTGTCTTGTCAGCAGCAGGTGCTTCAGTAGGCCTTGGCAACATCTGGCGATTTCCGTATTTGGCAGCAAAATACGGCGGAGGAATCTTTTTGCTGATTTATATTATATTGGCACTGACCTTTGGATACAGTATGATTGTTGCAGAGACTTCAATAGGACGAATGACAGGAAAAAGTCCTGTCGGTGCATTCCACAGCTTTGGAAAAGCAAAATGGCTGTCATTTGGCGGTTGGATCAATGCAATCATCCCGATTCTGATTGTGCCGTATTATTCAGTAATCGGAGGATGGGTTATCAAATATTTATTTGAGTATATGACTGGACATGCAGGGACAGTCGCAGCAGATGGATATTTTTCTTCATTCATTTCTAGTGGTGCAGCCACAGAGATCTGCTTTTTAATTTTCGTATTTATTACATTGGCGATTATCTTTGCAGGTGTTCGAAATGGAATTGAGCGCGTATCAAAGTTTATGATGCCAGTACTCGTTGTGCTGTCTGTCATTATCGCAGTATATTCTGTTAGCAGACCGGGCGCTATGGCAGGGGTGAAGTATTTTCTGATTCCAAATGTAGAAAACTTCTCATGGATGACAGTCGTATCAGCGATGGGACAGATGTTTTATTCACTGTCAATTGCGATGGGTATTTTGATCACATTTGGTTCTTACATGAAAAAGGATGTGTCTATTGAAGGTTCAACAAAAAATGTAGAAATCTTTGATACAGCGATTGCGATTATGGCAGGACTTATGATTATTCCGGCAGTATTTGCATTCTCCGGCGGTGATCCGGATGCACTTCAGGCAGGTCCAGCACTTATGTTTATCACTCTTCCGAAGGTATTTGCTAATATGGGCTTTGGAACAGCAGCAGGTATTTTGTTCTTCTTGCTTGTATTATTTGCAGCTGTAACAAGCTCTATTGCGCTGACTGAGAGTGCAGTTTCCACATTTGAGGATGAGCTTGGCTGGAATCGTAAGAAGGCTACACTTGTGCTTGCAGTGATTATGGTATCACTTGGAAGCCTTTCATGTCTTGGATATGGTCCGCTTGCAAATGTAACTATTATTGGAATGCAGTTTCTTGATTTCTTTGATTTTCTGACAAACTCTGTTATGATGCCGATTGCAGCAATCATGATCTGTCTTCTTGTGTCAAGGGCAGCAGGAATCAAGGCAGTCGAGGCAGAAGTTTTGCACGGAGAGGGAACATTTCGCAGAAAGAAGATTTTCTGCGTGATGATCAAGTACATCTGCCCAATCTTTGCAGCAATTATTCTTATTAGCTCCGTTGCAAATGCATTCGGATGGATTTCAATGTAATTTAGTAACAGCACTGACATAAAGCCAGTGCTGTTATTTTATTAAAAAATTTATATAGATATCTTTTATCACTAACCCTTCTTTTGGCATGTTTTGATTTCACTTTCCCTTTCTTTTGTGTATACTATAAGTAAGTGTAATTATAAAAAAGAAAGGGATGATAAATAATGATAGCTTCTATCGCACAGGGACTTTTGATCCCGTTTGCAGGAACATCGCTTGGATCTGCCTGCGTGTTTTTCCTGCGTAAGACATTAAATAAACAGATACAGCGCGCGCTGACTGGATTTGCGGCAGGTGTTATGGTAGCTGCTTCTATATGGAGTCTGCTGCTTCCGGCAATTGAGCAGTCAGAAAGCATGGGAAAGCTTTCCTTTATTCCAGCAGTTGTCGGCTTTTGGATTGGCATTTTCTTTTTGCTGTTTCTTGATCACGTCACACCGCATCTTCATCTAAACAGCAAAGAATCAGAAGGACCAAAGAAAAACTTATCGCGCACGACAAAGATGCTTCTTGCCGTGACAATTCATAATATACCAGAGGGAATGGCAGTCGGAGTTGTGTATGCCGGATGGATAAGCGGCGATTCAAATATCACTCTTATGAGTGCACTTATTTTATCACTAGGCATTGCAATTCAAAATTTCCCAGAAGGAGCAATTATTTCAATGCCGCTTAGAGGTGAGGGTATGAGCCGCCCAAAGTCATTTTTAATGGGTGTGCTGTCAGGTGCAGTAGAGCCAGTGGCAGGTGTACTTACGATACTTGCGGCAGGAATCATAGTGCCGGTGCTTCCGTATCTTTTAAGCTTTGCAGCGGGGGCAATGCTGTACGTAGTAGTGGAGGAACTGATTCCGGAAATGTCAGAAGGCAGCCATTCCAACATCGGAACTGTCTTGTTTGCAGTGGGTTTTTCGGTTATGATGATTCTAGATGTTGCGCTCGGGTGACAGGAATCAGAAAGAATGGCGTTACAAATCAGGAAGGAAAAAAGAGCATGGCACTTCAGTTTATTTCAGGAAATAGTATATCGGACCGCACGGCGGTAATGTACGAGACAATCTGCGCACAAGCATGCAGACATCCAGATAAAAATTATATATTTCTTGTGCCGGAGCAGGCAACCTTGCAGGTGCAAAGAGAGCTTTCAGCCGTTCATCCAGATCATGTGCTTGGAAATATTGATGTTGTGAGCTTTGGCAGACTGGCACATCGTCTCTTGAATGAACAGGCAGGAAAGCAGGCAGTACTGCTTGATGATACAGGAAAGTCGATGATTCTTAGGCGAATTGCAGGAAAGGAAAAGCAAAGCCTTGAGGTATTTGGACGCAATTTAAATCAGAGCGGTTTTATTCAAGAGCTAAAATCAGTGATCAGTGAATTTAGTGCCTACAAAGTCACCTCAGAAGTTTTAGAGGGAGTTCTTCCAACGCTTGAAAAGCGTCCTGCTCTTCAAAAAAAGCTGCGTGATATTGAAAAGGTCTATACTTCATTTTATAAGGAGCTTGGAGAGGAATACTTAACAGCAGAGGAGCTTCTTGGCGTTTTGTCACGTCTTGTGCCGCAGTCAGAAAAAATTCGCGGAAGTATAATCATATTAGATGGCTTTACAGGTTTTACACCGCTGCAGTATCAGGTATTAGAGGAAATGCTCCAATGCGCAGAGCATGTTGTATGCGCTGTTACAGAGGATGAAAAGGGTGGCCGGGAAGAATTGTTCTCTATGAGCCGCGAGATGAAAAATAAGCTTTTGGCGCTTGCAAAGGAACATCATGTTTCATGTGAGGAAAAAAATCATCGTTACGTGACAAAAAAACGAAAAGTGGCTGAAGAGCTTGCACATCTTGAAAAGCAGCTTTATCAGGTACCGCCGAAATCATGGAATAAGCAGACAGATGCAGTTAATATTATTGCTGCGAAAAATCCATCAGAAGAGCTTGGCTTTGTGCTTAGAAAAGTTTTGTCTCTTGTGCGCGAAGGATATGCGTACCGCGAGATTGCAGTAGTTGCCGGTGATTTATCTGTTTATCGTGATGAGATTTCACATGTATTTGATCAGGCAGGCATTCCTTATTTTATCGATCAGAAAAAAGGATTAAATACACATCCTTTGATTCAATTTGTAAAAAAAGCTCTTGCTGTTTTAGAGGAGCAGATGAGCTACGACAGCGTGATGGCATTTCTTAGAAATCCATATGTAGTAAGCGATGAGAATACATTTGACGGAGACATTCTCTGTGAGGACTTAGACCGCCTTGACAATTATCTGCTTGCAGGCGGTATTGAGCGAATAAATAGATGGAAGCATCCTTGGGTTATGCCATATGACAATGCAGATGAAGAAGATTTATCACGTCTTAATCAGCTTCGTGAGCAGATCTTTAACTGGTTTGTGCCGCTTCGCACTGTCTGGGAAAAGCCTGATACAACTGTGCGCGAGGCTATGACAGCTCTTTTTTCATTCATGCAGCAATTTGATATCGCATATAAGCTAAAGGCACAGCAAAAGGCTTTTCGTGAATCAGGAGAGAAATACTTAGCAAGCGAGTATGAGCAGGTCTATGCAAAGGTACTTGGTCTGTTTGATCAGATCGTAGAGCTGATGGGCGATGAAACATTAGAGGTGCGTGTGCTGTCAGATATTTTAGATTCCGGCTTTGAGGAGCTTTCGGTCGGCTTCATTCCGGCTGCTGTAGATCGTCTCGTTGTGGGAGATTTGATGAGAACGAGACTAGAGCATATTCGTGTACTCTTTGTCATTGGCTGCAACGATGGACTGCTTCCTAAGCGCGCAGACAGAGGTGGCATTCTTTCAGATTATGACAGAGAGATTTTAAAGGGCGCCGGTATGGAGCTGGCGCTCGCAGCGCGCGAGGAAGTATTTTGCCAGCAATACTATTTGTATCTGCTTTTAACAAAGCCGTCTCAAAAGCTTTATGTCAGCTTTAGTGAGACATCAGCAGACGGAAAAGCACTTCGTCCTGCTCATTTAAAAAATGTGATCACAAAGCTGTTTCCAAAATGTCAGACATATGCAGCAGAAGACGCGTATCAAAAACTAGAGGGACTGATGCAAAAGGAAGACGGCTTTTTGCTACTTATAAATGGTCTTCGCAGTTACCTAGATGGCGAGAAAGAGATGTGGTGGCAGGAGCTTTATCGTTACTACATGGAGGATGAAGCTTTTAAAGAGCGCTTAGATATTATGCGCGAAGGACTTTTCTATGGTTACAAGACAGAAAAATTAGACAAGCAAATCGCAAAGAAGCTGTTTGGCGGTGATCATGAGATTTCTATTTCACGTCTTGAAAAATATGCAGCCTGTGCATATGCTCACTTTTTAACATATGGCCTTCAGCTAAAGGAACGCCGCCAGTTTGAGCTTGGAGCAGCTGACTACGGAAGCCTTTTTCATGCTTCAATCAGTCATTTCTTTGAGCTTCTTGAAAAACGCCATTTAAATTGGAGAGAGATTACAGACACACAGAGAAATCAGCTCGTCGAGGAGAGTGTAGCAAAGGCTATGGAGGAATACCAGACAACTGTTTTCGACAGCAGTGCGCGAAATAAATCCATGGCAGGACGCATACGACGAATGACAGACAGAACACTCTGGGCGCTTGGCTGTCAGTGGGAGCATGGTGCTTATGAGAAGACATGGCACGAGCTTGATTTTGGAAGAGCCGGCGGCAATGGCGTGACGCTTCCAGTCGAGGAAGGCTTAGAGCTGTCGCTTCGAGGAAGGATTGACCGTGTGGACTTTGCCGAGGAAGACGGTTCACTTTATGTAAAAGTCATCGACTACAAATCAGGAAGTACAAAGCTTGATCTTGGAAAAGTGTATTATGGACTGCAGCTGCAGCTAGTGCTTTATTTAGAGGCAGCAATGGCTATGGCGGCAAAAAGAAATCCTAACCGAAAGCTTATTCCGGCAGGAATTTATTATTACAACATGAAGGATCCTATTGTGTCAGGCTTTGATATGACAAAGGAAGAGATAGAAGCAAAGCAGCAAAAGGAGCTTAGAATGAATGGCCTTACAAGCACAGAAAAGGCATCGCTTCTTTTGATTGACGCAGAAGGCGGAAATGTCGTGTCTGGATTGGAGTACAAAAAAGATGGCAGTCTGTCCTCACGCGCACTTGTAGCAAATGCAGATCAGATGCATGAGCTTGGTCACTTTGTCAGAAAAAAAGCACTCGATCTGGCACGAGATATTTACGGAGGAAAGATTGACGCTTATCCGTATGAATATAAGAAGATGAATCCGTGTGAATACTGCGAGTATGGTTCTGTCTGCGGCTTTGATCTGCAGCTTGAGGGATGTCATTACCGCAGGCTTTCGGCGCTAGACAAGGATGAGGTATGGCAGGAAATTGCGCGAGAGGAAAATAAGCAGACAGACAAAGAGGAGAGGGAAGATGGCTGACAATATGACATGGACAAGTGAACAAAAGCAGGTCATTGACCTGCGTGATAGAAGTCTTCTTGTTTCAGCGGCAGCAGGAAGCGGAAAGACGGCAGTACTCGTACAGCGAATTATAGAGCGCATTTGTGATGAATCACACCCAGTTGATATTGACCGTCTTCTCGTGGTGACATTTACTAACGCTGCGGCAGGCGAGATGAGAGAGCGTGTGCAGGCAGCAATTGCAAAGCGTGTAGAGGAGAATCCTGACAATACTCATCTGCGCCGTCAGGAGGTATTAGCTGGTCATGCACATATTACTACAATTGACAGCTTTTGCTTGTCAGTGCTTCGCGAGCATTTTCAGGAGATAGAGCTTGATCCAGGCTTTAGAATTGCAGATGAGGGAGAATTAAAGCTTCTGCAGGCCGATGTACTAGAGGCACTTTTAGAGGAGGAGTACGAACAGGCAAGTGAATCATTTATTCATTTTATGGAGGCATATGCACCAGGAAAAGATGACGAGCGTGCCGTGCAGTTAATTTTGCAGCTCTATGGTTTTGCAGTGGCAAATCCGCGTCCAGAGGACTGGCTTAATCATTGTCTTGAAAGCTACGGGGCAGAAAGCATGGAGACGCTTGAAAAGCAGCCGTGGATGTGTACAATGACAGAGCAGCTAAGGACAATCCTTTCTGAGACGGCAGCGCTCTATAAAAGAATGATCGTTGTCTGCAGGGATGAGGGCGGCATGGAAAGCTACGAGTCTGTCCTTTTATCAGAGCAGCAGATGATTGAATATGCATCAGAGGCATCAAAGTATGATGAACTTAGAGAACGTGTCAATTTGATCCGCTTTGGCAGTAAGCCGCGAAAGAAAAAGACTGATTCCTTCAGCGAGGATAAGGCAAAACGTGTCTGGGATATGAGAGAACAGGCAAAAAAGCAGATAAAATCGCTGTCAGAGGATTACTTTGCCGATGATGACGAGCGTCTTCTTCAAAAGCAGCATCTTGCGGGGGTACAGGTAAAGGAACTTGTGCGCCTGACACATGCCTTTCTTTTGCGCTACAGCGCAGCAAAACGAAAGAAAAATCTTGTCGATTTTGGGGATCTGGAGCATTTGGCACTAAACGTGCTTAGCGAGAAGACACCAGACGGCGAGAAGCCAACTTTAGTAGCAGCACAGTATCGTGAAAGCTTCGAGGAGATTATGATAGATGAGTATCAGGACAGCAACTACGTACAGGAGCTGATTTTGACAAGCATTTCAAGGACAGATCCGCCAAATCTTTTCATGGTAGGAGATGTTAAGCAGAGTATCTATCGCTTTCGTCTGGCGCGCCCAGAGCTTTTTATGGAAAAATATGAGACATATACAAAAGAGGAGAGCGAACATCAGAAAATAGAGCTTCACCAGAATTTTAGAAGCCGAAAAAGCGTGCTTGATTCAGTAAACTTTTTCTTCTATCAGCTTATGCATAAGGCAGTCGGAAATGTGGAGTACGACAAAGACGCAGCGCTTTATCCAGGTCTTGTATATGAGCCATGTGATACGCACCCGACAGGAGGAGCCACTGAGCTTATGCTTCTTGATCTGGAGGATGTGACAGAGGATAGTGATGATGATGTTAAGCCAGAAAATGAAGATACACAGGCTGTCTACAGCAGCAGAGAGTGGGAAGCGGCAATGATTGCAGAAAAAATCCGCGAGATTACCGATCCAGAGTCTGGTCTTTATATCTGGGATAAGGAGCAAAAAACATATCGTCTGACAGAGTATCGTGATATTGCGATTTTGCTTCGCACTGTGTCTGGCTGGGCAGAGGAATTGATTTCGGTGCTTCTTTCAAAAGGAATATCAGCATCGGCTGATACTGGAAGCGGATATTTTAGTGCACTTGAGGTTCAGACTATCTTAAATCTGCTTGAAATTATAGACAATCCACTGCAGGATATTCCGCTTGCAGCGGTAATGCACTCGCCGATTGGCCATTTTTCCAGTGAGGAGTTAGCCATTATCCGCGCAGAAGAGCCGCCGTCACAGTGTAAGCACCTTTATGATGCTGCCACATCATTTGCACAAAAATATAGTGATCCAGCCGATGCAAAAAACAAGGAAGGCTATCACGAGCTGGCAGGCAGACTTCGCACATTTTTTAATCAGCTTGAGACATACAGAAGAAAGAGCCGATATCTTTTGCTTCGTGAGCTTCTTGTCTATGTGTTAGAAGACAGTGGATACTACGAGTTTATAAGTGCAATGCCTGGCGCTGCGACAAGAAAAGCAAATCTTGATATGCTTCTTGAGCGTGCTGGTGCATTTGAAAAGACAAGCTATCAGGGCGTATTCCAATTTGTCCGCTACATCAACAGACTAAAGAAATATTCCGTTGACTATGCGTCAGCGCAGGAGCTTGCCCAGAATCAGGTGCGCGTCATGAGTATTCATAAGAGTAAAGGTCTTGAATTTCCTGTATGCTTTGTTGCAGGTCTTGGAAAAAGCTTTAACAAGCAGGATGTGAATGCGTCAATGCTGTTTTCTGTTGATTACGGCATTGCAACTGATGCAATAGATCCGACACTTCGCACAAAGGAGAGCACAGTTATGAAGCAGGCCATGAGAAGCCAGCTTATGATTGAAAATCTTGGCGAGGAGCTTCGTGTTTTATATGTTGCCATGACGCGTGCAAGGGAAAAGCTGTATCTGACAGGTGCAAAGGATCATCTTTTTGACTACTTGGAAAAGAAAATTCATGAGACAGACAAGACAGCGCGTGAACTTTCATACAGCCAGCTTACGATGGCAGGAAGCTTCTTAGACTGGATTACAGCAGCAGCCTGCAAGCACAAAAGCTTTAAGGAAATTTATGAGCAGCTTGGAATAAATGTGCCATTTGACGGTGTGTGTTATAAAGACGAAAGTCCACTGTCAGTTTTGCTTGTGACAAAAAGCAGTCTGTCTATGCAGACGTCACTTTGGCGAGCAGAGGAAGCAATGAAACGCACGGCACTTGAAAACTGGAAAAACGAAACTACAGACGAGACATCAAAGGAGCTGATCGAGTCACGCTTTTTGGTGCGCTACGATGACAGCCCTCTGTCAAAGCTGCAGGCGGCATTTACAGTATCAGAATTAAAGACACGCCACGAGGAGGAAGCCTTTGCAGCAAGTGGATCAGACATAAGAGAGCCTGCTGCACAGCTTACAAAACAAGAATCCGAGATGCAAGATCAGAAACTTCTGCCAGATGAAGAACTTCTTCCAGAGTTTTTACAGCAAAAAGATAAGATGAGCGGTGCGGCGCGCGGTACACTTTATCACTGGCTTTTTGAACACTTTGATTTTACAGGTGATTTAAGGGCGCAGCTTTCCTCATTTATGCAGCAAGAGCTTATAAGTACTGAGGAGCGAAAGAGGATTCGCATAGCCGATTTTGAATATTTTGTGCAGACACCTCTTGGCAAAAAAGTCAAGCAAGCGCAGGAAGAAGGAACGTATCACCGCGAGATGCCGTTTATACTTGGAGTGCCAGCTAAAGAGATGATAGAAAATGACAAAAAGCTGTCAGAAAAAGATGAGAACGAGTATGTTAGTGTACAGGGTGTCATAGATGCCTGGATAGATGGTGAGGACTATATCACGCTGATAGACTTTAAGACAGACAAAAAGCCAGAAGATATGACAGATGAAGAGTTTAAAGAGCTGCTTAAAAAACGCTACCAGGTACAGCTGTCATACTATAAGCGTGCTCTTATGCAGATGACAAAGCGGCCTGTGAAGGAAGCATGTATTTATGCTGTCTCAATCGGACAGACAATCTTTTGTTGACGAGCAAATGGCAAAATGATATACTTTTAAATTAGTAAAGGGGGTGGACGAAATGGACAACGAAGAGCTAGAACAGGATAAGACCAAGGATGAGGCACTCGAAAAGGCATTAGAGCAGGAAACAGAAAACGAGACGCCGTCAGAAGATGAGACGTTTGCAAAGCCCGATTACGAGTCAGAGATCATAAAGATCATAAGAAGCACCACCTCGCCAAAGGTTACACGTGAAAAGCTTGAGGATTATCATGCAAATGATATAGCTGATGTTCTCGAAAAGCTGACAGTAGTAGAGCGAAAGAAGCTTTATAATATCCTGAACATGGATATGCTTTCAGATGTATTTGAGTGCATAGATGATGTCAGTCCGTACCTAGAGGAAATGGACATTAGAAAGGCAGTTGAGATCATAAGCAGCCTGGAAGCCGATACAGCAGTTGCAGCGCTTCGAGGACTTGATAAAGTCAGACGCTCTGTCATCATTGATTTGATGGATCAGGAGTCCAAAAAAGACATTATGCTGATTGCATCCTTTGATGATGATGAGATAGGAAGCAGAATGACAACAAACTGCATAGTGATCCGCGAAAATCTTACAGTCAAGGAGGCTATGCGTTCACTTGTAAAGCAGGCCGCTGAGAATGACAATATTTCAAAGATTTATGTGGCTGATGAGTCTAATACCTTCTGTGGTGCGATTGATCTAAAGGATCTGATCATTGCAAGAGAAGGCACAAGGCTTGATGATATGATCGTCACCTCATACCCGTATGTATATGGCCACGAGTCTATAAGCGAATGTATTGAAATCTTAAAAGACTATTCAGAGGATTCCATTCCTGTACTCGACAATAACAATAAGATTCTTGGTGTCATCACGGCACAAAATATTATTGAAGTTGTTGATGAAGAGATGGGAGAAGACTACGCAAGACTTGCTGGTTTGATGGCAGAGGAGGACTTAAAAGAACCACTATTAGACAGTATGAAAAAACGTCTTCCGTGGCTGGTTGTTTTAATGTTTCTTGGAATGGTAGTCTCATCTGTTGTAGGCATATTCGAGTCAGTAGTCTCACAGCTGACAATTTTAATGATGTTTCAGTCAGTCATTCTTGGTATGTCAGGAAATGCAGGAACGCAGTCACTGGCAGTTACAGTTCGTGTTTTAATGGATGAGAATCTTGAAGTAAAGCAAAAGATTGGCCTAGTTGCAAAGGAAGTGCGCGTTGGCTTTGGTGATGGACTTTTGTTGGGAATATTGTCATTTATAGTGCTTGGCATTTTCATCATGATTGTAAAGGGGCGTCCGGCAGGCTTTGCATTTGCCGTGTCAGGCTGCATTGGACTGGCGCTCATGTGCTCCATGGTGATTTCAAGCTTGACAGGAACTTTAGTTCCTATGTTTTTCAACAAGATTGGAATAGATCCGGCAGTGGCATCAGGACCTCTTATTACAACGATCAACGACCTTATAGCAGTTATCGTTTACTATGGACTGAGCTGGCTGTTTTTACTTGAGATGATGCATTTTTGATAAAAAGAAAGGGCGTAGCTTTAGCTACGCCTTTAATTCGTTTAAAACCTCCTCAAAGCAGACACCGTCTGTTCGCGGACATTCAAATTCCTCTGTTATTTCAATGCAGCGCTGCACAAATGCGCTTGCCTTTCGCACAGAAGTCTCAAAATCTACATTGTTGGCACAGTCTGCCGTCAAAATCGCAGCAAAGATATCGCCTGTTCCAGAACGCTCCTGTCCAACGCGTTTTCTTTTCACTACAGAAGGTGTGCCGCCTGATTCACATATAACATTTCCTATAAAAGTTCCCATAGAGACACCAGTAATTACTACCTTAGACGGCCCCATGGCAATCAGTGAAAGAGCTAGTTCAGACAGCTCACTCATCTGCCAGTGACCATCGTGATATGGTGTGTCAGTTAAAATGCAGGCTTCCGTCAAATTAGGTGTAAGAATGTCAGCAAAATGTGCTAACTGCTTCATCTGACTGCACATCTTTGGTGTGAAGGTCTGATAGGTGCGTCCGTGATCACCCATAACGGGATCAATTAAAACCTTAGTAGTTTCATCCTTGAAATCGCGGATGAAATTTTTTACGATTTCAATCTGACGCTCAGAGCCTAAAAATCCAGCTGCAATACATTCAAAGTGGAGATTTAACTTCTTCCACTCAGCGATGTAGGATGGCATTTTCTCTGTGTAATCGTCAAAGTAAAAGGACGGATATCCTGTATGATTGGAAAAAACTGAGGTCAGCACCGGACAGCACTGAACCTTCATTTGAGATATAATGGGCAGAGCCACTGTTACAGAACAGCGGCCAAAGCCAGAAAAATCGTTAATCAAAGCAGCCTTTGGCTGATGGCGAAGTGACATAAATAAATCCTTTCTCATTTTGTATTTGCTGTTTTAAAGATTTAGTCCCTTCGTTTCATCACATCCAGTCATAATGTTAAAGCACTGAATAGCTGCACCTGAAGCACCCTTACCAAGATTATCGAAGACACTAGACAGCTGAATACGATTTTCATTTCCAGTGATATAGATCTGCATGCCGTCATAGCCGCTTAAATGATTGCCGCTTAAAAATCCAGACATTTCGCTTTCAGCGCCGAGCGGCATAACCTTTACGAAAGGTTCATTTGCATAGTAGTCAGCAAAAAATGCCTGTAAGGATTCTGGAGTCTGAGTGGTGTTTAACAGATCAGTGTACAGAGGAACATTGACAACCATTCCACTGTAATAATCGGAAACAATAGGGGTAAACAGCGGAGCACGGGATAATCCTGTGATAAGGCGCATTTCCTTTAAGTGCTTGTGCTGCTGAGAAAGACCATACTCGCGAGGTGCATCAAGCTCTGCATCACGGTCAGATGCCTCATACTGCGCAATCATTTTTTTGCCGCCGCCGCTGTAACCAGTCAGAGAAAAAGAGGCAACAGGGTAATCTGCCGGGAGAATGCCGCCTGCGATCAACGGGTAAACGAGTGAGATAAAGCCAGATGCATGGCAGCCAGGATTAGCGATGCGCTTGCCAGTTCTAATAGCCTCACGGTGCTTAGCGGAAAGCTCCGGGAAACCATAAGCCCAGCCAGCTTCAGTGCGATGTGCAGTCGAAGCATCAATAATGCGCACATTCGGATTTGTTACAAGTGCAACAGCCTCTCTGGCTGCGCTGTCAGGCAGACAAAGAAATGTGATATCAGAAGAGTTGATCAGACGGCTGCGCTCAGCAGGATCTTTTCGAAGCTCTGGTGCTATAGTTAACAGTTCAATGTCGTCGCGATTGTCAAGACGCTCGTGAATGCGAAGTCCTGTAGTGCCTTCGCTTCCGTCAATAAATACTTTTGTTTTCATGAATTGCCCCTCTTTTCTTTGGGATGATGTATTACAATGGTGTCGTTGCCATTATAGCAGACCTGAAAAGGGTGCGCAAGCCAGAAAATTTATGGCGGAGGTTCGATTTTAAAACACATAGCTTCCCTTTACAGTAAAACTAATATTTCCTGTATTTTGAATGAAAATTTCGTAGGTTCCATTGGAGGGAACAGAGAAAGTAGGTGCATAGCCGTTTCCAGTAGGCTGGATCTGTTTTCGATAATTACCATTTGAAATACCAATGCAAAATGCTGCGTTAGATGGTGCATAACCACCAGTCAGAGTAACAGTATTTTCAGGTGTTAAGTAAATATAAGCGATACTGATGCGTTCGTTTGGAGCTACAGTGTAAGAATAAGAATTTACACCATGAGCAGTACGGGTATCAATGAGATTAGCATTAGTAAGGTTTGGAAGAAAAACAGATTCCATATAGTCAGAGTTCTCTTCGACTGTATAAAAAGTATAGATTGGTGGTTCATAAGGAACTGCAATAGTTTCAATCGTTGCATCATACCAGTCATAATTTATCTGTTCAACTGGAGCAACACTAGCTTGAGCGATCAGTGAAGAACTGACAAGAAGTAACACACCAGATAGAATAGAGCAAAGACCAGATCGTTTTTGATGTACAAAAGAGACAGAGCGACTCGCAGACATTCGATATTTTAATTGCGTTTTGTTATTTAAACCAATGCAGGAAGGAATCACTTGCTTGGAATGAAGGTGCGATAGAATGAGTGTAAAATAGTCATGATGAGACAGATCATCAGAAAGAAATCTTAAAACAGTTTGATCACATACTGTTTCACAAAGCAGCTCAATATCGCGACGAAATAGGTATGCAATTGGATAGAACCAAAAGATAATAGTAAGAATACGCCCAAATTTAAGTTTACGAAGATCATTGTGCTTAATGTGAATCATTTCGTGCAGCAAAATAGCATAGAGTTCATTAGATGAATAACTACGCTGTGGAAGCAGAATGATAAACTTATGCTTTTTAACAGTGACTGGTGTAGAAGTCAATGAGCAGTAGCGGATGCATGGAACATGCGTAAGGTGCAGTCTTTTGGTTAAATCACTGACAATTTTATCTAGTATAGCATCATTTGGTAAATAGGTTGACTGATTAAGGATTTTGCGTAATGAAATACAATCCTTCACGTAAAAAACTAGTTTGACAAAGATACCAATTAACCATATGGAATTAGGAATCCAGAGGATTTGATTTTGCTGTAGTGAACACAAAAATACCATACCGGGAAATGGTCGTTCACATTGATTGATTGGAGAAAAAAACACTGTCAGTGATTTCTCAAGAAAAAAGAATGGCGTAAAACAAAATATGCCAATAGGAATCAGCCGATAGCAAATCAAAATCAAAGAAGGAAAACGCTTTGCAGTGAGAATCAAAGCTTTCCATAGTGACCAGAAGCAAAAGCTGGTGATAATGCAAAAGAGAATTGCGTAGAAAATATCAGTGCCCCATTTAATCCAATTCATCCAGATAATCCTTTAAGTCCTGAATATCGTCTTTTGACAGCTCATTTTCTTTAATTAGAGCGGCAGCCATGCGTTTCAAAACTCCCTTTCCCCAAATTTTTGAATAGTCAACTGCGGTTTGTTCAAAGTAAGCATCCTTTGTAATTAGTGGATGATAGACAGATACCCGACCTTTCCGCTGATATGTCAGATATCCTTTTCCAGCCATGCGAAGCATGTAGGTAGATAACGTTTGAAGCGTCCATCCGCGTTGAAAACGTTCATTAAGAAGTGTTAGAACTTGCGATGGCGAAACATCTGTGCCAATAGACCAGATGCAATCCATAATCTGAAGTTCAACATCTGTCATTTTTTCCATGGAGACCTCCTCTTGTATTATTATTTATTTCAGGTAAATTGTAAAATAAAAAAAACAAAAAGTCAATAAAAAGAAGTTGACATAGTATAAAAAGTATGATAGTATGCAAGTGTAGAGTAAATCGGAAACAAAAGATTAGTTGACCTTCATATTTGCCTAGGAGGTTTCTAATAGAAAGAGAGGTAAATTGCATGAAGAAGAGTTTGAAGATGTTAGTGGCAGGGACAGTGATTGGCTGTGCGTTAACTGCTAGTGTAGGTGCATTTGGCGCAGCAGCACAGGAAGTAAAGACTTGGAGTGGTCTTAAAACTGGTATTTCATCTGAATTTGAAGCTGGGCATAAAGGAACTGGCCAATATGGTACAGACACATCGAGAATTATTACTCAGTGTTGGGCTGCTTGTCAGGATGGTGCAAATGCAGCGAGAGATATTGTGTACTCTCCGAAAGTAGGGACATCTGATGTCGGACGTTATAAGGCGAGTTGTGAGCATTGGAATAATCCATTGGTTACGACAAGCAAATATTATGGATGGTATTATTAAGACTACATAATCATTTATTACATTTAAGTAATCTTAATGACAGAAGTTATTAAGTTTCATGTTTTAGTGAGTTGTGAAAATTAGAAACAGGAGTTGTAGAAAGATGTGCAATGAAAACATTGTACATCTTTTAAAAATTAAAGAAAAGCAGAGCAGGAGGATATGCATGAAAAAATTTTTTCAAAAATATGCAATTCTTTTTTTCTTTTGTGCAATGATGGGCGGAATTATCATGATAGATTCGATATTAGCTATATCATTTACAGATAAGGAGCGAGGGTTAGCCACGGAATTTTCTGATTATACTAAGAAAATTTCTATTTTGCAGGCAGACTCGTCAGAATCATTCAGTCAAGAGGACTTGATGTTTTTTTTACAGGGAAAAGAAAAGATAAATGTGATAAGATCATCTGATTATAATGGAATAGAACTGTATTCTAACGAATTAGAATACTTTAAAAATAAAGATGAGGCTAATTGGACACCTGGAGTTTGGCTTAGAAGGGATGTGTATGAAAATTGGATTGATAAAGAAGAACAATATTATTACTATAAGGGAAAATATTTTAATGTATTAGGTACTTATGAAGAAAAAAAGTTAGAAGAAAAATATATAGTGGATATGCAAGGGGTACTTAACAATGATCCTCAAACAGCAGTAAAAGGTGTATATTATTTGGATTGTGAGCAAGACACAAATACTGTATTTGAAGAATTACAAACACTAATTTTACAAAAAAATCCTTATGCACAAATTACTGTATTGGAAGAATCATCACAGGGATACACATTGAGAAGAATATTTCATTCTCAAGATGCGATGTATTACATAATCCAAATGGGTGTGTTGTTAATACTTAATTTGTTCAATTTTGGAAATATTGCAGGGTATTGGGTAAAGGGCAGAACTACTGAGATATTTGTGAGAAAAATGGTAGGAGCAGCGGACATTAATATATTTAAGAAATTAATTATTGATTTTTCAATTGCAACAGGTATGTTCATTTTTGCAGGAATGTTAATAGGGGCAATAATAATTGGTGTCTATATAAAAATTGTGAGGGAAATTGCTTTATTTGGAGTGATAAACTGCACGATCCAATGGTTGATATTGATTCTTTTTGGAGGAATATTTATATGGAAACAAGTAAGAAAAACAATGACACAGCTTCGTAAACAAAATTAAAAATGGAGATGATAGTATATGGCAAATATAAAATATGCATTAAGAGAGGTTCGAAAACACCCAGGAAAATACTTCCCAATTTATGCGCAGATTATCGTTTCGGTCATATTAGTCGCATTCATTGCTGTGAATTTTCAACAAGTACATGAATTTTCTGCAAAAATGAGTGCGTGTACAGAACATAGAAATATGTATGCAGTAATTGATAGATCTGACGTTGTCACGATTATGAATACATTAAATATGGATGGAGCTGAAGAAAAATGTAAGGAATTATATGATTATACGAATGAGTGTGTTGATGTATATGTCCATATGATTAATATGGTAAGATGGAATGGAATGGATATAGAAGTTTTACAGATGAACCAAAACTTTTATGACTTGTACCAAATAGATGTACAACAAGGGCGTACATTTAATAGTGCAGAATGGGAAGGTCAAATTGAAGATGGTCAAGAAATTCCTGTCTTAGTTGGCAAAAAATTAGCGAAGGTTTATCCGATTGGGACAACATTCGTTAATGAGGCATTGGATAAGAGTACATTTAAAGTAGTAGGAATATTAAATGATCAAGCTTTTTATTTAAATCCATCAGTGAATTCTAAAACAATATCATTAGACTCTACATTTATTATTCCATGGATTCCAAGAGATGCATTAAATAATGGATATCGAAATGTAAATTTATTTCATGTCTTACAGTTGGAAACAGATAATCCAGAAGTGTTAAACAAAATAGCTGAGAAATCAAAAGAACTGGGATTGTTTGATTTGGAATTTACGTCATTTCGTGAACAGATTGGAGTAGTCAAAATGTATTATCAAAAGGTATATAGTAGAGACTGTGCTATGCTGGGGGTCTTACTTTTATATTGTATAGTGGGAAGTATCACTATGCTGTTGCAATACATAGACACACATATGAAATACAATTCAATACACATATTATGTGGAGCAACACAACAACAGATGGGTTTGCAGATGCTGATACATATATTGATCCCGATTTTAATGGGTCTTGTATTTGTAATGGCAATTTTTAAAAGCATTTTTGCTATGATAGTAGGGATTCTATTTGGTATGGTGTTATTGTTCATTATATTGATTATACCACTGTTAAAATGGAATCGGATGGAACTTAGTCAGATTTTTAAGAGATATGAATGAAAGTGAGGAGATTATGGATAGAGAAAATACTTTGGCAATTAATCTGCAAGGAATTTGTAAATCCTTTTCAGTTGGAAAAAGGAAAGTAGAAGTACTGAAAAAAGTTGACGTATCAATTAATAGTGGTGAAATGACCGCAATTATGGGTGCGAGTGGATGTGGAAAATCAACATTATTAAATATCATTGGTTGTTTGGATATTGCTGATGCAGGAGAGTATTGGTTGAGAGGAGAAAAAATTACAGGAAAAAGCAGAAAACAAATGGCTAGAATTAGAAATGAGTTATTTGGTTACGTGATTCAAGATTTTGCACTTGTTAGAGAAGACACTGTGTTAGAAAATGTTAAAATACCATTAGAATATAGTAAGAAAAAAAATGATAAAAATCGAGTAAGCAAAATATTAGAAGAATTGGGGATTGCAAAGTTGCAAAAAACACGTATAAGTTTGCTTTCTGGTGGTGAGCAACAACGAACAGCAATTGCTAGGGCATTAGTCAATGATCCAGAGATTATATTAGCAGATGAACCTACAGGGGCGCTTGATTCAAGAACAGGGCAGGAAGTTATTCGTATCCTTAGAAATATTTGTAATACTGGAAAAACAATTGTAATAGTAACACATGACGAAAAAATTGCTCGACAGTGTGATAGAATTTTACGTATGAAAGATGGACGAATTGTAACAGATAGTTGAAAAAATAGAGACTGGTGGGAAAGTGACCATGGTGACAGGTTCAGTGGCCTTTTAATTGAGTACGCTGGCTTGATTACTGTCCCGGTGGCTTACAATTGTTATGCAAAGGCGCCAGAAACTTGACGCAGTGCCAGGTACTCTTACAATTTTCAGCCATCGAGTGACCGTTGTAATAGTGCTTAGTAGCAAGTTCTTGCTATATCATTTTGGAATAAAAGCTGTTATCATATCGAAATACCACGTGGACACTAATTGAGCTAGTGTACCAAATAAAAGAGCCGGCGTTTGATGTGACCCCAAAAAGTTAGACTTTTTAGCGTAGCAGTTTTCGGCTGCTACGCATTTTTATGCAGCCAAGTGGGTGAGCCGATATTCCACTGGACTCATCCAAACTAGTTTTTCTTTTATTCGTTGTTCATTATAATACTTTATGTATCGTTCAATTTCCTTTTTCAGTTTCTCGTAGCTGTAATACACCTCTCCATAGTACATTTCTTGTTTGAGTAATCCAAAGAAATTTTCCATAACAGCATTATCATGACAGTTACCTTTTCGTGACATACTTTGAAAGATTCGTTCTTTCTTTAATTTCTGAACATATGTCTTCTTTTGGTACGCCCATCCCTGATCCGAATGAAAGGTTCTTCGGTATGACAATCAGCCGTTCTCTCAATTGCTTCTTCTAATGCGTCTGCTACATTTTTAAATGAGGCAATCTTACTTATGCGGAAACTTATAATTTCTCCATTATACATATCCATAAATGGATCCAGATACAGCTTATTCATTGTCATATGGCCTTTTTTATCTACTTCATAATACTTGAATTCGGTTGTATCTGTAGTAATTTTCTGATGGGAAATCGATGTATAAAATCTTCTACGAATTCTATTTTTGACCGTTTTTCCCACTTTACCTTTGTATGAATTATACTTTCTGCTTTTTCTGGTAAACGATGTTACCTGTAATCCAAGTTTCTTCATAATTCGTTGAACTTTCTTTTTATTGACAACAAGTCCTTGATTCCGCAGTTCTCCAAATATTCTTCGATACCCATAATTCTTATTCTTCTCTTGAATTTTCTGTATCTTTTCTTCAAGATCTTGATCTGGATTTTCTCGGTTAAATCTCTTTTGCCAATACATATAGGTTGCTTTTGCCATGCCAGTATACGAGAGAAGGTCTTTTAGTTTGAATTCTCTTCGGAGACTGTTGATGATTCGCGCCGTTCTCTCATTTTTGCTTCGTCCTCTAATCGCAGTCTCCTCAGTTCTTTTAAAAACGCATTCTCTATTCTTAACTCATGAAGCTCCGCTTCTAATTCTTTTACATGTTCAATACTTGTATCAGTATCTTCTTTCTCAAATCTTGAAAGAATTTTTCCATTTGGCGTATTCGTATCCAATGCTTTCTGTAGTCCTTTCTTTTTTGGCCTCAATGCATCAGGACCGCCAGATCGGTATTGACAAACACAGTGAGAAATGAGATTCGGATTTATAATGCCTGTTTGCAAAGAGACTTCCTAATGCGAAAGTTTACTAGACAAATATAATTTTACCACAGTAAGCTTTTTTTCAAAAGAGTAGTTGAAAGTTTTTTGCGAAATTTTTAGTCCATCATCTCCATACATTTGATATGCAACAATCCATCTTTGAAGTTGAGAACGATTTGAATAACCATACTTTTTAATAACCGTACGTATTCCGCCTTCACCATTCAGATAGGCAGTAACGAGTGCCTTCTTTTGTTCAAAACTATATTTAATCATAAAAGCCAACCTCCCAAGTGTTAGATTCTTGGTCTAATTTTTGGGTGTCGGCTAAGTTCCTGTCCCCCTGGCGGTTTATTTAAAAGAGTTTTTTGAAAACTTTTTTTGGCGATGATACAATATACAAGTAAAGAGAAAAAGCATAAAGCTGAGATGGCAAGCTTTAAAAGCAAGTTTTAAACGTAAGCTTCAAATGCAAGTTTCAAATGAAAACTTCAAATGCAAGCTACAGCTGCAAAGTACAAGTGCACTGTAAAAATACACGATACAGAAAGGATAAGGGATGTCTGACACAGAATTTGAATTATTTGTCATGAACGCAGGGCCGGATATTCTGAGGTTCTGCCGTATCATTACGAATAACAAAGAGCAGGGAGATGAGCTATATCAGGACGCGATGGTTTTGTTATTGGAAAAGCGGGTGTCATTGAAAGCAGAGCAAAATAGCAAAAGCTATGCGTTGTCTGTTGCTGTTTTGCTGTGGAAAAACAAAAAGAAAAAATATGCAAACCGTATGCGAATCGCGCCAGTCAGCAGCTTGGAAGAGCATCAGGAAACGGTTTCTTCATTTACGGCGGATTGGGACACGACACCGGAACAGATGATGATCAACAAACAGGAGATTGCAGAGGTGAGAAATGCAGTGCAGATGCTACCAGAAAAATATCGAATTCCAATCTGCTTAAGTTACAGTGCTGGGCTGACAATGGAAGAAATTGCAACATGTATGAAAGTGCCGGTCAATACGGTGAAAACAAGAATCCGAAAGGCAAAATCAATTTTAAAACAGGAATTGGAGGCGAGAGGAATTGACAGATGAGCGATTTGAACAGTTGATTAAGCAGGCATTGAAGCCTGAAATTGATGAGCGAGATGTTGTGATCCAAAAAAATACAAATAATTATAAAAATAGAATGAAACGAAAAAGAAGGTTGCGTGTCTGTATAACAGCAGGAATTGCTGCGGCTGCCTGTGTGGTTGCAGGTGTGCAGCTCAATCGTTTTGGAAATGGACAAGTACCGTATACAGAAACAAAGCAGGATTTTGTTACAAACAAAACATCATCTGCATTTTCACTTTGCGTTTATGCATCGGAGCTCAGTTCGGAAAATTCGGTGGCGTTAAACAATGAGAACGGAAATTCGTGGGTATTCGGTATGAGATCAGACAGTGATATGCTTAGCTATTGCATCGCTTTTCCTGTTTCGTGCAAAGGTGAACAGATAAAGCAGATCACATATACGATTAACAAGGGGGCGTTTCAGATCATCGGGGAGAATCCTGAGAAGTTTTGCACACAGATGACTCTATATACAGAGCAGACAATGAATTTGCCAAGAATTTCCCAAAACAAGGAGCAGCAGGAAAGTGTTCTGTATTGTACTTCCTATACCATTGATTATGAAAATCAGGATGCGGGGTGTTTTGTTAATATTTGTGGATTCACGGCGGATGATGAGCAAACGGAAAACTTATTTTTTAAGAGTGAATCAATTGAGGCAGGAAAATGGACAGAGGAGTTAAATTCGATTCTTTTCGATAAAATACAGGTTACAGTTTGTGTAGCGTTTGAGGATGGCACAAATAAAACTCAGACGATTGCAATAGCGGCAGCAGCTAGTGATGCAAACAGTACGTATGAGAAAGGGCAGACACAGAAGGAGAAATTGATTCAGTATGAGATGAGGTGATCGAATGAGAAAACGAGGAAAAGTGAAAATTGTTTTGACTGTTTTTATAATAGTATTATTTTCTTGTACAGCGGTGATAGGCAACAGTAGAACAGGCGTGATTGAAAACGTGATGGCAAAAAATGCTGCCGATGTAGATATTCTGACGATTAAATCAAGAGTATTCACAGGGGAGGAGATCATTAAAGCATGGCTAGACACGGATACACTTGATGAGAATTGCTTAACGGTATTAGCGCAGCGTGGGACGGCAGCAGTCACGACGACCTATGATACTGGAAAGCAAAAAATAACAGTGAACTGGAATCAGGGAGCATTTAACGGTGCCATTGTTCGGATAAATGGACGAGAAGAAAAAACCAGAGAAGAATGGACAGCCCGTTGGTTAAAAACTTTTGAGAATCTTGGAATTTCAGTCGATGATTCTTATGAAAAAAAGTGGCAGGGTGAAAATAATGATGAAGAACATGATATTTATTATATAGAAGAAAATGGAATTCATCTGTGTCCAAATGGCTATTCACTGGGTGATTTGGGACAATGTTGGGGACAGTCAATTGATATTACAATTGAGAAAGATGGTTATTTTGTATCCTTTAATAATGTATCAGAAGTAATTGCACGGGAAGAAAAGAAAGGACGAAAGCTGATTTCTAAAGAGAAAGCCATACGGGCATGTCTTGACAATTATTTTTGGGATCAAAATGCGGAGGATGAAGCGGGCGTATTAGTAGAAGAGGCTTCCTGTGACATGGAATACCTGATGATTGATAAAGGATCCGAGAATGACGAGAGTGTGTGTGATATTGGCTATTATGTGCAAATTCCAATGTCCGATACAGACGGTGGAAATCAGTATGTGATTGAAGGTTTTGTCGATGGAGAATACCCGTATTGCTATGCGACTGCAATGACGGCAAATGTTAATCAAACAGATCAGAGCGAATAGGAACGGAGGGATGCATATGATCAGACGGGAAGCAAGGCGGATTGTGACGTCTCCGCTAGCATGGTTTTGTGTCGTGATCTACGCGGCAGTTTTGTTGATGGGAATTGCAGAGACGTTAAAAATAAAAGAGGCAATATCGGATCAGGGCTGGTTAGATTTGTTGTGTGTGTCAGAAGAATATGGCATTACAACTTTGGTGAAAAATCTGGTATTTCCGATGAGTGTTGCATCGGTATATTTTGATGAAAAAAAGGGAAAATGTGATTGGGTAAAAATGATGCGGACAAGTCGGCTTCGCTATTGTGTGACAAAAGCAATCGCGGTATTTGTTGGCAGCATTTTTCTATATATGATGAGCGTGTTCCTATTTATTGCAGTTGGAAGCATGATGCATCCTGAGATTTTAAAGATTGCCAATAATTCGTATTTTCTGGTCGGTGAAATGTGGCAGAAATGGATCCAAGATGGAACGTATTGGGGTGTATTCTTTTTGTATGTAGTTTTGAATTCGCTTCAAGTTGCTGCGTGGTCCTCGATGTTAGGGTTATGTGTTGCTGCTTTTAGTGAAAATCGATATGTGGTTGCAGCTGTTCCTTTTTTTATCAATAGGATATTTCTTTATCTTGGAGATATGATTGATTGGCTTTCGATCGTTAGTCCATATAGCTATCAGCCAATACAGTTTTGGTATACCGGTACGCAGGTGGATCTTTTCTGGCTGGCTTTTAAAAATTTGGCAGTAATGTTTTTATTTACCTGTATTTTTATAGAGGAAATGAAATGGAGGGCATCACATGGCTGATAGAAGAACAAAGAAAACGGCAAAACAAATCTTTGGCTACGCACGTCTGAATTTTCATATGGGAATGCGTCAGGGAAAAAATCTGGCTGTTTTATTGTGCATGGGCTGCTTTTTGCTTTATTATCTCGGTGGCATTCGTGGGTATCTGGCATCGGCAGAAGAAACGGTCAGTGTGCAGGAGTTATTCCTGGCTATGATGAATACACATTATACGGCAATGACAGTCTGGGTTGGCTATCTGCTTGTGATCTGTGATATTCCATATAGTGAGAAGGGGATTTACCCATATCTTATTCGCACATCTCGAAAAAGTTGGTTACTTGGTCAGATTTTATATCTGTTCTTGGTAACAATTTTCTATTTTTTTTATGTGGGACTAGTGCTTGCAGCAGCAATTGTTCCTCATATTTCATTTCGTATCTCGTGGACAAATGCTTTTGTCAAAATGCTGAATGCACCATGGAGATGTGGAATAAAGAATTATTTTTCTTTTACGTTTTCGCTAATAAAGCATAATTCACAGTATGTTGTGGTAGTACGACAACTCTTTTTATGTCTGCTTGTTTCGATGACTCTTGGCATGTTGACAATGGCGATTCATATGCTGTGGAAAAATGGCCCCGGTATATTGGTTGGCGCAGTGGCTCTGGCATGTGATTATCTGGTAACGGCGGTATTGGATGCGATTGTAGGACTTCGCTATTTTTCACCTCTTACATTGAGTCGAATTTCAGCACTCAGTACCAGCGTAAATGATCGGTTCAATCCATCATTTTCGTATGCGTGCCTATTTCTTGGCGGTTTGTTTGTGGTTTCACTGAGCATTAGCATCTGGAAATTAAGGCGCTATGAGTATGGGCGATAATGAGTATGGCCCATAAGCCAATAAGGGTGTACAAGAACTATTTTTGAGAGAAAGGATGCAAGATCAATAGTCAATGTTTTTCGGTCTAACATTATAATTATATAGGAAGGAACGTGACGTGTATGAGTGATTATATTCAATTAACAAATATCAGTAAAACGTTTGGAAAGCAGACTGTGTTGCAGCCGCTTACAATGGGGTTTGAGGAAGGAATGATTCACGGCATTATCGGGCGAAATGGTTCTGGTAAAACCGTTTTGATGAAAATGATTCTGGGTATTTTGCAGCCGACAACGGGAACGGTCATAGTGGGAGATAAGCGAATCGGAAAGGATGTGGATTTCCCAGAGAGTGCGGGTGCGATCATTGAGACGATTGAGTTTATTCCATATATGAGTGCATATCAAAATCTGGCAGACATCGCAGCGATGCGCGGCAATCTGTCAAAGACTCAAATAAAGGAAGTGCTAGAGATGGTCGGCTTAGGAAATGTCGGAAGAAAGCATGTATCAAAGTTTTCCATGGGAATGCGACAGCGCCTGGCAATCGCACAGGCAGTAATGGAGTCTCCGAAGCTTCTGATATTAGACGAGCCGATGAATGGCATGGATGAGAAAGGCGTGGAGGAGATGCGGCGGCTGATTTTAGCGAGAAAAGCGGCGGGTACAACGATCATCCTTTCCAGTCACAATATAGAAGATATCCGTATCTTATGTGATCAGGTGTACCGCATAGATGCAGGAGTTGTCAGGAGATGACCATGGGGACAGGTCTGGCGGCCTTTTAAGTGGGTACGTTGGCTTAATTACTGTCCCGGTGGCTTACAATTAAGTTATGCAAAGGCGCCAGAAGCTGCAAAAGCGGCTATGGCGTTTTTTTTGTGTGGGAAAAATTTTTAAGTTGGAAAGGCTCAAAAAGTTAAAATGTAAAAAAATTGACAAACACATTGTTGTTCTCCGCTTAGTAGCATATATTAGTTCTAAGTTTTGAAAAAAATATTGTTTTAAAAGTCTTATGCTGTTTACTTTTTGAGAAAAAATGATATAATATAAACAGAAGGAGGCGATGATATGTTTAATAAAAATTTAAAATATTACCGTTTAAAGAAAAACATGTCAAAGAAGGAGCTGGCCTCACTGATTGGGGTAACTCCAATGGCAATCACTTATTATGAGAGTGGTGAAAGAAAACCCAATATGGATACGATCAAGGCAATGGCAAAAGCACTTGGAATAAAAATTTCTGATTTTTTAAATAATCGAAATGAAAATCTTACTTTTGTACATGGTGAATTTCGAAAAGGAAGCAAACTAGCAGTTAGTCAACAGGAATATATCCGTGAAGATGTAGAAGAGTATATGGGAAGATTTTATTCGGTAGTCAATATTTTAGGTGGTGAAGTATTACCAGATGCACCAGCAGTTAATAAAATTACGCTTACGGGAAATTTAGAAGAAGATGCAAAAAAAATGCGAGAATATCTTGGAATTTCTGTAGTTGGACCAATTGGAAATCTTATTCAACTTCTGGAAAATCGAGGAATTTTGGTGTATGCTTGTGATATTGAAAATGATGCTTTTTCCGGTATGAATGGTTTGGTAAATGAAAGACCATATATTGTATTTAATAAAAATATGAGTCCGGAAAGAATTAGATCTACAATTGCACATGAAATGGCACACTTTATTTTTCAATGGCCAGATGAAATGGAAGATAAAGAAATTGAAAAAATGGCAACTGCTATTAGTGGTGCATTTCTTTTCCCAGAAAAAGATGCAAAAAGAGAACTTGGTTTCAGAAGAACTAAGGTTAGTAAAGATATGACGCTGATATGTAGAGAATATGGGATTTCTATGTATTTGTTAGTAAAAAGAGCAGCACTTTGCGGCATTATTACAAGTAGTGTTGAAAAAGATTTTTATATAAAAGCAGGAAAAGCTGGTTGGAAAAAGAATGAACCTGTTTGGAGTCAAGCTGAAATACCGGCTTTATTTGAGCTGCTTGTATTTAGAGCAGTGAGCGAGAATGAAATAACTGTTCAGAAAGGTGCAGAGTTATTAAAGCAGTCCTATGGTTTTGTGGATGAACATTGCTTTGCGGCAGAGGAATAGCCTATGGAGTATATTAGCAGTGATACAAATGTATGGCTTGATTTTGTAGAAATTGAAAAATTAAATCTTCCGTTTCAATTACCATATATTTATATTATGAATGATGAAACGATTGAAGATGAATTACTTAATCCACCAGGGATTAGTGATAAGCTATTACAATTAGGATTACAAAAAACAGAACTGACAGAAGAAGAATTTTATCTGGCTGGAACATTAGCATCAAGATATGCGAAACCATCTATTTACGATTGTATCGCATTGGCAATAGCTAAGATTAGAGGATTGACATTATTAACGGGGGATGGCCCGCTTAGAAAAGCAGCATTGGCAGAGGAAGTAAAAGTTGTAGGAACGATAGGGATTCTTGATCAGCTGTATGTTGGAAACTACATAGAAGATGAAGAATATTCAGAATGCATTCAAAGATTGATTGACAAGAATGGTGGAAAAGTACGTCTGCCTAAACATGAATTGGAGATAAGACTGCAAAGAATTAAAAAGTGACCATGGGGACAGGTTCTAGGTGATGCAAAAGGCGCCAGAAGCTGCAAAAGCGGCTATGGCGTTTTTTTGACGCAGCTCTGCCACAGTTTAAAGAGACCGCAAACAATGTGGTCTTTTTTGCATATAAGAAGCATCTAACCTGCATTGTATCGTATCTTTTTGTGTGGTATCATAGCTTTATCATTTAGGTATATTTGCGGAGGAAACAGATGGAAGAAAGACAGACATGTGATCTGGCAGGAATCTGGCGCTTTGAGATTGATAAAGAGGACAGGGGCTTTGCCGAGCACTGGGAAAAACGAAGACTGACACAGACGATTACGCTGCCTGGATGTCTGCAGGCGCAGGGCTATGGCGATGCGATCAGTGAAGATACACCGTGGGTTCAAAGTTTGTATGATGCGCTGTGGTATCAGCGCGGCGAATATGCATATGCGCAGGAGAATGGAACAAAGGTGCCATTTTTGAGTCAGCCGCCGCGCCACTATACAGGAAAGGCGTGGTATCAGAAGACAATTTTTGTGCCTGAAAAATCAGATGGGTTTGTTGGACGGCTGACGCTTGAGAACACAAAATGGAAGACAACGCTCTGGATTGATGGAGAATGCAAAGGCAGTATAGTAAGTCTTTGTGCGCCGCATGTATATGAGACAGGAGCATTGTCAGCAGGAGAGCATACAGTTACGCTTTGCATTGACAATGGCTGGCAGCTGCCGTATCGGCCAGATGGTCATGGCGTGTCAGATGCGCTAGGCGCAACATGGAACGGTGTGGCAGGAGCGATTACCTTAGAGCTATTCAATCGTGTTTGGATTGAGCGTGTCAAGGTGAATGCGCAGCTGCCGCAGGCTGCTATACAGGTGCACCTGAAAAATGAGACAAGCCATATTCAAAACTGTATAGTTCACGTACAAGATACTGTGCATACCGATATTAGTGCAGATGCAGTCTGCGTGCTCACTCAGGGGAGCCAGATTTGTGAGCTTACGCTGAACTATCCATCTGATACATTACTTTGGGATGAGTTTGATCAGGGCTTACAGCACCTTATAGTAACATTGTCCTATATAAGCAATGCACTGCAAGGAGAAATGCAATCATCCATCACACAATTACCATTACAGAGCAAAGAAATGGTATCGCAGTTTTCAAAAGTAGTACTACAAACTAAAGAAGTCACCTTTGGTTTTCGCAGGGCAGAGGTAAAGGACGGTCATTTTGTTATCAATGGGCGAAACACATATCTTCGAGGAACACATTTTGGCGGTGATTACCCATTAAGCGGCATTCCGGATTGTGGAAGCGCATACTGGGATAAAATCATGGAGACTGTGAAGACGTGGGGCATGAATTTTATCAGGTGCCATTCATATTGTCCGCCAGAGGCTGCATTTGAAGCAGCTGACCGCGCTGGTGTCTATTTGCAAATAGAGTGCGATATGTGGAATGTGTTTGCGCCAGATGCGCAAATGAACAACGTACTGTGGGAAGAGACAAAGCGTATACTTGATGCATTTGGCAATCATCCGTCCTTTTTAATGCTGTCTCCGAGCAATGAGCCGGGTGGAGACTGGCTTATGCCACTTACTGATTGGGTATCAAAGTGTCGCGCATATGACAGCAGACATCTTTATACTATTCAGTCCGGATGGCCATATCCTATGGAGCCGGATAAAATCACGGGAACAGATTATGTCTATTTTCATAGATCAGGCTTTGGTATACAGCCAGGCGGAACCATCCGTGGACCGCGTGGTTGGAATGGTGGTGATTACCGTGAATCATTAAAAGATATCTCTTACCCTGTAATATGTCATGAGCTTGGCCAGTGGTGTGCGTATCCAGATTTTGATGTGATTGATAAATTTACAGGCTATTTGCAGCCGGGAAATTTCGAGATCTTTCGTGAGAGTGCGCGTGCGCATGATGTGTTGGGGCAAAATAAGGAATTTGTCTATAATTCAGGACGGCAGCAGGTGCGTATGTTAAAGGAAGATCTTGAAGCAAATCTGCGAACACCTTATATATACGGTTTTGAACTTCTTGATCTTCATGATTATTTGGGACAGGGAACGGCACTTGTCGGTATTCTCGATCCATTCTGGGATTCAAAAGGCTATGTTACTCCAAACGAGTGGCGTCAGTTTTGTGATGAAACCGTACTTCTTGCGCGCATCGAGTCCTACTGCATCGATCGTGCAAAAAATGCTACGATCAGCATCCCAATCGAGGTCAGCCATTTTGGTCGCGCACCGTTACAGTCTGTTCGCATTCATTGGCAGCTTGAGCAGCAGCCAGTTACCGAGTATACATACGGTGAACATGGCAAGACACTTACGCAGACTGTATTTCAGCCGCCTGTTCTTTGCGGAACACTAAAGCAAAGAGATTATGCGCTAGAGAAAAATCAGTCTGCCGGCTGCATTTACTTGAATATGGAAGATATAGAGCCAAATCGTGTTTATACATTGCGAATAAGCATGAAGGCAAATGGAAGGATAGTGGAGAATACCTGGCCACTTTGGATATTTGACAGCAGCAAATTAAACCCAGTTTCTACACCAGACGAGTCAAAAGCAGAGTCTGATACGCACGAAGCAGTTTTCATCACTTCAGAACGCTTCCACGCCGAAACACTTCTTAATGAAGGAAAGCGTGTATTGTTTGAACTGCCATATGAGGATACCTCATATGATTGTCCGCCTGTTCGCTTTAATCCGTCCTTCTGGAACTCACAGATGGGACCGACTTGGGCGCGCGGCATGGGCATGATAATTAAGAATGCACATCCGGCATTTGCATCATTTCCAACAACTGCTGACGGCGGATGGCAGTGGCAGAGCTTAATTGAAAATGCAAGAGGTCTTCGAGTAGAAAAACTTGGCTGCGATTGCATTACAAACCTTGTTCAGCCAATTGACGAATGGAATAGAAACGACAAGATGAGCCTTCTTTTTGAGTGTCAGGTTGGAACAGCCCGTCTTATGATGACTTCCATAAATCTTGAACAGGATACCCCACAGGCCTCAGCCCTAAAGAAAAGTATTCTTTCTTATATGAAGAGCGATGCTTTTGAACCGCAGGGACAAGTATCATGGAAACAATTATCATCACTGTTTGAGATGAATGATGTAATGAAAGAATTAGGTGCAAAGATAGATGAGGATTCATTATCTGCCTGTCTTGATGGAAATCCGCAGACCTTTGTGCGGCTTACGGGTGGCTATCCGTATTCCTTCATTATTCAGACACCACAAAAGCATGACATTTTTGGTATACTCTATATGCCGCGTCAAAATCATCGTGAACATGAGGGTGAGCTTCGCAGCTATCTTATCGAGGCATGGTTAGACGGTACATGGAAACAAGTTCAAAAAGGTAAGCTTTCGTCATCCTACGAACCAAAGCGCATAGCCTTTTTGCATGAGGTATATACAGATCGTATTCGTTTCACTGCACTCGATACATTTAGCGCACCGGGAAAGAGCTGCTTCTGGGCAATGGAACCAGACGGTTGGTATCAAAAAGAGGCAGACACGACTGCTAATCCAGAGTTTAAGGGACAGCTGCCGCAGGATATCTTTAGCGCGTCTGTGATCAACCTTCTTTTGGCAGAGGAAGAGGAGATGGCCGTTTGGAAACAACACGCTGAACAACGGAGTGTTCATTTGAAAGAAGCAGTAACTAGTATTGCTTCCGAGAAGAGCGCAACCGCCGAAATTGATAACTAGTTACGTAAATGGGTGGCCGACAAACACTTCGCCGAGGTCCCCTTCGATAACCTCCTGGGTTACAATACAATAAAAAAGAAAGGAATATCTACCATGGAATTTACAAAGTATGGAATCACAGAAACTCCAAAACTAATTTACAACAACCTACTTGCATCCAAGTCCGATATCGACGGCTTTGTGCTTGAGGGTACAGCTAACATTTCATTTCCTGAGGGCAAGCTTCGCATGGAAAACGGCTTAAGTGCTGCGCAGGGTCAGAAGGCAAACTACGTTTTATGGTGTCCGAAGAATTTTCCATCCAATGTTTACATTGAATGGGAGTTTCAGCCATTAAAGGAGCCAGGACTTGCAATCCTTTTCTTTGCTGCAAAGGGAAGAAATGGAGAAGATCTCTTTGATGAATCACTTCAGCCAAGAACAGGAGAGTATCCGCTTTATCATCACGGAGATATAAATGCCTTCCATGTATCTTATTTCAGAAGAAAAGAGCCAGATGAGAGAAGCTTCCACACATGCAACTTAAGAAAGAGCTATGGATTTTATCTTGTTGCGCAGGGTGCTGATCCTATTCCGGACGTTGCAGATGTATCCGCACCGTACAAGCTTGGTCTTTTAAAATATGAGAATCAGGTACGCTTCTTTGTCAATGACTTAGAAGTATTCAATTTCAACGATGATGGAACAACATATGGTCCATGCTTGGAAGGTGGAAAAATCGGATTTAGACAGCTTGCACCGATGATAGGAGAGTACTCAAAACTTAAAGTTTATAGCTTTGAAAATTAAAAAAATATAGTTGAGAAAGTGTCTATTTACATAAAAGGTCGTTTTTGCTATGAACTAAAAATAAATTGAATAGACATCCAAAATTTGTCCGTTCTACCTAATGACAAATGATAAATTTTTAACAAAAAATAGAAAAAATTAATTTTTTTAGAACAAAAAGTAAAAAAAGTATTGAAAAAATAAGCAAAGTATTATATAATATCGACAATGAAAATACACCATCCGTGTGCAGCAGATATCATCTTTGAAAACCAAAGTTTATAAAAAAACTTGGTCGTAAATGCATAGAATGCACTCTAAAAGGATCGGAGTAGAAAAAAGGAAGGAGAAAAATCATGGGTAAGAAAAATAACACATCAGCCTATCAGCATAAGAAGACTCCGCTGATCACTGACATGAAGCGTCATAAGTGGCTGTATCTGATGGTTCTTCCAGGCGTTATCTGGATGATCATTTTCTGTTATATGCCTATGGGCGGCCTGGTAATGGCATTCCAGAATTACAAGCTGCGTATTCGTGGTCATTCAGGCATCTTTTCCAGTTTCATCTACAGTGAATTTGTAGGACTGGATAATTTTAAAGAGTTTTTTACAAGTAAAACAGTTAGCTTCTGGTCGCTGTTTAGAAATACATTGTCCATCTCATTATTGAGTCTGGCATTGTTTTTCCCGGCACCGATTATTCTTTCATTGATGCTTAATGAGTTAAGATGTATGCCATTTAAGCGTATTTCACAGACACTGGTTTACATTCCTCACTTTGTATCCTTAGTTATCGTTGCATCTTTAACACAGCAGCTGTTTAACTCTAATGACGGTGCTGTTTACCAGTTAATGGAGATGTTTATGGGTGATGGGGCACCGAAGATTCTGACCGATCCGAAGTACTTCAATCAATTGATTGTAGGACAGAGTATCTGGAAGGAGACTGGTTACGGTACTATCATTTTCTTAGCAGCACTTTCCGGTGTTGACATGCAGCTGTATGAGGCAGCACGTGTAGATGGTGCAGGCAGATGGAGACTGATGTGGCATATCACACTTCCGGCAATCCGTGGTACAGTTGTTATCATGCTGATTATGAAGTGCGGAAGTATCTTAAACACAGGTTTCGAGCAGATTTACCTGATGAAGAACGATTTGAATGCTTCTAGGGCACAGGTATTTGATACCTACATTTATGAGAGAGGTATTGTAAGTGGCCAGTATTCTGTATCAGCTGCAGCAGGACTCTTTAAGTCTATTGTCAGTTTGATTCTTGTTTTAAGTGCAAATAAGATTGCAAAGCTCTGTGGTGAGAGCGGATTCTATTAAGGAGGCAAAAGCGATGGCTAACAATATTTCAAGAGCAAACAGAATTAAGCGGTCGCCTGGTGATGCATTTGTACAGGTTCTTCTGTATGTGTTTGTAGCACTTTTTGCCATAGCAACCGTTATCCCGTTTTTATATGTACTGGCTGGTTCCTTCGCGACAGAGCAGGAGCTGACTGAAAAGTCATTCTTCCTGTTCCCGACAGTATTTTCTACCAATGCATATTCTTACATTGTAAAAGATGGTTCTATTTTTAGAGGTCTTGCAAACTCTCTGCTTGTAACAGCAGTTGGTACTTTTATCAATATGTTTATGAGTACCACACTTGCATATCCTCTGGCACGTTCCGACTTCCGTTGGAGAAACGGTATCACAAACATGGTTATCGTTACGATGCTGTTTGGCGGTGGTATGGTACCAAGCTACATCTTAGTTGTAAATATTCTTCATCTTCGTAATACATATTGGGCACTGTGGCTGCCAGGTGCAATCAGTGCATTCAACATGATTATTATCAAGAACTATTTCCAGGGTCTTCCAAAGGAACTTGAGGAAGCATCACACATCGATGGTGCATCTGACCTTACCATTTTCCTTAAGGTTGTTCTTCCTCTTTCCAAGCCAGTTTTGGCTTCTGTAGGTCTGTTCTACGCAGTAGGACACTGGAACGCATACTTCAACTCACTGCTGTATATTGATAATGTTAACATGAAGGTTGTACAGCAGGTACTGCGTGAGGTTATGCAGCAGGCACAGCAGGCAGAGACAGATGAGCTTATGGACTGGGGTTCAAATGGAGCACCGCCGTCTAAGGCAGTTCGTATGGCATCTACTGTAGTTGCAACTGTCCCGATTCTTTGTGTTTACCCATTCATCCAGAAGTTCTTTACACAGGGTGTTATGGTAGGTGCAGTTAAGGGCTAATAAGTAAAAAGAAGTGATAATGAGCGCGAAAATTTCGCAGATCATCTTTCATAGATGGCGACCGAAGGCTGCCTGTAAAAAGTGCAGCTTCGGACACTGTCAGAATATTTATTCCAGGAGGGTTTAAAAAATGAATAAGAAGTTTTTAGCAGCTGGTATGGCAGCAGCAATGGCAGCAACAATGCTTCCGTCTATGGCATTTGCAGATGAGCAGCCGACAGTAACTTTACTCGTTCCAGAGTACAATGCAGGAAAGAGCTTAAAGAATGAGGGCTCTGATGAGGTTATTAAGAAGGTTCAGGAGTACACCGGAATCAACTTCGAGATTAAGTGGGGAGATAATGGTGCATATGATCAGGTTCTTGGAACCACTCTTATGGACTTCGACAACATGCCAATGATTCTTACCTGCGGCGGCGCTATGAACGGAACAATCGTATCAGCAGCTGAGGAAGGTGCATTCTGGGATCTGTCCGAGTATCTTGATGACAGCGAGAAGTTCCCGAATCTGTCTCAGGTTAGCAGAGAAACCTTAAAGGGTCTGACAGTAGGCGGTGAGGTTATCGGTATTCCGCGTGTTCGTGAGCTTGGACGTTACGGCTTCTCCTATCGTCAGGACTGGGCTGATAAGTTAGGTCTTGGTACTCCGGAGACTATTGATGATGTTTATAACATGCTGTATCAGTTCACCTATGGCGATCCGGATGGAAACAATGTAGATGATACATACGGTATGGAAATGACTAAGTACACAGGACCGTTTGATATCGTTCAGACTTGGTTTGGCTGTGGAAACGGCTGGGTAGAGCAGGACGGTCAGCTTGTTCCGGTACATCAGACTGCTGAGTACAAGGAAGCAATCGACTGGTTAAAGAAGGTTTATGATGATGGTTTAATGAGCCCAGATTGGGTAACTATTGATACTTCTGAGTGGTCAAACGGCTGCAAGAAGGGTCAGAACGGTGTTTACATCGACGTTATGGATGGCGCTCGCCGTATTTGGGACTACTTCGTAGACAACGAAGTTCCGTCTGTTACTAATCCAGATGAGTTTGCATCTATGAACCTGTTAGGACCGATCAATGGCAAGACTCTTGCTACCTCCGGTTACAATGGTTTCTATGTAATCACTACTGATGGTGCTAAGACTGAGGAAGATGTTATCAACTCCCTTACCTTCCTTGATAAGTTAAATGATTATGATATGCTTATCTTAGCTGATTACGGTCTTGAGGGCGTTACCTATAACTGGACTGAGGATGGACAGATTGAGACTATCGAAGGAGAGACAAGTGATAGACCAAACCTTGGTTTGAACCAGATGGTTGCTTACATCCCAGGATATCCGGAAGATAAGAAGCCTCTGAAGCCAACTGAGAGAGATGATGCTCTGACCGAGTGCTACGAGCAGAGAACACGTCCGGTAGCAGTTACCAATCCGGCACTTGCTTACCTGTCTGGTTCCGAGACTTACTCCAAGTATGGCGCTGACCTTGACAACATCCTGTCTGAGGCAAGAACACAGTATATCTGTGGCGTTATCGATGAGCAGGGTCTGCAGGATGCTTGGGATGACTGGGCAAATAAGGGTGGAAATGATCTGATTGCTGAGGTTAACGAGGCATATGCAGCAGATCAGGAAACCGCTGAGGCTGATGAGAATACAGAGGCAGCTACTGAGGAGGCAGCTACTGAGGAAGCAGCTACTGAGGAAGCTTCCAGCCAGGCTGAGTAATTAAAAATAAAATAAGAAAACCGTCAATGGTGTGATACCAAAGCGGTATTGGGGACACCTGGTTTTAGCCGGGTGTCCCTTATTTTGTTTTTTGGTGAGTAAACGCCTTACAAAATGCAAATTGTCAAAAAAGAGCATATGTGAGGTGTGTGAAAAAGAAAGAAAAATGGGTCAAAATAACGTGGAGGACATGAAAAACATGGAAATGAAGGATCAGACAGTTCAGTCAATGACACTTCATCTGATGGAAAACAGAAAAGCGTATGGCTATACAACATGGGGCTGCATGTGGGAGAAAGGCGCTGTATCTAAGGATGCTTCCTTTAATGTGTACGCAAAAGACAGTACAAAAAATAAAATAGTGCCGTCTCAGTCAAGAATAACAGCATACTGGCCGGATGGTTCAGTAAAGTGGACAGCTCATACCGCAGACAGCAAAAACGGTGAAACATTTGAGGTTATTCCTGTAAATGAAGACGTAAGCAGCAAAAAGGATATGGAGCCATCACTTTTTGTAAAAGAAGAGGAAGATGCGTATATAGTTGACGCAGGCTGTGTTCACGCGACTGTGCCAAAGAATAAAAATGTGATTCTTTGCGATGTAACAGTGGATGGACGTGTTCAGGTGACGGATGCGGATCTGGTGCTGCAGCTAGAAGAAAGAAGTGTGAAAGACGGTGTATTGATTCAAAAAACAGTGCCGTACACAGGAGAGATTGAGTCTGTTTCTATTGAGGAGCAGGGACCAGTTCGCGTAACCTTTTGTTTAAGAGGAACTCATGTAAGTCATGCAAATGATCGCCGTGTGCTGCCATTTGTCATTCGAGAGACTATTTATCTTAACAGCCCAAAGATTGATTTTGAGCATACATTTTTGTTTGATGGTGATGAGAAAAAGGATTTCTTAAAAGGTCTTGGTGTGCGTTTCCATCGTCCAATGAAGGGTGAAATGTATAACCGTCACATTCGTTTTGGCACTGATCATGGAAGTTTTCATGAGGAGATGGCTGAGCTTCTTAGCTGGCGTCCAAGAGTAGCGCCAGAGATTTATGATGCACAGACAAAGGGACAGATGCTTTATCTTGATGCAGATAATGATCAGGCTGCCGCAACTGCAATAGAAGCATCTAAGCATATGCCTATCTGGAGCCGCTACGTGCTTTGCCAGGACAGCGCAACACATTTTTCCATTAAAAAGAAGATTGTAAATCCAGACTGCTGTTATATAGAGGGACTTCATGGCATGAGAGCACCGGGCAGCGTAAATATTGCTGATGAGAGCGGAAGCTTTTCTCTTTCCTCAAAAGATTTCTGGCAGAAATATCCGTCAGCAGTTGAGGCTTGTGATCTTGATCAGGACAATGCAGAGGTGATTTTCTGGCTGTGGTGCCCACAGGTTGAGGCGATGGATTTTCGCCATTATGCTGATCAGGGCTATTCTCAGACCTATTATGAGGGCTTCGATGTAGTTGGTGCATCTGCTTACGGTATTGGAAATACTAACAATTTCTCTATAGAGCTTTCTAATAACGCAGTATCTGATGGCGATGCATTAAAGCGCTTTTCAGACAGTGTTCAAAAGCCGCCTGTATATGTAGCAGATCCGTCTGTTTATGAAAAGCTTCAGGCATTTGGTGAGTGGAGTCTTCCATCCCAAAAAACACAGGTAGAGCGCTTCTTAGAAGAACAGCTTGATAAGGCGTTTGATTTTTATAAAAACGAGGTAGAGGTGCGCAGCTGGTACGGCATGTTTAATTATGGAGATATCATGCATACTTATGACCCATTCCGCCATAGCTGGCGCTACGATATGGGCGGCTACGCATGGCAGAATACAGAGCTAGTTCCAACGCTGTGGCTGTGGTTAGCCTTTATGAGAAGCGGAAGAGAAGATATTTTTACGATGGCAGAGGCAATGAGCCGTCATTGTTCTGAGGTTGATATCTATCATTTTGGTCCGCTTAAAGGTCTTGGATCTCGTCATAACGTGCGCCACTGGGGCTGCTCATGCAAGGAGGCTCGTATTGCAATGGCAGGTCATCATCGTTTCTATTACTACCTGACAGGTGATATGCGTATTGGTGATGTCTTTGAGGATGTAAAGGATGCTGATGAGGCAATTGTTACGACAGATCCGCTTCGTTTCTTCTTTGACAAAGATAAGATGAATGCACAGGCACATGCGCGTTCAGGACCAGATTGGTCAAGCTTTTGCTCTGACTGGATGACACAGTGGGAGCGATTTAACGATGACACATACAGAAATAAGATTCAGATCGGTATTGATGATTTAAAGGCGTTGCCGCTTCGCCTTACCTCAGGCCCTGATTTTGAATATGATCCGAAGGACAGCCATCTTCGTTACATCGGAGAGCGCACAAACGGAGGAAGTCATCTGCAGGTGTGCATGGGTGCTATTCAGGTGTGGATTGAGATTGCCGATTTGCTTGGCGATGAAGAATGGAAGGATATGTTAGCAGAGCATGGCCGTTTCTATTATCTGCCAAAGGAAAAGCAGTTAGAAGAATCAAATGGTCTTATCGGAAACAGAGAGTTTAGCCTTCCATTTATGGCATCGGGACTTGCAGCATATGGAGCAGCTCGTTTGCACGATAAGTGGCTGGCACAGACTACATGGAAGATTCTTCTTCATGCACTTTGCACTCATAATAATACAGAGGGCTTCTTGGCGCATGACATCTTTGATGCAGGAAATAAAGAAGTACTTCATGAGATTCCATGGATTACTACAAACTTCACTTCACAGTGGTGCTTAAATATAATCACGGCACTTCGCTATATTCGCGAGGATTTGCCAAAGACAATGGAAGAGTTAGAAAAGCTTTTGGCAGGGCTTGATGAAAGTGGATTCCATAAAGCGTAAAGGAGAAAAATAATTATGACACAGAAATTTCACGATTTAGTAGCTGGCGCACGTTCATACCGTCGCTTTGACCAGAGTAAAAAAATGACTATGCAGGAACTTGAGGAGTTAGCTGAGTTAGGCCGCATCACACCATGCGGTGGAAATCGTCAGTATATCCGCTTTGCACTTTGCGCAGATGAGAAGATGAATGCAGAGATTTACAAAAATCTGGCATGGGCAGGCTATTTAAGTGACTGGGACGGCCCGGTAGAGGGAGAGCGTCCGACAGGCTATATTTTGATTTTGCGTGATTTGAGCCTTCAGAAGAATCAGACCGTTGACGAAGGAATCGTGGCACAGACCATTTTCCTTGGCGCAAGAGATATGGGCTACGGCGGCTGCATGTTAATGAATATCAAGCGCACCGAGCTTATGGAAATCTTTGGATTAGATCCAGAGAAGTATGCAATTTCAATGGTAATCGCACTTGGCGTTCCAGTTGAAGAAGTAAAGATGGTTGAGGTAAAAGACGACGATATCAAATATTATCGTGACGAAAATCAGGTTCATTATGTTCCGAAGAGAAGCCTGAAGGATGTGATTGTAAAGGAACTGTAACTTAGAAATTTTTGAAAAATGGAGCGCAAAAATGAAAAAATTTACAATTTACTTAGCAGGAGATTCTACCGTACAAAGCTATAAGACACCTGTAAAGCCGATTACTGGCTGGGGTCAGATGCTGCATACCTATTTTAAAGAGACAGAACAAAAGATGAATCAGGATGGCTGTGACTGGATGGGCTATGGCAAAAAGAGTGATTCTGATTTTGACCAGTCGATTATTTATGAGACAGATGGCATGTTTATTGATAACCGTGCAATGGCAGGAAGAAGCAGCAGAAGCTACTTCGATGAGGGTCGCCTTGATGATTTAAAAAAGGCGATCAAGTCAGGTGATTATCTGTTCATGCAGTTTGCACATAACGATGCAAACAAGGAAAAAGAGGAGCGTTATGTTACGCCAGAGCAGTATGAGGAATATCTGCTTCGCTATATAAATGCAGCAAAGGAGCGCGGCGCACAGCCAGTTCTTGTGACAGCAATCGCAATGAGAGATTGTGATGATACGCCGGATGGCAAGTTTAGCGTAAGCTTTCCAGAGTATCGTGATAAGATGCTTGAGATTGGGGATAAGTATGATATTCCTGTGATTGATCTGGGAAAAGCAACCGCTGATTATCTGAATACTGTGGGCGATGAGGGCTCAAAAAAGCTGTTCATGTGGTTAGAAAAAGGTGCATACGAGGGCTATCCAGATGGAAAGCAGGACAATGCACATTTACAGCAGGCAGGTGCAAAGGCATTTGCAGGACTTCTTGCAGGATTGATTCGTTCATATGATCGTGATGACAAGCTGGATAAGGTGAAAGCAGAGTTGGCATAAGTTTTGCGAAGGGCGAAGTGACAAAATGGGTTGCTCGCCCGAATAAGAAAAAGGAGACAACTATGAACGCGACAGTAAAGCAGGTCTGGAATGACCACGTAGAAATTGCATGGGAACCGGCAGAGGGCGCCGAAAAGTATCATGTTTACTGGGCCGATAAAGACATTTTGACAATGAAGTATCAGCTTGTAGGCGATACAAAAGAGTGCAGCTTTGTCTTAAAGAAGGCAACGCATGTGCCGCATTATTTAAAGGTAGCAGCTGTAAAGGATGGAACTGAGTATGAGATGAGCAATCTTGTTGAGACACCTCTTAAGGCAGTTTTTCATGAGCAGCTTGAAAAATTAAACAGAGGTCTTGTTGCTGTTAAGACAGACAAAGGTGTATATGTGGGCTGGCGTATGTTTATTGACGAGGTGCGCGGCTACTGCGATACAGGACTTACGGGTGCTGATTATGTCGTATACCGCGGTGAAAATAAAATTGCAGTCGTTACAGACAGCACTAACTATATTGATACAGATGGAACATTGCAGGATACATATAGTGTTGCACCAATTATTGACGGCAAAGAGGGAGAACGCTGTAAGAAAGTTCTTGTATGGGAAAACAATTATATTGATATTCCAATGAATAAGCCGGCTGATGGCCGTTCCCCGAAGGGCGAGATGTATCCAGAGGGTCAGCCTTACACATACAGCGCAAATGATATGAGTATAGGTGATGTAGACGGAGACGGCGAGTTAGAGTACATCGTAAAGTGGGATCCGTCAAATGCACATGATGTTTCTCATCGCGGTTATACCGGAAATTGCTACATTGACTGCTATCGACTGGACGGCACACTTTTATGGCGTGTTGATATGGGACCAAATATCCGCTCAGGAGCGCACTATACGCAATTTATGGTGTACGATTTTGACGGTGACGGCAAGGCAGAAATGTGCGTAAAGACTGCACCAGGTACAAAAGTGACTCGTTTTGCAGCAGACGGAACAGCGACAGAGGAATATATTACTCTTCCTGAGCGCGATGTAAAAAATGGCGTGACAAATCAGGACAATTATGTATGCACCGCAGCCGATTATAAAGAGCATCTTGTAGAGATGTTTATGGGCTGGAGCAGTCACCCAGAGGTTGTATCTGGACGTTGGCCTGCGACACTTGAGGAGTGTTTTGGTATTCCTGTTAAGTATCATTATCCGCTTAGCCGCGAGGATGCAAAAGAGCTTGTTTCTTACTTTATATATGAATTTGCACCGTCAAGAAGCGATAAGAATCATCTTGAAGCATTTGAGGGCTTTATCTATGATGGTCCAGAATATCTTACTATGTTTGGCGGTGATGGAAAAGAGCTTGAGACAATTGATTTTCCAGTGCCAAGAGGCGATGATGGCCTGATGTGGGGCGACTATGCAATGAGAAGAATTGAACCGTGCAACCGTGTAGATCGTTTCTTATCTGGCGTTGCATACTTAGATGGCGAGCATCCGTCCGTAATCATATGCAGAGGCTACTACACAAGAAGTACTGTGACAGCTTATGATTTTAAGGATGGTCACTTTGCAAAACGATTCATGGCAGATTCTGGTCATGTGCCAATGAGCAATCCATTTAATGACAATGCACACGAAAAAGAGGGCTTAGATCCTGTTTATGGAAAGTTTGCAGGACAGGGAGATCACAGCCTTTCAGTAGCAGATGTGGATGGTGACGGCTGCCAGGAGATTATCTATGGTGCAGCTGTGATTGACCATGATGGCAGTCTTTTATATTCAAGCTATGATCATCTGCCAGATGGACGTCTTGCAAAGCTTGGTCACGGTGATGCAATGCATGTCGCAAGAATCAATCCAGATTTGCCGGGATACCAGATCTTTAATGTGTTCGAAGGTGCAAAGGCAGCACCGTATGGATTTGCGCTTCGCGATGCACTTACTGGAAAAGTATTCTTTGGTGAATATGCAGAAGAAGATCTTGGACGCTGCATGATAGGAGATGTCGTACCGGGTGTGCGAGGTCTTCAGGTGTGGGTAAAGGACACCTTTGACTGCAACGGAAACAAGCTTGACGTAAAGCGTCTTGGAACAAACGCGAATATCCACTGGGCTTCTGATATGACAACGCAGATCATTGACGGTGTTGACTATATGGAGCGCAAAAAGCAGACCGGTATCATTAACGATAACACACATGGCATTATGCTTGACCCGCATGGAACGCTCACAAACAATGGCACAAAAGGAAATCCTTGCCTTGTCGCTGATATTTTCGGCGATTATCGTGACGAGATTATTTTTCGCCTCGAAGACAGCAGTGCAGTGCGTATCTACACAAACACAGATCTGTCAGCACATAAATTGTTTACGCTTCTTCATGACATTCAGTACCGCGTCGGCGTGGCATGGCAGAATAACTGCTACAACCAGCCGTGCTATACAAAGTTTTATCTGGCAAGCGATATGGAGTGGAAGTATGTGCTGCCAGCGCTGGCATCGACGGTGACTACCCGGTAGTTTTACGAAGGAAGTGGCTACTCGGAGGTTTTTTGAAAGGCGAGAGTGGTTCCCCGGAAGTTTTTTGAAGGGGCCACTCGGTGAAGCGTTTGTCGGCGATATTAGTATAATTTGGAAAGAGGGATTTTTATGAGCTATGCGTATGCTTTCAGCCTATTGGGAGAATAGGCTGAATCACATATTCTCCTTTAATATACATTGATTCGTAACTATATAGAAGGAGAAAAGAAATTTGAAATATAAAGTAAAAGATATCAATAGACTGGTTTATCCGATTCTATTAAATTATTTATTGAACAGCATATTTGAGATCCTTGATCAAGCGATTGTAGGACATTATTCTAGTCAGAGTTTTGCATTGGTAGGGATTGCGTCGTCTATGATTTATGCAGTTACAGGAGCGTTTGGTATAATGTCAACTGTATTCAATATTATCGCGGCTGAAAGAAAAGGAAAAAAGGATGAAGCTGGCTTTGAAAGCGTATTTGCTATTAATAAAATGCTGACATTGCTAATTGGTTTTCTGTTCTTTATTATAGGTTGTCTTGGCGGAAAATTATTTTTTCGACAAGTGTATGGAATTACAGGGAATGATTTGATAGAAATGCTTTCTTATTTTTATCCAGCGGCATTTACAGTAGTTCAAAATATGCTTATTTTTCAATATTCTGCATATTATCGAAATTGTTTCAATACAAAAATCACACTGTATAGTACAATTGTTTCTACGATAGTTAATTTATTTTTTGATTATTCTCTGGTATTTGGTTGCTTTGGATTGCCACAACTTGGAACAGCTGGCGCAGCGTGGGGAAGTGTAATTGGCTTATTTGTTGGCCTTTTCATATATCAAATTCCATATTGGCGGAAACATTCGCCGGTGATAGCGAAAAGAATGATTGAAAAAAATACAATAAAGCAAATGTTTCGGTTGTATCCATCTTTTTGGGGGCAAGAATTTTTAGAAAATACGATTTTGGTTTTTGTAGTATCTGGGATAGTATCGCGAATGGGAACAGATAAAATGGCTGTATACAGTCTTTTAGGAACTGTGGGCGGTATTGTTGGACTTCCTGTTTATGCGTATGCAATAGCAGCTCAAACCTATGCGCTGCAAAAAAGAGCATCAGGAAATAAAGATGAGGCAAAAGAATATTTAAAAACTGGCGCAGGCATGGCGTTCCTCGTAATAGGGATAGTATGTATTTGTTGTTGGATAGGGAAGGAGCAAATGCTAAGATGTATTATTTCAGATACGAATATAATACAGCAAGCGAAAAAATTATTAATATTTTTATTTGCAATACAGTTGATTAAAGTTCCGTATCAAATTTACATGAGTTACCTTCAAGGAATTGGATATGAGAAATTAGTTTTTTATTGTGTTGCAGCCGGAACGATTGCAACAAGTGTTGGAGTGCTTATATGCGGTACATTATGGAAATTATCAGGGATATATGCGATAATGTTTTTGGAATACTTGATACTAACATGGATATATAAGGGCTATACACGCTAGCAGCTATTGTATCTACCCGGAAGTTTTCCGAAGGGTCATTCGGTGAAGTGACTTTTTGGGTTCACGGGACGCCTTTCGCAAAAACGTCCGTCTCATAAAGCACATTCACCTAGGGTTTCACTAAGAAAGAACGTCTCTCGGAAGAGTATATCTTTTAAGAGGCGTTCTTCTTGACTTTGCAAAAAAAATGGGTATAATAATAATCAAGAAACAAAGAAACCAAGCAAAAAGGAATAGATAGCCATATTTTTGTATAGAATAGTAAGGAGGTAACATATGCCTACAGCTGTATTGGAAAGAGGAAGTAGAAAAGTGGATAGAAAAGTTCTTAGTATATCTTCAAAGAGACAGATTACAATTCCACAAAAATTTTATCAGACATTAGGATTTGGAAACGAAGCAGAATGTATTGTTCATGGGAATGAACTTATAATTCGTCCGGTGAAAACTGTTTCTGGTGGTGAATTTGCAGAACAGATTCTTGCAGAGTTAATTGATGAGGGACTATCGGGGGAAGCGTTACTCTCTAAATTTAAAGAACGTCAAGCTCAAATTAGGCCAGCTGCGGAAGCTATGCTTCATAATGCGGAAGAAATCGCAAATGGAAATGCGCCATTTGAAACGTATGAAGATGTTTTCGGATCGGAGGATGAGTAATGCTGTCAGTACGATTTGAACCTCCAGCAGCAAAATATATCAAAAAGCTGAAGGATAAAAAATTAAAAACGCTGTATCGGGAAGCAATTGATAAAATCTGCAATGACTATACAATAGGAGAGGCGAAAACCGGCGATCTGAGTGGATTTTATGGATATGACATTTATTATAATAAGACAAATTATGAATTGGCATATACGATTGAACGAGTTGGGGAAGAACTGGTAGTTGTAGTTATGGCAGGAACAAGAGAAAATTTTTATGATCAGTTGAAGCGTTACATAAAAGGATAGAGATATAAGTAGATTGGACAGCAAAAACCTCTCGGAAGAAAATTTCTTCCGGGAGGTTTTTTAATACCGTAGACGATAAAAACAATTATTCCAGTACGAGCAGCAGAGCCATCTTAAACTTGCCCTGAGCGGTAACGCTGTGCAGACCATTCTTATCAAAACGGAAATTCTCACCTGCGGACAGCGTGTAATCCTTGCCCTCATAACCGATGGTAGCCTTTCCTTCGAGTGCGAAGATAATTGCGTTGCCGGGTGCACGATGTGGTGTTAGGCCAGTTCCCTCGTCGAATGCCATCAGCACAAACTTCATGGTGCCGTTGCTAACAACGTCAAGATTTGCAATACTTCCCTCTTCATAAGAGATTAAGTCCTTCAGCTTCATTACTTCTCCAGATTTTACAATACTGTTCATAGTTGTCTCCTTTTTAATAATAATTTCTGTGTAAACAGTTCCGGTAGTCGTTTCCACTCCGCAGAGGGTGTCGCCAGGAACGATAAGACAGTCACCGTCTGATACCGGCTCCTTTTTTGCCAGATCTCCAATAAGAAAATCAGCAGTTCCTTTTGCACCAATATAGATGGAAGTTACATCATAGCGCTCCTGACTGATGGACGTATCCTTGCCAAGAGAAAAGAATGTAACCGCAGTTGTCTGTCCCATCTTCGCATCGCGAGAGATAGTCATTCCATCCTTGATCGGACGCAGCTGTTCCACTGTAAATGTGCCAGTCATAAAAATAAATCTCCCTTCTGTTGATATTTTATCTTATAAGTATGGAAACATGCAAGTGTTTTACAAAAATCGGGCAGGAAAACCCACGATTTGTTACTGTTCATGGATAAGCCAATATTACAGCAGAGCCCGAAGGGCTTTCGTTACATGACGCATGAACAGTATCACGGAGTCTGCGAAAAGCCTTCGCAAGTAAAAGTCAAAGTTGTATTTCTGTCAGCGGTATGGTATACTGGACAAGCAGTAAAAATCTTGAAAAAACAGAAAGCTGTACTTTCTGAAAAGCGTACTAAACGCAGAAATGAGGTCTATTATGGATTCAGTAAAAATGAGAGAGGCCGTAGAGGCTGGAAAGACCATTCTTGGTATTGAGTTTGGCTCAACAAGAATTAAGGCAGTGCTGACAAATGAGGAGAATGCCCCAATTGCACAGGGAGCACATGACTGGGAAAATCGTCTGGAGAACGGAATCTGGACGTATACTCTTGAGGATATCTGGAGTGGATTGCAGGATGCATATGAAAAGCTGGCAGCAGACGTTAAGTCACAGTGCGGTGCCAGCCTGAAAAAAATTGGTGCAATAGGATTTTCAGCAATGATGCACGGCTACATGGTATTTGATAAGGAAGGAATACTGATGGTTCCGTTCCGTACCTGGAGAAATACAATTACTGAGCAGGCAGCAAAACAGCTGACAGCTGCATTTTCATTTAATATTCCGCAGCGTTGGAGCATTGCTCATCTGTATCAGGCAATTTTAAATGGTGAGGAGCATCTTCCACGCATTGACTATTTGTCCACACTGGCAGGTTATGTTCACTGGAAGTTAACTGGAAAGAGAGTGCTTGGCGTCGGAGAGGCATCTGGTATGTTCCCTATTGACAGCAAGACAAAGGATTACGATCAGAACATGGTTGAAACCTTTGATAAGCTCATTGCACCGAAGGGATATTCCTGGAAGCTGCGTGACATTTTACCGCAGGTACTTGTAGCAGGAGAGCCAGCCGGTAATTTGACACAAGAGGGTGCAAAGCTCTTAGATCCAAGCGGTGAGCTTGAAGCTGGTATTCCAATGTGTCCGCCGGAAGGTGATGCCGGAACTGGTATGGTAGCAACAAATAGTGTAACTGTACATACAGGAAATGTATCAGCAGGAACATCTGTATTTGCAATGGTTGTCATGGACGAGAACGAGACATTAAAGAAGGTTCACGAGGAAATCGATATGGTAACAACACCAGATGGTCTTCCGGTAGCAATGGTTCACTGCAATAACTGTACCTCTGACCTGAATGCATGGGTAGGAATCTTTAAGGAGTTTCAGCAGGCGCTTGGTGTTCCGGTTGATATGAATCAGCTCTTCTCAGTACTGTATAATAAGGCACTTGAGGGCGATGTTGACTGCGGAGGTCTGATGGCATATAACTATTTCTCAGGAGAAAGCATCACAGGCTTTGAAGAGGGCCGTCCGCTGTTTGTGCGTACACCAGACAGCAAGTTTACACTTGCAAACTTCATGAGAACTCATCTGTACACCTCTCTTGGCGCATTAAAGGTAGGTCTTGATATTCTGTTTAAGGAAGAGGGCGTAAAGCTTGACAATATCTACGGTCATGGCGGTCTGTTCAAGACAAAGGGTGTTGGACAGCGTATAATGGCAGCAGCAATCAATGCACCTGTATCATTGATGGAGACAGCAGGAGAAGGTGGTGCATGGGGAATTGCACTGCTTGCTTCATATATGCTTAATAAGAAAGAAAACCAGCCATTAGATGCGTTCCTTTCAGAAGAAGTATTCCACGGTGAGACTGGTGTTCGCATGGAGCCAAATGCAGAAGATGTAGCTGGATTTGATGCGTTCATTCAGAGATATAAGGAGTGTCTGCCGGTAGAGCGCGCAGCTGTAGAGAGTTTGCCACTGTAATAGATAGTATGGTCCGTATCCGACATTTGGTTGCGGACCATTTTTAAATTAAGTGCAAACTATTTTATAGTAAAAGGAGTTCGGCATGAAATACCAGAAACCATCATTTTTTGATCAATTTAAGTGTATTGGTTCGGCCTGTACAGATACCTGCTGTGCCGGATGGGAAATCGAAGTTGATGAGACAACAGCGCAAGGGTATCTTGCAGAAAAAGGTGCATTTGGAGATCGCTTGCGCCGCGAGATTGGCAGCGAACCGGGAGAATATTTCTTTAAATTACAGAACAATCGCTGTCCATTTTTAAATAAAGAAAATTTATGCGATATTTTTATCAATCTGGGAGAAGACAGACTTTGCGATATCTGCCGTGAGCATCCAAGGTTTTATAATTGGTTTGGCGATTACACGGAAGTAGGTCTGGGACTATGCTGTGAAGAGGCAGAGAGACTTTTATTTTCTGACAGTAAGCCGCTTACATTTGTGGAAGAAGTTACGCAGGATGAAGAATTAGCTGAAGAAATGTGGAATGACACAGAGGATGTCTGTCCAACTGCAGATGAAGAACAAGACTACAGTGATGAGGATGAATATACAGATGCTTCTGACCTATTAGACGACGAATCAGAAGAATGTGAGCAGATGCTTGAAGAACGAAAAGCAATCTTCTCAATTCTACAAAACCGTAAAAAAAATATCGGCGCACGCCTAAAGAGACTGCTTTTGCAGCTGCCATACGCAGATGAAATGTTGCTTCTGACAGTTCCAATCTTGGAGTGGGACGATCCAGAATCTATTCCGAAATTAGACTATAATGCAAAGCCAAGCACGAATACACTAAAAAGCAGTGCATTATTTTTGATTCGCTTTTTTGGCGGAATGGAGTCACTTGACAAAACATGGCCGTCCATGATGAAAGAGCTTGAACAAAACATTGATAGTTTAATAGATGTTGATAAAGCAGCAGAGTTCATTCAATTCATGAAGGGCGAGAATCGCTTATACGAGTACGAACATATTGCAGTGTACTTAGTCTATCGCTATTATCCAGAGATTTTATTTGATGGTCAGATTGAAGCAAAAATTCTGTTTGCGGCTGCCTCCATTTGCCTTCTATTTCTTATGGATTTACAGTGTTTCCAGAAAAACACCGCTTACACACAGCAAGATCGCATTGAATTAGTACGGCGCTTCTCAAAAGAAATCGAATACTGCCCAGAAAATATGGAACGCTTCGAAAAGTGCTGCACCGAGCAATACGAGGATTTACTTAATAGTATTTTCAATCTATGCCATCTTTTTGCCGACAAACACTTCGCTTCGCCGCATTCATAACCTACCGGGCTGCACCCCTGATGTATTGAAAAAAGTGCAAAGAAACGCATTTGTCCGCTTGTAAGATTTTAGGGGATATGCTATTATAATGTCAGACCAAAGGTTAAGACACAAACGGCGACAGGTGGATGTGCAGCATCGCCGGGAATCGAAGAAATAAAAAACATTAATTCGGTTTCGGGTGATGCGGCACATGATAGGGCCCCTGACCGGGGGTGTCAGCAACAATTTTAAAGGAGGTTTTTTAATCATGAAACAGTTTGAAGCATGGGCTGGTTTTAAGGGCAGACTCTGGAAAGAGGAAGTTAACACCCGCGATTTCATTCAGAACAACTATACTCCATATGATGGAGATGCATCCTTCCTTGCAGATGCTACTGAGGCTACAGATAAGCTTTGGGGAGAGCTGCAGGAGTTAAATAAGCAGGCTAGAGCAAAGGGCGGCGTACTGGATATGGATACCGATATCGTTTCCAGCATCACATCCCATGGCCCGGGATACCTGGATAAGGATCTTGAGAAGGTTGTAGGTCTTCAGACTGATAAGCCTTTAAAGAGAGCATTCATGCCTTACGGCGGTATCAGAATGGCAGAGGAGTCCTGCGAGATGTACGGATATACTCCAAGCCCAGAGCTGCACAAGATCTTCACTGTATATCACAAGACCCACAATCAGGGCGTATTTGATGCATATACACCAGAGATTCGTGCTGCACGTAAGAACAAGATCATTACTGGTCTGCCGGATACCTACGGCCGTGGCCGTATCGTAGGCGACTATCGTCGTATCGCTCTGTACGGGATTGACTTCCTTGTTGCTGAGAAGCAGAAGGATCTGGCTAACTGCGGCGATGGTACTATGACTGATGATGTAATCCGTCAGAGAGAAGAGCTGGCTGATCAGATCAGAGCACTGAAGGATATGAAGGTTATGGCTGCAAGCTATGGCTTCGATATTTCCGAGCCGGCTAAGACCGCTCAGGAAGCAGTTCAGTGGCTGTACTTCGGATACTTAGCAGCTATCAAGACTCAGAACGGTGCTGCAATGTCCATCGGACGTGTATCCACTTTCATTGATATTTATATGCAGAGAGACCTTGATAATGGCGTTATCAACGAGACTCAGGCTCAGGAGATCATTGACCACTTCGTAATGAAGCTGCGTATGGTTAAGTTCGCTCGTATTCAGTCTTACAACGAGCTGTTCTCTGGTGACCCGGTATGGGCTACTCTGGCTATCGCTGGTCTTGGCGTAGACGGACGTTCCATGGTTACTAAGAACGACTATCGTATCCTGCACACACTGGAGACTATGGGACCGGCTCCGGAACCGAACATGACTGTTCTGTATTCCAAGAACCTGCCAGAGTACTTCCGTAAGTATGCTGCAGAGGTTTCCATTAAGACATCTTCTATCCAGTATGAGAATGATGATGTTATGCGTGTTGTATGGGGCGATGACTACTCCATCTGCTGCTGTGTATCCGCTACACAGACCGGTAAGGAAATGCAGTTCTTCGGCGCTCGTGCAAACCTGGCTAAGTGTCTGCTTTACGCTATCAACGGTGGTGTTGATGAGAAGACAAAGGTTCAGGTAGGTCCGGCATACAAGCCGATCACTTCCGAGTATCTGGATTATGATGAAGTTGTTAAGAAGTATGACGTTATGATGGATTGGCTGGCAGGAATGTATGTAAATACTCTGAACCTGATCCAGTATATGCATGACAAGTACTACTATGAGGCAGCTGAGATGGCTCTGATTGATACTGATGTACGTCGTACATTCGCTACTGGTATCGCAGGATTCTCTCACACAGTTGACTCCTTAAGTGCTATTAAGTACGCAAAGGTTAAGACTGTACGTGATGAGGACGGTCTGGTTGTTGATTATGAGATCGAGGGAGACTTCCCACGCTACGGTAACGATGATGATCGTGCAGATGACATCGCTGTAGAGCTGTTAAGACAGTTCCTGACCAAGATCAAGAAGCGTCACACCTATCGTAACTCTGAGCCGACAACCTCTATCCTGACCATTACTTCTAACGTAGTTTATGGTAAGGCTACTGGTGCTCTTCCGGATGGTCGTCCAGCTGGTGAGCCACTGTCTCCAGGTGCTAACCCGTCTTACGGCGCTGAGAAGAACGGTCTGCTTGCATCTCTGAACTCTGTTGCTAAGCTGCCATACGAGTGGGCTCTGGATGGTATTTCCAATACCCAGACCATCAACCCGAGTGCACTTGGAAACACTGACGAAGAGCGCGTAAACAACCTTGTACAGGCTATGGATGGCTACTTTGCAAATGGTGCTCATCACCTGAACGTAAACGTATTTGGTGTTGAGAAGCTTCTGGATTGCCAGGCACATCCGGAGAAGCCAGAGTATGCTAACTTCACAATCCGTGTATCTGGTTATGCAGTTAAGTTCATCGATCTGACCAAGGAGCAGCAGGACGACGTTATCAAGAGAACTTGCCATTCCTTCCTGTAATTAGGAGTAGTGACAGACTCGATTGATTTCGATCTGAACAAATCAGAATAGATTTGCTGTAAATTTATAAAACTAATACAGGCGGAGGGTGCTTTGGCACTCCCGCCTGTTTTACTACAAAATAATAGTAAACGTGAAGACATGAAGTTCACAAAACAAGAAAGGAAAAAAATTATGATTCAAGGCATTGTTCATTCTTTGGAATCTTTTGGTTCTGCAGACGGACCAGGAGTTCGTTATCTCGTATTTTTAAATGGCTGCAATTTGCGCTGTAAATATTGCCACAATCCAGATACATGGGCAAAGAAAGACGTACAGCTTTTAACAGCTGACGAAATTTTAGAAAAGGCAGTTCGTTATAGAAATTATTGGGGCGACAAGGGCGGCATCACTGTAAGTGGAGGAGAGCCACTTTTACAGATGGAGTTCATGAACGATCTGTTTGCAAAGGCAAAGAAGTTAAAGATCAATACATGTATCGACACTGCAGGAGAGCCATTTACGAGAGAAGAGCCATTCTTCGGACAGTTAGAGCAACTGATGACAAATACCGACGTGCTTCTCTTTGATTTAAAGCATATTGATCCAGAAAAGCACAAGGCGTTGACTGGCAAGACAAACGAGAATATCCTTGATATGGCAAGATATCTTTCCGATATCAATAAGCCAATCTGGATCCGTCACGTGCTTGTACCAGGCATCAACAGCGACGAAGAGTCACTGACAAAGCTTCATGAGTTCATCAGCACCTTAAATAATGTATATCGTATCGATGTACTTCCATACCATACACTCGGAGTATTCAAATGGAAAGAGCTTGGAATCAAGTATGGTCTTGAAGGTGTACCGACTCCAACCAAGGAAGAAGTCGAACTGGCAAGAAAGATTCTTTGCGTAGACGAGTACAATCGCTACAAGAACGCATAAAAGCCATAAATTTGTATAAAAAACCATTGGGGAATGATGATATGATCTCCAGTGGTTTTTTGCTATTATTTAATCTGCCGACGAAATCACTGCATCGAAGGGCTTTCGTAGCGTCCACTTCGTCCTGCTGATCTGTCAAATTTCTATGCAAGCATGAAATTTGTCCAGATCTAGCATGACGCGTGAACTGTTAGAGTACAAATTTCCTTGAAAATAGGAAAATTTTCCATTGCCAAAGAAAAAAATATCATGTATAGTTAAAGAAAAGAGATTTGAAACCGCTTGCAAAGGACAGCTTGAATAAAGATTGCACAGCGGGTGACAGAAAGGCATGGTACATTTATGGCAAAAGAGCGTGCGAATATTTATACGATCGCAAAAGAGGCTGGTGTATCTCCGGCAACAGTTTCGCGCGTGCTGACCAATAACGCCAGAGTCAGTAAAGAAAAGCGTGAAAAAGTACAAAGCGTGATACAAAAATATGGATACACACCAAATGCGCTGGCACAAGGTCTTAGTAACTCAAAAACAAGGTCGATTGGTCTAATGATTGCTGATATTTATAGCCCATTCTATTCAGCGGTAGCGACAGAATGTGAAAAAGCAGCAGATAAAGCAGGCTATCTGCTGTTGATGCTTACGTCGTTGGGTGATCCAGAGCTTGAAAAAAAGCAGTTAATGAAGTTGTATGAGCAGCAGGTGGATGCAATTATCGTAGTTGGCGGTGTAATAGACAGAATTGCGGTAGATGAAGAATATGTAGAACAGCTTAATCATATCTTGGAAAGCACACCAATTATAGCAACAAATCGTCCTGTAGGTGTGAGAAATTGTAAGATACATCTTGATGAGGGCGGCAGCATGGATCTGGCGATGGACTATTTATTTAGTCTTGGCCATGAAAAGATTGCAACAATTGGAGGACGAAAGGATGCGAAGTCTACACTGGAAAAGCGTATGCGATATCGCACAATGCTTAGGCAAAGAGGAATTGTATATCGTGAAGATTACGTATTTGATTCCATTGATTATTCTAATGACAGCGGTTACAACTGTACGAAAAAGCTTTTAAAAAATCCAGATCGACCAACAGCAATAGTGGCAATCAACGATTTTACGGCAGCAGGTGTACTTAGGGCAATTCACGATGAAGGACTTCGTGTTCCGCAGGATATCTCAGTAGTAGCATTTGATAATACGTACCTGTCAGGTGCATTGACACCAGCATTGACATCAGTAGGAGCCAACTATACAGAGTTTGCAAAGCATCTTGTAGAGGCAGCAATCCGTGCATCAGAGAACGAGACATGCCCTGAGGACTATATGGTTCCGGTTGGTATTAGCGTAAGAGATTCCTGCACACATGTGCCTGAAGAAAATCTTTGAGGAATATGAAAGTGGTTTCATAAGGCCAAAGGAAGACAGAAAATAGGCAAAATAGGCTAGTATAACAAGAAATCAAGGAGTGACATATGTTCACTCCTATTTTAATTGTAAAATATGCACAATAAAAAGGCTTGTATATTAGTAAGTTATTACAAAGATGTTAGAATGCGCAAAAATATGTTGACATATCAGATAAAAAATATATAATAAAGCTATGAAAAGGGTTTCAGCAAGGATAGTTGAAATGCACGAATGAAACCTCACCTTTCTGATAGAAAATATACATAATATGTCATGAACTTATTTTTTTATGAGAAAGATGAAAGCGGTTTCATAAATGCGTCAAAATAACTTTATAACCGCGAGCGCAGCAGTGGCTGAAATTCAAATTTTATTCTTTATTATTATTAAGGAGGGTAACATGGCAAAGCAAACATCAACTTTACCCCAGTATCAGTACAAGAAAAAGCATGGCTTTTTCTATAACCTTAAAAAGTATCGTATACTGACACTGATGTGTGTACCGGCAATCGTATTCTTCTTTGCATTTAACTACATGCCGCTCCCAGGTATCTATGTGGCATTCGTTAAGTACAATTACAGAGACGGTATTTTCGGAAGCAAGTTTGTAGGTATGAAAAACTTTGAGTTTCTAATGCAGTCTGGAAAGCTCCTCGGCCTGACAAAGAACACGATTCTTTACAACTTGGCTTTCATCTTCTTAGGAAACATCATTGCGATGTTAATGGCAGTTTTGTTAAACGAGATCCACAATAAGTATTTTAAGAAGGTTTCACAGACATTGATGTTCCTTCCATACTTCATCTCACAGGTTCTTGTTGGTTTCCTTGTATTCAACCTGTTAAACTACGATACCGGATTTATCAATGGTATTTTAGTAAAGCTGGGTATGGAAAAATGGCAGCCGTATTCCGATAAGAGTGTATGGCCACCAATCTTAATTGCCGTATATCTGTGGCAGGTAACTGGTTATAACTCAGTTGTTTATTTCGCATCTATCTGTGGTATTGATACTTCTATCATCGAGGCAGCAAAAGTGGACGGCGCAAACTGTTTCCAGAAGATTCGCTACATTATTCTGCCAAGTCTTCGAAGCACAATCGTTATCTTACTTTTGTTCGCACTTGGTGGTATCGTAAAAGGAAACTTCGGTCTGTTCTACAACATTGTTGGTACAAATTCACTGTTGTATGATACAACGGATATTATCGAGACATACGTATATCGAAGTACAATCACAGACTTTAACTTCTCAACAGCATCTGCAGTCGGTCTGTATCAGTCAATCATCGGATTCTGTATCGTTATGGCAAGCAACTTTGCTGTTAAGAAGATCGATCCTGAGTACGCATTATTCTAAGGAGGGAGAAAGAAATGGCAAAATCGACAGTAAAAGGTACGAAAATCAAGCTGGATCGCTCCGATATCATAATCCGTACAATAGGATATGTAGTAGTTACACTTTATGCGTTGGCTTGCGTGTTACCATTCCTGATTATTATTGGAACCTCATTTACAGCTGAGGAAGTGATCCGTATAGAAGGAGCACAGCTGTTCCCGAAGCAGTTTACAACAAAGGCTTATGAGATGGTACTTCAGGGTGGTGCAATCTGGAAGTCTTATGGACTGACTATTACGATGACCTTAACTGGTACACTCGTTGGTCTGGGCATCATTTCCATGACTGGATATGCTTTGCAGAGAAAGGATTTCCCATTCCGCAATGCAATCTCATTCTACATCTATTTTACAACACTGTTCTCAGCAGGTCTGGCTCCGTACTACCTGTTAATGACACAGACCTACAAGCTGCAGGATAACTACTTAGCAGTATGGCTTCCGCTTCTGATGTCATCTTGGCTGATCATTTTGATGAAGAACTTTGTAAAGTCTATTCCTCATGAGATCACCGAGTCTGGTAAGATTGATGGAGCTGGTGATATGAAGATTTTCACAGCATTGATTCTTCCAATGTTAAAGCCGGCACTTGCAACAATCGGTTTGTTCCTTGCAATTGGTTATTGGAATGAGTGGTATCAGTCATCACTGTTTTTAAGTGAGAAGATGAGTGTTTATCCATTGCAGTATACTCTGTACAAGGTCGTAAATAAGGTAAACAGCTTAAAGAGTACAGTAGCAGGTCAGTATGTTGACTTGTCCGATCTTCCGTCAAATGGACTTAAGATGGCAAATGCAGTCTTGGCAACTGGACCAGTTATTCTGCTTTATCCATTTGTACAGCGTTACTTTATCGGCGGTATCACCGTCGGAGCCGTAAAGGGCTAATGATTTTTGATTAATAGCAGGATAGTCTGCATTAATAGATACTTAACAAAGAAAGCAAGCGAGGAGAAGACTCGCACAAAGAAGGAGGATTTTAATATGAAGAAGAAGTTTCTTGCATCCGCATTGGCAGCATCTATGGTAGGAACAATGTTCGCATCAATGCCGGCATTCGCAGAGGAAGAGTCCAGCAGCGCAGCAGCAGAAGAGGTTACAAGCGCAGAAGCAGAGGAAGAGTCCAGCAGCGCAGCAGCAGAGGCAACTACGGGCGAGGTTCCAAATTATGATGATGTCTGGGCAGAGAAGTGGGCAGATGTTGATACATCTGAGCATGTAGTTATCAATTACATGACTACTGGTGATGCACCGACAAACGATGCAACACAGAAAATGTTAGATGAGCTGAATGCAATCCTGACAGAGAAGGTTAACGCAGAGCTGCAGATTTACTACATTGGTTGGACCGATTATCTGTCAAACTACAACCTGACTCTGGCTCGTATGGATGGTTCTGTAGATTTAGTTGGTACTGGTACCGACTGGCTGGATGCATGGCCAAACGCAAAGAATGGTGCTTTCCTTGAGTTAGACGAGGAAATGCTTGCTAAGTACGCACCAGTTACTTATGAGACTGTTCCGCAGGAAGACTGGGATCTGTGTAAGTACAATGACAACATTTATCTGATGCCAGAGGATAATTACGCGCAGTGGACAAATCATGGTTTTGCATATCGTCTTGACTGGGCAAAGGAAGCTGGTCTTGAGGATGGCGTTCACAGCTGGGAAGATATGACAACATACTTTAAGTATGTATGCGATAACAAGGATGAGCTTGGCGTTGTAACTCCTTGGGATTCTGATGGCACACAGTTCTCACAAATGGCAGGCGGCTGGATTTCTTCCCATAGCGATTTCGTATCAATTGATGGTCTTGCAGCAGCAGCTTACTGGGGCGGAACAAAAGATGATCTGTATACAATTGTAAGCCCACTGTATACTGATACCGATTCTCTTGTAGAATTTGCAAAGATGATGAAGGAATGGGATGAGATGGGTGTTTGGAAGACAGACGTTCTGAACAATACCTCTTCTGATAATAGAGAGGACTTCAAGCTTGGCAAGACTGCTGCTGAACAGCATCATACCGAGACTTGGACTGATCTTGTAAGTAAGACTCCAGAGAACGTACCGGGTGCTGAGGTTGGATTCTTCTGGTTTGGCGAGGAAGAAAAGAATGTTACTGCTTTGAATATTACTCACGGTGCAATGGCAGTTTCCTACGGTTCTGAGAACCCAGAGAGAGCTCTGATGGTTTATGATTTACTGAGAAATGATGCTGAGTGCTACGATCTGATCAACTATGGTCAGAAGGGTGTTCAGTGGGATGTAAACGATGAAGGTCTTCGTATTACTCCAGAATCCTATAATTCTGATACTGATGGTATTACAACTAACTTCTGGTGGGGACGTAACGATCTGTTAGAGATCCGTGACGCTACAAAGGATTGGGACAAGATTGATGTTATGTATAAAGAATTAGAAGATGCAGCAATTGATTATCCTTATGGTAAGTTTGTTGCAAACGTTGATGATATTCAGTCCTATATCAACAACATCAACGAAGTTAACACCAACTACATGAAGCAGATCGCATATGGTAAGTACACTGGCACCGCAGAAGAGATCGTTGCTGAGTATCAGCAGGCTCTGAAGGATGCAGGTATGGATATCGTTATCGAAGAGCTTCAGAAGCAGTTAAATGAAGTTTACGGTGACGCAGAATAATAAAAATAGTAACTACCCACAGTAATGGGTCAGTAAACGCGTAAAGGGCGGGGTGACCTTTGGTCATCCTGCTCTTTTTTGTAACATAATTTAGAAAGAGGAGCAATGATGACACATACATTTGAGATCAAAGACAATTTTTATCTGGACGGCAAGCCATTTCAGATCATCTCTGGTGGAATCCACTATTTCCGTGTAGTTCCGGAGTATTGGAAGGATCGTCTGGAAAAATTAAAGGCGATGGGATGCAATACAGTTGAGACTTACATTCCTTGGAACATGCATGAACCAAATAAGGGCGAGTTCCATTTTGACGGAATGCTCGACATTGCAAAATTTGTAAAAACAGCACAGGAGTTAGGTCTGTGGGTGATTATTCGTCCATCACCATATATCTGTGCAGAATGGGAGTTTGGCGGACTGCCGGCTTGGCTTTTGGCAGAGGATGGCATGAAGCTTCGCGGCTGCTATAAGCCGTTCTTAGATCATATTCGTTCTTATTATAAAGAATTGTTCAAGGTTTTGGCACCGCTTCAGGTAAACTACGGCGGACCAGTCATCATGATGCAGGTAGAAAATGAGTATGGCTACTATGGTGATGACACAGAGTATCTTGAGACAATGAAGCAGATCATGATCGATTTTGGTACTGTTGTACCTCTTGTTACATCAGATGGACCTATGCATGAGTCTCTTTCCTGTGGTCACTTAGAAGGTGCTCTTCCGACTGGAAACTTTGGTTCACGCACCGAGGAGCGTTTTGAAATATTGAAGCAGTATACAAATGGCGGTCCTTTAATGTGTACCGAGTTCTGGGTTGGCTGGTTTGACCATTGGGGCAATGGCGGCCATATGAGAGGAAATTTGGAGGAGAGCACAAAGGATCTTGACAAGATGCTTGAGCTTGGCCATGTCAATATTTACATGTTTGAGGGCGGCACAAACTTTGGCTTTATGAATGGATCTAATTATTACGATGAGCTGACACCAGATGTTACTTCCTATGATTATGATGGCGTACTTACAGAGTCTGGTGATATAACAGAGAAATATCGCCGCTATCAGGAAGTTATCCGCAAGTATGCACCGATTCCGGAAGTAACATACAGCACAAAGATCGAGAAGAAAGCATACGGAACCTTACAGTATGATGCAAGAGTTGGACTCTTTGAATCTCTTGATGATCTTTCAGCACCTGTAAAATGCAAGTTCCCGACTTCTATGGAGCGTTTAGGACAAAATTATGGATATATTTTGTACCATACAAAGCTTGAGAAAGAGCAGAATCTTGAAAAGATCCGTTTGTATGAGGCAAATGACCGTGCAAATCTCTTTGTCGATCAGAAACCGCTTGTAACGCTTTATGACAGACAGCTTCTTTCTGAGGCAAAGGCAGGAGAGGATTTTGCGAAGGAAGATGGAAAGCCAGTTACCTTTAAGAAGGGTGCACCGCTTGATATTCTTGTTGAGAACATGGGACGCGTAAACTTCGGACCAAGAATGGAGCATCAGAGAAAAGGTATCGACGGACACGTACAGATCAACGGTCACACTCACTTAAACTGGGAAGAGTATTGCCTGCCGCTTGACAACATCGAAAAGCTCGATTATACAAAGGGCTATACAGAGGGACTTCCGGCATTTTATCACTTTACGCTTGACGTGGACCAAAAGGGAGATACCTTCCTCGATTTCGAAGGATGGGGTAAGGGATGCATTTTCTTAAACGGATTTAATCTGGGACGATTCTGGGAGATCGGACCACAGAAAAGACTTTATATTCCGGCACCACTGTTAAAAGAAGGACGAAATGAAATCGTCGTATTCGAGACAGACGGCAAACAGCCAGGAACAATAACCTTAAAAGATGAGCCGGATATCGGCTGATGAAGCTGGGGCGGACATTGTAATGTGTCTGCCCTTTTTTAATAGGAGAAAAAATCATGGATAGAACATATATTACACTGAACGAGAACTGGAAGTTTCACTACGGCGAGGTACCAGAAGGCTGGTACAAGGGATACGATGACAGCGCGTGGACTAGCGTTACGCTGCCACATGACTGGTCAGTACACATGCCGTTTGAGCAGACTAATTCCAGCGGAACTGGATATTTAAGCGGTGGCATTGGCTGGTATCGCGTGCGTTTTTCACTTCCAGAAGCATATAAGGGAAAGCGCGTGAGAGTTGTATTTGATGGAATCTATAAAAATAGTAGAATATGGTGCAACAGCTATCACATTGGAAAGCGTCCTTATGGTTATACACAGATCAGCTATGATATTACTGACTTTGTTCAGTTTGGCACGATTGATAATGAGATTACTGTGCGTGTATGCCATACTGATTTAGCAGATTCACGCTGGTTTACAGGCTCTGGTATTTACCGCAAGGCATACCTTGTAGTGGAGGAGCAAGTTCATGCTGTATGGAATGGTGTTGCCTTTAATGTGTCAAGAGCAGATGAGCAGTCAGCGGCTGTTTGTGCAGATGCAGAGATTGTAAATGAGCTGGATGAGCGTGTGATTGGAACATTGACTGCTAGTCTAAAGCTATGTGGAAGTGATGAGGAGTCAGTTGTTTTTGCTAGAGTACCTGCTGCAATGGAGGCACATGAGAAGAAAACCTTCTATTTAAATGGAATGATTGGAAAACCAAAGCTTTGGTCTTGTGAATCACCATCATTATATGAGCTTTGCATTTCATTTGAAAAAGAAGATGAAAATGTGATTGTATTAGATAAAGAGCGCGTTGGTATCAGAACATTTTCATTTGATGCTGATCAAGGCTTTTTCCTGAATGGAAAGGAAACAAAGTTTAAGGGCGTATGTGTTCATCATGATGGCGGCTGTCTTGGTGCAGCAATGTATCGTGAGGTATGGCTTCGCAGACTGCTTAAATTGAAGGAAGGCGGCTGCAATGCAATCCGCTGCAGTCATAATCCTCATATGCCAGAGTTGTATGATCTTTGTGATGAGCTTGGACTTTTAATGATGGATGAGGCATTCGATGAGTGGGAAAATCCGAAGAATAAGTGGTCTACCGGTCATAATGTATATCCGCCAAAGCATGAGGGCTACGCAGAAGATTTCCCAGAGTGGCATGAGCGTGATCTTGCCGATATGGTACGCCGTGACCGCAACCATCCAAGCATCGTTATGTGGAGCATTGGAAATGAGATCGACTACCCGAATGACCCATATTGCCATCCACTATTTGAAACCATGACAGGAAACAACGATGCCAACAAGCCGGCAAAGGAGCGCCAGTATGACCCAAATAAGCCTAATGCTGAGCGACTTAGCGTAATTGCAAAGGAATTGGCAGCGATTGTGCGCACACAGGATACCACAAGACCAGTTACATTGGCAGCAGCCTTCCCAGAGCTGTCATCTCATATTGGATTTTTTGATGCACTTGATGTTGTGGGCTACAATTATAAAGAGCATCTGTATGAGGAAAGCCACAAACGTTTTCCAGACAAGCCATTTTTAGGCAGCGAAAATGGAGGCGGCTACGAGCAGTGGTGTGCGGTGCGTGATAATGCCTATATCAGCGGACAATTTTTGTGGACAGGAATTGATTATCTTGGAGAGGCACATGGATGGCCGATTCATGGTTCATCAGCTGGTTTAATGGATCTTGCAGGCTTTGAAAAGCCAAGCTTCTATAGAAGAAAGGCATTCTGGAGCACAGAACCATTTGCTTGTATCCTGACACGCCCAGATGATGGTGATGAGCATGAGTGGAGACCGTGGAATGCACATTGGAATTATACAGACGGAGAAAATGTCGTTGTACGAGTATTCACAAATGTGCAAAAAGAAACTATTTCCCTTAGTATAGTTGGCAATGATGGTGAAAAGTCATTGCACGATGGAACATATCTTGAAAAAGAAGGCTGCACCGAATGGCGTTTTGCTTATGAGCCAGGTGTACTTAAGGCAGTGTGCGGCGAAGCCGAGTGCAGCATTCAGACAGCAGGAAAAGCAGTCGAGCTGTCTGCAAATGTATGGCATGCAGAAGAAACTATAAATAAGGAAGAAGTGATGCAAATCGAGGTTTCACTTACCGATGAAAATGGTGTTCTTGCGGCAGAAGATCTGGAAATCACGGCAGAGGTAATAGGAGGAACACTTCTCGGACTAGAAAACGGTGATTTAGCAGACCTAACGCCATACTGCGAGTCACACAGAAAGACACACAATGGCAGATTGATTGTCTATGTAAAGCCAAAGGAAGAAGTAAAGGTATGCATCAGCTGCCCGGCATTAGATAAAAGAGTGTGGATTGAATAATAATATATGAACAAAGAGGAATTACTATGGCTGCGGCGGTACAACCAATATTGCGGGAAATTCATGTATAAGGAACGATGCCGCCGCGGCATCTCTGGACAAAAAATATCAAGAGGTGTCTGCACCAGAACTGAGCTTAGGAAAATGGAAAATGGCGACACGCCATGGAAGAAAATGATAGGTGACTATCTGCTGCAAAGACTAGGTGTGCCGACTGAATATTTTGAGGTAATGGCAGATGCAAGGGAATTGAACGGATGGAGAGACCGCGAGGATATCTGTCTAGTTGTTTTTGAGCAGCCGCAGAAAGCACAGCAATTACTAGAAGTGTATCAGAAAAAGTATCGGAAAAAAACGCCATTTGAAGAGCAGTTTTTAAAGAAAATGCAGACCATTCTTCTGATGCAGGCGTACAAAAAACGTTTTGAGAGCAAGAGCGTTGACGTTGAACGTGAAAAATCAGAGGGAGAAAATCTGGTGGAAAGCGCACGGCAGACGGTACTATGTACATTACCCGGTGGATGGGAAAAAAAGAAGCTGTCAAAGTTTTTATTGGCTCCCTGTGAGTTGGAAAGTATTTTGCTTCTGGCAAATTGTCTGCTTCTTATCGGTAAGACAGATGAAGCTATGCAGATGCACAAGAAGGTAGCTGACTATGTAAAACAGGCAAAGTTTGAACCAAAGGTTCAGATATTGATTTATCCACAGGTGGCACTTCTTGGAATGAAACTCGAATTGTATGCAGGCAATGAAGAAAAAGCGTTTTCATATGGAATGGAAGCACTTGAGCTACTCAGACATCAGTACTCACAGCGTTATGTTGTTTTTGTTTTGGAAGAACTGCTTAATGTGTTAGAATGCATTAGCGTAAAAGGAAAAGAGGATCAGAAATACAAGGAAGAAGAGACAGAGGTAACAGAATTTCTCAAGACATTTGAGGAATTATATCGGTTGTTTTCGCACCCTAAAAAGAGAATGTGGCAGAGCATTAGTGTCAGCAATACGCATGAAATTGGACTGACACTTAAAATGCTTAGAAAAGCAATGGGATTGTCAGCGGTAAAGGTATCGGCTGCGAATCCAGACCATCTGACTGCGCGACAGATAGAGAAAATAGAGGCGGGAACGCATCGACCTTCTGGCAGAAATTATGAAATGCTCATGCAGTTTTATCATAAGACGGGACTAGAAGGGCAGCTGTTACTTGAGACTGATTCGCTGGAAGTGTTGCACCAGAGACAGGAAATTGTTGACTTCATTATACGCGAAGAATGGGATAACGCATGGGAAAGTTTTCAGAGCTTTAAGGAAAAACTGGATGTGAACGTGCCATTAAATCGGCAGGAAGTGCTGTTTATGGAAAGCAATATTTTGTATAAGCGAGAGAAGTTGGCCTCAGATGAATATCTGCGAATGTTAAAAGAGGCGTTATCCTGTACGATGCCAGAACTTCCGCTGGAAAAATGGAATATGTGGGTGTTCCAGAGAGAGGAGGGGAGTCTAGCTGGGAATATTGCATATATGCTTGAAGTATTGGGCGAGCGAGAACAGGCAGAGGAATTATATCAGGCATTGATTCAATCGTTTGATATGCAAATGAAGCATACAAAAATTCCATATCGAGGATACACGATTGTGTCGGAGGGATTGGAAAATGTATTAGGAAATCTAGGAAAATATGCAAAGTCGATGCAGCAGGACAAAATGTCAATCGAAGTTTTAATGAATGATACGTGCATAGATCCGCTTGATTATCCTCTTTATGATCTCTGCTGGTGCTTATATCAATTAGATGATAGGAAGATGGAGGATGAGAAGAAAGAGGAAAACCAATACGGAGTCTATTTTCGATTATGCTATTATATGGCTAAGTTTTGCTATAAAAGTGGAATGGTAAAATTCCTAGAAGAACGAACCGCGAAATATTTAGGAGAAAAGATGGCGCTATAAGCCTGCATCAAGGCCGAGTATCAAGAATAAATACTAAGAACAAATACGATAAATTTGAATCGTTATAAAAAATTAAGAAATACGTTGGATTTATGTAAAAACTGTCATAAATTCGACGTATTGTCTTTTTATAATAAACTGTGATACAATAAAACAAAAGCAGGGGGAATCGTAACAACATAACAATAAAACATATGAAATTGGAGGAAACGTGTATGAGAAAACGAATCAGTGTATGTATGTTAGCAGCGATGATGAGCGTGACCAGTATGTATTCATTTGTGGCGCAGGGAGCTGAAAACGAGACAGAGCAGGAAACGGGAATCGAACAGGAATCAGAAACGCAGGCAGAGGAAGCAGTAGACCCGATGAGTGCAGACCGACTTTTGATGAGAATAAGAGTATTTAGCCCAGAGGAAGTTTTGAATGCATATTTTGGAGAAGGAAAATGGAATGAGGATTTACTCACTAATAAAACAACAATAGAAGCAAGTGACCGAAATTTGTATGATGGAGAAGAACGGCAGATTTTAATGGTAACAGATAATATTATTTATGAGACAATAATTGTTACTTATAAAGATGATATACCAGATGAAGAGACGATGCTTAACGAATGGGAGAATTTATTTCAGAAATTAAATATTGATATTGCAGATGAATATATAAAACAGGTAGATTATCTTAATGGTAACAGTTCAACATATACATATTATATTCAGCAGGATGGAATAAAACTATCACCAGAAGCATATACAATTGGAAAAGTAGGAAATACAACTGAGTATTTTGGCGTATTTGCAAGGGTTTCGGTGGAAGAAAATGGGTATGTAATCAATTTGCAACGAATCCCAGAGATTAGTGAACGGGAAAGTGTCACACAGCGTCAGCGAATAACAGATCAAGAAGCGTTGCAGGCCGTGTATGATGCAGTGTGGGATGCATTGCAGATTCCGGCAGAGGAAACAAATCCGATTGCAGATTCGCTACAGGTTGAAGTTCAGTATATTCCAGTAGACATGGGAAGCAATACTGGAGAATATGTATATGATATTGGATTTTACGTGAAACAGCTGATTGATCAGGATGGTTCGGATGCGTTATGGCACTTCACTGGACTCGTAGATGCAACGATGCCATATTGTTATAGTTTTTCAATGGCAAGGGAAAATGATGAGGAATTTCAGACAGAGCATTTAAAAATTTCAGATCGAAAAAAGTAAAAGGTGGTGATGCTTTGTGATAGGAAGAGAATTAAAGCGCATTCTGCAAAAGCCGACTGCGCTTGTTTGTGTTATTATCTATATAGCAGTTTTGTTTTTGGGAATAGAGTCTGATTTGAGAGCTGGTTATGAAACAGGAATGTTAAATCTGTTTTGGTTTACAGAAAATTTTGGCGCAACTATTTTTATACAAACGTTAATTTTTCCGATTGTGGCGGCAGGCAATTATTTTGATGAACGAAAAGGACATTATGATTGGTTGATGCAGATGCGTTCCGGTCAGTTGCGATATTGTTTGGCAAAAATTGTATCGGCTGGATTAGGCGGAATCATATTGTATATGGTAAGTGTGTTACTATTTTTTATTTTATGTGTGGTATGTGTCCCAGCAATAAGACGTGGAAATACAATAGAATCAGTTGAATTATTTTTGGGAACAAAAGAGTCTTTGTGGTATCGCATGGCATCTTCTATTGGTTATTATCCAACGGCGATATTATTTGCATTTCAGTATTCTCTTCATATTGGAATTTATGTGCTAATTGGATTGTGCGTTTCTGTATTTTGTACAAATCAATATGTATTTTATACGATGCCATTTCTTCTTACAAGAATAGGTACATATATGGGAGGTGTGTTAGCATTAGATGCATATATTCCATACGGAAGAGAACTTTTAGCTGACGGTGGATGGGGAATCTGCCTCACCCGAAATCTCGCCGCATACGCAGTGCTTGGATTTCTTTATTACCGAGAGATGAAATGGAGGGGGATCAATGGATAGCATGAGAAGAATGAACGCCTATGTAAAATTAAATTTTCAGCGCTGTCTGTCTCAGGGAAAAACACTTGTAATCTGTATTTGTCTGGCCGTCTTTTTCTATCTCTATTTTGGTGATGTGCGTGGTGGTCTGATGGAGTCGGGACAGAAAATTGGCATTATGGAGATGTTTCTTGTTGTGACCAACAATATGTATACGTCGTTTACTATATGGATTGGTTTTGTGCTGATTATATGTGACATTCCATATCGTGATGATGGTGTGTACCAGTATCTGCTGCGTACTTCCCGAAGGAGTTGGCTCTGGGGACAGATCGTGTATATTGTCGCAATTACAGTGATATATTTTGCGTATATATTTTTATTACTGCTGCTTCTTATTGTGCCGCAGGTAACATTTCAGACAGCGTGGACGACAACCTTTGTAAAGATGATCAATGCACCGTTTGGTTATGGAATTTCCAATTATTTTTCATTCCCGGTTTCGGTCATGCGCCAGACAACGGCGCTGCAGCTGTTTGGCAGATGCATTGTTCTTTGCCTGATGATTGGAATGGCAACTGGTTTTCTGACTATGATGCTTCATATGCTGTGGCCGAGTGGTCCCGGTATTGCAATCGGTGGAATCGGAATTGCGATGGACTATTGGGCAACGGTTGTGCGAGTCGGAGTGACAAGTAAATATTTGTTGTTTATCTCTCCATTCAGCATGAGTCGTGTCGGAAATTTAAGCACGACTGTATTTAACCGTGTTAATCCAACATTTTCTTATGCGTGTCTGTTTTTGGCAGGAATGATTCTTGTGCCGCTTGCTGTCATGAATCTGAAAATAGGCAGATACGATTATAGCTAAAAAGCGAGGTGTGTATATGGAACCTTATATTATATTGGATGGTGTATCAAAAAGCTTCCGGTCAGTCGAGGTGTTAAAGCCGCTTTCAATTGAATTTGAAGAAGGGCTGATTCATGGCATTGTGGGACGAAATGGTTCTGGCAAGACAGTTATGATGAAATTGATTTTAGGCTTTTTAAAGCCGACACAGGGTACGGTGACTGTAGGCAAAAAACGTGTGGGAAAGGATGTGGATTTTCCACAGGATGTTGGCGCGATCATTGAAAATGTGGATTTTATTCCATATTTAAATGCATATGACAATCTGTATAATCTGGCGGCGATTCGTCACCGGATCACAAAGGAAGATGTGAAACAGGTATTAGAGACTGTTGGATTAGGAGATACCGGAAGAAAAAAGGTGGCGAAGTTTTCACTCGGAATGAGGCAGAGGCTTGCAATCGCACAGGCTATCATGGAAAAGCCAAAGTTAATTATTTTGGATGAGCCGATGAATGGACTGGATAAGAGAGGCGTGGAGGAAATGCGCCAGATCTTTCTGAATTTAAAGGCAGAGGGGACGACTATTCTTCTTGCGAGCCATAACATGGAAGATATTCGCTGCCTGTGTGATAAGGTGTATGAGATGGATGCCGGAGTACTTACGCCAATTGATGGAGTTTTTTGATGGAAGGGGCGCTGCAAAGAGCAGCGCTTTTTCTTTTACAAAAAGTGCTTGCATAATTACTTGACTTGAGGTAACATATAAGTATACAAACAAAAAAACAACAGTGTGAACTTTTGAGATGACATCGCTTTTCAGAAAGCAGAAAGCAGAAAGTAGAAGGAGGGATTATGGAAAATCAATTCATGCTTCCGATTGGAATCGAAGATTTTAAAGAGATTCGAGAGGAATGCTATTATTATGTTGATAAAACGGCATTGATTGAGCAAGTTCTTGAAAAGAGAAGCAAAGTAACCTTGTTTACCAGGCCGCGCCGCTTTGGAAAATCATTAAACATGAGTATGTTAAAACGATTTTTTGAAATAGGAACGGATCCCTCTTTATTTGAAGGGCTTCATATTTCAAAAAATGCGGCGCTGTGTGAGCGATATATGGGAAAGTATCCTGTGATTGCAATTAGTTTAAAAGGTGTGGATGCAGTATCTTATCAAGAGGCAGTTGTCCAACTCGTAGAGATTATAAATCAGAGTGCAGCGAGCTTTCAACTTTTGCAGAATAGCGGTAGGTTGACCGATTATGAAAAAGAAAGATTTTGTAAGCTGCTTGATGATGATATGAATATGAAAATTATGAGTTCAAGTATGTTATGGCTGACAAAGCTTCTTGAAAAACATTTTAATCGAAAAGTGGTTATATTGATTGATGAGTACGATGTGCCGTTAGCAAAGGCATATGAAAATGGCTTTTATGACGAGATGGTTCTTTTGATTCGGAATATTTTTGGAAATGTATTAAAGACGAATGAGAGTCTTGCTTTTGCTGTGCTGACGGGGTGTTTGCGTATTGCAAAGGAAAGTATTTTCACGGGCTTAAATAATTTTAAGGTGTATTCAATTACCGATGTTGAGTTTGATGAGACATTTGGCTTTACAAATGAAGAAGTGAAATCAATGCTAAAATATTATGGATTGGATCGTCATTTTAATCAGGTAAGGGAATGGTACGATGGCTATCGCTTTGGTAATGCGGATGTCTATTGTCCGTGGGATGTTGTGAATTATTGCGATGACCATCGCAGCAATCCAAATGCAGAGCCGAAAAATTATTGGATGAATACAAGTGGAAATGATGTGATCAATCATTTCATCGACAGTATCAATGATCCCGGAATGTTGACAAAAGGTGAGTTGGAACGGTTGGTAAACGGCGAGTTTATCACACAAAAGGTAGATGAAATGATAACGTATAAGGAATTGTATTCAAGTATCGACAATCTGTGGAGTACACTTTTTATGACAGGCTATCTGACGCAGCGCGGTTATATCGGAAATGGGTATTACCGCCTTGCAGTTCCCAATCGAGAGATTTGCAATATTATCATTGAGCGTGTGTTAACCTTGTTTCGCAAGGAGGTTGCCCAAAACGGCAAGTTGCTTGAAGACTTTTGCAATGCAATCGTATCGTCAAATGAAGCGGCTGTTGAACAGCTACTGACTGAGTACATGGAAAAAACGATTAGCATTCGCGATAATTTTGCCAGATCGCTTCACGAAAATTTCTATCATGGATTGATGATTGGAATTTTAGGATACAGGCGAGACTGGGAGATTTTATCCAATCGAGAGTCCGGCGATGGCTTTAGCGATATTCTTATAGAGACAACAGAACCAGAGAATGAGATTGGAGTTGTGATTGAGCTAAAATATAGTAGCGATGAAAAGAACCTTGATACAGACTGCCGTGGAGCGTTACAGCAAATCGAGGATAAAAACTATGTGCAGGAGCTGTGTAACAAAGGTTATCGGAAAATCTTGAAATATGGAATTGCATTTTATCATAAAAAATGTCGGGTTATGGTGAAACCAAATTAACAGAAAGGAATGAGAAAGTATGGGCATGTTTGTAAATCCTGGGAATCAGGCATTTCAGGTGGCAGTAAATTCTGAAATTTACAAAAGTCGGGTGGGAAAGCCCACGGTTTTAACCGTGGGATGAAAGCCAAGAAACTTTTTGCAATTATCGGACAATGATGTCGAATTTTGTCGAAA
>OGQU01000189.1_pt1 | contig 82004 bp, 98 predicted proteins | sample 1553341 | NCBI WGS metagenome assembly OGQU01 (sample SAMEA2579920, study PRJEB22360) | human gut metagenome | biome: human gut; feature: human-associated habitat; material: faeces | place: Denmark | collected 2008/2010 | reverse complement strand
TTGCTACTGACATAAGTTTACTTGTTGAACAAGTCAACTTTTTTAGGATAAGACAGTTCGTACCCTGTTCTTGCTGTGGAATTAGGGTAATAAGCTGATAATTAGTCAATTTATTCGGATTATATCCGAATCACTTCCGTGTAAAACGCTATTAGAACGCTATTAAAACCCTATTAAAACGCTATACTTAGAATAGCGTTTTAATAGCATTTTAAAAGTGATTTTTAAATTTTTTATCCGGATTTGATTAGGAAGTGATTATGAAGTAATCAGCAAATGATGACTTAAATCAGCTTGACATCCTGATTTCTTGGGTTAAAAGAAACTTGTGAGATGAGATATATTATTGGAAATTTTCGCGGGGTACGAATTTGTAATCTTCCGTGTAGCAGGTGAATATCCCTAACGCTCCTTGTATATTTCCGATGAGCGGGACCGGCGAGGTGATGCTGCCTTGGTTGGCGCTGTTAGCCTCGTAGAGGGAGATTTGGTAGTTGTAACAATCTTCGGTGATACGTAAAAGGAGAATGACGACGGCTTCTGCCTCTTCAATTTCTTGGCATTTGATGGTTCGTTCGATCGTGGCACCTCCTGTATGGTGGGACAGGTCAAGATAGCTGGTCTCTTTTTTCAGCAGGTTATCATCCCCGGCTCCTTCTTTTCTTGCCTGCACGCTGTATATGTAGTAATTCTGCATGGGGTTGGGTGAGGTTTGGAAACTGATCGTGACGGAGTTTGTCGCTTTGGAAACGAAATAGGAAGAGATCGTTATATGGTCCGGTATAGCGGTTTTGGCCGTGATGTGTTCTTTCTCGGGCGTGTATATGCTCAAGTAAAGCGAGTCGAGCCCGAATTGATTGAACTTGGTATCGTGCCTGAAATTTCCGAGGAACGAGGGACTGAACGTGGGGATAAGTTTGATGATTGAGTCGGCTTTTATGGATACATCCAGATTGACAGGATCATTCAGGTCAATGATCTCGTGGATCGGGGAGACTTTTGCCGCGTTCAGCGTGTAGAATTCACCCGGTTTGCAGTAGCATTCGATGAAGTAACCGGAGATCTCTCCCATGTCTTTCATGGGAAGTTCCTCTTCCGGCATACAGGAGAAGAGCGTGAAGTATAGGAGGATTAATATTCCATTTTTCATGTGATTACCAGTTTATTCGAAGTGAAACATACGGGATGAAGGGTAACATGACTTTAGATTTCGGGATAATCTTGGTCAAGTTGTCCGTGCTTTCTGCTTGAAAGTAAACGAACGAGGGATTCGATTGGTTGTATACATTGTATGCGCCGACGCTGAGTTTGAATAAAAGGTCCTTGCCGCCGAATTTATAGTCAAGGCTGGCATCCAGCCGGTGGTTGTTGGGTAATTTGTAGTTATAGCGATCCGTGTACACAGGGATAAGAATGGGTCTGTCATCGTTGAATTCCGTGATGTTCCGTGCGATGACCATTCCTTTGGGAAAGGTCGTGTAGACCCCGGACGAGAAAGTCCAAAGGGTGTTCAACAGGAGGCGGGGGGAAATCTGGTAGGAAAAGTTGATCACGACATTGTGTTTCACGTCGTACGGGGGATTAAAGGCTTTCCCGTTGTTGATCTCCGCGAATTTGCGCTTGGATTCGGAGAGCGTGTAGTTGGCTCGCATGTAGAGAGCGTGATGGTTGAGCGTGAGGTCGAATTCCAGACCTTTGGCGTGGCCCTTTCCTTGAATCTGGCGATTGCTTAGGGCAGAGTACTCGGTTTGAATGTCCGAGGCGAAGTCTTTCACGTTACGCATATCCTTGTAAAAAATACCCGCATAAAAGGATAGTAATTGTCCGATCTCTTGGTTGATCCCGATGGAGTACTGGTGACAAGTGGCGGGTTGGGTTCCTTTTGCCAGAGGGTACCAGATGTCGATCGGGGTTTTAACCGTGAAATAGGGATAAAGGCTTAAATATTGAACCGTCTTGGCGTAATCTGCCCAGATAGAGAATTTGTTGACCGTGTAGCTGATTTTCGCCCGGGGTGAGAAGGTGTGTTCACGGGTTTCTCCCGAGTAAAATTGATAATTCCCTCCCACGTTTATGGAGAAGTAGTGATTCAAATAGTAGGCTATATCTAGGTATAATTCATATAGGTTGAAGTCTTTGTCCGAACTTTTTATCAGGAGATTTTGGCTATCGTCGCTTTTGTTGGCCGTTTCAAACTGGGAGTATTCGAATTTTACCCCGCTGTTCAGGCTTAATTTGTCTGAAAATTGACGGGAATAGGTTGCTTGCCCGAGAAGGGCGTAGTTACGGTTCCCGCCTCCCATGGGTACACTGCCGAAGGCGTCACCCTCGCTGTACGTGTTTTTCCCGCCAAATTGGAAATCCCATTGCTCGTTGGCATCGGGCGTGTAGGAGGCATTCACGTTACCGGAAAAGGTGTGCCAATCGAAAATGTATTGCACGTGTTCGCTGATTTTCATTTTCATGTGATCGAGAGAGAATAACCCGAAGGCGGTTATTCTCCATTTGTCGGAAAGACGTGAATCAATGGTTGCGGTAATATCACTGAACGAGTACTCCGGCATGTAGTTAGGATTCGTCTTGTCATCCATGGATCGGTTGTATAACCGGGAAATGTGTTGTAAGTAAGAGGTCCGGGCAGAGGTGGCAAAGGACGTGTGATTTTTGATGATCGGGCCCTTGGCTTTCAGAGCGGAAGAGACAAGTCCGATGGTCAGCTCTCCTTCGTGTTCATGCTTGTTTCCCGGTTCGGGACGCATATTAATGTAGGAGGATAAAAAACTGTTGTACCGGGCGGGGAAGCCGCTTTTAAAGAGGGTGGAATTGTTCAGTATGTACGGGTCGAACGTGGACAGGATTCCCGTGAGGTGGTCCGGGTAGGCGATGGGCATGTTGTTGATGAGAAAACCGTTCTCGTTGCTGTTTCCGCCACGGACGTAGATGCCGGAATTGAGGGCGTTCGTGGTCACGATGCCGGGTATGGTGGCCAGGTATTTCAGCACGTCCTGTTCGCCGAGGATGGCCGGGATCCGTTCGATTCCTTTGATGGAGGAGAGGATTCGCCCGCTGGCCGGGAGGGCCGTGACGACGACTTCTTTCAAGTTGTTCAATTTGTTACGTAGGGTGATGACGAATGGTGCGTCGCTTTTATTGAGCTTGTAAGTTTCTTTTTTATAGTTGACGTGTGAGAATTCCAGTGTACAGGGAATAGAACATTCCAACCGGAAGAGGCCCAGGGAGTCGGTGGTGGTGCCTTTTTCGCTCTCGATGCAGTAGATGTGTACCCTGTTAACCGGTTCGCCGGAGTGGGCAATAACTTTCCCCACGATGACCGTTTGGGCGTCAAGTGATATGGAGATGAATAAAAGTAAGATTGCAACCAATTTACCCATATACACGCGTTGTGAGTTCGAAATTTTACAAATGTAGTAAACAAATCCCGTTAAGCCTTATGGTTCATGTGAATAATTGTTGTTATTTTGCAGGACATCTATTAAAATTTAGTTATGGGAATCTACGTGCATGTACCTTTTTGCCGGAGTAAATGTTTTTATTGCGGGTTTTATTCGGTCGCTTCGTTGAAGTTGAAGGAGGCGTATCTGGGGGCAATCGAGCGTGAGATTGATTTGCGTCGGGGATATTTACAGCATCAGGAAATGCATACTTTGTACTTCGGGGGAGGTACGCCTTCTTACTTGGAGCGTGGGGAGCTGGAACGAATCATACGGAAATTGGAGGAAAATTATTCGTTCGTCCTTGGTATGGAGCGAACCATCGAGTTGAATCCCGAAGATTTGGTGCCGGAAAAATTGCAAGGAATAAAGGATTTAGGCTTTAATCGGTTGAGTATTGGGGTACAGTCTTTCTCGGATGAGCAACTGAAACGAATCAACCGGACACATTCTGCCCGTCAGGCGATGGATGGAATCACGTTTGCTGCTGGCATGGGATTTGATAATATAAGCATGGATTTGATTATTGGCTTACCGGGACAGACAGAAGCTGAGTTGTTAGATGATGTGGAGAGGGCAAGTGGTTTGCCAATAGCTCATTTATCCGTGTACATATTAAGCATTGATTCAAATACAGTATTCGAATACATGGTGAAACGGGGAGAGTTCCGGTTGGAGGATGAGGAGGTGATGGCCGGGCGTTATCAGCGGGTGTGTGAGCGGTTGAAAGAGTTGGGTTTTGAACATTATGAAATTTCCAATTTTGCCCGGAACGGGAGATACTCCCGGCATAATACATCTTACTGGCAACAGGAGCCATACATCGGTTTTGGCCCTTCGGCCCATTCTTACGATCTGCATTCTAGGCAATGGAATACGGCGAATTTGAAAATTTATATAGATTATTTAAATAATGGAATCCTTTCATTTGAAAGAGAGGAGTTAGCACCTGTTGATTTGTATAATGAATACGTGATGACGAGTTTGCGGACGATGTGGGGGATGGAAAAGCAAAAATTGGAGGGAGAGTACGCCGAGTTTTGGGAACAGGTGCGGGAGCAAGTCCGGAAATACGAGGATTCCGGGGATTTGATCGAAGAGGGCGGAAGGTGGAGAATTAGCGAGACCGGATGGGTAATTTCAGATACGATTTTGAGTGATTTATTCGTGGTCTAGTTTTTTACATGAAAAAATACTATTTTTGCGGTTGTAAGTTTAATAATTAAATGTTTTTCAGATGAAAACGAGTAGAATGTCAGTCAAAGAACTGTTGCAGTCAGAAGATTGCGGTAAAGAGGTTGAGGTTAAAGGTTGGGTAAGAACCAAACGCGGTAATAAACAGGTGAATTTTATTGCCTTGAATGACGGCTCTACGATCAATAATATACAGGTGGTGGTTGATATGGAGAAGGTGGCCGAGGAGGTGATGAAGAAAGTTACGACCGGGGCGGCTGTTCACGTGAAAGGATTGCTCGTGGAAAGTACCGGTAGTGGGCAGGCTCGTGAGATTCAAGCGAAGGAGGTGATCGTGATGGGAGAGGCTGATCCGGAAAAGTTCCCGATTCAACCGAAGAAACATAGCTTGGAATTTTTGCGTGAGGTGGCTCATTTGAGATTCCGCACGAATATTTTCGGGGCTGTTTTCCGTATTCGTCACGCGATGGCTTTTGCTATTCATCAATATTTTAACGATCATGGTTTCTATTATTTGCATACCCCGTTGATCACGGCCTCGGATTGCGAGGGGGCGGGAGAGATGTTCCGGGTGACGACGCTTGACCCGAAGAATCCACCCTTGTTGGAGGACGGGAGTGTTGATTTCAGACAGGACTTTTTCGGTAAATCAACCAACTTGACGGTGAGCGGTCAGCTGGAAGGTGAGCTGGGTGCCATGTCGCTGGGTAAGATTTACACGTTCGGGCCTACCTTCCGGGCGGAGAATTCAAATACCACGCGCCATTTGTCGGAGTTCTGGATGATCGAGCCGGAAGTTGCTTTCAATGATTTGGAAGATAACATGGATTTGGCGGAGGATTTTTTGAAATACCTGATCCGTTATGCTTTGGAGCATTGCATGGATGATTTGTTGTTCTTGAGCAAGCGTTTGCAGGAGGAGGAGAAGGACAAGAAAGCTGAGGAGCGTTCCATGGAGTTGATCGAAAAGTTGCAATTCGTATTGAATCATGATTTTGAACGGGTTACTTACACGGAGGCTATTGATATATTGAAAAACAGCAAGCAAAATAAGAACGGTAAGTTCCAGTATCCGGTGACAGGTTGGGGTGTGGATTTACAGAGTGAACACGAGCGTTACTTGGTAGAGAAACATTTCAAGAAACCGGTGATTTTGACGGGTTACCCGAAGGAAATCAAGGCTTTCTACATGAAACAGAACCCGGACGGAAAGACGGTTGCCGCGATGGACGTGCTTTTCCCGCAAATCGGAGAGATTATCGGGGGGTCACAGCGTGAGGAAGACTATAACAAGCTGGTGACCCGTATGCAGGAGGTTGGGATTCCGGTTTCCGCGATGTCTTGGTATCTGGACACGAGAAGGTTCGGTTCTGCGGAGCATAGTGGATTCGGACTTGGGTTTGAACGTTTGTTGTTGTTCGTGACCGGAATGGGGAATATACGAGACGTGATCCCGTTCCCGCGGACACCGAAGAATGCCGAGTTTTAAGAATAATTTAGAAATAAATAGAAGTATGCTCAAGCAAAATTTACAACAGAAATTAGGATTGAAAATCAATCCGTTGCAGATACAGCTGATCAAGCTGCTTGAGCTTCCTACCTATCAACTTGAACAGAGGATTAAGGAGGAGCTGGAGTCAAATCCGCTTTTGGAAGAGGGGGTGGAGAAACCAGAGCCGGAGGTTGATATTAAGGAGGACGGGGATGAGGTGGATTATGATGATAATTCGCAGGAAGAAGATAATTACGAATCTTCGGAGGATGAGTTTTCTTTAGATGATTATATCAGTGATGAGGATGATATTCCGGACTATAAGTTGACAGCATCGAATGCCTCGAAGGATGATGATGCACGGGAGTTCGTGCTTTCCGGGGGGATTTCTTTTCGGGAGAATCTGGTGGAACAGTTGGGGACGCAGCACTTGGGAGAGATGGATCGTAAGATCTGCGAGTACATCATTGGTAATATAGATGATGATGGTTATTTGCGCCGGGACGTGGAGAATATCGTGGATGATCTCGCTTTTGGGGCTGGGATCGAGGTGGATGAGGAGAAGATTGAATCCTTGTTGCGTGTCGTGCAACGGTTTGATCCGGCAGGAGTGGGGGCAAGAGATTTGAGGGAGTGTCTTTTGTTGCAGGTGAAACGACGTTTGGCGGAGGTTTCCACGCCGGCTTTGATAAATGCCCGGATCATATTGGAGAGTTATTTCGAGGAATTCTCGAAGAAACATTACGAGAAGATTTCCAAACGGATGAGGATTTCGGATGAGGAGTTGAAAGAGGCAGTGGACGAAATTTTGAAATTGAATCCCAAGCCGGGCGGACAGATTTCCGATTCTTCGGTTCCGGGAGCCGAGAAGATTATTCCTGATTTTAACTTGGATATTGTAGACGGGGAGTTGCAGTTGAGCTTGAACACGGGGGATATTCCCGAGTTGAGGTTGAACAAATCATACGTCAATATGTTGGAGGATTACCAAAAGAATTCGAATTCTCGCGAGAAGAAAGATGTGGTGTCTTTCGTGAAGTACAAGCTGAGTTCTGCCCGTTCGTTTATTGATGCCGTGCAACAGCGAAATAACACGCTGATGTTGACAATGACGGCTATCGTGCAGTTCCAGAAACCATTTTTCCTGACGGGGGACGAGAGCAAGTTGAAACCGATGATTCTTCGGGATATTGCTGATATTACGGGATTGGATGTTTCTACTATTTCGAGGGTTTCTAATTCTAAGTATATACAGACTTGGTTCGGTATCTACTCTTTAAAACAATTCTTTTCGGGAAGTATGCCGACAAGTAGTGGAGAGGAAGTTAGCACGGGCGAGTTGAAGAATGTGTTGAAGGAAATCGTGGACGGCGAGGATAAACGCAAACCTTACACGGATGATGAGTTGGTGGAATTAATGAATAAAAAAGGTTACCAGATTGCCCGCCGGACGATTGCAAAGTATCGTCAGTTGCTGGATATTCCGGTGGCCCGACTTCGTAGGGAAGTTTAAAAGCCATAATTTAAAATATGAAAGTACTTGCTTTTGCAGTATCCATACTGTTTCATCCTTTGTTGTTGCCTTTGTACGTGTTGTTTATCACATTTAATACGGGAACCGTTTTTACTTATATTCCGGCATACACGCAGAATATGTCTTATTTGTTGACCTTGCTGGGGGTGACGTTGATTCCATTGCTTTGCTTGCCGTTGTTGAAGTGGTTGGGGTTGATTGAGGGTTACCGTTTGGTACAGAAGCAAGATCGGGTGTTCCCGGTGTTGGTGACGATCGTGGGGGCTTTTATCGTGTTTTATTTTTCCCGTAATTTGCCGTATTCTAATATCGTGAGGCAGTTTTACCTAATTATGGTGATCATGCTCTCCGGCTTTATGATCGTGATGATTCGCTGGAAGATCAGTATGCACATGACGGCTATCGGGGCTTTGTGTGGCTTCGTTTTTATTCTGGGAATGAAGTATTTGGGGGATGTGATTAACTTGTTGCCTTTGTTGATTCTGGTTTCCGGTCTCGTGGCCTCCGCCCGCTTGTATCTAAAACAACATACTCCTGCCCAAGTATATGTCGGGTATATTTATGGTGCTGCTGCCGTGGTGGCTATCATGTATTAATAAAGCATGATCCATATATCGCTTTGTCCCAGTTGGGTGGCGAGTAGATCCCTTTGTTTCGTGGCTTCCTGCTTATCCGTGTAATTCGCAATACTGACACGATAACGCTGGTCTTTGGTAATGATCTGTGCGTTTGGGAAACCTTTGGCTTTTAGTTGTGTCACGTCTTTTTCTGCTAGATTTTCCCGGGGATGGCTGGCCACGATGATATGATAACTTCTTGTCTTCGCGTTTGATGTAATCGTTGTGTTATTGCCATCTTGCGAGGGACTTTGCCTGATCGTGTCAAGGGAGACATTGTTTCCCGGAAGAGAGGCCGGAAGGTTTCTTTTCACGTTGACGGTAGTCAGGTTTTTGGAATTCATTTTATCCCGTTGACAGCCGATGAATGGTAACATCAGGACGAATGACAGGAACAATACGAGTTTCATGTTACTTGCGTTTATTTTATTTGATAGATCCAAGTCTCTTCTTTACCGGGGATTTTATGAATTTTTCTTACGGCTGTAATAGCTTCTTTCTCGGTTTTGTATCCTTCGTAAGCGACGAGGTAAAGATCTCGGCTATAGGGCATGATAATGGCGTTTGTATAACCTTCTTTGTGTAGTTTATCATACATACGGTCTGCATTGTCTTTGATGCGGAAACAGCCACCAACAAGGAGATATTCCGGAGCTTCTTTTACCACGGTGGTCTCCGTTGCCGTTTTTGTTTCCGTAACTTGAGTAGTGTCTTTTATAAGGACAGCCTTGGTTTCTACTTTAACCGTTTCTTTTTGCGTATAGGTGTTTCTTACCTTCTTTTTGTCTTGACATCCGGAGATGGCAACCGTTAGGATGACAAGTGTAAATAGTAGAATCGTTTTCATGTTTGACAACGTTTTGGTTAATCATGCCAAGATACAAACAAATTTATTGTTAGTAAAGTATTTTCTTCTATTTTTGTGGTGAAAGTGTCGAATTGTAACTGGAAAAAGAGTTATTATGAATAAATTTATCGGAGTATTATTGATTTTGGTGCTTGCCGCTTCGTGTAAAAATGAAACGGAACCTATCGTGAAAATTACCACGGAGTACGGGGATATAAAGATTCGTTTGTATGATAAAACACCCAAGCATCGGGATAATTTTTTGAAGTTGGTGGATGAGAAATTTTATGACGGTTTGTTGTTTCACCGGGTGATTAATCATTTTATGATACAGGGGGGAGATCCAACATCAAAGAATGCGGGACCGGATGTGCTGTTGGGTGAGGGGGATGTGGATTATCGGATCGATGCGGAGTTCGTACCGGAGTATTTTCACAAGAAAGGTGTGCTTGCTGCCGCACGGGAAGGAGATGACACCAATCCGGAGCGTAAGTCTAGTGGGGCGCAGTTCTATATCGTTCAAGGAAACGTGTATTCTCCGGAACAGTTAGAGAATACGGTAAAGAGTATCAATGAAAGGCGTAAGATGGCGTTGTATGGGCGATTGAAGAATCAATATAAGGATGAATTTGCCCGTTTACAGGAGGCGAATGATTCGGAGGCTTTGGATGAATTGTCGGAGAAATTGACCCGGGAATGTGATAGTTTGTTCGTGAATGAAGAGTTAGTGTTAACAGAGGCGCAAAAACAGGCTTATACTACGGTTGGCGGAACGCCCCATTTGGATGGACAGTACACGGTGTATGGGGAAGTGATTGAAGGATTGGATGTACTGGATAAGATTGCCGCCGTGAAAACAAATTCTTTCGATAGGCCAGTAGAAGATGTTGTGATTGAGGAGATTAGAAGGTAAATAGTTGTTTGTAACGGGAATTTATAGATTAAATTCCCGTTATCTTTTTTATTTCATTCAATTTATTCAATGCTTCAAGGGGAGTTAGGCTGTTGATGTCCAGCCCGGCTATTTCATCCCGAATTTGTAATAGCACGGGATCTTCCAGTTGGAAGAAGCTAAGTTGAATGCCTTCCCTTTCGTTTCCTATTTTAGCAACGTTCTTTTGTATCGCTCCACTTGAATTGCGGTCGTTTTCGAGTTGCTTTAATATCTCGGACGAACGTTTGATGACGGATTGCGGTAAGCCTGCCATTTTACCGACCTGTATACCGAACGAGTGGTTGGAACTGCCTTTTACCAGTTTGCGAAGGAACACGACTTTGTTATTCACCTCTTTTACCGACACGTTGAAATTCTTGATTTTCGAGTAGGTGTGTTCCATTTCGTTTAGTTCGTGGTAGTGGGTGGCGAAAAGGGTTTTTGCCCTGCTTTTCGGGTTCTCGTGTAAAAACTCGACAATGGCCCAAGCGATGGAAATACCGTCGTACGTGGAGGTGCCTCGTCCAAGTTCGTCGAATAATACAAGACTTCGATCGGAAATGTTGTTCAGGATGTTGGCCGCCTCGTTCATCTCAACCATGAAGGTGGATTCTCCCAAAGAGATGTTGTCGGATGCCCCGACACGAGTGAAAATCTTGTCGACATACCCGATTTTTGCCGACACGGCAGGAACAAAACATCCGGCTTGTGCCATGATCACGATAAGTGCGGTTTGGCGTAAAAGCGCTGATTTACCCGCCATGTTGGGTCCCGTGATAATGATGATTTGTTGCTTGTCGTTATCGAGGTAGAGATCATTGTCGATGTAGTTTTCTCCCGGAGGTAACTGGCGTTCAATGACTGGGTGGCGTCCTCCTTTTATGTCGATTACGAAGGATTCGTTGATCTCCGGTCGATGGTAATTGTTCGTGACTGCTATGTTGGCAAACGAGATTAGCGCATCAATGTGGGAGATGATACGGGCATCCAACTGTATCGGTTTGATATAAGAGGCTGCCGCTGCCAGCAAGGTATTGTATATATCGCTTTCCAATTCTTGAATCCGGTCTTCGGCTCCGAGAATCTTTTCTTCGTATTCTTTTAGTTCGGGAGTAATGTAACGTTCCGCATTGACAAGGGTTTGTTTACGAATCCAGGTGTCGGGAACCTTGTTCACGTGAGTTTTGGTCACCTCGATGTAATAGCCGAAAACATTATTAAAGCTAATCTTCAATGTAGGTATTCCTGTATTCTCTATTTCACGTTGTTGCATCTTTAATAGCAATTCCTTCCCGTGAGAAGAGATTTCCCGTAATTCATCCAGTTCGGTGTTGACTCCGGGGGCGATGACATTCCCTTTGTTGAGCATCGAGGGGGCATCTTCCCTGATCTCGTGATCTATTCTTTGGCTTAATACTTCGCAATCATCCAATTGTTGCGTCCATTGGGCAAGAACTTCTTTTTCGGTAGATAAACATTGTTCTTTCAATGGCTTAATGGCTTGTAACGCAATTTTTAGTTGTACCATTTCTCTTGGAGAGATACGGCCGACGGCGATCTTGGAGGCAAGGCGTTCCAGATCTCCAATGGTGCGGAGAATTTGTTCCAGTTCCAAACGTTCCGTTTCGTGATGCACGAAACATTCCACGATGTCCAAGCGTTCGTTTATGTCTGCCGGTTTCTTCAATGGCATACACAGCCAGCGGCGCAAGGTACGTGCTCCCATTGGGGTAATGGTACGATCAATAATGTCAGCTAGGGAGCGTCCTCCCTCGTGAAGGGTGTCTAAAATTTCGAGGTTACGTAGCGTGAAGCGATCCAGTAGGACACAGGTCGATTCGTCGATACGGGAGATCGAGGTTATGTGTCCCACGAGTTCATGTTTTGTCATGTCGAGGTAATACAAAACGGCTCCCGCGGCGGAAATGCCGCAGTCCATTTTATCAATCCCGAATCCTTTTAATGATGATACTTCGAAATGTTTTTTGAGACGATCTGCCGCGGATTCTGTCTCGAAGAACCATTCTTCGATTGGGTAAGTATAGTATTTTGTCCCGAAGAGTTCGTTAAATCGGGCTTCCGAGCCTTTAGGGTAAAGTACTTCTTTGGGTTGGAAACTGTTTAATATTTTGTCCATGGTAGCGGGTGTTCCCTCTGTTGCCAGGAATTCTCCCGTGGAAAGGTCCAACAGGGACAACCCGGCTTTGGTTTTCGTGAAATACACGGCAGCCAGAAAGACGTTGTTTTTGTTGTCGATGGTGTTTTCGTTATAGGAAACACCGGGGGTGACGAGTTCGATAACCCCTCTTTTTACCAGTTTCTTGGTTTTTTTCGGGTCTTCCAGTTGTTCACAAATGGCTACCCGTTGGCCGGCTCGTACCAGTTTGGGTAGGTACGTGTCGATGGCATGATAAGGGAAACCGGCAAGTTCCACGTCTCCGGGAGAGCCGTGGGAGCGCTTGGTAAGCGTGATGCCTAGTATTTTGGATGTTAGAATGGCATCTTCGCCGAAGGTTTCGTAAAAGTCACCCATTCGATATAATAAAATCGCATCGGGGTATTTAGCTTTTGCCGAATAATATTGTTGCATAAGCGGTGTCTGTTCTTCTGACTTTGTTGCCATTATGTTGTATTTATTGTCTGTTATTAAATTTTAATTACGTGTTTTCGCCTCCCAAAAATAAATATTTTGATCGAGATTTGCTTTAAAACTTCGCAAACATTGTGTAATTTTGCCTAGGCTAAAAAGGGGAATGACGAAATTTAGTGAGTGTAGAAGAATAACCTGTCGTGTATTTTTTTCGTATTGAATATGGAGATGGGTAGGGGATAGCCGATTAATAAAATAATGTATATGGAAAATATATTGGATGCATTGGCAATTTACGGGTATTCAAATTTAGAGGATCGGATCGAATTTGAGCTGGATGGGGTGATAGAGAAGGAAATTGCTCCGGCTTATTGCAATGAAAATTTTGAATTGTGTGTTTCATGTATGGATTATACTTCGCTGAAGGTGACGGATACGGAGAAATCAATCGTGACTTTCGTTTCTGAATTATTGAAGAAATTGAAGAAAAACACGTTGCCGGATGTGGCATCAGTATGTGTGTTTCCCCGGTTTACTTCTCTTGTGAAGGAAAATCTGGTCGGGACACAGATTAAAACGACGGTCGTGGGAGCTTGTTTCCCGGCTGCGCAGACGTTTTTGGACGTGAAGTTGGCTGAATGTAAGGCTGCTATTGCGGCGGGAGCGGATGAGGTGGACGTCGTGATTTCCGTGGGGGATGTCTTAGAACGTAATTACGAGAAGGTGTATAAGGAGTTGGTTGCTATTCGCGAGGCTTGTGCCGGGGTTATTTTGAAGGTGATCTTGGAAACGGGTGAGCTGAAGACTATCGAGAGCGTATTCAATGCTTCATTGATTGGGGCTTACGCGGGTGCTGATTTTATTAAAACGTCTACCGGGAAGGTTCCGGTAAATGCTACGCCGGAGACGGTTTACGTGATTTGTGAGGCCTTGCGTCAGTTCCATGCACAGACCGGGAGGATGGTCGGAATTAAGGTGGCCGGTGGTATTACCAAGATTCAGAACGCAATTCGTTATTTGACGATCGTGAAACATATTTTAGGCGAGCAATGGCTTACACCTGCTTATTTCAGAATCGGGACATCCCAATTACTGGAAGATGTGCTGAAAGAGATGAAAACGGTGAAAATTAATGGCTGAAAGTGAAAACTTTCAGCTAATTATTTGCTAAGTGAGAGTGATCTTTTAAGATGGTTTCCACAAATTCCAGTGGAATCATGGATGTCTCAATTCCTGTTACTTCTTTAATCTTTTTCGTGAGGGGGGCCAGCAAGGCGTAAGTGTTGTTTTTGTATACTTCCCGTAGCACATCCTTGATGATCTTGATGTCTTTATCGGACAAAAGAGCGGCTTGCTGAAAGACGACTTGATATTCTTCCGGGGTCTCGAATTCACTGATTTGTTTTAATGTGACTGCTTTTTCGAGTTTTATGACAGTGGTTCCTGCCGCCATGTCTCCGAGTCTTTGCATTCGTTTGGAAGCGATGATCGAGATGACGGCGACGGCACCGCTTGAGATGGAAATGTCTATTAAGCGGAAGACCCAACGGAGCATACAGTCCCAAAAGGTGAGTTTTTTGCCGTTTAGTTTTACGACTTGGATACGCATGGTGTATTTGCCAAGGCTACGGCCGTTAAAGACTGCCTCGCAGAATAGATGGTAGGAAGCGATGATCACCGCAAGAATGACGAAAAACCAAGTCGGGGAGCCTACCATACTGAAAAGGCCGATAAACATGAGACCCAACATGAGTAGTCCAAACTGAAAGGCACCATCAATCAAGGTTGCTAGGATGCGGTCTAGAACGCCCGCGGGAATATAATCAATGTCAACGTTGTGAGCTGTACTGATAGAAATGTTCATGATAAGTATAAATATTTCCACAAACATACATTTTTTTTGAATAAATGCATTATTTTTATCACAGGAAAAAAGTGTGGTATTTAGAATGAAAGAGGCTAGATTTGTAAGTCAGAATAAGGAGAAATGGGGAAAAATGGAAAATGTAAACCATCTGGATACAGATACTCTTGCCTCTAATTACGTGATTCTTTCTGATGATCTCTCTTATGCCAAAACGTTTTACCCGGGCAGTGACGTGGTGAAGTATCTGAATCAACTGATTTCTGTTTACCAGATCAATATTTACGGGCAGGAGCGATCGGGAAAAAAGGGAATTCTTTCCTTTTGGGTGCGGGAGTTTCCGCTGTTGCTCTATCGAGAGAGGCGGACGTTGTTGTTTGCTTTTCTTTTTCTTCTGTTTGCGGCATTGATCGGGGTCTTCTCCACGGCGAAAGACGATACTTTCGTGCGCTTGATTCTGGGTGACGCATACGTGGACAAAACGTTGGAAAACATCGAGAACGGGACTCCGATGGGGATTTATTCGTCCTCGAACGAGGTGGATATGTTTTTTATGATTACCGCGAACAATATTAGGGTGGCTTTCGTGGCGTTTGTTTTCGGTATCTTTTTTTCCGCGGGAACTTTATGGATTCTTTTCTCGAACGGGGTTATGCTGGGGGCTTTCCAATACTTCTTTTTCCAGCACGGGCTTTTGTTGCATTCGGTGATGTCCGTGTGGGCGCATGGGACTTTCGAGATAACGTCTATTATTATAGCCGGGGGAGCGGGGCTGGTGATGGGAAATAGTTTCCTGTTCCCGGGGACGTACAAGCGCTCGTACTCGTTTCGGAATGGGGCCTTGCGAGGTATAAAGATTGTTACCGGGCTGATTCCGTTTTTTATTATCGCTGGGTGGATTGAAAGTTTCATCACCCGTTACGCCGATGCGTACCCTGTGGTAGGGGCTGCGGCAATCATCCTTTCGCTGGGAGGCGTTATCGGGTATTTTGTTGTTTATCCTTATTATTTACATAAAACAGAGACCAATGGAAAAGATTAATTTGAGCGTGCAGCGTTCTTTTTCGGATTTGATTACCGTGACGATTAATTTCATGAAACAAGAGTTTGTTCCTTTTATCCGGGCTTTTGCCGTGATTGGGTTTCCCATGATTTTGCTGATGCTTTTTTTCATGAAGGATCTGTTGATGGGGGTTTTTGATATGTCTTTGCACCCGGAGGCTTATTACGACGTGAATAATTTTGGAGACACGATGTTACGAACCCTGTTCACGTCGCTGTTTGGGGTGCTGATGATGCTGTGGGTACAGTTGTTTGCTATATCTTATTTGCGGGTTTACTGGGATCATTATCAGGCGGGGATTGAGGAACGGATCACGATTATTGAGGTTTTTAGAGTTATGTTGAGGAAATTCGGGGTATATCTTGTGTGGTCTGTTTTCTGTGGTTTGGTTGTTTTTATCGGTTTCTTGTTCTTGTTTATTCCCGGAATATATATTGGAATTTCGTTTACTTTCGGATCATATTTGTTGATATTAAGAGATAACGGACTCGGAAAGATTATCACGGAATCAATGGCTATGGTAAAGGGGAATTGGTGGAAGACTTTCGGGTTTATTCTTGTGATGTACTTGTTGGTTGGTGTTGTGGCTTATCTGTTTGGCATTCCCTATATGTTCGTGATGATGTCGTCGGCTTTCACGGGGGCGATTCCTAATATTTACGAGATTACTTTCTCGTTGCTACTTTCTTATCTGGGACAATATACGTTATACACGGTTTTGTTTGTCGGGGTCGGGATGCTTTTCTTTTCCCGTTCGGAAGAGATGGAACACACGACTTTATTAAGCCAGATTGACCAGTTGGGGGGTCAACCCGAGAAAAAGGCGGATGAAGAGGCTAGTTAAATATATTATTCTATTCGTGTTTGTTTGTGTCGGGAACGTGACATGGGCGGAAGAAGGGGAGCGGGAGTCTTCGTTCTCTCCGGATTCTTCTTACGTTTTGCGAGCTCCGAAAGCTGATTTCTTGGAGAAATATAGGAAAGATGCGGCTTTTGATTACACGACGAATATTGAAGATTCGCCTAGTATCTGGGACTGGATAAAACGTTGGATACTGGAGCGTTTGTTCCAGATTAAGGTTTCGGAGGGGTCAATGCAGACAATGGATATTATTTTAAAAATTGTGTTGGGTCTTTTTGCCTTGGGTATCGTTTACCTGCTCGTGAGGAATAGGGATAAATTTCTTTTCCGCAGGCGGGAGACCGATTTTTTCCCGGAGGATTCCGTGGAGTACACCGGGGAACAGGAAGCGGATTCTTTCGTGCGGTTACTGGCGAAAGCGGAGCAGGAGAATGATTATGTGCTGGCAATACGGGTGAGTTATTCAGCCCTGTTGCAAATGTTGGATAAAGAAGAGGTGATTCGTTGGGATGTTTCCAAAACAAATCAGCATTATATTTACGAGATAAAGAATGAAGCGTGGAGCCGTGATTTCGAGGAGATAAGTCGTATATTTGATTGTGTTTGTTATGGTGAGTTTCCCGTGGATGAAACCGCTTATCAGAATATCAAACGATATTTCACGGAATTTAGGAAGGAGGTGGAAGGATGAAATGGCGCCAAAATGTATTGATTATTCTTTTCGTGATTGCCATTATGGCTGTTTACACGGGATATGAGGCCAATAAACCGCAACCGATAGATTGGAGTCCTAATTTTTCTATCAGCAAGAAGAGTCCTTACGGGACATATATTATTAAAGATGCTTTACCGTATTTGTTTCCGGAAGGGGAGGTGTCTTTTGCCCGGATGTCTGTACGGGAACAATTGCGTGTGGATAGAACGCCTTTCTTGAAGACCTATTTTTTCGTGAGTCCCTTTTTTAAAATTGTTCCGGGAGATCTGGAGGCTGTGTTGGAAGAGGTGGAAGACGGAGGTGTGCTTTTTGTATCGGCAGAATTTATTCCCGATACATTGTATTCTTACGTGGGTGTTTCAGGAATAAAAAGGATTCAGAACGGGAGGGATTATTTGCGAGGTTTTGAAGCTAAGGGTTATCCTTTTAGGTCAACTCATCGTTATTTTGAATTGAAGGAATCTTTTGATGGGGAGATTTTAGGATATGTCGACACGATCAAGAATCCCAATTTTATCCGGATAAATTACGGGGAGGGGGTTATCTACCTACATTCGAATCCGATGGCATTCACGAATTTCTTCTTGTTGGATTCGGTGCATGGGGATTATTACCAGAGAGCCCTTTCGTTTCTTCCTCCTGCCACGAACGTGGTGTGGGATGAATACTTGAAATCCGGAGCCGAGGGGCAACAAACTCTTTTCCGGGTGATATTTAGGTATCCCGCATTGAAGTGGGCGTATATTTTGTTGATATTGGGGGCGATACTATACGTTTTGTTCCGAACGAAACGGGAACAGCGTCCGATTCCGGAAATTCGTCCTTTGGAAAACCGGACATTGGAATTCGTATCGGTTGTGAGTTCTCTGTACTACAAGCAGCGGGATCATGTTGCTATTGCGAATAAACGGATCAATAGTTTTCTGGAAGAGGTACGTTATTATTATAAATTGCGCACGGAAGAATTGGATAGCTCTTTTATAGATTTGTTGTCGGAACGATCGGGAGTTGCACGGGCTAGCGTGGAAGGCTTGATTTTTCTGATTATCCGAATTCGGAAGACCGAGCATGTGGATGAAGACCAGTTACGTGAGCTGGTGAGATATATAGAACTGTTTAAAACTAAAAGCTAGATAGATTATGGAAGATCAGATAAATTTTGAATCCAGAATAGATTTCACGGATTTAAACGAGAAGATCACCCGGATTCGGGAACGGATGGGTAAGGTGATTATCGGTCAAAAGGAAGTGGCCGATTTGTTGCTGACGGCGATGCTGGCTGATGGGCATATCTTGATTGAGGGTGTTCCGGGAATTGCCAAGACGTTGATGGCAAAGGTTATGGCCCGGATGCTGGATGTTACTTTTAACCGGATTCAGTTTACGCCGGACTTGATGCCGAGTGATATTCTGGGAACCTCTGTTTTTCTTCCGGCAGCAGGACGTTTTGAATACCGGAAAGGGCCTATTTTCTCGAATATCGTGTTGGTGGACGAGATCAACCGGGCTCCGGCAAAGACACAGGCGGCTTTGTTTGAAGTGATGGAGGAAAGGCAAATTACGAATGACGGGGTGGAATACCGGATGGATTATCCTTTCGTGGTGGTGGGGACGCAGAATCCGATAGAACATGAAGGTACTTATCGTTTGCCCGAGGCTCAGTTGGATCGTTTCCTGTTTAAGATTAACGTGACTTATCCTTCCGTGGCGGAAGAGATCAAGGTGCTTGAGTTGCATGATCACGGGGCTATCGCCCACTGGCAGGAACTGGAACCTGTGTTGAGTGTGGAAGCGTTGAAGAAGTTGAGGACACAGGTTGCTCAAGTGCGTGTAGATCCGAAAATAAAATCTTTTATTGTGAATATCGTTGATGCTACTCGTAAAAGCGGTTGGCTTTACTTGGGAGCGTCTCCCCGTGCGTCGATCGCTTTAATGAACGGTGCCAAGGCTTTCGCAGCTATTCAAGGACGGGATTTTGTCGTTCCGGACGATGTTTTGTATTTGGTAAATCCGGTATTGCGACACCGGGTACAGCTTTCTTCCGAGAAGGAGTTGGAAGGCGTGACTGTTGATCAAGTAGTGCAACAGATAGTGTCTAAAATAGAAGTTCCAAGATAGTGCAAATACTTAAAGATACATATTTATCCCGCCGTTTTTTCCTGATATTGATGTTGGGAATATTCGCTTTCGTGATGGCTTACGTTTTCCCGTTACTTTTTATCTGGGTTGCGGGGGCTTTGCTGACTGTGCTGTTGCTGTTACTCGTGGAGTTATTCGAATTGTACAAGCGGGTGGACGGGATTGATGCCTTCCGGGTGGTGGCAGATAAACTGTCTAACGGGGAAGAAAACCCGGTTTGCCTGGTACTAAGGAATCGTTATCCGGTGAGTGCTTGTCTTCGTGTGATTGACGAGATCCCGGTGGAATTCCAGAACCGGAATGTCTTGTTCCGGTTGAAAGTGAATGCCGGAGAACAGCGGGAGATTCATTACACGTTACGTCCTACAAAACGAGGTTCTTATAATTTCGGGAAGATTCGGGTATTCGTGTCCGTGCGTTTTGGGTTGGTCGAAAGGCGTTATTCTTTTCGTGCAGATCAGGATATAGCTGTTTATCCCTCGTTTATGATGATGCACCGTTACGAGTTGATGGCTTACGGGAATTACTATCCGGAGAATGGAGGCATCCGTACCCGGGCTCTCGGGGGAAACATGGCTTTCGAGCAGATCAAGCCTTACGTGACGGGGGATGATCCCCGTACGGTAAATTGGAAAGCCACGGCGAAATACAATCATTTGATGGTGAATACCTACACGGAAGAGCGGTCTCAACAGATTTATTGTCTGGTGGATAAGGGACGTACGATGCAAGCGCCTTTTAATAGCATGACGATGCTGGATCACGCTATAAATACAAGCTTGACTTTGTCGAATATTATATTGAAAAAAGGGGATCGGGCCGGATTGATCACGTTCTCGAATAATTCTCGGAATTGCGTGAAGGCCGATAACCGGGTGGGCCAGTTAAATCGGATAAGTGAGGCTTTGTATCGTTTGGAAACGCATTATCAAGAGTCTGATTTTGAGAAACTATACGTGTCGGTGAATCGAGAAATCCCGACTCGGAGTCTGCTGATTTTGTTTACTAATTTTGATACCGTATCGGGATTACGACGTCATTTGCCTGCATTACAGCGTTTGGCGGCACGGCATCTCGTGTTGGTCATTTTATTTGAGAACTCGGAATTAAACAAGGCTTTGGAGTGTCCGGTTCGCAATCTAAAGGATGCGTACTTCGAAACGATAGCAGCGGGATTTGCTACGGAGAAACGGCAAATGGTCCGGGAATTGGGGCAGCTTGGTATCCGGGTTATCCTTTCCAAGCCGGAATCTCTGACGGTGAATAGTATCAATAGTTATTTAAACTTGAAAGAGCGAAAGTTAATTTAAAACTGCCGCTCTTTCAATATATTTTCTAATCCTTTTTATTTTCCTCTTCACTAAGGATCTTGGGATTCTGGAAGGTCTTGTTTGTCGTGTGTTTGTCCAGCGTGAGTAACAACGATGGGAGTAAAATCAAGTTCGAGAGCATGGCTGCTAATAACGTGATTGATACAAGTATTCCTAATGCAACCGTACCACCGAAATCGGAAAGGGCAAAGATGCCAAATCCGAAGAATAGGATGATTGCATTGTAAATCATACTTTGTCCTGTTTCTTGTAGGGCCAGTACGGCGGAAGATCGTATACTCCAGTTTGTTCCTTGTAGTTCTTGACGGTATTTAGCAAGATAATGGATCGTTCCATCGACAGAAATACCGAAGGCAATGCTGAATACCAAGATCGTGGATGCTTTGATCGGGATACCGAAATATCCCATGATGGCAGCCGTGATGATCTGTGGTATGATATTGGGAATCAAGGCAACCAGAACCATACGCTTGCTTTTGAACATCCAAGCCATAAAGAAAGCGATGAGAACAATCGCTAATGCGAGTGAGGTAAAGAGATTAAATACAAGATATTGAGTTCCTTTAAAGAAAATAATACTTGAACCGGTAACTTTTACCGTGTAGCGGTCATTCGGGAAGTATTGTTCAACGATATTGTATAGCTTGTCTTCCTTTTCTTGCATTTTCTTGGTCCCGATGTCTTTTACCCGAAAACTGAGGCGCACCCGTTGAAGGGTAGAGTCGACGAAAGAATTTGCCTGTCCGCCAATCTCTCCTGTGGATTGGGAGGCATATTTTAAAATGAAATTCTTGGTCATGTTTGTCGGGAGCTTGTAATAAGAAGGTTTCCCGTTATAGAACGCCTGATTGGCAAATTTAATGACTTCAATGAGGGAAATGGGTTTGGAAATATCTTCGTCTTTTGATAATTCCTCGGAGAGTTTATCCAGTTTTTGGAGGTTAGGTAAGTTCAATACTTGCTTGGGTTTTCCAAAATCAACAGTTACTTCTAGGGGCATTAACCCGTCAAAGTTTTCCTCAAAGAAACTCAGGTCTTGTCGAATCGGGTCTGTTTCTTTCAAGTCGTCTACCATGTAACCCGTGGATTTCATGAGGGTAAGTCCGATAATTCCAAGGATGACAACGGAAATGGCAACTCCGTACACGACATTCCGACGATTTAAGATAAGTTGAATGACACGTTCCAGTGTTCCGGTTACTGTTTTATTGTGCAAGTGTTTGATTTGTTTGCTATCCGGCTCCGGCATGAAGCTAAATCCACAAGGAATCATGACCAAACACACAAGGTACACGAATGTGATACCGATGGAAGCGGTTATACCGAATTCCACGAGGATTTGACTAGAGGTCACGATGAAAGTTGCAAAACCGGCAGCCGTGGTCAAATTGCTTAGGAATGAGGCATTCCCGATCTTTTGAATCATACGTTGCAAGGCCTTGATTTTATTCCCGTGACGGTCGTATTCTGCGTGAAACTTGTTGATCATGAATACCAAGTTCGGAATACATATCACGATCAACAGAGGCGGTAACATGGCAGTAAGTAACGTGATCTTGATACCTAGCATGGCCATAACACCAACCGTCCAACTGACACAAATCAACACGATCAATAAACAGAAGCCGATAATGCGGAAGGAACGGAAAAACAGGTAGAGGATAAATGTTGTGATCAATAACGACAGGATGATGAACATGTACATCTCTCCTTTGATGTTTTCTGCGTTGACCACTCGGATGTAGGGAAGTCCCGAATAGTGCATCTGGAGGTTATGTTTTTCCGAGAAATGTTCGGTAATCTCTAAAATATCTTTTACTAATCCAACCCGTGCAGGAGAGTTCATAACATCAGCGGAGACGGAAACCATCATTCCATAGATGTCTTTTTTTTTGTTGAACAGCGTTCCGTCGTAGAATGGAAGATTTTCAATGATGTTCACTAAGCTATCCAGTTCTCGTTGATCTTTGATATGGTTGGGAAAGATGGGTTGGATGTCAAATTTTTTATTCAGCGTGTCCTTGTGAAGATTGAATGAATGGGTAATATCCACGAGAGCCACGATGCCATGAAGGGTTTTCAGGCTATCGCACATACTGATCCAGTCATTCATTTTGTCGAGCTGGTAAAAGTCTTTGTCCTGTATGGCAAAGACCATCACATTTCCTTCCTGTCCGAATTTCTCGTGAAAATCAAGGTAGTCTAGATATGCGCTATCCGTGGCTGGTAACAGGTTCGAATATTCATATGACATTTCCACTTTAGGGATTTGAAATCCCATGAAAACGGTGATAAGCAAGACCCCGACAATAAAGGCCACTCGGTTACGAAGAAGAATCCCTGCAATCTTAATCCACATGATATTTTTTTATTTGCGCATTTGTTGGCAAAAGTAGGATAAAAGTGTTTAATCTTTTAAGAGTTTCGGATTTTTTTTGTGACGATTAGCATCTCTTGCCGTTTTTTTTGCAAAATTATTGTTTACGGCCTCGTTCAGATCTACACCCGTTTGATTTGCCAAGCATACCAATACCCAAAGAACATCACTCAACTCTTCTGCCAAATTATCCTTCTCTCCTTCCTTGTACGATTGTTCTCCATATTTTCGAGCTATTACCCTTGCGAGTTCTCCGACCTCTTCAACCAGAATGGTCATGTTTGTCAATTCGTTAAAATATCTTACCCCGTGGGTCTTGATCCATGCATCTACTGCGGTTTGTAATTCTGCGATATCCATTGTTACCAAGTTAAAAGTTAAAAACTAAAAGATAAAAGTTCATTTCTTTAATTTAGATTTGAGTGTTTTTACAGTGGCGACAAGCATGGGATTAATTCGTTATTGTCTTTTTCCATCCTTGTAAAATTATTCTCGTCAATATATCCTGTGTCTTTTAAAAGATTAAGCCAGTAATTCGTTTCATTTGCCTCTTTAAGGCTAATGTAAAACTTGTTAATGTAATCAGCTTGACTTTGTGCAAATTCAGCTTCACGGATTAAAGCTCCCGTGGAGGTTCCGCTTTTTAGAATTTGATTGCTGATAACAAATTCTTTCTGTTCTTTTTGGAGAAATTGAGCAAGTTTCACGATGCTTATGGCAAAAATATAACTTTTATCTCGTAAAATTGAATCCATGTAACTTTTATCTTTTATCTTTTAGTTGTTAGTTTCACAATCATTGTCGATTCTTAGAATCGATGATGATTGTGACGGGTCCATCATTGATTAATTCGACTTTCATGTCAGCTCCGAATTGTCCGGTTTGAACTTCTTTGTGAAGCTCCTGGCTTAGGGTTGTTACAAATTTTTCATATAACGGGACAGAGATAGCGGGAGGAGCTGCATCAATATACGAGGGGCGGTTGCCTTTTTTGGTTCGAGCCATGAGGGTAAATTGGCTGACCGTGAGAATTTCGCCATTTGTGTCTAAAACGGATTTGTTCATAACTCCATTCTCGTCATCGAAGATACGGAGATTTACAATTTTGGAGGCAAGCCAATTAATGTCGTCATCCGTGTCATCAGATTGGATACCCACTAATATAAGCATTCCTTTGCCTATCGAAGAAAACAACTGTTGCTCGATGGTAACACTGGCACGTGTCACTCGTTGAATAACTACTTTCATTTTGAACTTAGTCTTAAAATTTAGAGTGAAATATATGAATTTTATTCATATATTTCACTCTAAATTTTAAATTTACATTCTAGATTATTTTTTTCTAGCGTATAGTTCTTTGATTGCGTCGGCTAATCTCTTAACACCTTCGATGTTCATTTCCTCGCTCATGTAAGAGAAGTTGATTCGCATAGTGTTTTTACCTCCACCGTTAACAAAGAACACGGTTCCAAGTACGAATGCCACGTTCTTTTCAATAGCGATTTGGAATAATTCTTCAGCATCGTATCCTTCCGGCAAGGTTAAGAATAGGAACAAACCACCTTCCGGGCGAGTCCAAGTAACACCTTCCGGCATGTATTTTTCGAAAGCACCTAACATGGCTTCCAATTTACTGCGATACATATCAACAATTTTCTTTACGTTGGCATCGAAGTAGTTCTTCTGGAAGAATTTAACCGTGATTTTCTGTAAGAAAGCAGAGGTACAAAGGTCTGTACTTTGTTTTGCTTTCACGAAGTTGTCAATCACCATCGGGTGAGCGAGAACCCAACCCATACGGAATCCCGGCATGAATATCTTGGAGAAAGTTCCTAACGTGATCACGTTACCCTCTCCATTATCCAAATCGTACAACATACGTTGCGGTTTTCCGGAAAAACGTAGTTCACGGTAAGGACTATCCTCAATAATCATGATCTCGTGTTTTTTGGCAATATTCAGAATTTCGATTCTTCTAGCTTCTGGCATGGTCATACCTGCAGGATTCTGGAAGTCCGGAATCAAGTAGATGAATTTCGGTTTTTCACCTTTAGCCTTCATTTCGGCCAAAGTTTTTTCCAGTTCCACGGCACTCATACCTTGTTCGTCCTGAGGAATACCAACGCCTACACCACCGTAAGAATTGAATGCTCCAAGGGCTCCAAGATAAGAAGGTAATTCGCAAATATATTTATCTCCACGGTTCAAGAAAATCTTACCAACAGTATCCAAACCTTGTTGAGAAGAGGTGATGATCGTGATATTTTCTTTCGTAACATAGCTCAAGCCTTGATCCCGGTAACGTTGAGCAAGGATTTCCAATAATTCCGGAACACCCTCGGTTGAACCGTACTGGCAAGCAGCAGCACCATCCGTGGCAATTACTTCTGCACAAATTTCTTGTAATTGTTCTAATGGGAAAGATTCTTTAGCGGGAAGCCCCCCGGCGAAAGAAATAATTTCCGGCTTTTGAGTTAATTTCAACAACTCTCTGATAGCAGAGCGCTTCATCCCTTTGGCGCTGTCTGATAGAATTTCTTTGTAGTCGCTAACCATGTTTATTCTTATTTAAAGTGAATATACGCTGTTAAGTATTTGTGTTGCGAAGTTAATAATAAGTTTTTGAAATAAAATTTTTCATATCAGTTTTTTATTAAAATCGATTGCGGTACTTTCATTTTGTATGTTTTCGAGCTTTTTTAGTAATAATTTGAATTTTGAGAGCTTTGTAGTTGTATTTTGCTTGGATGAAAGTTTCTTCAAAGGAGTAGAGGAGGTAATATGATGCTATGGGATTTTCTCGACTAGAAAAAAAAGACTAATGTGATAATTATTTGGAATAAACCGTTTTTTCGATTAGCTTTGCAAGCTGAATAGAGGCCCTTGTAGTTCAACGGATAGAACGGAAGTTTCCTAAACTTTAAATGGCAGTTCGATTCTGCCCGGGGGTACAAAATAGCTTGATAATACATTGTATATCAAGCTATTTGTTTTTAAATAGAGTCGTATTTAGGAACGGTGACTTTTTTTGAAGCATAACCGTGTTGAAAAGGTGAATATTCTCATCTCGATCTTAACGTTACAACAATTGAATCAATATTGAAAATAATAAATAATTTATTACCTTTGTATTAGTAATAAATTATTTGCATATGCTCACGGTAAAACAAGAAGCTTTTTGTAATTACTACATAGAAACCGGTAACGCATCCGAGGCCTACCGGAGAGCCTTTTGCTGTGAGAAAATGTCTGAAAAAACAGTTTGGGCAAAAGCGTCTATTCTATTAACAAGGGATAAGGTTAGGGCAAGGGTAAAAGAATTGCAGGAGGAATTAAAGAAGAAGTCTGATTTAAGCAAAGAGCGAATATTGAACGAGCTTAAATGCATCGTTAACGCAAAGATTTCTGATTACGTTGAATTAAAAAACGGGGTACTTAAATTTAAAGATTTTGACGAACTAACAGAAGAACAAATTAAGGCAATAGAAAGCGTTAAAGAAGGTAGAGCGGGCATTGAATTAAAACTACACGGGAAAGCATGGACGATAGAACGCATTTGTAAAATGCTCGGGTATGATGCTCCCGAGAAAACGGAAACAAGTATATCTTTTGCAAAGCCGTTATCGAGAGAGGATAGGAAGAGAATAGATATTGAACTTGAAAACGATTACTGATGACAGAACAAGAGTATATGCAATACAAGCTCACGGGTTCAATATTAACCTTTACCCGGTATTTTTTCAAAAAAAGATTTGGACGAAAATTTGTAGTGGGGGAACACCATAAAAAAATATGCGATACTCTCGATCGAGTCTTAAAAGGCGAATTCAAGCGTGTAATTATAAATATGCCACCTAGGTATGGAAAGACGGAAGTATGTGTGAAAAATTTTATAGCAGCAGGTTTAGCTATAAACCCATCTTCCAAATTTATCCACCTATCTTATTCAGATGATCTTGCCCTTGATAATTCGGAAGAGGTGAGAGAATTCGTGAAATCGGAAGAGTATCAATCCGTGTTTCCTTACGTGCAAATAAAGAAAACTAATGATGCCAAGAAAAAATGGTATACCACCTGTAGTGGTGGCGTGTACGCTACAAGTGCGGCGGGACAGGTTACTGGATTTGGAGCTGGAAATGTTGATGATGAAGAGTTGATTGAGGAAATATCGATGGTTGAGTGTGGTGAAACTGCTTTATTTGGCGGCGCAATAATAATAGACGATCCTATTAAGCCTGAAGATGCAACTAGTACAACCATACGAGAAAGGGTTAATAATCGATTTGACAGCACTATTGTAAATCGTGTAAATTCTCGTAACACCCCGATAATAATTATAATGCAAAGACTTCACCCTGAAGATTTGTGTGGTTATTTGATCGATAGGGATGGAAACGAATGGTATGTTTTATCTCTTCCAGCTCTATATTTTGACGAGAATGGTAAGGAATGCGCTCTATGGCCATTCAAGCAAACCGTGGAGGAGTTAAAGGATCTACGTAAGAAAAACGAAATGGTGTTTGACACGCAATACCAACAAGATCCACAACCGAAGGAGGGGCTACTATTCCCGAAATCAGAATTGCATTTTTATGATCCTACCGTTGTTGACTTGTCTAAGGCTGATTATAAAATAATGTGGGGAGATCCAGCTGACAGGGGAGATGATTTCGCTTGTTTTGTCGGTTATGTCATGGATGGGTATGTTTACGTGCCAGAATTCTTGTGTAACAATAACGGGTTAGACTACATGATCCCGGCAGTATCAGATATGGCAATAAAGCACAATCCAACAGATATGTGCTTGGAAGGTAACGGGGGATGGATACAAACTTGCAAAGATATACGAAACAATATTCAGGATAGGAATAGTGATATTCGTGTCCTGATATACAAGGAGAAGGGGAATAAAGAAGAGAAAATAAGTGGCCAAGCGTATTTCATAATTAATAGATTTTATTTTAGAAATGACTATGTGAATTTCCAAGAATATGACTATGCTATGAAACGATTGACTTCTTATTTGAAAAATGTCAAGGATCAAAAAGATGATGTTCCAGATGTATTGTCTTCAGCAAGCAAGTATTTAAGAAGAAATATTTTAAGAGAATAATTATGGGGGAATATAAATATATTGAAATAAGATGTCCATCCTGTGGAAGATTGATAGGTAGAATGTCCACTATGAATAAAGGAACTTGCGAGTATGTTTGTAGATGTAAAAATAAATTTTACACGATAAATGCAGAGGTGTGTCAATACCCCACAGAAAGAGTAAAACAAATATTTAATGATAAGAAATATGAAATTCCCGTGGTTTAACAAGAAAAGCGTGAAAAATAGCATTATCAGGGATAAGGATAATAATGTTATTGTTGTTGCAAATAAAGATATAGAGTCATATTTAGGCGTTTTCAGTCCCGCTACTATAACTAATAACGTGGTCACTTTATTTAACGAGATTTCGGAGGTTGCTTTCCCTGTTATGGCAATTGCGAATAGAATAACCAACGGACGCTTTCAGTTGAAAGATAGCAAGACGGATGCAGTTATTTATAATAACGAGTCAATCAACAAATTTTTATCAAGACCAAATCCATTACAGACATTTAATGAATTTATTCAGCAAATTGAAATATACAAGCTAGTTACAGGACAATCTTTCGTGTATTCAAATACCGGGGATTTTATTGATCCAAAAATGAGGTGGAAAATGACAGACGAGTATGTAGTGTTGCCATCTCAGGATGTTCAAATCATATACAATCAACGTGTAAAATTGTTATCCGCTCAAAATGTTACCGATATTATAGAAAAGTTTAGGTTTTCAGGAGGAAATTCCCAAGTAGATATATCCCCGTCAAATATTCTCTACTTGAAAGATACTTCTATCGGCAGAGGGTGTGACCATATCGGGGGTATGTCTCGTCTTGAACGATTGAAATACCCGTTATCTAATCTTATTTCCGTATACGAGGCTAGAAATGCCATTTACGTGAAAAGAGGGGCTATCGGGGCTATTGTAAGCAATGTTAAAGACGATGCAGGAGCCGTTCCTTTGACAGATGGTGAAAAAGAACAAATTTTAAAAGATTACCAGAGTACGTACGGGTTGTCAACTGAAAAATATCCGACAATGATATCAACACTTCCGATTGGTTTTGTTCGTTTCAACTTATCTATACAAGAGTTACAACCATTTGATGAAACTTTGCTTGATGCCATCACTATTGCTGGGGCGTATAATGTTCCAGCCGTATTGATCCCAAGAAAAGATCAATCAACATTTTCTAATCAAGATACTGCCGAGAAATCTCTTTACGAGAATGTCGTTATCCCTGAGGCTAATAACTTGTGTTCTGCGTTAAATACTTTTCTTGGACTTGAGAATGATGGTATGTACTTGAGTGTTTCTTTTGATCATATCCCGGTATTGCAGCCAAACGCTAAAGAAGAAGCTGATGTGAAAAAGATTATCTCGGAAACTTGCAAGTCTAATTTCTTGGCTGGTATAATAACTTTGAACGAGTGGATTGCACGAATCGGAAGCGATAAGGTGAATAATTCAATGTACAACAAAAGAATATTTGAAATGTCTGATGAAGAGCTTAATAAAATAGAGAGATTTATAAAATAGAATATTGATTTCAATATAAATTTTATTACATTTGTATTGAAAAGAACTCCAAGAGGGTCAGTATATCGTAAGTGATATACTGACCCTCTTTTTTATTAAAATGTTTTGGAAATGGAAATAATAAACAAGAGTATTGCGACCAAAACTAACGACGTGGACGAACAAGGACGGGTCGTTATCGCTGTTAATGCGATCGGGAATGAAGATGCTGATGGTGATATATCGATGCCCGGTTCGTTTAACAAGACGTTGAAAGAAGATTTCGCTCGTTTGAAATGGTTTTTGAATCATGATCCATGTATTCTTCTCGGTGTACCAATTAGCGGGGAAGAAAAGGATGATCTGGTGCAAATGACCTCTCAGTTTAACATGAAGAAACAAATCTCCCGGGACACCTACGAGGACTACAAGCTATACGCTGAACACGGGAGAACGCTTGAGCATTCGATTGGGGTCAACGCTATCAATAGGAACAAATCTAATCCCAAGGAGGTGTTACAGTGGAAAATGTGGGAATATTCAACCCTGACAAATTGGGGAGCAAACGAGAGGACACCATTGTTAGATATTAAAGGGATGAATACAATTTCAGCAGAAGAACATATTAAGTTTCTTGAAGAAGCTGTTAAAATGAAGTATTCTGACGCAAAATTGAAGGCTATAACACAATCCATTGATGTTATAAGAAAGGCGTTACTTGGTGATACGATCGTTAAATGCTCGTGTTGTGGTGAAGTTTTTGACTATGACAATCAGCCGGAAATAGTCTTGAAAGAGCAGGTTATTGATGCTGTTAAATCTTATGATTCTTGGATGAAAGAGGGTGTTGCGTATAAAGAAATCATGAAACTTGCTAATGACATTCGGTCAGAAGTAATGACATTGATTCATACTAGAAAATCTATTAATGAATTATCCAAGCACGTGTTATGCCCTAAATGCTGTAATCATGTTTCTAAAAATGATGTTGTGATAAAAAAGGAAGAATCCAAGTTTTCTTTGAAAGACTTGGTGGACAAGATTAAATAATAAAACCAATTTTAATTTTTAAGACGTATGAAAAATTTAATTAACAAAGTGAGAAAATGTTCTAAGGTAACAATGTTTGCTTTTGTTGTGCTTGCAATGATTGGTGTGACTTGCGTATTTTGCGATGCCGGAAGCACGATGGCGATGATGGCAACGGCTCCATTTATTGCCTTGGTAAAAAAGGATGCAGGACTATCTGAAGAGGAAGAGTTGTTCTTGAAGGCGGTAGAATCCCCGTTAAACGAAGCTTTTGATAAATTCAGTAAAGGATTTATAACAAGAGAGAGCCTTGATGAAGTCGTGAAAAAATCTCTTGCCGAATTTGTTGAGCAAAATAAAGACAAAATGCCTTCTGATGGAGTAAAAAAATCATTGGACAATATGCAAGAGACAATTAAATCAATCGTTGGAGAGATTCAAAAAATGAAAGATAGTGGTATTACACTTGGGAAAGGATCCATGATTGAGAAGGCTATTGACGAGATTATTGATAATCCCAAAATGGTCGATTTCATTAATAGTAAGTCAAGAACAACAGGTAAAATCCCGTTCAATATCAAGGGGATTGTTTCCTTGGAAAACAACTACGAGGGAAATTTACTCACGACACAGCAAACCGGTAGGGTAATAGTAGATGTTAACGAGCGCCGGATTAACGTTCGTGATTTGATGACTGTTGATCAAGGAGATCCAGAGTTCACTTCAATCGCTTACGCCAAGATCGTTGATCTTGACAGAAACGCCGTTGCTGTTTCTGAGAACGGGAGATTGCCAGAGAGTGCTTTTAAAATGAAGGAAGAAACAGCCAATATCGCCCGTATTGGTACTCACGTGAATATTTCCAAGCGACTTCTCAAATCACGTCCATATCTTCGTTCTTTCTTGATAAACCGTTTGCCTAAATGGGTGAGAATGGCAGAGGATTTTCAAATCTTGTTCGGTGATGGAACGGGAGATAATTTACTCGGTATTGTTGGACAGTCGAACGATATTTCAAAATGGCTGACAGCAGTAGTTGCCAAAGGGGAAGCTGGATCGGTTGAGAGTGTTGAATCATATAACAAGGGAGAACAAACGATGATCACGTTCAGTAAACCATTCGACAAGATCGAGGAAGGAATGTTGATCAAGTTCGCCGGTGCTCCAGAAGTGGAGAGTAGCACGCCAAGCAAGTTGAATAGCGAGAATATGATGCACAAGCACAACGATCGTAAAATAATGATTGATGTTCCTTATGCTGATATTGTTCCGAAATCTGCTGGCAAGCTTACTACGGAACAAATTAGCGCCTTGACGTTTGAAGTTAAAAACAACTTCTTTAACACAGTTGAAGATCCGAACTACGGGGATGCTATCAATGCCGTTATTGCAGTGTTAACGTATGGCGAGTTTACCCCCAACGTGGTTGCGTTGAACCCGTCAGACGTGTTCATGATTCAAACATTGAAAGATACCTCTGGTAGATCACTAGACCTTATAACTGGAATTGATGGCACGAAGAGAATTTCCGGTAGGGTGATCGTGGAAACGACTATTGTTCCACCGGGTCACTATTTCATCGGCGATATGGCAAATGCGGCGGCATTGGTAGATTACACATCCTTGTTTATCGAGTTTGCCGAAGATATTGAAAGTAAATTGACCAACCAAGTTACCGTGATCGCACAAGAAGAGGTCTTGATGCCAGTTTACAACCCGTTCGCTTTCGCTTACGGGAAGTTGGATGATGTGCTTGCCTCAATCACGAAAAAGAAAGATTAAAAATCACGAAGGGGGAACTCCCCCTTCCTTTAATATTTACCTATGGAAAAGAGAGTAATTATAGAAGGTGACGAAAAAGTAGTAAACGTGATCATGAAGGAAAACAAAGTTAGAGTTTCACGGGGACTGGTGAAGTTTACCCCGGTTGCGCCTGGAGAGAAGGGTAAAGGGAAAATTGAAGAGGAAGAGGAAGAGAAAGGGAATCGTGGCAGGTCTTCACGGGGAAAATCAACCGAAATAACTGATAAATAATAGATCATGTTAATCAACGAGGAATATTTTAAAGGCGAGATCGTTATATCGAACTTGAATAGCGTCGGTAATGGGATCAGTAGCCAGATAGCGAGTTCTAACCTGGAATTGCTTCTGTTTTTTATTGACAAATACGAGAAGCGTTTTCTTGTTTCTTTGCTAGGTCGAGATCGTGCGGATGAATTTTACAAGGAAATAGAAAAGGGGGAATTATCGGGTAAATGGTTGGACCTTAAAAATAGGCTTGTTGATGAAACGTTGAAAATGTCCCCGATAGCTAATTACGTGTATTACTGGTATCGACGTTGTAACGTGTCTGTAACAACTGATATTGGAGAGATGGAAACGGATTCGGATAACTCGGTGAGGGTTTCCCCGGCTTTAAAGATGTGTAGGGCGTGGAATGAAATGGTGGATTGGGTGATTGACATTCAAAAGTGGATGAAGTCGACAGGTAGTTTTAATTACCGGAATATCGATGTGAATTTACTTAAACGGATAAATACGTTCAACCTATGATAGTCGTGGAGGATATATTGAGTGAAGTGGTAAAGAAATCCTCTGTGGTGGTTGGATTTGAATTATCATTTCAGTATGGGACACTCCGTGAAATAGTAGAAAACTTGAACACGTTGGGTAAAGGAGGCAAAGTGAAGTATCCTCTAGTAGCGTTAATAGAGCCGTTCAAACAAAGAATAACCGATGATGGTGCTAGATCGAGTTTGAGGCTCTTGATCGCAACCATGACCAAGAAAACATTGAAAGCGGACGAGAGGCTTGAGCAGAATTATAAACCCATCTTGTTTCCGGCTTACGAGGCTTTAATTGGTGAAATAAAGAAGGTGACAATTTCTTCAACACTGGACCACACGCTTATTAACCACTTTGAAATGGGGAGAGAATCTTTACAAGGATATGACAAGGCGATACTTGATGATCACATAGACGCTATCGAGATAAACGACATGACCGTGCTTTTTAGGGAGAATAAATGTAATAATCTAACAAAAAATTTTTAATATGAACGAGATAAATAAACCGCAATGCGGGCAAAATAACGGAAATACCGGGGTTCCTGAATGTGATTTCCTACCCGGGAGAGTGATCGGGATCATATTGACCGGTAAAGGCAAAGAGTATTCAGGTGAGGAAACCGATGATCTTATAGAGACGTTAAAAAAGGCGGCACAAGGTGCGGCCAAGGATAGGGTTTATCCGATCTTCCGGTTCGGGACGATAACAGACAATAGCGAAGATCCGGCGACCGAATCTCTTGGTATCGGGTACACGAAAACATTGAATGACGGTGCTTATAACTGGACATTCCCGTTGGTAAATGGGACCGCGTGCTATGCCGCAAATCTTCGTAAATTTAACGGTGACAAGTATAACGCTTTCTTGGTTCTTGACAATGGATTGGCGGGTGTAAAAACCAAATCGGGAGGTGTTCGTGGTTTCACCATGTCGCAATTCTACGTGCCAAAACCAGTATGGGCCGGAGACACTACAATAACCCGGTATAACGTGACCATATCGTTCCCTAATCCTTCCGAGTTCGTTGATTCGTTAGCTTACATTCAAACTACTGATAATATAGAATACGAGATTCGTGGGAATCGGGAATGCGAGATGATCCAGAAATCGGCAACGGCGGAATCCGTTACCGTGGACATCGTGAACAAGTGTAGCGGGCAATCAATATTGAGTGTTTACGGTGATGAATTAGCCGACGAGAGTTTATGGGGGCAGGGAGTAGCTGTAACAGCGGTGGCACTCGCTTCTGGACTGTTGAAATTTACCGGAACGTTCAAGAACGGGGACAAGATCGCACCGGTTGGCGTGGCTGAACTTGCCACGGCGGGCGTTGGAGGCTCCCCGGAGTACGGGATTGAAATCACTCCACTAACGGTAAAAATCCCGTGATGGATTCGATAAAGGTAAACGGCGGGAGTTTTAAACTTACCGCCGTTTTGTCTTATTCTAGCGAAGATGCATTCGTTGAATATTACAATAATGTTTTCTCCACGTGGTTAACGGAGGATAAAAGAAAAGCCACGTTAAGGGAGGTATACAAGATCGCTCACGATATGAAAAAGTACGACAATGACACCAAGGGAAATGCTCGAAAGATTTCAAAGTCTGGACGTGGATCGGGCGATAAAGATGACAATAGGTCAGACGAGAGACCTGATAATCGACAGGAATCAAGATCAGTTGATGCAGGGGATTCGTTCTGATGGGACCGAGATAACCCCGGCGTACACGTATTTTACAAGAGAGAAGAAAAAAGAAAAGGGAAGAGACCCGGACATCGTGACTTTATACGACACCGGGGCTTTCTTCCGTGATATGTTCGTTGACGTGGGGTCGGACGTGATCGAGATTGACAGCATGGATAACAAGAGCGAAGAATTGAAAGACAAGTACGGGGAGAAGATATTCGGTTTATCCGGCGATTCGAGACAGCGGTACGCGAGTGATGCCATGCCCGTTTTGATTGAAAAGATAAAGGAAATTCTAAAACTATGAGTTGTGGTTGCCAAAACAAGATTTATTCGAAAGATTACGAGAGGGTTAAAAAACTCGCTCAAAAAATGGCTTCGATTGATCAAAAAGCCTATTTCATATACAAAGACAAGGATAAGTACGATTTTCAAGCGGTTTACCCTATATCTGACAGGGTGCTTGAAGCGATGGAGTTTGTATTCCCGGTGTGATGAATTATTACTGTACAGGTTCATAAAGTGCCTTAACGGGGATTTGAGCGCTCTAAAGAAGGTTAGATTCGTGCCTAAATCGTGGGTGAAAGAGGCTTGGACATCAATAAACGAGGAATACGCTAGGGATATTGATAACAACAAGTACGTGGAATTGACGAAATCGCTGAAAGATATTTTCCGTGATTCACTAAGGCTGATGATCGCTGATAGTTGCGTGCAAGTTTTATTGAACAAGCATAGCGAGAACGCCGCCGGGGTTCTGCGAAATCTCGGGTACAAGTACAAGTTTGACCCGGCAAACAGGGAACAGTATCACAAGGATCTTGCTAGGGTCATGAAAAACTTGAAGATGCTAAACATGGAGCTGGAAGCGAATAAAAAAGCCTACGCCACGAAGACAACGGTCAAGCAGGCGAGCAAGGAGCATATCACGGAAACGCTTGTCTCCCTTTCCAAGTTCATGAATTACCGGGTTGATCCCGTGAAAGTGACCGTTAGGGAGTACATCAATATCATGAATCAATACAAGTTAGAAATCGAAATAAACTTGAAACAATGGCAACAGAAAAAATAAACGAGATATTCGATATAGAGGCGATAAATAAACAAGTGCAGGCCGTCAAGGCTGGAATTGAAAGCACTTTATCCGACATGGAGAAATTCGCTAAAAAAGCTTCGGATTTGAATAAAACGATAGAGCAATCAGGGTCGTTCAAGGAAGTAGCTGATGCTACCGATAAAGTGAGGAAAGCGCAAGAGGAATACGCCAAACAGGTAGACAAGTTGAACGCTCTCAAGAAACAAGAGACTCAGTTAAACGAGAGGCTGGCGAAGACGCAGCAGGATATGTTAGCCAAGATTGCCGAGTTGCAGAAAAGGATTGACGAGGAAACCAATGCTCTTAACAACCGAACAAAGGCCATGAAAGATGATATGGCCCAATCTCAGGCTAATATTAACCAAAAGAAAAACGAATCTAAAGCGGCCATAGATAACTCTAATGCGATTAAAGCTGAGGCTGACGCTTACCGGGAGGCTGTCGATAGGATTAATGACAATATTGGAAGTCGAAGCGAAAACATTAATCTTTTATTGCAAGAGCAAACTGTTCTAGCTAACCTAAAGTCAGAGATTGACAAGTTGAACAAGATTGAAAAACAGAATGGGAAATTAACTCAAGAACAGAAGAATCAAAGAATAGCTCTTGTAAGTGCGCAACAAGAAAGCAAACAAGCAATATCTGAATTATCTAGCGCTATCAAGAATGATGTTAAAATGAATCAAGCTGCCAAAGGTTCTATGGATGAAATGGAGCAAGCTGTTGGCAGAATGAAAAAGGTTTATAGATCATTAGGTGATGACATACGTAATTCCCCGTTTGGTCAAGAATTGCTTGCGCAAATAAATGCTACTGATGAAAAATTGAATGAATTAAATGCTTCTATCGGCAACCACCATAAGACCATTGGGGATTACGAGGGGGCTATTAAACGAGTGATTGCAAGTCAAACTCCCTTTATCGGTCAGTTAATTGACATTGCTGGAAATTCTAAAGGCGTTGCCGGAGGTTTTTCTGCAATGATTGGTGGGGCAAAAGCGTTTGGGAAAGCATTATTAGGTTTACTTGCTAACCCGGTTGTAGCTATTCTTGCTGCTATAGCCTTGGCTATTGGTGTTGTGGTAAAAGCCATGAAATCTAGCGAGGAGGCCACGGCTCGATGGAATGCTGTTCTTGCCCCATTGACCCGTGCGTTTAATTTCTTTTTGAGTATTGTTCAAAAAGGAGTTGGCTTTATATTATCCCTTGTTGAAGTTCAGATGAAGTTACTTGGATCTTTAGCAAAATTAGCCGAGAAATTACCTTTTGTGGGGAAATACATAAAAGAAGTGAACGATGCTAATAGGGAGGCTATTGAAATAGAGAAGGCGAAGTACGAGTTAACCAAGCGGACTCGTAAATTTAATGAAGAATCAGCAGAAGCTGAATTAAAAGTGTCTGATTTAAGAAACAAAGCTGCACAGAAAGATAAGTACACGACGGAGGAAAGAATTGCTTTGCTTGATGAAGCCATTGCTATAGAAACTAAGGTGGCAGAAGAAAGAAAGGCTATTGCAGAAGAAAATTTGAGGATACTTGAAACAGAGGCTAATTGGGCTGACAATGATGCAGCAACTAATGATAAACTTTCCGAGGCAAAGATTGCGGTAACTAGGGCAACTATAGAATTGAATACTAAGACCCGAGAATTGAATGCGCAAAGAACTGAAGCAATTAATAAAATGAAGGAAGAGAAAAAGGCTGAAGATGAGCTTGTGAAGTCTCGAAAAGCTGCCCAAGTATCGCTAATGAAAGAAGGTATAGACAAACAACTAGCCCAGATTAACGCAAATTACGACGGGCAAATAACGTCTCTTAAGACCAAGTTGCGAGAGGAGACAACCCTATCAAAGAAAGCTCAAGAAGAGATAAATCGAACTATTATTTTACTCGAACAGAACCGGGAGAAGGACATCAAGAAAGCCCGTGAAGACTTTAATAAGGAAGTCTTGAAAATGAATACTGATGCTCAACGACAACTCGAAGATGTTGTAACGTCTCTAATGAAAGAAGGACAGGAAAAGCAAATAGAGATCTTGAACAATAGCTACGACCGACAAGTCGAAGATTTGAAACTTCGATTAGCGCAAGAAAAAAATTTGACTGAAGAAGCTAGAAAATCTATTAATAATACTATTGTTGCTCTCGAACAAAAAAGGCAACAAGATATTGAGAAGATAAATTCATCTTTCTCGGTGAAGAGAATAAAAGACGAATCGTTGATGATCCGGCAACAGGCGTATATGGCAGAATCGGAAGAACTGAAAGCTTTAGCAGATCGCTATAATTCAACGAATATGACAAAGGAACAATTCGAGCAGGAAAAACTTGAAATTTCCCGTAAGTATAATAAATTAGCTTTTGAAGGTGATATTTCCACATTAGAAGACATTGTGAAAAATTCCGGCTTGCAAGGAGAGGAGTTGAAGAATATCGAGAAGGAACTTGCGCAGAAAAGAGTTGAGTATAACCAGTGGGCAAACCAGCAAATAATAGATAACGACACTAAGGCTGCCGAAAAAAGAAAGGAGTTGGAGAAAGAGTTACAAAACCAAAGAATTCAACTGATTGGGGAAGCGTTGTCTACGGTAGCTTCTGTCACTAATTCAATGTTTGAAAGAAGAGTTCAACAACTTGATTCAGAGATTGAGAAGATTGAAGAACGTAAGAATGCAGACATTGATGCTATTGAACAGATGGGACTTTCAGATGAAGAGGCCGAAGCAAGGAAAATGGCGATAGAGGCAAGAGCGGCAGCGCAGACAGATAGGTTAGAAAAGCAAAAGAAAAAGATGCAAAAACAACAAGCGATAGCAGAAAAAGCTTATCAATTAATGCAGGTAGCAATGGAAACAGCCAAGGCTGTAGCTAATATAAAATTAATAATGGCAACTTTGGCCGCAAATCCTGTGACATTACCTTTTGTTCCTATGGCTGCCGCACAAATACCTATTGCAATTGCCACCGGAGCATTACAAGCCGCTGTTATCGCCGCCCAGCCAATCCCTAAATACGCCAAAGGTACAGAAGATCACCCCGGAGGATTGGCCATTGTCGGTGATGGAGGACAGAAAGAGGTAGCTATACTGCCGGACGGAGGGTGTTACGTGACTCCTGGTATCCCCACGCTTGTTGATTTGCCTAAAGGGACAGAAGTATTGCCTAGTGTGAACGAGGCTTTGATGTCGATAACCAAGGCTCCCAGACTTGATGCAAGTATGCCTACTTCAACGGATCGAATTGAAAAGCGCATAGAAAGCTTAGAAGGAGCAATGAAGGATGTTGTAAAAGCGATCGAAAAAAATCGTTCACAAATTAGCGTCACTCTCGATCAAAACGGTACGTGGAAGGTGTACGATCAAAAGAAAGGACTTGACGAATACTTAAATAAAAATTTGCGCATTCAAAGATAATTTGTAGGTTTGTGGGAAATTTTAAATATTATGTTATGGCGAAGGTGTTTTCTCTTTTGATTGCAATCTTAACTACATTATCATTAAATGCTCAAGTTAAACAAGATTCGATTGTTGATAAATTGAAGTTTAATGGTGTGGAAATAGATGGTAATATTGACGAATTTATCAATAAGATGAAAACAAAAGGATTTGTTTTCGATAAAGCTGAAGAAAACAATGTTGTAATAATGTTAGGTGAATTTATTGGACAAAAATGTAGGCTTTACATTGTTCCTACTCCTAAAAGTAAAATTGTATGGAAGATCGCAATATATTTTGGTGGTGGTACATGGGAAAGTTTGAAAAAGGAGTATGAAAGTGTTAGAGATTTATTTTCAAAGAAATACGGCAAGCCGTCCCGTGAAGGCATTTTTTTTAAAGAGCCGTATTACGAGGGAGATGGATGCGAATTGTTAGCATTGGTAAATGATAAGTGTTTATGTGCGTCTATTTACATATTAAAAGCTGGTGCTATAACAATTCAAATAGAAAATACATGCGAAGTTTCCGTGTCTTATGAAAATAGCGTGAATCTAGATAAGGCAAAACAAGAAAGAGAAGAGTCTGTAATGGATGAAATTTAAAAAAAAATACGTGCTATGAGGATACTTGTATGTTTGTTGTTTGTATTTATTGGGTTTAATTCTTTATCTCAGAGTAAAATAGATACAGGAGTAGAATTTCCCATGAATAAAGAAACAGGTAAATATGAATTTATGTGTATTGATACAGTTAAAGGAAAGTTAGCTCCAGAGTTATATGAATTGGCAAAAAAATTTCTGATATATAGATTCAACGACAAAGATTTTTTTATTGATGACAAGAATTTGAAAATAGGCGATAATGGTAATTTCCCTGTAACATTTAAATTGCCTTCAATGAAATTTAATATTTCATATACAAGCGTTTTTTCGATAGTTATTCAATTTAAAGATAGTAGATATAGAGTAACACTAACTGATTTTAAGATCAATACGAATGCTAATGCTACGACTAGCGAAGTTAATTTAGAAGATTTTTTTATAAACAATGTAAGTGTTGGTGCGGGTAAGAAATATGGCAGGAATATGAATGTTGCCGTGGCAGAGGTTGTACGAAAACAAGTTGACTTGTTATTTTCGGATTTGAGTAAATATTTGAAAGAAGGTAATACAACTTCTGATGAAAATGATGATTGGTGATTACTACTAACTTTCAACATAAATCCCCGCCTTATGATAAAAAAGGCAGGGATTTTATTTGTATCGTAAATTTTATTTTTTTAAATTCCTTGTTATATTAATATATTTTTACAATATTGCATTGCCCAATTATGTTGAATGTATTATGAATCCTTGTCCGTAGTGTAATCTGCAAAAACAGGTTCCGGTTTTCAGCATCCGGTGGGCGCACTAGGAACAAGGATTCGCCATTTTTATTTATGGACTTTAAAGATTCAATAAAACAGATTGCCGAGCGTGTTGAGAAACTAAAAGACAACATCAAAACGGAGGAAGCAACTAAAAATGCTTTAGTTATGCCATTTATTCAAGCATTGGGATATGACGTGTTTAATCCTTTCGAGGTTGTTCCGGAATTTATATGTGATATTGGCACAAAAAAGGGAGAGAAAATAGATTATGCTATAATGAGAGATGGCGACCCCATCATATTGATTGAATGCAAGCATATAGAAGAAGAATTGAATTCTCATGATAATCAATTATTGAGATACTATCACGTGTCTTGTGCTAAATTTGGAATATTAACCAATGGCATGGAGTATCGATTCTACACGGATTTAGACGAGCCAAACAAGATGGACGAAAAGCCATTTTTGGTATTGAATATGCTTGATCTAAGAGATTCGCAAATAGAGGAGGTAAAACAATTTCATAAATCCTATTTTGACGTAGAGAATATTGTAAATGCCGCTAGTGAATTGAAATACATGAAGGGATTAAAAGATATTATTAAACAAGAAATAGAATCCCCTAGCGAACCTCTCGTAAGATTGTTGGGAAAACAAGTGTATTCTGGCTTAATGACAGCTAAAATTCTCGAGCAATTTACAGATTTAACCAAACGTTCTTTCGCTCAAGTTATAAGTGATATTATTACCGATCGTTTCAAAACGGTATTAAATAAAGAGAAAGAGATAGACAAAAAACAGGAGGATATTCAGCAAACATCAGATCAAGTAACCGACAATAATGACGACAAGATCGTCACGACAGAAGAGGAGCTTGAATCTTTTCACATAGTTAGAGCGATGTTGCGTAAATATGTGAATGTAGATCGAATTGTTTATCGAGATACTCAAACATATTTTGGAATATTGTTAGATGATAACAACAGGAAAACAATATGTAGAATGTATTTTAATACGAGTAAAAAGTATATTGCTATTTTAGACGAAAACAAGAAGGAAGTAAAAAATTTACTTGAATCCATGAATGATATTTATAATTACGAAGAAGCTTTGGTTGAAGTTATAAATAGATATGATGGAAACAAGAAAGAATAATAACATAATCCCCCGCCTATCAAGCCGGGGGATTATTATTTGTTAGGAGTGTCATCTAAATCTTAAAGCAATCACAATAAGAAAAATCCAAAGAGATTGATTATTATTTTCTCAATAAACTGCCATTGAATTTGGTCGAAGTTGAAAATACTCAGCCATCAAGAGGAGTGAACCAAGAAATATATTCAGGAAGTAAAGTAGATAACAAACTTAACGATTTTGATTTTAATTAAATAGTAATCCCCGCTTTTTGATAAAGGCGGGGATTTATTTATTTCACATCAGATACCAAGTATTGCGGCGGGTGGAATGTTGAGTATTTGACACAATAAACGAGCAACTTTCAATGTAGGTTCCGAACGTCCAGCGATATAATCATTCACCCGAGATGGACTTATTCCAATCTCTCCGGCAAGTTGTTTTTGCGTCATCCCTTTTTCTTCTAGGCAAGATTCAATTAATTCGGCAACAGTTAGTTTGTTTATCGGGAAATGCTCTTTCTCGTAGGAGATAACAACATCAGACATCATGGTTAATTCAACGGCGTTCTTGTCATTAGCTGGGGTATTATCATCAACCAAGGGCAAAAGTTCTTCCACTCTTGCCAACGCAAACTCGTATTGTTCTCTAGTAATCTTATTCATAGCTTCTATTTAAATTGTTGAACAATCTATTTTATCGTACTCTTCGTGAGTTCCTACAAAACGAATGAAAACGTATCCTATCGTGAATTTTATAACAACTACCAGCCTGTAATTGTTTCCCTTGATGTTGAAAACGTAATGTTGATTCCCCACGTAATCCGTGGCGGGAAAGTCTACCTTTATCTCGGATAAATTCTTCCATTCTGCTTTCTCCACGACATCGTACCATCGTTCGAGGGCTACACGTGAATCCTCTCGTCCCTTGGCTTCGTAAAACTCTTTCAATTTCCTGTGTGATACAATTCTCATATCTCCTTTATTTGATGCAAATATAGGTAATAATTTTGAATTATAAAATTTGTGCGAGTAATAAATTTTATAAAGTAGAATTTTAATAGTAGTTTCCCCGTTTATTGCCGGGGATTATTCTTGTTATTTATATATATTATAAATAGTAAAGTAAGCGGATAACTCTTGCTTAACATGCAACATTTTGACAATGCCTTCGTACAAGGAATACACGATTTAAAAATATCAAAAAACGATCGTTTATTGATAGGGGAATAATCTTGGGCAAGATTGGTAGTGTTTTGAATTACAATGTACAGTAAATCAAGGAACGGGGCAGATTAAACGAAGAGAGAGAAAAGTCAAAAAAATTGATGTCAACAATCGATCAATTAATAGCATGTTTCGTATCGTGCAAACGTTATAAATACTAACTCAACAAACTTGTGAAATGATTTACTACATAGGCCTGAACGGGGATGCAAAAATGTTTGCTCATAATTTTAATAATCAACGTGTTATAATATTCGTGTATTCGTCGGGAAAGATATTCGTGGAGGCGGATAATGGTTGCTTGATCAAGGAATATATAGATTCAGGGTACTTTAATAAATTCGTGAATTACTTGCAAAAACAAGGGATAAAAGTGGTATCTTTGCAATAAGAACTCCAAGAGGGTCAGGTGCATTCACGTGTGCTTGATCCTCTTTTTTATTAAAAGATAGTAATATGAATGTTTTCCCGAGTAAATTCAGATTTCTGTTCGAACGTAATGGAATTCAATACGAGTGCAAGTATTCCCCGGACGAGTGGAATAATAACGTGTTAAACTGGAACAGAAGTTCGGATAGTGCCGGTATCATGATCAAATATTCCACCAGCTTTACTTTTATAAAAGAAGACGCTGACTACTTGAGAGATTGTTTTAATACTAATGGTGTTTTTGCAAAAGTGCGGTTTGTCGTGGAAGAATATGATTACGAAACTTTTAGTTTCAAACCTTATTATAGTGGGGATATTGATTTTTATTCTTACGAGAATTCAAAGAACAAAGTATCTATTGTCACTTCGGACATAAGTTACAAGGCGTCAATCGATGCGAATTTAGACACGACCTATGAAATTGATATTCCTAACGCATCCGATTTTGTCAGGTATGATAGATTGATGATATTGAGTAATTCAAGTTTTTATTCATTTTACGAGGACAACACGTTATCCGGCGCTAAGCAAAGAACAGATGTTTTTTCTTCTATGATAATGAATAAAGAGGATTTTGATCCTAAAAATATTTTTCATGACGTTGATCAAGGAACAATGTCTAATGACAATTGGATCGCAATGTTTAACGATCAGTCAAACATCACTTGTAATGTAAAGTACAAGATAAATAAGATCACGTTTTCATGGACTGGAAATCTTGATGGTTTTTCAGCTAATTGTTCCATATATTTAAAAGTAGGTGATTCAACGTACTCCGTGTACAAATATGAATCTAGTGGGACACCATTATTTGTGACTCAAGACGTATACACGGAAAAAACAATCAAATTTAACGTGAATAAAGGAGAGAAGATTTTCGCTGTTATTGATTATACATGTAAAGGGCATGGGACACTTAGCTCTGCCGTACAAATGATTGTTGATGCAGATTTAGAGGTAAGTTTTGATTATACTTATAGATCAAGTAAAAGTAAGGACATTTTCGGGTTGCGCCCGTTGGATCTATTATCTAACTTGGTAAATAAAGCGACCGAGGGACAATATAATAAAATCAAATCCGATTTATTGACGATGGGAGAGGTAAGCAAAATGCTTATCACGTCAGGAGATCTCATCCGTGGAACGTCAGGCGCAAAGATAAAAACATCTCTTAAAGATTTCTTCCAAGCATTTAAATCCATGTTCGGGGCGGCATACACGTTTAGAAACATCGATGGCGAAGAAACGTTGGAAATAGAGAATATAAACTATTTCTATGATCGAAACACGATGATCACGGAAGTAGGTGATATTAACGATTATTCAATGAAAGTGAAGGATAACGATATATACAACAAGCTTAAAATAGGGTATGAAGATCAAACGTACGACGAGGTAAACGGGAAGAAGGAATTTAACACCACCCTTGAATTTTCAATAAACTCGAAGCATAACGGGAAAGAGTTAAATCTAGTGAGTCCTTATCGAGCGGATATGTACGGTATCGAGTTTACTATAATAGATTACGAGCAGCAAGAGACAACGGATAGCGATAATGATAATGACGTGTTCATTATCCATACTGGAAGTCAAATATACGGTTTTATAAACGGGTATTCTTTAAACCGCTACTACAAGATATTGAATAGCGATAATTTTGCCGGGGACACGGCTTTTAACGTCTACTTGTCTCCCAAGAGATGTTTATTACGTCAGATAGAATATATAAAAAGCTTGTTCATGTTTTCCGGGTCAATATTAAAATTCGCTTCTTCTCCAAAGGATTACAATGTGACATCAACAGGTAACATTATTGAACATTCGGATATAAATTTGGACGGATATAATTACTTGTTCAAACCGATCAATCATGAATTTGAAACGATAGTCCCTAGAAATATTTCTGAATTGATCGAGGAAGGATACAGGGGATATATAGCATTCATTAACGAAGATCAAATATTAAAAGGATTTATAGAATCTATAAGCGAGAATCCAGGAAGGAATAAATCTCAGAAATGGAAATTAATCGAGTTGTAATATTGATTTCAATATAAATTTTATTACATTTGTATTGAAAAGAACCCCAAGAGGGTCAATGCACGCGCTAATCGTGTATTGACCCTCTTTTTAATTGAATATTATGGCATTGACGTTTCCCCGGCTGAACCCAATAGTGTTCAAAGAAGAAAATATTTTATACACGGAAAAATATAACACTCCTTTTATTCAAAAATGGGATAAAGGTGATTATATCGTTTTTCAAGCACATTACGGGGGAAGTATAGCAAGGGGAGAGGTGGCTGCGAGTATAGTGGACGATAATTTAAATGTCGTGCTTCAGTTTGATAGTGCAATCATTGATATTAATAACTGGTATCAAGTTATTTTTAGGGGAAGTTGTAATTTGCCAGATGGTATATATAGAGTAAAATTGTACTCTACTGCCGGAAAGTTTACTTTTTATTCAAATTGTATACAGATTGGAACTTTCCCCGAAAGTTTGTTGCTAACATATACTTGTAAAACAAATAAATTTGATTGTATTTTTCGCGATTCTGAATACGCTTACTTTTTCGTGCTGCGAGTTGATGGAGGGGTTAAATCGTCGGATATAAGTTACAATTCGGATGATGTAATCTACACTTCGCAGGATAGAGTGGTATACTTGCTTGATTCTATCCCTTACACCGTAAGGAAATACACGTTTGGTAATTCATACGGTCTACCTTCTTGGTTGGCAGACAAGATTAACAGGTTGTTATCGTGTGATAGTATACTAATTAACGGGGTAAAAGTAGTTAAAAATGACGGGGCGAAACTTGAAGTTATTGGATCGGATGCTTACCCTTACGTGGGGTTAAATATTGAACTTTTAAGGCAAGAAGAAGGATATTCAGAAGGATTGTATTTCGATGAAGAAGAGATGATGCAGGGAGGAATGACCGTTGAGATGGTTGATTCTACCCCTTCTTATTCAATTTCTGCTCCAAGAACAGGAAGAATTCATATTGAAACATTTGAAAACACGTTCAACTAATGGCAACTGAAGATAATTTACGAGATAGGGCGAAGGAAATTAGAGGAGCTTTTGAACCTTCATCGGTCACGAACGAGGCTGTTGGCGGGCTATTGCTTGATATTATTAATTTCTTCATTGACTATGGTGGAAATGGTGGAGGAGGGGGAAAACCTGATGCTCGTTATTGGAGCAAGGAAGAGTTGAAGATGTTGGATCAATATTTGTATGTTTTAAATGACAAAATAAAGGCGTTATACGCTGATTCCGCAGGAGATTCAGAATTGTTCAAAGGTCATAAATGGGAAGATTATTTTGACCAACCCGTCCGCAAGTCCGACGCCGTGGAGTTCAATAGCGTTACCTCCACCGACTTCGAAAGCAAGTTAAAGGGATGGGTAATAGATGCCCTCGGTAACGCCGAGTTTCGTGACGTGTTGTTACGTTCTTTCAAAAGCTGGAACTTCGCCGCCGGTCCTCTCGGCGCCGGTGTCGGGATGGTGAACGATGACGAGTTGCAGACGGACAAGTTACTCGTTCGCAAGATCATGTACGTTCTTGAAATGATGATACAGCGCATGAGGTTCCAAGGAGGGATAATGGTGTTAAGCCCGGCAACGGGGTTCAAGATTGACCGTGTCGAGACGTTCGACACTTACTATCGTGTTTATTGCAGGCCGGAGGACTTCAACGAGTTCGAGGTGAACGATCAAGCGAGGATACAGAACTTCACTGGTAACAACATAAAGTACCTGTGGTCTCTCGTTCTATCAAGGGGTGACGATTACATCGACATTTCCCGTGTTGACAAGGACGGTGACGGCGTGCCTGCCGAGGGTGACGAGATAGTCCAGCTCGGTAACAGGACGAACCCGGACAGGCAGGATGCAGTGTTGTTATCTGCCGTTAACGGGGAGGTGGGTATATTCACTTATTACGGTATAAACAATTTCGATCTTTCCAGCAAGGAGGGATCGTGGCTAGGGAAACACGGGGGAAAGAAAGGTGCCGTTATCCGGGGAGAGGTTCACATAACGGCCGGGTCATCAGGTCTCGAGCAATTTGACGAGTACGAGGACGTTGACAAGAGGATACAGGACGCCAAGGACTTGGCAGATTCAGTTCAAGACGTGGTGAACAACCTCACCTCTATCATTATCCCCGATATACAGGGGCAGATAGACGGTAGCATCATGTCGCACGAGGGGAAGGTTCCACCGACGTTGACCAACGAGCCGGCGGTGAACTGGACAACGGAAGAAGAGAAGAATCGACACCTTGGCGATTACTACGACTACTTCTTGACCGTGGACGGGGAACAAGTGACTGAAAGGTACAAGTTCTCGAAAGTGAACGGTGCCTACCAATGGGTACGTGTCGCCGATTCCGGCTCGGCCTTGGCCGCCAGCGTGGCGAGGGAAGCCCTCGGTCTGGCCGGGACGAAAGCAACCATCACGTGGGGAAACACGCTACCGGAGGCACCGTACAACATCAACGACATGTGGATAAAACTTGACGGGTCGATGTACATCTGCAACCATCAAAGGTTAGACGGCGAGACCGGTTCCCAGTCCGACTGGCAGCTTTTCAATGACACCATGCTCCGGCTGGCGAAGATGGCGGATGATAACGTTATCACGAAGGAAGAGAAAGCCACCCTCCGGGACACGTGGAATCAAATACAGAAAGAGTTCACTGCCTACCAAGCGCAAGCGACAAAGTACGGGGTCTCTATCACGGCACTACAAAACGCCTACAACACGCTGAACACGTTCTTGACGAACACGGTAAAGTTGTCACGGGACGACGAGGACACGAACTTGTCCGTGGCGCAGAAGACCGAGTACAACCAAGATTTCGCCAACTACTACTCCGAGCGTACCGCATTCGCCAACGTCATAGCGCAAAAGGTGGCGGATGATTCGGTCGGCAACTTGCAAATCGGGGGGATCAATTTGGCGGATTATAGCGGGGGGGATTTTTTGGATGTCCTCGGATTGTACTCAGGAGATAGACAATACGCGTCAAAAACTACTATTGACGGGAAAGCTTGCCTGCAATACAACAATGGCTCAAAAAACATGAGATTCGCCCCCGTGAAAGTGGAAAACGCCATATACACATTCTCGATATGGGTCAAGGGAAGCGAGGAATACGACGCTCAAGTGAATCACTATAATGGTTCAAACTACGGGTCAACTACCGTTCACGTGACGACATCATGGGAAAGAAAGGTGATAACTTTCACGGCTAAAGCAGGGTCAGATATTATTCATTTCGGGACAAAAAACACGATATATATAACCGATTGGAAATACGAGAAGGGTAACAAGGCCACGGATTGGAGTCCATCTATAGCGGATCAAAACAGGCTATCAAGGGAGATCGCAAAGGCCGAGGCAGAACTAGCCGAGACCAAGGCAAATGCATACGCTGACGGTATCGTGACGGAAGCGGAGCAGAACGCTATCAACGAGGCACAGGCTAGGCTAGACGCTTTAAAGATCGGCTCCGTGAACCTCGTCAGCAAGAAGATGATGCTCGCCTGGAACGAGAAGAATAAAGATATTGCGGTGTGGGGACAGGATAGTGACGGGATTTACTTGGCGATAAATCAAGGACTCCTTTACAATTATGTTTGTGGTGGTGCCGCACATAATGACTTGTTTGGAGGGACGATAAAATATAAAGACAACACGCAATATGTATTTCAAGTTAAATGGAAATTAGCTGGAGAGCAAACTAATAATAATAGTGGGGTGTCTTTTTGGGCGTTATACACGGATGGAACGACTGATGGAATACGACTTGGATCGTTGCAAACATCTTTAATTGTAGAAAGTCTCATCACGAAAAAAGGGAAAACCGTTGAAAAGATATTTTCTTCTTACGGGGACAACGTATACCGTTCCCTTATCTACTCCCTCGCCCTATACGGGGGTAACAAGGTCTTGTCCGAACCTCCTGTTGCGACTGAAGACCTAACCGGGCAGAGTAACGTGAACCTCGTGGACGGGGGGAAAGAGGTGACGGTAGAATCAGAAAAATTAAACTATGAACACAAATCGTTGTTGGTGCCCAAATTAAAACCCAACACCGTTTATTACCTTTCTTTCAAGGCTGAGATGCTGAAAGGTAGCTTAGATACGTATAGTGCATACCTTTATAACGAGGACAATTCTACCGGTTTATCACAGATGTTAAATAGCCTTTCCGGTGGAATCATGATTACTAATAACAACTTTACAGAGGGATCTTATTCTTTGTTACTTTATGCAGGGAAAGCGGGTTCAACTTTTGGCCATTCCGTGAAGTACACGGATGTCATGCTCGTCGAGGGCTTCACCCCTCCTTCTTCTTACTCGCCATCACCGGGGGACGTGGCGAAGGATATTAAGGACGTGAGCGATGCCGTTTCCTCTTTGCAGAATTTCACGGATCAAGCGTTTGCGGACGGCATTATCACTCGCTCGGAGGCGCAAGCGATAGCGTCAAACATAAACGTGTTAAACGCCGAAAAAGCGGATATTGGCGCTTACTATACCAAGTTGTACGCTAACGCATATCTAACCGGGACGGCTAAAACGAACCTTGCAAGTGCCAAAACGGCTTACAATACCGCTCATACTAAGTTGATAGACTCGATCAACACGGCTATCGCTGACGGGAAGACAACGGCAACGGAGAAAGCTGACGTGGACGATAAATTCTCCGCTTACAATAACGCTTTATCCGCTTACCAAACGAGGGTCGGGGAAGCGAACAAGGCGATACAGGATCAGATTAAAGCATTGGCGGAGCAAGATGCGACGAACAAGGTGAACGGGATACAGATCGGGGCTAGAAACTTGCTTTTAAATTCCGGGGTAGAAGTAACGAACGGGGCTTACAACATTAAAAACTACGAAACCTCCATTCCTCTTTTGCCAGGTAAAAAATATACCGTTGTAATAAAAGGAACAACGACCGGGGGGCAAACATTAGGACTTTGGTTTAATGGTGGGAGTAATGGAGGCGGAATGTTTCCATCAAACATGACTGATGAAGTTGCTTTTATTCATACCACTTCCCCATCCGTGCTTAATATTAAAGATTATATCAATTTTTATAATTACCCGTCATCCGGAAGTGCTGCCAACCCCGCAACGATAAAATGGGCTTGTCTTTACGAGGGACACGTGAAGCCCCCGATGGATTGGGTACAAGCCCCGGAAGACATAGACAAAGCGATTCAAGACTCTATCGCCAAAACGGTAGACATTACCGCCCCCTCGCAAGTGTTTAAATACGGTCCGGGATACACGGGAACACCAACCCCGTCAAGTATCGTTTTAACGGCCACACCGAGGAATTTCACGCCAACTTCTTACCAGTGGCAATTCTTGAACGGAAGCACGTGGATAAATATTACCATCGACGGGGCATCTTCCACTTATTCCGTGAATCCAAATAGCACGACATTATTCCCAAGTGGCACTAACGTTCGCACGTTCCGGTGTATCTGTAACGGGGACGAGAAATTATCAGATAGTTTTACCCTGGCGAAGCTGGCGGATGGTGCCACGGGGCAGCCGGGTGCGGACGGTAGAGGCGTGAAGTCCACCGCTGTCACCTACCAGTCCTCCACGAGTGGCACGACAGTACCGACGGGGACGTGGTCGGCAAGTATACCGGCGGTGGCGGCGGGTTCCTATCTCTGGACTAAGACGGTAATAACCTACACGAGTGGAGATCCTAGCACCATGTATTCCGTGGCGAGGATGGGAACTAACGGAACTAACGGTAACAACGGGAACGGTGTAAGCAGCACGGTGATAACGTACCAAGCCTCCACCTCCGGCACGACAGCCCCCACCGGGACGTGGGGCAGCACGATACCTTCCGTTCCGGCAGGGCAATACTTGTGGACGAGAACGGTTATCAATTACACGAACGGGAGTAGTTCCACGATTTACTCCGTGGGGATGACAGGGAAAACGGGAGCGGACGGGAAAGACGCTTACACGATATTACTTGGCAACGAATCACACGCTTTCGCCGGTTCAACGGCAGCGGCGTTGGCAGGATCTACAACTTGTAGTGTTGTGGCGTACAAGGGGGCCACACGAGTGGCCGCAACAATCGGTACTATATCCGGTTTACCAACGGGCATGACGGCAAGCGTGGCTAGCAACGGCACAACGACACCCGTTATTACCTTCACGGTGACAACGAGCATGACGACGGCGAGCGGGACTGTTAATATACCCGTAACGGTGGATGGCAAGACGTTCACGAAGGTATTCTCGTACTCGATAGCGTTCAGGGGCGACCCGGGAGAGTCTATTAACGGGAAGATGTTGTACAAGGACCCGGAGTTCAAGAAGGGATTAAACGGGGTGGAAAAATACACTAATTCAAGCAACGTCTCCCCTGATTACATCGCTTCGAAACTAACGGTAGAGAGAGTTACCAAGCCATCGGATGCCCCGACACAATCCGGGTACTGCTTGAAGATCACGTGTAAAGCAGCTCAATCACCCGGGTATGGCGGGGGGTACCAGTCTATAACCTCCCGGGCGAATGCCGTGTTTGTGCAAAAAATTATCGCCAAAATACCCGTTGGTTATCAAATAAATACAGCTTCCAATAGCATGGGAACAGGCTACACTGACACGTGGCTAACTCCCACGAAGGGTACAGGGAAATACACGACGTACCTTCGTAAGGTTGTCTGCGGGACAACCGGAAATTTTAGCACAGGCGGACACGTGTACATAAATGGTAGCCCCGCTCCCACCGAATCCGCCCCGTTAGAATGGTATATCGCTTACATGACGGCGTTCGACCTGACCGCCGACGGGTACGGGGATATAGAATTTAGCGCCAAGGATGATCTCGCCCAACAACTTGGGTATAGTAATTTTGACAAGATGGTAGAGAACGCCTCGAAAGGTGAAACGATAATCAAGGGGGCGTACATTAACACCAAGTTGATTGACGTGGAGACGCTGGTGGCGGACACCGCTCTGGTTGACAAGCTTATCGGGCGAGAGTTAAATTTCACGCTCGGTAGCGTTGGCGGTTTTAAGATGGAATCCACCCTGTTGTACTCCGGGGCGAAATTCGGCACGGGTGGTGCTGGAATCGCCATGCAGTCCATGACGAATAATTACGGGTTCAACGTGTACAAGGATAATAATAATTACGTGGAGATGTTCCAACGTTCTAGCGAGTGGGGATTGAAGGGAGTGGTTAATGGTAGTCCTGTATTTCAATTTGGATCAACAAATAAAATTGGGCCTTTTTCTTATACCGGTAACTTGCTTGTAGCGGATAACCCGTACATGCTAGAAAATGGTTACAAGTATGATGGTGGATTAGTGTTATCCCCGAATCATATCTATTTTAAATACGCCATGGGTTCAATTTACCAGCAAAGCGTGTACATTGGCGTGAAAGGTGAGCACGGAAGTTCAAGCTACGGGGATAACACAGTCTTAGGTGTAGAAGGAGGGGATATTTGGCATCAAGCTGGTGATTTCTATGCATCCAATATTCGCTTGCGTGGAGACATGGACGTGTACAACAATTCTATCATAAGAATGAAAGGTCAAATTCACTTTGACAACGTGGTTACTTATACTGGAAGCGGTGCGGTTACCATAACTGCTGACTCTGGACATTTCATTTATTTAACTCCCATAACTGGTAATCCAGTGGTTAGCGTGTCTTCCGGTTTGCCTATCGGGAGCTGGTTTATTATAGCACATGCAACAACCGCTGGAGGCTATTATTACATCAAGCTGAGTGGATCGGATCGTTTTAGACGGAGAGGTAACGCGTATCAACAGGTAAACTCGAATAACCAAGATCCATCTTTGATATTTAAAGTCAATAATACCACGTGGATCATTGGGAATTTACCCGTGAACTGGATAGATTGGAATTAATAATTAAATAAAAGACCATGGAAAAAACAATCAAAATCAATTTCAAGAAACTGAAACTCACCAGCCTGTCCGGCGAGGTGAAAGAGATGGATACAAGAGAGGCTATAGGGGAATTAATTTACTCCGGGGCGAACGGTATCGGTTACAAGTTGCTGGCGGAAAAGATTTACAAGTCAGATAGCGAGGTAGAGCTAGACGAGAACGAGGGGAAATTACTTGTCCGGCTGCTTGACAGCGATTTTTTCACGAACAAGCTAACGGACGCCATACGTGCTTGCATTGAATAAAACAACTTAAATTTTGAAATCATGAAGAAGAAGCAAATTTTTTGGTTGATCGTTGCCATAGCGGTGGTGACGTTGATCGTTCTCGTCAAGGTATTCCCGTTTTGGGTGTCGTTGACGAGTGTTATTTCCTTCGGTTGCGGCGTGGTGCTGGGATACTGTGTCAAGATGTTTCGTGACAAGCACGTTAAAACGAGATAATCATGGAAGAGAGAAACGTGATAGGTGGGTTCATGGCGGCGATCATGAGTAACCTGCTAGATTTCATGGAGCCGTTGAAATGGTTCTTGCTGCTGGGTTTCATACTGATCATCGTTGACCTTCGTTTCGGTATACTGGCGGCGAAAGCCCGTGGCGAGGTGATACGCCCGTCGAGGGCGATACGCCGCACGGCCAACAAGATCATAGATTACCTGTGCTGGATACTCGTGGCGGGGGCGATGGGGAAAGCCTTCGGTATTCCTTTTGACGTGCCGATATTGCCGTCTATCGTTTTGCTAGTGGTGTACGGTTGCGAGATAAACAGCTGTTACGGGAATTACTTCGAGGCTCACGGGAAGAAGGTCAAGATAAATGTATTTAAATTTTTCGCCAAGAAGGCGGACATAATAGAGGTTAAAGATGAATAACGAGAAATTAAGCGAGAATTTTACCATAGAGGAGTTCACAAGGAGTGATAAGGCTAAAGAACTAGGGATAACAAACGAGCCGGGAGAGAAAGAACTGGCGGCGTTACGTGTACTGGTTAGCCGGACGATACAGCCCTTGCGGGACAAGCTAGGTGTTCCAATCCATGTTAATTCGGGATACAGGTGTCCGGAGCTGAACAAGGCGGTGGGCGGTGTACCCACGTCGCAACACCAGAAAGGCGAGGCGGCAGATTTAAGTATAGACGGTAAGGCGAATGACATTCTAGAGGCGTTAGAGAATAACAATATCCCCTTCGACCAGGCTATACTTTACCGGAAGCAGAATTTTCTTCACGTGTCGTTAAAGCTTGACGGGGTGCAAAGAAGTAACGTTATAATAAAGATGTGACATGAGAATAAGGGTAGGCAAAAATATATTTTTCAAGATAACGGTGAACCGGCTGAACGACGAGCCGGAAGATTTCACGGACGCTAGAAACGTGAAATTGACGATAAACCGGAAGTACAGCAGTTATCAAGTATCTCCCCCTTTAACGATACACGACAACATTATTGAATTCGAGTTCGTTGGCGGCGGTAACGCTACCTCGGGGCAGTACGAGGTTCACCTGTATTACGAGAAGCTGAACGAGGCTAGCGTGACCGGTATTGACAAGTTCTACCTTGACTTCTGCAACGCTTTCATTCTCGTTGACTTGACTTGCAAGGAAGACACCGGTTTCGAGAGCGAATCACCGTCCATCAACTTGAAAGGGATTATCGAGCGTAACAGGGACGGGAAAGACGGGGTGACACCGAGGATAGACCCGGAAACGAAGCACTGGATGATCGGTATCGAGGACACGGGGATCGTGGCAGAGGGGAAAGACGGCTTAACCCCGTCTATCGGCGAGAACGGCAACTGGCGAATCGGGGACGTTGACACGGGCAAACCTTCCCGTGGTAAGGCTTTCGAGTATTCCGATTTCACGGAAGAGCAAATCAAGGAGTTACAGGAGCCGGCTAGAGCCATGATCGATGCCTTGGATACCCTTGATAAAGCGGTGACGGCAAACGAGCAACAGCGAATCAATAACGAAAATGCACGTGTCACTAGCGAGAATAACCGGAAGGAATCCGAGATCCTAAGAAAAAGTGCAGAGGATACCCGTGCCAGCAACGAGGAAGCTAGAGAAACGGCAGAGACTGGCAGGGCGAGTGCCGAGGATAACAGGGTAAAAGCCGAGCAATCGAGGGTTGAATCGGAAAGCAACAGGGTGAAAGCGGAAACCCTCCGTGTCGAGAAAGAGAACGAGCGTCAAACTGCGGAGAACACTCGTAACACGAACGAGCAATCACGAAAAGAAGCCGAAACGAACCGTGTAAAAGCAGAAGAAGGACGTGTTACCGAGTTCAACAGGTTGAAATCCGAATCGGAAACGGCAACTTTAAATGCCACCGAGGAAGCAAATTACGCCAAGGAACAAGGGGACAACGTGGCGGGGACGGTGAACGAGATAAAGACAGCGCAAGATGAATTAACGACAAGTATAAACAACCTCACCACCGTTCTCAACACCCAACAAGGAAACAGGGCCTTGTACGTTGCCGCCGGTGCCGTGTATAACAAGAAGACGGGTTTTTATGAGTTGAACGGGTTGACGGATATAACGGAGGAGCAGATGAAGGTGATTTATGTTCAAACTCATGGAATGGAACGTATTACAGATATGCAAGATGTTTTCTCTAGTTTAACTTTTAGAACAAATTTAGGTTTAAGTAGAATAAGGCGTATGGGATCACGAGTTTTTAATATTAAAAATGCTTTTAGAGAAAATAAATCGTTAGAGGTACTTCGTATTGGTCCTGATGATGATAATTGGACAATGTCTTGTGAAAATATTCAAAATTTTATTTTTAATTGCACAAAATTAAAAAAGGTACTTGGATTTTTACAATGTCGAGGAAATATTTCAATATTGGAAATTCCATTACTTGAAGAAATCAGGATAAAACATTTATCTGGTAATTTTACCATAAATTCCTCTTTCATCAGCCTTGAATCACTTCAATATCTAATCGCTAATGCTATTAATCCCTCCCCGATTACGATTACGGTTAATGCTGACGTGTACGCAAAGATTCAAGATGAAACAAACGTTGAATGGCACGCCTTGATCGAGACCGCAGCAGCTAAACAGATAACATTCGCAACCGCTTAAATTGAAAAATCATGATACATATCACGAGCAAAGAAGTGTACAGCGATTCCGGCAAGTTCGTTCATCGACTTGGCACGGAATCTTATTTCAAACGGTCTACCTTGTTACCGGGTGATACAGCCGGTAATTTCGAGGAAGTTGATGAAGTACCGGAAGAAACGGGAACTAACTACAATGAAGAGGTGAATAGCATGATCCGGGAAAGATACTCTCTTTCTGAAGAGTTAGCCATCCTCCGGCAAAGGGATTCAAAGCCGGACGAGTTCGAGGCTTACAACGAGTACGCAGAGTATTGTAAAGTGGAAGTAAAAAATAGAAAGCATGAGAACAACGATACTTTTAATGATCTTGTTGATGTTGAGTTGCAAGAGCGTGAAGTACATCCCGGTGGAAACGACGGAAACGAAGACTGAACACAAGGGTAAAGAAAGCAAGGATTCTACCGTCGTGAAAGAAGTCGTGAACACTCGTGATTCAGTTGTCTTTCGTGATTCTGTCGTGTATACATACAACGACAAGGGAGAGCTTTTAAGCAAGGAAATTTGGCACTGGAAAGAAAGATACAGGGACAAAGACAATGAATACCACGAGCTAAAGGCAAAATACGATTCGTTGAATGTCGCAAAGCGAGATTCTATCCGTGTTCCTTACCCGATTGAAGTAATAAAGGAGAAATATCGTGTCCCGAGATCGTTATGGTGGCTCGTTATCCTGCTAGCCGGGTTAAGCGTCCCTTCCATCCTTAAAATACTACGTAAACTAAAGCTGATAAAAATATAGAAGGAAGAAGCTCACTTCCCTGATGTAATAGTACCACCCATTAAATCCTGCTGTAAGACTTCTTCCGGTTAATCTTACGGCGGGATTTTTATTTTGTTACATTAAAAACAGGAAAAATGGAAAAAATTTTCAATCAGGTGGTAAAAATAGTCTCCGAGGAAACCGGGATAAACGATAACGATTTAATACATAGCAAGAAAGAGGAATGCGTTGACGCTCGATCTATCTTGATAAATTTATTATCAGAACTCGGTTTTACCGATACTTTAATATCAAGGTACACTTGTTTAACCCGTCAAGGTGTCAACAAGCTCAAGAACACGTTTCACGACAGGAAGAGGAATTCTTTCATCTTGTCAACGAATTATCAACAAATAAGAAACGAACTAGCAACCAATAATTTAATTAGCAACGAGTGATTCCCGAAATTTGTTTCAATCCCGATAGTGGGAGAAATAAAAATAATATATCATGGAAATTATCGAGAAGAAAGTCTACGAGGAAGGCGGGGAAAACCGTCGTTCAACTCGTGAAAGGGCGAATGCCGGGCTCACCTTGGGAATCATCGGTACGGTTTTAGGCGCCGCCGCCTTGTGGGGACGCAACAACGGCGGGATCGGTTCTATCCTTGGGGGAGGGACATCCTTGGCCGGGGGTGGAAGCGTGCCAAGTAACGTGAACATTAACTCTTACGGTGGTGGGGCTACCGGTTGTGTTGCACCCACGCCTTTTCAAGCTTGGGAAAAGGGATGCGAGGACGCTCTCGCTCTCACGAACGAGATGTGGCGATTGAAAGTTGGATCCATGCAAGCTATCTCTGATTCGAGAGAGGTTGACGTGGCGGAGAAATTCGGGCTGTACAAAACGATGGTTGACGCCGATTTCGGGTTGTACAAGTCAAACCGGGATAACATTGACGCCGTTAACAACCGGATTAACGCCGAGTTGTTTAGCTTGTACAAGTACACCCGTGACAAGGACGATGAAACTCGCAAGGAGCTGTGTGACCTTAAAGCACAAGTTGCCATCAGCAACGCCGTTAGACCGTATCAAGACAAGTTGATCCAGTGCGAGATCGAGAAAGCGTTCACCGCCGGCATCAATTACACCGATCGCAAAACGTGCAAGATGGTAGAAGGTGTTGTCGTGGTTCCCACCGAGCCGACCATCACCGGTATCGGGAGCTACTGTTGTTTTCGCAACAACACGACGGGAGGCAACACTCCAGCTTAAACAATCAAGCAAGAGAAGAACTCGCAAGCGTTCAAGTAAAACGAAATTATCAAATCATGCAAGGAAATAACTTTTTCTTCACGGGAGGGGATCCGTTACTGGGTCAATCTCCCGGCTACATGGAATCTCAATTCCAAGAACTAGAGAGGATGCAGGCGGCCATCGAGCAAAAGAAGAAGGCGATGCTTCAAGCCAAGGAGCAGATGTCGAGACAAGAGCAACACCCGAGTCAAAGTCAAACCCCGGTTTGGGACGAGATCGATAGTATCGTGTCCGGGATGACGGACAAGGAATTCGAGATCGTGACGGGTAACGAGGAATTCGTCGAGAGCCAGAACGTCATCACGTCTATCTTGCAAGCGAAATACATGCAAATGATGCGTCCAGTCGTGGAGGGTTCCCCGGAGGGGAAAGACGCCCTTGACAAGCATCTAACGCTTGTAAAAAGGTTGCGCAAGTCGGCAGCCTCGGAGGTTGACAAGGAAATAAGTGATTTCCAAGAGTACAAGGAAAAGTATCCGGACATACCGTATTCGGAGTACCAGAAGATGAAACGTTCAAGCAAGGGAGGTAAAAAATGAAAAAAGAAGACCTTAACCAGTTCAAGGGCGAGGTGAAAGACGCCATTCGCTCGTGGGGAGAAAGCAAGATTGATTCAATTTTCCCCAAGAAGGCTCAAGCGAGGACGTTTTTCAAGAACGGTTTCAACAACTTGTTATCAAGGGAAGATTCCAGGGTGAACAAGTGGTTGGACACCGCCTTCTTGTTTATCGCGAACGAGGATGGAACCGTTGATAGTGATGTCATGATTGACACCCTAGCCGGGTTGTTCCAAGAGATGGACGTTAAAGAATACAAGCATGGCATGATTAAAATGGTTGTCGGTAAGGGAGAAGCCGTGATAAGCCTCCAGCAAAACTTCATGCTTGATATGCTCGTGGGAGATTTGGGCAGCTTGAAATTCACTGTTGCTGACATACAAGAATTAAAAGAGTTTTTTAACGATTAAAACAACAAGTTATGAATGAAGAAATCATCGAACTTAGAGAAGAATTGCAAGATCATATAAAGAGATGCAACAAGTTGCTGAACAAGATCGGGCAAAGCATGGGACAACGTGGCGGTAGCCAAGGTTACGGGCAACGTGGCGGTCAAATGGGCTACCGTGAGAACGGGGGACAATGGAACGGTGGAATGAACGGGGGCATGAACGAGCGTGTTGATCCGTTTTTCCCGGGGTACGACCCACGTTTCATGTAATCAAATGTAGAACGGGGGACGGGAAACCGCCCCTCTTAAATATTATACCATCATGTGTAAACAGGCATTAAGTAGTTTTAACTACATCCCGCAAGAGATGAGAGCGTACCTCAGGAACTACGGGTACTCGTTCTCGAAGAGAGCGTGCGAGTACGCCGTGAGTCAGATGAAGCGAAAGAACAACGCCACCGGGAAACTGGAAAACATAGAGCCGTACTCTAAAGACAAGGCGGAAGAGCTGCTATCCAAGAACGGGGTAACACTGGAGAACAACGTTGGTTACAACTTCGTGTACGTGATGAACATGATTCTCGCTGACCGGTGGAAGTCTAGCGTGGAGGACGAGCTGCACTTGTGTAAAGCGGTGAAAGACGAGATTGATGACGTTGACGGGGTACCGGAAAGCGTGTTCCGTTGCTGGATAACCAAACAAGAAGACAAGGGTATTCCTATACCCTGGGAAGACATGATATGATCCGGCAGGAGTTAAATATCACCGTTAAAGGTAAAAAGTGGCACGTCACCGCTTTTTACCCCGTCACCAGGTATCACGTGAACGAGATCATGCACACCTTGAGGGATCTCGGGTGTGATGGTTATAGCTTGAAGCGGGCGTACATGAACCTAGCAACGGGGCAGGTAAACAACGGGTTAACTTTCAGTAATTTCTTCTCCCGGGAATCCGTGGTCGTGTTCGCAATGTCAACGAGCCCGGAACAATATTTTAACCTGATCGTTCACGAGCTACATCACTTGTCAGTACACGTTGCCGTGGCGAACGGGCTAGACCTTGAAGGAGAAGAGACTTGTTATATTAACGGGGATATAGCGCAAATGATGTTCCCGACCATCAAGAGATTGATATGTGATTGTCACGATAAAGATATAGATGTAAAACTTGAAAAACACGCTCCATGAAAAACGATGCTAATTTAGTGTATTTAATTGACTTGCTGGATAACGAGTGTATCGCCGGGGTCACTGCTATAATCATAGCTGAGATGCTTGCTATCGTTTGAAAGCGGTTAAACAGTTACTTGAAGTGTGGCACGATTGGCGGCGTGTTAGAGGGGCGGGATGCCCCTTTATTTTTGTTCAAGTGTATCTTTTATTGTTTTGAACCATTATAAATAACGTCATTTCATGAAAATATTTGCTTGCATATTTGCAAGCAAACGATATTTGTATTATATTTGTAACATCAAACAATAACAATAAAAGCGGGGGCAACGCTATAAATTCTGCACGAATAACATGGCTACAAAATTCAACCTACAAAATTTTCTATCTCAAAATAGGGAAATTGTTATTTCAGAATACGAAGAATTGAAAAAAGAAAAATTTTTCAACAATATTACATTGAGAAATTTCATGATTCAAGTAATGAATCTCATGGCAATGCAAAATATCAAGAGCGAAAAAAGAGCCAGCCAAATGCTGCCTTATATTTTAGGTGATGTTTATTTTAATAATAGCAGCGTGACGGGCTTGGATATGGCAACTGAAAAATTAAAAAAAATACACGATAACCAACAATGGGATGCTATCATTTAAATAATCTATAAATACACAATTATGAAAGAGTACAGGTTTATATACATGGATTTAGACGGTAATGATTTGGAAGAAAAGAAATTTGATTGTCTAGATGACATCCGGGCAATGGAGCTTGGTGAGGAATTAATGGGCGAATGCGCTATTAATGACTGCTGGGTTATACAGGTAAAACAAGGGTACGATTTGATCGGGAAAGTTAAAAGATGATGTATGAATGATAGAGAAAGAATAGGGCTGCAAATAGCGATGTTACGAAAAGATAAGGGATTGTCTCAAAGAGACCTCGCCGGGTTAACGGGATTGAACTACACGAACATCTGGAAAATAGAGAAGGGGAAATACTCGGTAGGTCTTGATATTTTGAGTAAAATATGCAAGGCGTTAGGTAAACGTGTCGACATCGTTGATATTCCGGGAAATGAAGACGAATAATAAATTTCTACGCTATCTATAATTAAAAAAGAAAGTGAATTAAAGACGGCAATCCTGATTCACTTTCTTTTAGACTATTATCTAATAAAAATAGTTTATAACGTCGTTTCAGAGAAATCTAGCTCGTATACAACCTCTCCATTTTTGTCCTTGCTAAAATAAGCTACCCCGATAAGTTCGGAGAACTGGTAAGCAGTCCAAAAAGGAACCGAAACCTTCCCGTGATCAGGAACCTCGATGGTTGCCCGTAATTTTTCAGCTTCTTCTTTGCACAATCTTTCTAGCATCTCAAAACTATCCGTTCTTTTCCCAAGTTTAATAGAGATTCCAGAGTCAATACTATCATCCTCGATATATTCTTCTTCCATAAATTTTAATTTTAGGTTATTGGCAGTATTTTAAAAGTTCATGTATCACTTTGATGCTAAAATATTTTATTCAGACATCGGATCTATCTCTGGATGCAATTTCAAGTATTCATTTCTTAACTCGATACCCATTAACATAGCAATAGTGTTAATGGTTATATTCGTGCCTTCAAATACTGGATGAGTGTACACGAAATCTTTGATTTTTTTGAAATCTTTATTGTTAGATACACTGAAACATATCCTTGCCGCACAAGAATCAACATCTAATGCTGTTTTGTTTCTCATTTCTGATATTTCAGAATTTAACAAACGAAGTAGAGGTTGCTTGTTGTTTTCAAAGAAATCGTTTGCTCCACTCTCGTTAAATAATTTACGTCCCTTTTCATTTAGTTGTCTAGGGCTATTCATTCTGGTGAACTCATCATAGTCAGCCCCACCTCTTTTTATAAGAAATCTTTCAAGGGTGTCAATTTTAAATAGAGCTTTATTAACCAATTCAATAAGTTTGTCGTGTTCCTTGTCGTTGTCATTATGCATGTTATTGTGCTTATCTTCCCATTTCGTGAATTTTCTTGCTATACGATAACACGTGATGCTAACGATGAAGATGATGGCAAATGTTGGCCAATTATCTACAATATATTGTAATGCAACGCTTTCCATAATATATTATTAAAATTGGTGCGCAAATGTATAATCATTTATCAAATATAGCAAATTTATTTTATTATCCAATGCTACTTTCACATAGTGGTATATTATACGATAGCAAATAACAAAAGTTTATTTGATTATAAATTTAAAATTAGTCTATATAAAAAAGCGGCCCCCGTTTCCAGAAGCCGCTACGTTGCCACCTAACTTGCATCACTCGCCATGCGGCACATCTAGCATAGTACGTCAATTATCACATACAGGGTATTTCTCTAAAACCAGAGCGGGATCCAATGGTATTTCGGCGAGACACCAAATGTCGAACCTCTCGCTGATCACGAGGGGCGAGATGTCGATTATAACTTGTTTTGTTTCGTTATCCATAAAAAAAGTGGCTTAACGTTCGCTGTCAGCAAGGAATCGCCAGAGACCTAACAATCAAACTACTAGCCAAGCCACCGTATAGGAAGCCCAACTAGCTCATTTGATTGTTCAAATTTGAAGCTGGCGATTTCTGCTGAACAATGAACTAGTTCGTAATATTTTCGTGGCACACCTTCACGTGCCGTGGTGCAAAGATATAAAATATTTTAATAACACTTGTCGGATATGAAATTATCCTTCCCGTACTTCGCTATCCAATCCCGCATGATTTTAATTCTATGCTGGGGATAACAAAAAGTGCGTGATTCAATGGAAAACCACAGGAAACCCAATCTTCTCCGGTAGAGGGTTATCACGCTGCCCCTTGTTTCGATCTTGTACACTCTTTTCATTTCGTTTCTCGATCTAATTTTAAATACTTAACATTTACTTCCCACACGTCCCCCTCGTTACCTTCAAAGTCAAGGTACACCGTGCCGTCTTGAAAGATCCCGACCACTTGCATGGGGATAGTTTCTCTTCCATCGGGTGATACTTCTACCACGGTCATTCCTATGTGTAATTGTTCAATGTTCATTTACAATTCTATTTAATTCGTTTTTGGTCTACCTCTTTCTTGAAAAAGAAGTTACTGATTTTCTTTTCACTATCAACAATCATCCCGGTTAACTCCCAACCGGATTGTCCAAGCTCGTTTAACCGTTTCTCGTCAGGTATCATGCCATAACCGAATGTTAACACCTTGTACTCGAATTTTTTCATGTTGTATTGATTATTTTGAGATACTGCCATTTTTTTCTTCTTTTACTTCAATGAATATCACGTCCTTTTCGTCTGACCTATGAAATTTATGACAGTGACTCATGAATTTTCTACAATGAGATGTTTCTGATAAAACGCATCCACGGCAACCAACGTCCATCGATTCCACGCATTTCAGTTTAATTTTCCCGAATTGGAACACTTCGCCTACTTTATATTCTTCCATGATTATTTTGTATTAAGTAAACACCAATCAGATACTGTAATAATCTGACCTTCATCTATTTTGTTTGTAGTCATTTTAACTACCTGCGCCCAAATGTATTCTTGCATAATTATTTAGATTTAAGATGCTTAATTAACTCGTCAGCATATTCTATCGCTCGACTTACATCTTTGTCAATATAATGAAATGGATCAGTACCGGGAATACTTTCCTCTGATATGATTCCGGCTAGAGCATCTTTCGCTATCTCGTACCTGCGTTGCTCCCAGTCAATCTCTTTGCTTTCATGATTATTTGGATTACTGGTTAATTCAAATTCGTAAGCATATACCCATGGGTCAGAATGCCATGTTCCTTTGCCACAGATTTTATCTATCAGCGTGCGGAAGGCCGTCCGATCATCTAAAAACTCTTCTTCTCCGTTTGGAAACATGAAAATTGGTAAATTTGTCATAGCATCAATATTATACTGAATCCCCTCTGCTATAATATCAGAATAAGATATATCCATGAGGCACTCTGCTTTCAATCCCGTTATTTTGATGAATTTCTTCATCATTTCAGGCTTAACGAACATCTTGTTATTCCAACCGGGATGCTTGTACATTAGCTTGCCGTCAATTATCAATTCCATATCGTACCCGCAATCCTTGTAAGATTGGGCGATAGCGATAACTTCTCCTACCTTGTACGGGGAATGTTCAAGAAAAAATTCTTTCTCAAACTTTCTTGTAACTGACATATCAATACCATCTAAGCCAATACTATTGCAATAATCATCGTAATCGTAATACTCGACAATGAGTTTTTCAGGTATTATCCTCCTCGTCATGGTCTTCCTGCCTTCTAACACGGCCTTATCTAGCCCGTATTTAGAGTTAAACATTATCTTTTTCATGATCGTGATTTATGTGATTCATTGTCGTGCATAATATCTACTAACTTTTGTTTTAAATTCCACACCCTCATGCACCCTAGGCGGGCGATAGTTAATTGCTCCTCTAGGAACAACTTTCGACCTCCCGTGTACCATTGTCGGGTATGCCCTCCTAAATTGTGTTCATAGATCGTTCCTTCTTCCGAGAAATACAGGAGTCCGGTAAATGGTATTTCATTTTCAGTTAGGTAGTCGACGACCCTTTCTTTTATAGACCGGGGAACACAATAATACAACTTGTTCACTCTCTCGTCCTTATGCTCGTGAGGCTTCTTGAAGTCAGCTTTGAAATCTTCCCAAGACCGTTTTATCTCGATCTCCGTTAAGTATCCCGATTTGGTCATTACGACCATGTCGGCCTCGTGGTTAAGCAGCCCCCAAGAAACATTGGGGACAAATATATCTCCTCTCTTGTTGAATATACCGCTATTCACGATGGCAAGCTCTATCTCGTCAATCGTTAGTTTCGTGTCCATGATTCAAATTATTTTTTTACTTAATTATTTTATTGATCAATCCATTCAAACTGTCGTAATGCTTTTTAGCTAATTCAATATCAAATGGTTTCATAATTAATTGCTTTATTTCTTCCCGAACAATATATCATAGCATATCCATGTTAAGGCACACAATGATATAATAATTATTACACCTTGCCATACTTGACTAATCTTGATCAAATAGCCTATTAATGCTACCGTGAAAAAAAGCCCCATAACGACGAGGAAAGACACGATAATTTTTGCAATTTTATTCTTCATATATTTCGATTTAGTAATTAATTTACTTTTATTTTGGTCACCTTATTTGTAAGGCGACCAGATATTTATGTTTTGCTCCCGACATGAATGTCGGGAGCAACGTTAATCATCTTTCCTTGTAAATATTACCCTCAAGCAATAGTACACGAATGTTGCCACGCATAGAGCCGTGATCGGGTACTCGTTGAGAAGGTTGAAAAAAATCTCTCATGCGTTTTGCTTTATCTCCCCGTGGTTAGACGGGGAGGGTTATTACATTATCAAAATGGAGTTTTCGTGATAGTAACAATATCATCTTTAGTCGTAACAACAAATGCTTTTTCGTCAGCAAACTGATTTAATAGAGCAAATTGTATATCTTTGTCTTCAATTTTGAAACAAATAGATTCACGGATTTTAAGATTCAAGCATCTTTTTAAAATTGAATTTATTCTATTCCATTCTTTTTCAGTTATAGCACGACCCTTAAGGTTGTAACTAGCGTCAAGGTTTTGTAATAACTTGATTAGGTTGTACGCTTGTATTCTTGATATATTAATACTATCATCGTTGGTTTCAATGATAACTCTCGTACCGTCATAGGTAATTGAAATTTCTTTCTCGTTCATGTTATATTTAATTTATGTTCTGCCTACTTTTCAAAACGCAATCTTTTACAGCGTTAGAAGCAATTAAACTTGCCTTAACGCATTCATTATTTCCTTTTAGGTTATTATTTTTTATGTTTTCTGATGCAAGTTCTTCGGCAAATTTCACGGACATTAATTCTATCCTAGAAAGGTTATCTCTAATATTCGCTTTCTCTGGCAAGTTCTTTTTCTGTCGAATAACATCTGTTTTCCCACCGAACAAGGGGGAATAAATGGCATTAGTACATTGTCGGAAACCATCTTGCTTTACCCCGTGTTTTGCTAATGTAGAAGTAAACGTGTTACGAACAACTTTGCCCTCGAAACGTTCTTGAATCCATTTTTCATCTTTCCCTCTTTTCTTGTACGCTTTAATGTATCGATCGGCTATAAGATCTGGATTCTTTTCTTCCTCCATGCGTTGGAAGAAAATCTCGTTTATTAAAACGTGAAGTTTCGGGTCTAACCATTTTGCGTAAGCAAGAGCTAAATTCTTATGTGCCCATGTACCTCCACCAGATTTCCCTCTTTTAGATTTTAAAACCCCCATTTTTGGGGTATTTAAAATATTACACACCGCGTCAATTAATTCAATCGTGGATTCTCTTTTTTGCCACGTTGACGGATCTTTTTTATTCGGACACCCAGCAGCTTTCCATAAATCGGTAAGACTAAGCATTTCGTTATCCGATCTGACATTACCCAAAATACTATTATGGGTCTTGTCAAACAAAACTAATTCTTTCATGATTAATTTATCGTTAGTAATAATAATTCAATAACTTGCTCGCCACCTTCGCCAGCTCTCGTTTCATTTCCTTGTTCTCCTTTTCAACCTTTTCGAGCTTTGCCCAAGCGAATTGGCCGGACATGATGTTATTGTTAAGAACGGCAAAGATGTTCGTTAATTGTTCCTTGATGGTCCCACGTCTTAACAGGGACAGGCCGGACATATCCCCGGCTTGCTGCACCCCGTATTCTTTCTTTAACATCTTCTCGTGGCCCTTGATGCGTGAATTTACATCATCGCACAATTCTCGAATGATATTGATGATCTCGTCCTCTCTTACAGTTATGCCGGCTAGCTTTCTTTCCATCTCGTTGAAGGCGTTAATATAGGCTTCCTTGAATCGAGCGGCTATCTTTCCGGTAAACCCCATGGCGAGGAAAGTGAAACCGTCACGGGTGATGTAGTACATGGGTTGTTTCTTGTACCCGCCATTTAGTAACTTGCTGTGATATAACGAAAGCGAAAAATTTCGCTCTTGAAAAATGGGACTACAATCAAGTTTTCTTATAGAACTTAACACGTCTTTATGTGGACGCTGAAAATGTTCTGCAACTTGTAAAGATGTGGTTACTACTTTTCCGTCATTTACGGATACGAGATTTTTAGCACACGTGGTGCTAGCATTTGAAATTTGTGTTGCCATACGATATTGAACATTTTGGCATTACAGGCAAGAAAAACGGCTGCCCTGTCCCGTTGTTCAACCATCGTCAGGCATATATAGCATTAACTATATATACGGGGGTAGCAGCCGTAGTACTATGTGGTGACAAGGCATAAAAAATGCCCGCCATTTTTAGCAGACTTCCTCTGCCTGACGATATGTTGAACACCACAAATGTATTTATCTTTTCTGAAATGCCAAAATGAAAATCGATAAAAACAAAATTCACGAAAAAGAGTATTAGAAATAATTATATCTTTGTACCGCATGTTATCAGGAGTACTTACACCTGTTTTAGAGGAGATGCCTGCACGTCTCCTTTTTTTATGCACGTGATCTTTGTTGCTTAGCGTGATCGAAATCCTCTTTCCTTACCTCCGTGCAAGAGATTATCGTAACATGACAATCGTCAGGAATATCATTCCCATCATCCCTTAAACTCTCTCGAACTATTTTACCGGCTAGAACGGCTGTGTAATGCTCGCCTGCAAACATGACGTTGCCGATCATATTATTTACATAGTAACACACGGAGAAGTACCTCCTTTTAGGTTTCATCGCCCTGTAAACTGACCACGTCCCGGTAATGATAAAGATACCTGACACGATCCACTCTCCACCCGGCAGGAAGTATTTTAACACTGACGATAACAAGGCGAGAAACACCACTGCTGAGGATACAACGATAAACGCCTTCAATAAAGTTTCTATTTTCTCTCTCATGATTTTTGTGATTGAAAATAATCTATAATTTCATTTACAGTGGCACGATGAAATTTAGGGGTCGTGTTATCAGGATCTAAATAGTATTTATCTACTAAACATTTAAACAAGCTACCCTTAGGTATATACGCACCTTGATTAACCCAATGTATTTCTTCATCATGCACGAAATACTGATCCTTGTCGGTATCATCCCTCATTGCGGCGAGGGCGAGAAAGAGCAACTCGTTGTCCCCGCAATCAATTAGCTTGCACTTCCCAGATTTTACCTCGTCCGCGAATATGTCTAATTCTTCATAGTGAACAGCGTGAATATCTCCTTCTACAGCCATCAAAAACACGGCGGTTGCTCCCTCTGCGCAATGGCAAACCTGGTATCCCATCTTTTTCAATTTGCCTCTTAATTCCGGGGTATTCTTTCTTATAAAGCACTTTGTCGTGAACATGACTATTTTATTTTATCTGAATAAAAATCTATTATCTCTTTCAACGTGTCACGTGCTTTCTCGGCGCATCTCCTGTTAGAAAGATTTTCGTTATCCTTGTTCGAATCGTACACGTTATAAACTTCTAAAAACAAAGTATTTAGCAGCTTGCATTGATCTAATAGATTACAATATCTCTCTTTATTAGTACCATCATCACTGATAGGAGTGATATTACCGATCAACTTGCGTACCACATAGTAAATATCGAAATAATTCATTGTTATTGTTTTGATTGTTCAACTTCCGTTATCGAGTTCAGATCGTACACGTTGCATTTAAGCAGGTGTACCAGCTCTATGTTAGCGTCGTAACACAGGCTCTTGAACTTGCAATTATCACAGTCGGTTTGTCTCTTTTGAACCGTGAAGGTGACGGTTTCGGGTTCCGGTTCGTCTATCTTTATCTCTTCCCATTCATCAACGATGAATCTACCAAATATCGAATCGTTATCGGCGAAGTGAATGATCCCTGTCTTCGGGTACACGAAGTAAACTACTGTTAAAGAATCACCCTTTAAATTGTTGGCATTTTTACCTCCCATGGAGATTAACTTGTCGATCACCGCCTTCCCCTTCTTGTTACCCCGTATGTAATAATGTTTTTCTTTTTCCATGATCACTTTCTCTTTTTAGCCAGCTTTCGCTTACCTGAACATTTTTTTTAACCCGCTGTTTACAGCTTCCATTTTTGTTTGATCCGATGGATGCACGTAGATGTCCATCGTTGTGCTTATATCGGAATGCCCTAGTAGCATTGAAACTGTTTTCACGTCAACCTTATTCTCTATAAGCGTGGTAGCGAAAGTATGACGGAGCCCGTGGAACTTGATACAATGATCCAGTTTTACCCTTTTTAATATAAAATCACGGTAATAATTTCTGAACGTGCGTGGTTCCGTGAACTTGTTAGAGCAAGTACACACGTAGTAATCAGGGTTGCATACCGCGGAAAATTTCTTGATTATTGGCATAACGTTTTTCATGATAGGTATGTACCTGTCAGACGATGATGTTTTTGGAGGTCCTATTTCGATTCTTGATTTTTTATCATGATCGCTGTCGTTGCCATCCATCATGTATATTCTTCCCAAAGTTTTACTAACGTGGATGGTCTTGTTGCTAATATCTATGTCACTCCATTGTAACGCGCATATTTCACCTATTCTCATCCCGGTGCAAATTGTCAACAGTATCCCGAGGTTGAGCGGTGAAGGGTTTTCAAGAACGTAATCCACAATAGCACGATATTCTGACGGCGTGTATCTTTCTATTTTTGTCGCTAAAATCTTGTTCTTGGTTGGCCATGTCATTTTCCAGCTCGTATCAGGAACTATTATATCAAGTTCATCCGATGCAAACTTGATAAGCATCTTTAGAACTATGAGTATATCAGAACAATATTTTTTTGATTTCCCGGAATCCATCAATTTATAGATAAAAGGGATTATCACCTTCTTGTTTAACGTTTCCACGTCCAAGTTCCCAAGTACTGGGTCTATGATGTTAACGTATAGCATTTTGTAACAGCTTAACGTGGATATTTTCACTTGACGTTTTTTAAACGGCACCCAAGTGTCGTACACTTCTCTAAGTTTCATTTTTGAACTATTTTCATGTTAGCACTAGCTTTAATTATTTCCGAGAACGCCAGGGTGTCATCCCTCTGGTTCAGTAATATGTATTTTTGTTTTATCTCGTTTTCAAGCACGTCCCCGTGATACACGTACCCCATGATTCCACGAATCGACAGGTTCAGTAACAGGATCGGGATAGATCTCGATGACAACTCCCAGCACGTTACCATGTGTTGAGACGGGAAATATTCCCACGGGATCAACTTGTTGCAACGCTGCCACCAGTCTGCTATTATCATAGAACCGTTCCCGGCGGTTGGCTCGTGAAGGTGCCCATGTTGTCCGGTTAATTCCGAGCATAGAATTCCTAGAGAATTGGGCGTGAAATCTTGTTTTTTCTGTTTTCTCTCGGATAGCTCGCTCTCGTATAATTCCTGGAACCAATCGTGAGACATATCGTAATTGTTCAATCTAATTAATTCCTTGTATACATCGTTTCGGTCGTTTAAATCACCCTCTATAATTTTTGTAACGGCATCAGGAAGATCCCTTAGATCCTCTATGCCGAAAAGTTTAAACACGTCTTCTTTTTTCATAATATTCCAGGTCTTTTTTTAATATTTTCTTGATCAAGGTTAATGATCTTGATATTCTAGCATCCACGTTTCCTTTACTAATCGATAATATTTTAGCAATTTCCGTGTTCTTGTATCCCTTGTATCTCATCTCTAGTATCTCCCTGTCTCTCTTCACGGGTAACAAGTCGTAAAGGGGAAACTCGAAATCCTTGTTGAAAAAATACGGGTCGTAATCAAAACACGATAACGAGCATCTCTTTTGAATAAAATCTTTTACTCTTTGTTTGCAATACCACACCCACGTTACGAGAACGTCTTCACAATCCCTGTTGCATGTCACGTGAATAAAAGCGTCTTGAACAATATCTTCTGCATCTTCCTTTGATAAGTTAAACGTCCTTGACAAGTATAACCGTACCCGTTCAAAATGTGATTTATACAATCCAGCGTACATGCCCATTTTGCTTGATGATATGACTTGGGAGGCCTCGAAAGGTAATACTAAATTATCTAACGAGTAATCAAGCTTGTTGCCGTTCTTGTAGCATGGCCTGACATCAAGCCACTTGCCAATCACGAACGAGTTGTACAGGCATTGCGCCACCGTCACTTGAATTTCACGGTGTTTCCCGGTTGATAGCTTGACGAATTTCTCGGACGAAGGACGCCTCACGTGTTCCTTTTGAATCACGAATCCTTTCCCGCTAATCGTTTTAGCAAAGAATACTTTCCCGCTGATCGTTATATAATAACTCTTGTCACTTGAATCCATGGGATAAGGAATTTGGGCCGTTTTTTCATTTGTTATCTTTTCGATAAAAGATTGAGCTTCATCCACGTGATTTATAAAATATCCTTTTTTTGTGTCCATGGTCTCTAGCCAGCTTTCGCTGGTATTCTTCACTTAATTTCTTGTTACGCTTGTCTGTTTTAATATCTCGTGAATCTTGTTCATCTTCTTGTCAATGATCGAGAAGGCCGTGAATATCTCGTCGCAATTATTCAAGTCTATATCCACCTCACCGTAAATAGAGGCGAAGTAACCGGTGAATTTCTTCGATTCGAAGTTTATAGCCTTGATGTTAACGTCATCCAGGCAAACGTCACGCATCATAACCTTGCTCATGATCCTCGATACCTTCTCGTCATTCATGATCGAGTAGCCGGAAAGGACGTTGATAATTGACGCTCTCGCTATGCAAGTGACGTGATCCTGGTTATCGATGAACTTCTGCACGTATCTCTTGATCGAGTGAAATAATATCTTGATGTCGTTCCCGAACTCGTCATCAAGCGTGTCAAGGTTACTTGTCAACTCTCTCTTTGAAGATTCAGTTATGCAGACCGAGTCGTACATGATTGACTTGTACTTGTCAATCCGGCGTTTCATCTCGTTTAACGATCCCTTGAACCCTTGCCGGTACAGGTTAGACCGTTTCGTGTCGTTGATCAACTCTAATATATACCCGTCGATCGTGTCAGCGACGATCAAGCCGGAATAAATATACTTTTTCCTGTTATCCAACCCCATGACGGAGATCGCGTCAATCCCGCTTCTCGGGACTACTACCGGGATCCTAAACTTGCCTGGCTTGATATTTATCGTTGTTCCCATGTTAATCCATTCTTTTAAAATACCTTGATTTAAACTCCCTGGTGTGGATGATCGAGTTCTTCATCCGCTCTTCCGTTTTGAAAAAGTAGGTGGCGTTCCCATCCTTGACCCGGAACTCACCTAGTTCCGGTGCCTTGATCTTCTTCTGTTTTATCGTTTCACTGTCACGCCGGGCCAGTTCCTTTGAATTCTGGAAGTCCGGGTGTTCTATACCGTTTGCTGTCATGATATGTTATTAACTCTTCTTTATGAATTACTTTCTTCTTGATTCCCCGGTTAAAGAGATAACGTTGTAAATCTTGAACCTGTCAACCAATCTACTCTCGAACGTGTTTTTAAAATCTTTCACGCTCAAGTTGCTGGTTAGATGAGTCCTTTTCCGGTGATTTTGAAAAATCTCGTACCTGGCGAAAAGAAATTCTTCAACGATAGACCCCATGTCTGTACCGAAACTTTTTTGCTTGCCCAGGTCTATCCCGATGTCGTTAAGGCACACGTTCATGGGATTTCCTTCAAACCCGGTTGCACCGGTCTCGTTGTACGTGTACCGGTCTATGTTTCCGTTTAACTTGTAATGATTAGCCATCTGGGTTAGACTGATGTTATAAAACTGGTTCGGGTTTCCCATGATTCGCAAGTAATCAGAGAATATTTGCATTATCATGGTCTTCCCGGTTCCCGGTGGGCCAACTAGAAGGATATTCTTGTGTAACTTGTAATCCTTGTCCGGGAATACCTCAAGAGCCTTCTTGCTGCCGTTGAAATAATACGTTAGGAATCTTAACACGCTCTTGTTGTGTTCATCAACGACAAACTCTCGAAATTCGCTTCGACAGTAATTGTTTCCAAGCTCGCAAATGAATTTAGCGTGTTCATCGTAAACCCTATCATTCTCTATGGTTTCCTCAAAAGCCAGTTGAATAGTCTTTCTGTGAGAAATCGCTTGAATCTCGAAGCTTTGAATCAGGTCTTGAATCGAGAACGACCGTGCTGTTCTTGTTTCCATACTCTTTTTCTTTTGATTGCCAATTTCTAACCGCCGCTTGCCAATCTTTCATTTTAGTTCTGCCTACCATCCACCCGTTAGAAGTATAATAGTTCACGAATTTCCAAGGGCTTATCGTGTACCCGTTCTCCTTGCAATAAGCTGAAACGTCATCAACCGATGGAGGGGTGAAATTCTTTCTTTCTTTTTTGCCGGAACTTTTTTCTTTCTTTTTCACGACTTTTTTAGGGGGATCTTTTTTATCCACCTTTCTAGTTTGTTCTTCCAAATTCTCTCCCGGTGGGGATAAACAACCACTCTCTATATTTTCTTGTTTAGTTTTGTTTAGTTTATCTCTTGTATCAGCATCCGTGTCAACATCCGTATCAGCATCCGTGTCAGTATCCGTGTCAACATCCGTATCAGCATCCGTGTCAGTATTTAACACGGTTGATAAACTATACAACGTGCAACCATCTAAACTTTTCGATTTTTTTTGAGGTGCCTTGAAAGAAATTAAACCAAGTTGGGCGAGTAAATTTTTAGCAGTTCTAACCGTGTTGACTGATATACCTAACTGGATAGCGATATACCTGTCGGAATGTCTAAACGTGTCCTTCCAGCCTAATGAATTGTTTATATTCAAAAGATAAAAATACAAAGCGGTCGCATTACAACCGATAGGACGCTCGTTATTGCATTGCCAAAACTTTCTAATTTGCTCGATGTAATTCATATCACAACTCTTGTTTCTTTTTCTCCATGAACTCTATCAACCCTTCAACGATCTTGTTAGGTTTAATCGTTGTCTTGCTCCCGTCCTCCATCACGAGAACAACTCTTGTTATTTTTACTTTCATATCGATTTTAATTTATTCTCTCTCTCTTCTTTTTTAGCGATATATTTCGCGTACTCCTTGCACACGCTAGGACGTGTTTTATTGCAATTCCACGCGCTTCTTGAACTGTAATGTTGACAATGCTTACGAGTACACCATTGGCCGGGACAAAGATGCTTGCGAATCAAATCTACCGCTTCATAGACACGATGATAAGATCTTTCACTACTATCGTCTATGATACTGCTACTTGCAATAATCGATCTTACAAGTATTTCATCGTTAGTATCGTTCGATCGGAAACCTATTTGTTTTTTTGTTCTTTTTTTGCAATCTAGATAAGTGGCTAGTAATAAGCGTTGCGGCTTTCCTAATTTCTTTTTCATATTGTTTATTTTAATCTTTAATCAATTCCTGTATTCTCGCCAGCTTGATCCTTAACATCGTTATCTCGTCCATCGCTGCATCGAAAGCGTTAGCCAGCATCTCGTAAGCTGTCATGCTAACAAATTCTTCTTCACGTTTTACCGTCTTGAATTTCACTTCTACTTCTACCGGGATCGTGATTTTCCCGGCGTGGTTTTCTCTTTTCTCGCTCATGTGTATTTTTATTTAATTTGTTCTACTTTTTCAATTGCTAAAAAAATTTCATAAACTAATGGTGCGACCATTGAATTACCTAGAGCCTTTATCGATTCTTGTCGCCATCTTGAGCGTGTTTTTTCACATTCCTCGATAATCTTCTTAGTCGCCAGTGCAATTTCATGTGACAAGTCGCACATAGTGTCTCCAAATTCTCGGGTGAATTGTTCTTGATATTTTTGTCCCAATGGTGAACTTGTAAATGTTCCGTGCTTCCGCAAATAGCACAATATTCTTTCAGATGTTTCCTTGCTAAAGCATGAAAGCATTTCCTGTCCCGGTTCTGGTCGTTCATCTTTCGATGCGCGCTGCAAGATTTCGAGCAATATATCCGGTTCTGGAATCTCGTATAATCTTCCAATCTTTCCCCGAATCTCTTTCTCTTGAAATGCTTCCCACACACGGGGCAAATCTTCTCTTCTGATATATTCTTTAATGGCATCATAAACTTCTTGATTTATATATCTAGGTACGATATTGGAAATCCCATCATATCGCTTACGAACAGGGGATTGAGTTGGGAAGTTTTGCCATCCTGGGAAAAATAACTTGGGAGATCGTTCGTTCCTAGATTCCTTCCCTTGCGAATAATCGTCTCTCTCTTCGCCGTCCCCTTGTAGTTCGACACAACTGGTGTCGGGAGTAACCCGCTCGTTGCCATGTCGTTCAAGTCCATCGTCCGCCCTTGTTCTCGCTTCCTCTGCCACCTCTCGCTTTCCATCGTTGACCCGTTCTTGAAATCCAGATTCTGAGGGGTTGGTAGAAGTCCGAATTTCGCGCCAGACGATAGATTGTTTAATTTCTTTCCAGTCCGATCTTTCAGTCTTTTTGCCTGCTGTTCCGGGTGTTCTATAACTTCCATCGCTCTTGGAGTGGGGAGTAGATCCTTGTAGACCATCTCCGGCAACCCCTGTTGCTCGCTGTTGGGTCCCCGTCTCCTGTAATCCTGCGCCATCGGTGTCGGTAACATCATCCCTTCTTGCCAGAAACCACACCCGGTCTCTCCGGTGGGGAGCTCCGACGGCACAAGCCGGTATAACAACTGGTTGGACTGAATATCCGATTGACGCGAGGTCGATTCTGATTTGCTCAATAACGAACCGTTGTCGTTTCTCGTGAAACGTGTAATTCTCTCCGCAAACGTCCGTGTAACTTCCCACTTTAGTCTCCTCGCCGGGGAGTACCATCGTGATGATTCCACCAACGTTTTCACCAATAAACCAAGTGGGTCTAACTTCGCTGATGACACGAAGCACCTCCGGCCAGAGGTAGCGGTCATCTTCCGCTCCATTTCGCTTTCCGGCGCAACTGAACGGTTGACAAGGGAAACCTGCCGTGAGGACATCAACTCGTCCCCTCCATTCTCTGAAATCTTGCTCGAATATGTTTCCATAATGTATAGCTTTAGGGTAATGATGTTTTAATACTTTGTTGCAGAACTCGTCTATCTCGCAGCTAAACAAGTTTTCCCATCCCATCCACGTGGCCGCGAGTTCACAGGCACCGATGCCGGTGCAAAGGGAGGCGTGTGTCATAATTCTATCTCTCATAATTCACGCAAGTGATGTTGTTGTTTTTACAGTTAGGTTGCGGGCAAAACCTGTACTTGCACTCGATCAAGTTGTACTTCCAAGCTGAATGATGAATACAGGTAAGGCAATCCGTTGGAGGGGATGTATCGATGATCACTATACCACGATCCGGTGGGTTAGAGGGTGGTTTGGGTGGTCTGGTAGGACGTTTCATCGTGCCTTTATTTTAATCGGCAACCCGGCATATTCCCAGGCGATCAAGCAAGAATCACGACAATCCTGCGATTGTCGCTTGTCTAAACCGCCCACGATGTAAGATAATTCCTCGTGTGTTATCTTGCCATCGGTTCCTTTCCAACACTTTCTTAACGGCATTATCTCGTCGACTTCAAGACCATAATGCCTTGCCATTTCAGCTATTTTGCGTGCCACCTCGTGATTTCTTCCGGTGCTATTCCCGGTTTTTGCGGCCGCAGCAATACTTCTCGTGTTCGTGGTATGCCAGTTTGATTGTCTTTTCCATCCTGCCTCGATAACCACGATCACGTTTTCCCCTTTATCCACGAACTTTTTTTTCATGTATTGCAGGTAATCCATTAGATCGGGAAAGGATAATGACGCTATATTTAACATTCTAGTTTCAACGTGCAATTCTGTCACGCCGCTCTTGTTTACATCCGGGTCTATACCGATAACCCTGTCGTATTTTGTTTTCATGTTTAGTTATTTTTAATTAGTGGTGGCAGCAGGATTTGAACCTGCAATGCTTGGCAATCTTCACGTCTTTGCGTGGAACGGGAATTAGGTTTCGTTTTACTGTGATACCCCGTTTTCATAGTATCGCAACCAAGTCTACTAAGAGTTGTCAGCGTCTTCCAATTCCGCCATACCACCAGATGCCCGGAAACCGGGAGATGTTTATAATGTCATGCAAGGCATGATCAAGCCAACGCAATTTGTCGAGTCAATATCGTTATCCTCGCAGATAATACTTTCGTTTACACCCTTGAAAGTGAATTTTAATTCTCGCCTATGATACAACGCCTTATTCATGATTTCTACCAGCTTGGTATTGATCGATATTTGAGGGGTGGGAACGGTAGATAGAGCGGATTTCTCTTCAACCAGTTCTTTCGCCTTCGGGTATTTTAACGAGCTGTCCGTGTTGAAATAGAAAAAGGCTGTGTTATTACCCTTCTTGCACTGGATACCCTCTTCGGATATGTCGATAACATCGTACTTGAGAATTTCCTTGTAAGCGTCTTTATGAAGCAATTTGCCGTTAAGGATCTGAATCTGCTCTTGCGAGATGGACGAGCAAACGGATAAATCATTTTTCACCAACACGTGAGCGTCTGAAGCGTAAGCGAAACCGTCTTGGAAATAAATATATTCCATCACTACCCTAAGATCGTCAGTAGCGCAAGCGAGGTGCATCTGTAATGATTTGTTGAAGTTTACTCTTCTAGTGTCTTTATTAGCCATGATTATAGTGTTTATTGTTTTAATATTTTAATCTTTCCAATCACGTCCATGCCCCGAAGGACAAGGTGTTCATTATCTTCCTTGCCAGATGGAGACAACTCCCAGCAAGTGGTTAACACGTGCTTGTTGATTATCCTCTGCAAGACTTTCATGTCAGCCGGGTAAACTATCTCGTTCACCTTGTTGCGGCCGAGGTTTATTAGCTGTACTTTCATGTGTTATGTCCTTACATCTTTCAAGTTTCCTTTTTAATAACGTTGCCTTTCTTTTGAATTCAAGCTCCCGAACAGACATCCCCGTCACGTGTTCGGGTAACGATTCAAGGAACTTGATCAAGTTGGCGTGTAGGGTGTTGGGGATGGATTTCATCAGAAATTGATTAAGTTTTTCACGAACTCTTCTTCATCTATATGCCGGAGAAACGTTTGGAATAACACTCTCTTTACGTTATCGTACAAGTCCATGAACTCCGCTTCATCCATCTTGTCGAAGGCGATAGACTTGGGAGCCTGTGACCACTCTTTTTTGCCGATCAAGTAAACCGGTTCATACAACCCTGCCGCAATCTCTACCGTTTTCCGGAAAGCATCCTTGTTATGATGAAAAAACTCGACAACCTTTTCGTTCTGGTATTCCCAAGCACAGTTGATCAAGGCGAAATACTTTTTGTGAAATTTGAGATTCCTCGCCAATGTGATTTTAGCCTTGTACGTTTCCCCTATTTTTAGCTTTTTCTTCTCCTCGTAGTCTTCATCGTAACATGGTTTCAAGCCGCTTGTCGTGTTAAGCAAGTAAAGTTCCATGATCAGAAGGGTAAATCATCTTCATCTTGCGGGATGTTATCCAACCCTCTACCGTTGCCTTCTTCCTTTTTCATCCCGCCTTGAAATTCAAGCTCGTTCATCACCCATATCGTCAGGGTTGAAACGATGTCACCGTTCTTGTTCGTGTAACCGGACGTGGTCGGTTTGCCTATAACTTGAAGCCGGACACCCTTCTTCAAGTAAGGTGTTAATTTCCCGTCCTTGTCGTACTTCACGACATCAACCCATGTCGTTCGTGATTCTCCTTTTACTTTTTCTGTTATGGCGATGGAAAAACAAGCGTAGTTATTACCACCGATCTGTTTCAACTCGGCATCCTTGCCGATGTTTCCTGTTGCTATAATTTTTATCATCTCACTGTCGCTTTTATGGTTGTTAAACTTGATCTTGATGGCGGGTAGAGGGTGTTGACTTCCCCGGTTTCCTCGTCCACGATTGTAACACCTTCCGGGGGCAGGGTTTTCAAGTACTTTTGACGGGCTTTTATCTTCTCGTCAAGTTCCTTTTTCATCAATTCCAGTTCCGTGATTACCCGGTCTTGACAACCGGAGTAATCGAACTTGACACCCGTCTCGGATTGAACCAGCGTGACACCCTTGTAATCCACCTCTCTAGTGCCGTACCTCTGGTACTCTCTCGTTACCGATTCTTTCACGGTTTCAGAATCCAGAACGGAATCTATGATTTTCCCCGCTTTCTTGAGGTTAACGTACAGGTCCATCGGGGATATTTCCCCGTTTTCTACCGCCTCTATCATCGAGTTGACGTAGTGGCTTACCGGTTGTGTTATTGTCGTGATTCCGTCCATGGCTCGTTCGCTTGATTGGTTCGTTTTTCAAATTCACCGAGGGCGTTGCAAACCCTCTTTATCTCGTCCTTGGTGAGGATGTAGTTGGCTTCAAGAATCTTGAAAGCCGTTGCCGTCGGGTCTTTTTGTTTCTTCTTTACCTCGGCATCGTGAAGCGATTGAAGGAAATCGTCTTTTAACAAGTCATCCACCGGGATAGCTCTTTTACCCTTCGAGGCGGACGGGGATGTTCCCGTTTGGGAGACACTCTTTTTCTCGTTTGATTTTCCCTTGTCCTTGAAATTAAAATCGTTCCCTTGACCGGCGTTAGCGTCGTCATCATCATCGGCACACACTCCAAGCATGGATGACAAGGCGTAACGCTTCGTGTAAGTTATCGTGGACCCGATCCCTTGAGGCGTTTTTTCACCGGTGATAAGCAGTGTCGAGCTTATCCACTCCCCGGACTCGTGCATCAAGATCGTTGTCACGCTACCGTTCTCGTTAACGAGCTGGGTGTACGATAACCCCTGTTCGGAGAGGGGTCCCTTGACCTTGTCTATGATGTTGGCAAACGTGGCGTAACGAAACTTGTATTTCCCGCCACTTTTCGTTTGCACCTCGACTTCCCGGTCAAGGTCTATTTTAGGCACGGACGCTTGAAATCTTGACATGGCAGCCGCTAGCTCTTTTATTGTTTCAGATTTTTCCATATCTTTGTGTTTAAATTAATTAATAATTGACAACCCCCGGGGAGTCGAACCCCGGTAACGTGACCCGGCACGGGTTGTACGCTGGCATAATGCACCTTTGACGTGCGACTTTCGCCACTCCCGGAGTGTTGCCCGGAAGTTCACCAGCCCCGCTCGACTATGGCGGTATATGTTATAGTCTACCAGTATTTCAAAGAACTTAACCGCTATCGTTCAAAGGAGGCGGTTTCTTTTTTTAGTGGAGAGGATGGAATCGAACCATCGGCAAATTGTGGAAGGTGTCGTGCGCAAAGAATTGAAGGTGCCAACGCCAGTTCTCCCCGTGTGCCGGGACTTCCACCCGGCCGTTTTTAATTACCAATACATAAAACCTATTTTTCAAAAAAATCCTTTAAACTTTTATTCCCGTACTCTCCTTCTGTCAACTCTATCATTTCTGAAATCTTGTAACTGTCTTTCTTTTCTTTAAGTCTGTTTTTAATGAAATTACGTGTCCCTGACGAACAAGCTCCAGTTATTACTCTATAGCATTTAATCGCTTCGTCAACAGGAAGAGTGTCATCAAGCGTCAAGCGTTCGTAATCACTCTTGCGACGGTCAGAGATTTTATACATCAAATCATCTTTAGCTTCTTCAAGAGTGTCACCATGTGCCCAATTCCCGTTCCCGTCCGTTATCAAGTACTCAATTTCTTTTCTCGCTATCTTGCGAACCCTATACACGTTGTGTCTATTGCTGACAACTTCCGTTAGAATTCCATCCCTACATATGTATTTTCCATTGTCCCATTGCAAGTCAGGTGTTGGTATATTAGGAATATTTACATTTGCTCCAATGTGCTTAGTTTCACTACTCAAGTCAAGGTAACCGCCTACCGTCGGGTTGAAGCCTTCAGGGATGGAAGTGAGGCTTCTCAAGTCAAGGTAACCGCCTACCGTCGGGTTGAAGCCTTCAGGGATGGAAGTGAGGCTTCTCAAGTCAAGGTAACCGCCTACCGTCGGGTTGAAGCCTTCAGGGATGGAAGTGAGGCTTCTCAAGTCAAGGTAACCGCCTACCGTCGGGTTGAAGCCTTCAGGGATGGAAGTGAGGCT
>OGQU01000163.1_pt1 | contig 87066 bp, 80 predicted proteins | sample 1553341 | NCBI WGS metagenome assembly OGQU01 (sample SAMEA2579920, study PRJEB22360) | human gut metagenome | biome: human gut; feature: human-associated habitat; material: faeces | place: Denmark | collected 2008/2010 | reverse complement strand
CCAAAATTGTAGTTGAAGAGACAAACAATGAAGGAGAGAAACCTATGCTCTATTTTGATGATATCAAAGTTGAATTTGAAAGTCGAGGATTTAAAGGAACACATATAGGAATCAGTCCTAATAAAGATAAAAGCGTACTGTTCCTGGAGAGTTTAAGGTCAACGCAGTCCGTCCGGTGTCCTTATTGCGGCAGTAGCGATGGACAAAATGGTTTCAGGCGGCGAAAGAAAGTGAGATTCCCGCATTGGTACAGTTTGCAGTTCAAAAAGAAAAACGGCTCCCCGGCTTAGCTGCCCATGCCATCTACTCAATCAGCACCGGCAAGCTCGAAGGCTTCAACAACAAGATCAAGGTCGCTAAAAGAATCGGCTACGGTTACCGTGATGATGACTTCTTTTTTACCTTGATTTGCTATCTTTCTATTTCTTCTGTCCGTTCACCATCCCACAAAAAATCGTGATGAACCAAAAGAAAAGCGATAATATAATATTGTAAAAAATACAAACGGGTTGTTATTATGGATATAGTTTCTCGTGGAGATATTTATATACAAGGAACTGCCGTATAATTGCAGTAATTTTGGAGCTGTGAAGAAACGAAGTTTAAGACTTTATTCTTCACAGCTCCTTTCAATTTTTTAAATAAATAAGGCAATTGTTTAAAAAGGGGCATACTTCCCCTTCCCAAAAACAGCGTAATGTCGAAAACTCAAGCAGCTTTTTGCATTCTGATTTGTTTTGTGTAAAATTTGTGGAGATTAAAACCGATTGAAACCAAATAAATCTCTAATTTGACCCATTCGCACTAACCTTTTGTATCAAATGTAGTCAAAAACTAATATCAGATCAGAAGTATTTATTATTTCTGAAATAAACACCGGCCTGATCGTTGTTGCTTGACGCTCAGGCTGATTTTTTTACTTATTATGTTTTAATGCGTATCCTCAATGCAGTACACAAAGTTTGTTAGGTTCATATTATCGTCAAAGGTGAAAGTTACATATCCGTCTTTCCGCTTATAGGTAACATCGCCGTGGGTTATGTTATTGTACATTGGCTCGCCGAGTTCGGCATAGACATCGTCATAGGTGCTGTTGCCGTTGACTTCGCCAAAACCGATGTTTGAATTGGCAAGGTTGCCTGATGAATAATCAACCGTAATGCTGTAAATTTTATTTGTTTCGGCGGTGACCATAACATTCATACCGCTGTAGTAATGAATATACCACTTATCCGACGCTAAAAACGGATCTGAAATTTCTTCGCCAAAGGCATTTTTTACATCGTCAAAATCAGCGTTCAAAAAATTATTGCTCTCAACATCAAGCATTGAACTTTCGGACTTTTTAAGATAAAACTTTCCGCCTATATCCCACATTGATTCACTGTTCGGATTTGTGACCGTGTTTTCAATATAGATTTCATCGTCGGAAAACTTGATTTTACCCGTACCGCTGTTCTGCCAGCCGTCATCATCAAACGAAAAAGTTCCTATTCCATCAATCACCTTTGTTGTCACATTGCTTATTCTCGCAATTCGGTTTTGCGGTGCAGACGAAGTCTTTGTAAAAGTAAATCTCACAACATCATCTTTGACGGAAATAATCTCAAGAATATTGCCGCCGTTTTGAGTTGCGGTTGAAATATCGCTGTCTTTATCGCACCATATTCCGACATATTTTGAATAATCCAAGGTTTTATTTTCAGCCGTTGTCGTGACCGCAGTTGTCGGAACAGTTGTTGCATGTGTAGTAACATTATCCGATTTGCCACCAAAAATCGTGCTGTTCAAAATTATAATCGCCGCAATTACAATGAGCAAAACTATTGACGCTGAAACGGCAATAATAATCGGCTTTTTCTTTTTCACCTTAATTTCTCCGCCTGTTGTAACATCAATCAGCTTTGTCATACAATACGGACAAAAGGTCGATTCAATCGGAAGTTCCTTACCGCAATTCCTGCAAAACTTCGTATCCTTACCCATAATTTCTCACCTCTTTTATATATTTTAAAACAAAAAGCAACGCAATGCAATACGCACTGCGTTGGTTTTGGTTATTCAACTCTGAACGATGAAAGTACATCATCCGTTTCAGCTCTGGCATCAACCATTCGCTGATTTGCGTATTCGTCCTCCAACATTCCGAAGCCTGTTGGATGAATGTACATAAAATACTTACCGTCCTTACTTCCGAGTCTGCGTGAATCTATGCTGACCGTTCCGTCATATGTCCAGTCAATAGCGAATAAAAATCCGTCCGAGCCTGTTTCAGAATGTTCGTGATTATACGATTCATAAAAAGTAACCTTATCACCATCAACCTCATATGTATAATCCTCGGGAACTTCAATTGAAAAGCCGTTAAAATAGCATCTGCCGTCACCGTTCGAATTACCTTCGCCATCATCTTTCGATGTTTCGGGCTCGGTCGGCTTGGCTGTTGTAGGCTCAATCGTAGTAGACTTTGCCGTTGTTGGAATATCTGTAGTAGGTTCAACAGTTGTAGGTTCTGCTGTTGTCGAAATTTCCGTTGTAACCTGTTGGGTGGTTGCTTTAACAGTTTGCTCGGCATTATTATTGCCGAACATTTTCGGCACAAATACAATCGCACATACAGCCAACACAACCGCAATTGCCGATACAACAGAAATTATGACGACTAATTTTTTCTTTGACTTTTTATCCAACTTTATATCAGTCGGTTTTTCATTAACCGAGGTCATCGGCAAAGACTTTACCTCTGCACCGCAATGTTCGCAAAACCTGTCGCCGTTTTTAATCTGATTTCCGCATTTCTCGCAAAATCTCGTTTTATTCTTATTATCCATTTAGTCTCACCTCTTCTACATTTTAAAGCAAAAAGCAACGCAATGCAATACACACTGCGTTGCAAATTTCATTTTTATATGCTACTCAACATATTTTTTCTCATAATTTCTAATGAAATTAACATTATACTTTTCAACATCATTGAGCATATCCTCGGTGAAATCTTCGGGTTCAATCGTTCCCACATACCACCATTTATCGTCAAAATAATCTTGTATGTAGTCCGTATTGAATCTTCGTCCTGCTCGGGCATAAATTTCATTTCGTGCGAGTTCAAGCTTATCTGCATCAAGTCCTGCCAAATCGGAATTTGTAAGCTTTCGTATGCCACTGTCAGGCAATATGTAATCATCGTCAGCATCACTTGAGCCGTCATCAATGCTTTCCGGTTCAGTTGTATTTTGAATGATCGTTGAGGATTGTTGTGTAGTTTCCTGTTGTGTAGTAATCTCAATTGTCTGCAACGGTTTATATTGCTCATTTTCATTGTTGCGGAACATTTTCGGCACAAATACAATCGCACATACAGCCAACACAACCGCAACTGCTGATGCAGCGGAAATTATGACGACTAATTTTTTCTTTGACTTTTTATCCGACTTTATATCAGTTGGTTTTTCATTAACCGAGGTCATCGGCAAAGACTTTACCTCTGCACCGCACCGAGTACAAAACCTGTCACCGTCTTTAATCTCTTTTCCACATTTTTCGCAAAATGGCATAAACTCACCTACTTAATTTAACCCGAGACTATGATTGAGCTAAATTGAATCTTTCAACACAAATCAGATATAACGCAATAGCACTTTTTTCACTATCTCTTGTTACAGAATATTTTTCATAATCAGTGTCTTGAAAAGTACAACCTGTAACCATAACATTATTATCAACCAAAGCCCCTTTGTAAATTTCTGTATCTAATCTACTTAAACTATCTGACAAAAAGAAAAATTGACCCTTGTTATACATAAATGTCATCTCATCAATTCGGTCACCTTTATGTGCAACTACCCGAACTTCGTACTTATAGTCACTTTCGTTAACAGTAAACTGATAATTATCGTATGTATTTAATAAATCTCCTATTGTTGTACCATAAGGAATTTCAACAGGTTTGTTGTCATTTATATCGCAACGGATATTCGCCCTTTTTACAACATTTATCGGATTGTAAAAGCCTGTAATTGATATTATGGCATAAATTGATATTACAATTACTATAGCACATTCCACAATAACATATCTATGCTTAACAACAAATTTTTCATTTACAGGTTTACAATGCACAACAATTTGTGCTCTGTTTTTACCCGTATTCTTAATTACAATCATAGTAACAATAAGCGATATTATCGTAAACGCAAAACACAACAACAGAAGGAACTCAACAAAATAGACTTTACCAGAAAAACATATTACATAATAAGTAAACAGTACACCTGCTAAAATAGATGTAACCACAAGTAAAACGGTAATCGATGTGTGCTGCAAATCAAATTTATGGCAGATTTCTTCGGTGCTATTTGATTTTGAGTAAATGTTTCTTTTTTTCTTAACAGCAAAAAACACGGATAATGAAACAAAAGAGTATGCTAAAAACATTATACACGCCCATAATCCCAAACTGATAATTGAAAAACATTCATATAAATAATCATACTGAAATAAGTATTTCTGAATAGTACTAGCAGTCAAGACAAAGAATATACAGGTTGATAACAAACTTAATAAAGTTGCAACATTCAACAAAAAAGAATACTTTTCGTATAAACCCACATTCTTCTTTTGCTTTACGCCCTGTGCATACACACTTTGTTGCTGAAGCGGAACGGTATTTGTCACATTTGGATTTTCTTCGTTTGTTGTTTGTTCCGCTGTTGGCTGTAAGTTTTCAGCATTTTGATTTGTGTTGTTATCACTAACCCTTGTTCCGCAACCTGCACAGAACACAGCGTCATCATTTATTGGCGAACCGCATTTTGAACAATATTTCATTTTTATTCCTCCCATTTATCAATCTCATCAAAATTATGCAGAAAACATAAAATACAATCCAAGCACTGCAATTAGTATTCCGCACCCAACTCCTACTATTTTCAATATGGTATCTTTGTTCATCTTTTTGCACTTCCTCTCAAAACTCACTGTGTATTTCCTGCGTCATCTTTCTTGACACCGCATATACAAATTTCTTCAAATGACGGATTGACTCTTCCACAATTTGAGCAACGCCAAAAATTATCGTGTGGGTTCTTTCTGTAATTCTCTTCAATTTTTACAAAATAGAATTTGTTTTTCATAACATAACTGCGGATAACAAAACCGTAAATTGAACCCACAATACCAATCAATCCACCGAAAATTGCGTTATATACAAGATTGACAACATACGGTGTCAAAGCCTCATACTCACCGACAATTCCTGTCGGCACTGTTGCTATCCTTGTACGCATGTTGCTTGTCTTGTATGAACTTACAAAGTTCAATACAGAAACAATTGCAAGCGCAATTCCGTTTATGTAATAATTCCCTGCAAAATCGCCGAGATAATACGAGGACAATGTCATTCCCGTTATAAAAAAGTACAACGCAAGAATTGCCTGAATACTTGCAACAACAATCCAAATTATCATATCTATCTGTAACTTTTTGCGAAGCTCCTCAAGCGGAGAGTTTCCGTATGAAACCTGATATGTCTGATAATTTACAGTTTGCTGATTTCCGTACGGAACGCCCTGCCCATACGAATAGGACTGATTTGTCTGTTGATTAGCCTGTTGCGTGTAAACCGACTGTTGTGTTTTATTATTAGTCTGTTGCCGTGTGTTTACATTCTGATTTCTTGCCACTTTGTTTCCGCAAGCAGAGCAAAATACAGCGTCATCATCAAGCTTATTTCCGCATTTTGAACAAAATTTGCTCATAATTTTCCTCCTAAAAATTTTATTTATTACAGACAGCAATACTGCGGTCTGTCAAAGTTCATAAAAAATTTATCTGTTGTAAAATAAGTTTATCACAAATAATGCTACAAGTCAATAATAACTGCTTACAGTAAATTTATTTTTTTGTTCAAAAAGTTTAAAATAGATTATATATAGGATTCTGAGGTTTTACTTATGAACAAAAACATTGATTATACGGCACTCGGCAAAAGGATAAAAAATAAGCGGATTGAAAAAGGCTTTACGCAGGAACAGCTTGGCGAATTGTGCGAACTTTCTGCGGCACACATCGGGCACATTGAGCGTGGAACAAGAATACTTTCCGTTGATGTTCTTTTCCGCATTTCTCAGGCACTTGACACAAGCATTGACTGGCTTGTATTTGATTCGGTCGAAAACAAACATATGCTTAACGAAATTAACAGCGTGCTTAAAAACACCGACAAAACCAAAGTAACCACATTTCTAAACACGGTAAGAATTCTTGCCGATAACATTGACAAGTTGTAAACCGTTTGTTAAAAATCTACAAAATAATTACCGACATTGATTAAACTCTAATTAAAGTATAATCAATGACGGTATTTTTGTCCTGTGCTGTCAGCACAGTTTTATTCTGTTTTAAAGATTTCTTTTCAGTTCTTTCACATTTTGATAGCGGTTGTCAGGAATTGTCTGGGTGCATTTTACAATCACCCTTTTCAGCCTGCCGTTGTAAAGGCGAATTTCAGGCGGCTGACCTGTGAGCATAACATTCATCAAAACACCTATTGCGTAAATGTCAGTCCGTTCATCGGTTTGATTTATTCCGTACTGTTCGGGAGCGGCATATCCCATTGTACCAATAGCCTGTGTGTCTTTCGACTGATAGGGCTTGTACAGCCTTGCCGCATCAAAATCAATCAGCTTAACATTACCGTTGCTGTCAATCATCACATTTTCAGGCTTAATATCCTTGTGTATAATTTGGTGCGAATGCAACAAATCAAGTGCGTCACAAAGAGATGCAACCACTTTTCTTACACCTGACGGAGAATACAATTCAGTTTGCAGATAATCTGCCACGGTCTGACCGTCAACATATTCTTCAAGCACGGTGACTCCCGTTTCGGTTTTGACAACATCGTAAACATTTGCAATATTTGGGTGTGAAAGCGTTCTAAGTGCAAAGTAAACCTCTCCCGAACTTTTTAATGTGCGTTTTACAATCAGTTTGCCGAGTTCCTTATGCCTGAAAACACAAATTTCCGTTTTATCTGTCCGTTTAAGCAGTCGCACAAACTGATATTGTTCCTTAATCACCGTATCAATCCAATTATTTTCCATAACATTTCCTCACAATATTGACAAGCACATAACAAAAATATTAGTATAATTATACTTGCCGTGCTTCCCATCGAGAATTTTGCAGGGCAAAATTTGAGGGGAATATAAATTGATATAATAAGCACTTTGCAAAATTATAAGTCTAATCGTACTTGCCGTGCTTATTATATCATGTTAAAATAGTTTTGGAAACTTACAAAACTTTAATTTAAGGGGTTTTTGATTATGATAGGCAAAACCACAACTCAACTTTTAAAAGAACTTGAAAATTTCAACACATTTGAAGAATACGAAAACGCAAACAGGGATTCAATGATAAGCAAAAATCTCTCGGAATACCTTACCGACCTTTTGAACGAAAGGAATCTTACAAAAGCGGAGGTCATTCGTAAAGCCGAACTCAGCGACGGCTATGCTTATCAGATTTTTTCAGGCTTGAAAACTGCCCCGAAAAGGGATAAACTAATTTGCCTTTCAATAGGAATGGGTCTGTCGGTAAATGAAACCAACAGCGTCCTTAAAATTGCAGGGCTCTCTCCTCTCTATCCAAAAATCAAGCGTGACAGCATTATAATCATCAATATGAATAATAACAAAAGCGTTGTAGAAATCAACGAGGCTCTCTATAACGAGGGCGAAGATACTTTGAATTAACAATGGAGGTACATTCAAAATTGTCTATATAGGATGCGAAAACAAAATATGGCGGGATATTCAGATTTCTTCAAATTCGACAATGGCTGTGTTGGGCTATGCTGTGCTTTCGTCATTCAGCACCTGTGCATATCGCCTTTTCATGATGACATACAAAGGCACAGATTACGAGTTGGACGACGAAGAATTTCAGACAAAACCAAAGCTTATGTCAGAAACGAAACTCGGCAAATTAAAACTTGAAATTGGCGATAAAATTCATATGATTTATGATTTTGGCGAGGAACAGGAGTTTGAAATAACTCTGCTGTCTGATGAAGAAATGCCAAAAGGCAGCGGACGATCCTATCCAAAGGTTTCTGACGGAGCAGGCAGAGGAATCATTGACGATATGTCGGCAGATGAGTTGCTCAAACTTATCAAGAAAATTGACAAAACCGGCAAGAGCGATTTCACCTACGCTCATAGAGGAGAAGATCTCCCATGGGATTACCACGACTATCAAATCGACATTGACAATGCCCTACTCAAAGGCGAAATAGCAAGAATCAAATACGCCTACGAAAATCCCGAAGATTATTAAAAGGCAATACACACAGCTCTTTTCAATTTTTGTAAAGAAATAAGGCAATTGTTTAAAAAAGGGTACACTTTCCTTTGTCCATAAAGCCAGATAAGATTGTTTTTAGCATGTTGTATTGTTCACAAATTTATTATACCACAAAAGGCACATAACCGAAAATAATAACGGTTATGTGCCTTCTTATTTATTTAACATTTATCTTGTGATGTTGTCATTATACAACACCACTGTCATTATTTGTATGCACAATTTTAAGAATTTTATAAGTACAGTTCACATTTACAAAAATAACGGCTGTGCAAAAACAAGCACAGCCGTCTTTGTTTATCTCATATGATATTTAAAATTCAGTAATCACCTTAACAACGAATTTCTGAATAAGTGTCGCATCAACAACGGTAACTGCACCGTCTTTGTTTACATCTGCTACATTTAATGTTTCGTCATCAAGTGTTGTCTGACCAACAATATATTTTTGAAGAATGGTAGCGTCAACAACAGTAATTTCACCATCACCATTAACATCACCAAGTAAAGTTTCTTTGTTTGGTTCAAAATTAAAAGTAACATTGAATGCTTCATCAGATGAATTAAATGCACCAATTTGAAGTACATATGTTTCTCTTGCATTTACATTATAGCTGATACGGAAATTTCTATCTTCCTCATTATCATCATTGTATGCAAGTTCCACCATATTAGAATCAAGTAATCGTCCTAAAGTATCACTTGAACCAGTCGAATAAAATGTGAGAAAACCACTCTGACTCGGTGTGAATTTAAAATTTTTCCATACATTAGTATCTTCAATTATCACATTTTGGGTCTCATTACCGCTAATACTCGGTAAATTTTCAAGACTAATTGCACCACAGATTTTACATACACCATCAATATATTCATGGTTACCAGTTGCAGGAATTATCTCACCCTTTTTCAAAAAAGCCTCACAATTATTGCAAAACAGGTCACCTGTGTAACCTTCTTCTCCGCACGTGGGAGACTTTTCATTTTCAAGTCTTGTTGATGAATGTAAACATTCGTCATAATACGGAACAATATCAGAAAGAGAAAATCCGTACAATGTTTCAAATTCATCCGAAACCAGTCGAATTTTAACAGTGTCGCCAAGCACTGTAATTTTTTTGCCTGCAAGCTCTGTTCCGCTGTATTCACCTATTTCTTCGTCATTTTTATCGTAAAGATATATGTAATCACAATCTACTACTGTTTCTGTAGAATCCGAAAAAACAACTGCAATTCTTGTAGCATTCTTCTTATAAATTGTCCAAGAATCATCAAAATCATCATTATATGGATGTGCTGATTCAACACAATCCTCCTCAGGCTTGCCACATCTTTCACAAATACCGCTTACAACATTATGCCCCAAAGGATTTGTATAATTTATTTTAACTCCATCGCTGCATTCAGAACAAGAATATAAATCATAACCTTTATCAACACAAGTCGGTGCTTTTTTTTCAACGAATTTAACATCATAATGTATTACAGATTCGACCAAATTAGTATTACCATCACTAAAATCAATCGAATTCCACTGACTTTTACTACCTTTAAATAAAACAACATTTGATAAGCTACTGTCACTGTCAAAAGCTAAGTAACCAATTTCTTTAACGCTTTGAGGTATAATTATAGTGGTGAGATTTCCACAACCAACAAATGTAGAGTTTTTAATAAATTTAATACCATCCGGAATTTCCACTTTTTCTAGGTTTGAACAATATGAAAATGCTCCTTCGTCTATATTCACAACACTATTTGGTATGCTAATATTTTTAAGATCATAACAACCGCTAAATGCACTGTCGCCAATACTTATAACACTGTTAGGAATAACCACATTTGTAATTGTTTCACAATTCGCAAAAGCATAATCACAAATTTTAGTAATACCTTTTGGAATAGTAATATCTGTAGCTAATTCTCCATCAATGTAAATTTTTCTGGCATAATATATGGGATTGGAATACAAATCTTCAAATTTAATCTTGCACCAATCTTCAATATTGGTTGCATATACTTTATCAAGATTAGAACAATCAAAAAAAGCACTCTCGCCAATACTTCTGATACTGCTTGGGAAAGATATGCTTTTAAGACTTGAATAACCATAAAAGGCATACTTTCCTATACTTTTTACACCATCAGGAATAGTAACATCCGTTACCAATTTGTTGTCAACATATAAGTCTGCACCTATGCTTAACGGATTTGCATCAGCATCAGCATCAGAATCAGAATAAGAAAAATCAATTTTACACCAATCTTCAATACTGCTCACATAAACCTTTTTTAAACCATTACACTCAAAAAAAGCACCTTCACCAATGCTCTGAATAGTACTTGGAATTGTAATGCTTGCCAAGTCGGAGTGCCATGAAAATGCATACATACTAATAGCTGTAACGACAAAACCATCAATAGAGTTTGGAATTACAACATCACTGTCAGAGCCACGATACCCTTGAATAACAGCCTCAGTGCGGTTATTTTCTTCATTGAAATAAGTATAATAAGTAAAATCATTATACTCTTTTTCTTCGCTGTCAGATTGTGTGTCATCAGCCGACTGTACTGCAGCACTTGTTGTGGTTTCGTTGGTATCAGCTGTTCCGGCTGCATTAACAGCAAGAGGCATAGCTGTAAACATACCTGATACCATCAACACAGACAACATTGCTGATATAACCTTGTTTGATTTTCTCATAGATATTCCTCCTAAAATAAATTTTTGCAATTATCCGTACTGTGTTAAGTTAAACATTTGTTTACACCTTACTATATAAAAATTAAAAGCCTAATACATAAAACATATATAGATAAATTACAATTCAATACTACTATATTTTACAGCATTATGCAACACTTGATTAAAGTTTTTTATTTAATTTTGCAGAGAAATAACAAAAAATATATCTGATACATCAAAAATTAACTCACTTGCTAATACTGAAGATTTTTATATAGTTAATTACCTGTCAAACAGCTTAAATCCCATAATAACTACACCAAGCACTACAAGGACGATACCTGTGGCACGGTTCAGGGTTTTGGGATTGGCTTTATTGGCAAAGACGGCGGCAATTCTCGCCCATATAAGGGTGAACACTATGCAGAGAATGAACACGAACCAATCGGGTGTGCCACCAATCATAAAGTGCGAAGCTGCGCCTGTCAGGGCGGTGAATGTCATAATGAATACGCTTGTGCCGACAGCGGTTTTTAACTCATAATTCAGCACGGTCGTCAAAATCAAAAGCATCATCATTCCTCCGCCCGCACCTATAAATCCGCAGATAAAGCCGATTAACATTCCGCAGATTACAGACTGGATTGCCCTCTTTTTTGCCGATACACCGAGCATAGCTTCTTTAGTTGTCATAACGGGACGGATGATAAATTTTATGCCGAGCAAAAATGTCATAAACACGGAAAATCCGCCCATTGTAGCTGATGGAACAATGCTTGCAACATAACTGCCGACAATCGTAAACGCAAGCACACTCGCCATCATAATCAAACCGTTTCTGACATCGAGATTTTTATTTTTATGGTATGTATAAGCCGAAACTGCACTCGCCAGAACATCGGACGAAAGTGCGATTCCGACTGCCATATACGGATCCATATTAAGAAAAGTTATGAGCATCGGACTTATTACAGCCGCCGCACTCATTCCTGCAAAACCTGTTCCGAGACCTGCGCCCATTCCTGCAAAAAATGTAACTAAAATTGTAATAAATATATCCATTTAATTTCCCCTATAGAATAATATAACTAAATTAAGATTATTTTAATTTTGCCGTTTCATAAACAAAAGCCGTGAAATCAGCATTATTACCGCAGTTCCGACAAGTATCTGCAATGGGTACAAAAGTACGCTTTCACTCGGAATAATCATACTCAAAATTGTCAATGCTCCGGCAGGCGGAATATACATTTTTGTGCAGTAAACAACTACAAGCATTATCGCCGTGGCTGTCAGTGCGGCAACTGTCAACGGCAATCCAAGCGTCATATTCAGCACATATCTTGAAACCGCCCCGACAAATGCACAGGCTGTTATCAGCAAAACCGTCTTTACCGGCTTGTTGCGAGCCTTATTTTTCGCACGGGAAAATTCCGTAAACGCCACAAGCAGCGGCGGTGCAATTGCAAATTTAAAGCCCGACCAAATTGCGAAGAATCCCACAACGGCAACACAGATTATTCTTACGGCTGTGTCAATCACATCGCTCTTTGTGTGCAAGTTTTCCGGCTGAAAATCCTCTTTATCTCTTATTTTAACTTTCAAAAGAAATCTGCGGAATAATACAACCGCAACCGTCAGCAAAAATGCGGCAATCGGGTATATAAAGCTCTCAGTCTGCATCATAACGGGCAACACAATTGCCGAAATCATCGGTGCAAATGTTGTTCCCGAAAGCATAAAGAGAATTTGTGCAAATACAAATGCAATCAATATTTCAAGATAAAGCCCGACTTTTATGTATCGGACTGTCAGCACACCCGCAACAGCGCAAATCGCAATTAACGCAATCATTCGGCTGTCATTGACTTTCCAACCTTGCTTTTGTGTAACCATATAGCCAATTGCAAGTGCCGTTATTTCAGGAAAGATTATCTCCCCCTCATCCAATATTTCCGCAACAAAAGTCATTATACCGACAAGTATAAGCGTTAATACGTACGGTAATGCGTTTTTAAATGCTTTTGTCGAATTCAGTTTACTCATTTTTTATATTTCTGCCCACTTTTCATTTCAAACTAACAGCACTATTATATCATAAATCTGTCAACATTAACAGAAAATTTATTCACAGGATTTTCGCTTTCTGAGTTGTAAATAGATGTGACCCAAACAGTTATTCTGATTGATTCAAAACCGATAGCAAAACCGTTTTCTTTTGTTGAAGCATACTTACCGTTTTTATTCTTTATACAGCCGTCAAAGCTGTTTGTCATCAAAATAAAAAATACGGCACAGAGGATTTCCTGCCTACTGTGCCGTATTTGATGCGGTTTTATTACGGATTGTTAATTATTACTTATCTTTAATTTTTGCGGAATACTTTTTGAGCTTATCAAATGCCGTTACTCCTTTCATAACGCCGCCGCTGATGAACAGCAATGCAATCCACAAAATAAGGTTGCTGTTGTCGCCTGTCTGAGGGGACTTTGAACTGTCAGGCAGCTTAGCCGTTACGGTATCAGTCTTTTTGATTTCTTTGGTCGCTGCTTCGTCGCTGTAATACTTGTTGCAGGCCTCGCAATACCAATATTCAACATTGCCCTCGGCATCCTTAGTCGCAGTCTTTGCTTCTATGTGTCTGAGGTCGGCATGACTTGCTCCGTCAATCTCGCCGTACGGCTCATTGCATATCTCGCATACAGCTTTTTCTGTGCAGGTAGCTTTTCCGCCGGAGTGGTTGGTAATCCCCTTGCCACAGTAGTCACAGATATGATTTTTATCCGTGTCTTCGTGTTCAGAGATTGTCTTTTCGCAGTAGTCACAGATATGGTTTTTGTCCTTATCTTCATGCTCAGAGATTGTCTTTTCGCAGTAGTCGCAGATATGATTTTTATCTGCGTCTTCGTGTTCAGAGATTGTCTTTTCGCAGTAGTCACAGATATGGTTTTTGTCCTTATCTTCATGCTCAGAGATTATCTTTTCGCAGTAGTCACAGATATGATTTTTATCTGCGTCTTCGTGTTCAGAGATTGTCTTTTCGCAGTAATCACAGATATGGTTTTTGTCCTTATCTTCATGCTCAGAGATTGTCTTTTTGCAATAATCGCAGATATGATTTTTATCTGCGTCTTCGTGTTCAGAGATTGTCTTCTCGCAGTAGTCGCAGATATGGTTTTTATCCGTATCATTATGCAGACATACATATCCGCACTCTTGGCACACACCGTCTTTCCACTCGTGTGCTTCACTTGCCACAATCACAGCACCACAGCAGTTCCATTTTTGTTCGTGAACAAAAGCGGTTCTTGTCGTCCACTCCTGTACACCGCCCTCGTGGTTTGTTCCATCAGGTTCTCCGTAGGCTTTACCGCAGACATCACATACCGCCTTTTTTGTACAGGTGGCATTGCCGCCTGAGCAATTTTCGGTTTCAAATGCATCGCATCCGTCCACGGTACATTTTCGGGTATGCTTACCGTTATTGTCAGATACCCATTTACCAAAGGTATGACCGTTGTTGACTGTTACTGTCATCTCTGCATTATTGCCCGATTTGTCGGTGACAACTATCTTCTGCTCGCCGTTTGTCGGTGGGAGAACAAAACCTCCGTCTGCATCAAGCGTAACCGCCGTGCCGTTTACGGTAACGGTATCAACATTCTTCTCATCAACAGTAACGGTTTGTGCCTCACAATAGGTCTTGCCGTTCTCAATACCGCTGATTACAGGCTGAATATTATCAAACGTTAGTCGGTCGGAGCGAAGGTATGTTATGTTAATATTTTCATCAACAAGCATTACATAAATAATATATTCTCCGTTGGGGTCTATGCTAAACGGTTCTTCATATGCACGGAATACAAGAGAGTTCAGTTCATCCTCGGAGAGTTCCCGATCTGTTACCAAATAGGATACAAACACAACTCCGCTGTTATCAACGGCATTTATAGTTACCTCCTGTGTATCCTTGAAGAATATGCCAAAGGTAAGCTCGTTTAAGAATTCATTCCATTTATTTGTGCCTATGATAATTTCGCCCGTCGGCTTTTCTGTATCTTTCCACCGTGCCGTAATTGTAATGTTTTCGGCAGGCATGGTTTTGGGGATTTCCTTATCCCATCCCTTAAAGGTATAACCTTTTCTTGTCGGGTTGTCAGGGGCGGTAATTTCCGTACCGTAATCCTGTGTAATGGGTGCAATCTCACTTCCGCCGTTGGTATCAAAGGTTATTGTGTACTGATTGATTTCCCATTGTGCTTTAACCGTTATATTCTCCGCAGGCATGGTTTCGGGGATTTCCTTATCCCAACCCTTAAAGGTATAACCTTTTCTTGTCGGATTGTCAGGGGCGGTAATTTCTGTACCGTAATCCTGTGTAATGGGTGCAATCTCACTTCCGCCGTTGGTATCAAAGGTTATTGTGTACTGATTGATTTCCCATTGTGCTTTAACCGTTATATTCTCCGCAGGCATGGTTTCGGGGATTTCCTTATCCCAACCCTTAAAGGTATAACCTTTTCTTGTCGGATTGTCAGGGGCGGTAATTTCTGTACCGTAATCCTGTGTAATGGGTGCAATTTCACTTCCGCCGTTGGTATCAAAGGTTATTGTGTATTTATTCGTATTCCACACGGGATAGAGCGTCAGTGCCTCGTTTTTGGTATAAATATCTTTAAAGTCATATACCTTTTCGCCTCCGTCAACGGTTGACCAGCCTACTTGCGTGTAGCCCACGCGGGTGAACAAAGCGCCGCGCAGGGTAAGAATATTGTTGTGGGGTTTCATATCCGTCACCGCACTGCCAGCGCCGTATGTGCCGGGGAGGTAAATCACCTCATAGTCTCCAGTGATCGAAAGCCTGGAAACATCGGCAGGTACGGTATCGCCGGGTTTATAGCAGTTCCCATTTTCATCCGACCAATACAGCTGCGCGTCTTCCGAAATGCCGTCCGGGCGGGGCAGTCCTTCGGCAGAGGGTGCAGTAAAGCTCTCGCCGTTTTTCACGATAATGTTGATCCAGTTCTGCTGCTCGCCGGGCATAAATTTACCCGTCCGCAGCTCAACCGCCTTTAGGCTGTCAGCGGCAAGATCTGTCGGCAGCTCGAGGACGGGGCGGAAACCAGCGTCCCGCTCCGGAAGGGTTGGCCTTGCCCAAAATGTAGCCTGTGCAGCGAAGTGTCCACCACGAGATAGATACCATCCCTCGACATTCCCAGTACCTATATCCTGGCCGAAAGAGCGCATTTTATACCAGTTTTTGATATAATCGGCTGACTTCTGATAGATCGTATCCCATTCATTGTCAATTGGTGCAAGACCAGAGCCTTCTCCTTCATTACGGTGATGGTCTCCAACAGATGGGGCGCGGAGCGTATAGTTCACGTTACTCGCTGTATAGGTCTGGCCATAAATCAGGTTCATTTCTGCCAACGTCTCCCGCTGCAAAGAACATTTCACGTTATAATCTGCAATAAACAAGCTGTGCTCGTAAGGGGTGGTATCCTTGTCGGCTTCATTTTTCAACGAATATGCATCCACCGTGCCCACATAAGTAAAGGGCACATAGTGCAGGGTGCTGTCCGGCAGATTGCTGTTTGCCGTTCCCGAAATATTCATTGCCGACAGGTCAAAATAGTATCTGCCGCCGGGGGTAAGGGAAAACTGTTCTGATAAAGCAAACTGCGCCGTGAGCTTGGTAACGTCCGCCGGAACACTGGCACCGGGCGCGTAGAGCTTACCGTTGCTTCCGAGCCACATGAAGTAGCTGCCTGTATTTCCGTCTGGGCGGGTAATGCCGTCGGACGCAGGCGCGGCAAAGCTCTCGCTGCTTTTCACAACGATTTGAATATCCTCGGAGCTGCCGCCGAGCGTTCCGCCGCCAAGGTCAAGGGTAACGACCTTCAGTCCGTCAGAGCTCAGTGTGTCAGGGTTCAGGATTTCAAGCACGGGGCGGAAACTAACGAGCGGGAGGAAGTCCGTAGCATCGTCGTCGTTCCAGCGTCGGCCCGAATCGTACCCGCGAATCGCACGGAGCGACGAGTTGTATCTTGTTGTGTCCTGCCCCCACGAAAATATGCCATTCCAGTTTTTGATGTAGCCGCTGTCCTTGTCCAGTATCCTGTCCCATTCGTTGCTTTGGGGCGTACCGCGTTCTGAATCACCCGAGCCTCTGTTATCACTTCCCACGGACGGCGCACGCAGCGTATAGTCCACGCCGTCGCTGGCATAATTTTTGCCGAAAATCAGACCTGCGGTATTCAGGTCATCCCAGCTTACCGTATGCGTTACGGCATAGTCCGCAATGAATAGGCTGTGGGGATATTTATTCTTCTGAGCATACTCCTCGGTGGTTGCCATTTCCGATGTGAGCTTATAAGCGTTGACCGTGCCTGCATAGGTAAAAGGCACATAATGAAGTGTGCTGTCCGGCAGATTGCTGTTTACCGTTCCGGGGATGTTCATCGCCGAAAGGTCAAAATAGTATCTGCCACCAGGGGCGAGGGTAAACTGCTCGTCAGGCTGACTTTCCACCGTCAGCGTGACATCCGCAAAAGCACTTGCAAGGTCGGTCTTGCAGTCACCGTTATACTGCTCGCTGAATACCTTCATGGTATAGTCGCCTGGTGCAATGTCAGACGGGATTTTGATTTCAACCGTTCCGCTTTTGGCAGTAGGTTGTGCTACTCTGCCGTAATACTGTGCGCCGTTGTTATCCGCCAGGATGACAGAGATATATTCATTTTTCCCTGTGGTCGCCCCTTTGTAATTCAGCGTAACGGTATCGTCGGGGGCGGCGCTGACAGTTTTTTCCGTTACAGCAAAATTGCGTCTACTATCTAAAAGCGTCAATTTCCACTCGTTTCCGCTGTATTTGGAAACTTCTGCCAATCCTCCGTCAGGCTTTCCGCCCACGGCGGCAGATGCAAAAAGGACAGAGTTCAGATTTAAGTTAAAAGCGGGACGAACAGTCCGATGATTATTGAAAATGAGGACAGAGAACCCAGAGTATTGGACAGAACCCTCACTACGCACGACGGCGAGACGATATTTATCGGAGCCGGGGGAGCGCAGCCACCAACCGCTATCCACCCAATTCGGATGTGCAGGATTCAAGGCACGCAGATCGTTGTTTACCGCAAACGCTTCCGCTGTGGAAAGCGGCCAGAATACAGCGTTATCCACCTGCCCTCCCGCTACACAGTCGGTATTCTCTCCGTCGTAACTTCCGCTTGTAAGCGCCCGTTTCCTTACGGCAGCATTTTCTTCTGTCGTCAGCTTTGCTGCAAGCGCATCTATCGCGGTTTTCAAATTACTCGGTGCGTATTCGTTATTTAATATGGTATCGACAAATGGTATAACTCCCATAGCGCCTGCCGCAAGCAGGGTAATATCCCCCTGTGAGCTTGTAACACCGTTTCCGTCATAGCCGATAACTCGCCATGCAGCGGGATTATTTTCATGGTTTTGCCCGAAATACACAGTCGGTGCGGTCGCTGTGTTTACATTTTTACTTAACACACTTAGTGCATCTGCACCAAGCTGTATCGCAGCAGAGCCCCCTGCCCCAACCTCCTCGGCGAATACGCTTATCGGCGTAAGGCAGAGCGTCATGCATAAAGTCAGCAGGATACTAAGTATTCGTTTTTTCATTTTTCGCCACCTCCGTTATATAAATTTAATCAAGAGCAGTTATTGTAATAGTACCTCTAAAGCCACCGAGATAAGTATTGTATGCCGAATTTTCAAACCACAACTGCAATGTAATGTCTTTATTTGACGCATCATACATTCTGTTGAAATTAAAGGAATGTTGATCATTGGTATACGGTATTTTTGCCCCGTCCCTTTTTATTCGTGTAAGCTCCCTGCACAGATCGTCATCATAACCGTCTGTCATCTGAATAGAGTAATTGCCGCTGTTGTTAAATTCGTTTGAACCAACTTCGAGAGAACCGCTTAAGCAGACATTGTAAATATGTCCTTTTTTGAGGGTAATATTATTCCTGTAGGATGAAATCAAGCCGCCCTTGTTTATTTTTTCGTAGACAGAAATATTGACACGACTGTTATTCAGTACTGTCCTCGGAGCGTTTGCCTCTCCGTAAAAATACCCCGAACAGCTGCCGTTCTGACCTGCGTCACCTTTGTCGCCTTTATCTCCTTTGTCACCCTTTTCGCCTTTTTCACCGATGTCTCCTTTTTCACCGTCAACTCCTGTGACTTTCACTCCCGTATCGGTCGTTCCAATCCACCAGTTGCCGTTTTCACCGATGAACGGGGTGTTTCCGTCTTTGCCGTCAGTGCCGTTTTGTCCGTTTGTTCCGTCCTTACCATCAACACCATCTTTACCGTCAACACCGTCTTTGCCGTCAACACCGTCTATGCCGTTTATACCGTCCTTACCGTCTGTGCCGTCAAGACCTTTCAAAATTGAAAGATCGTAAAGGTTACGCCATGTTTCATCGCCGACATAACGCCATTGCAGGTTATTTTCATTTACACGGAACTCCGGTGTTTTTCCGTTTGCTCCGTCCTTACCGTTCTGTCCGGCATCTCCTTTATCTCCCTTGTCGCCTTTTTCACCGTCAACACCTGCGGCTTTCACGCCAATGTCGGTCACTCCGAGCCACCAGTTGCCGTTTTCACCGATGAACGGCGTATCACCGTTTTTGCCGTCAATACCATCGACACCGTTCTTTCCGTCGATTCCGTCTTTTCCGTCAAGACCTTTCAAATTTGAAAGATCGTAAAGATTTAACCATATTTCGTCACTGACATAACGCCATTGAAGATTGTTTTCATTTACACGGAACTCCGGTGTTTTTCCGTTTGCTCCGTCCTTACCGTTCTGCCCTGTGGGTCCTTTTATATCGGAAATGGCAACAAGGTTTTGCCAGTCTTCTCCCTCATAGCGCCACTGTATATATTCTGTTGTTCTTTGTACCTCTATGTTTTTGCCGTCAGTACCATCTTTGCCGTCAGTACCATCTTTACCGTCAGTGCCGTCTTTTCCGTCAATGCCATCTTTGCCGTCAATGCCATCTTTGCCGTCAGCACCGTCTTTTCCGTCAAGACCGTTTATTCCGTCAAGACCGTTTATTCCGTCAGCACCGTCTTTGCCGTCAGTGCCGTTCTTTCCGTCAATACCGTCTTTTCCGTCAGTACCGTTTTTACCGTCAGTACCGTCTTTGCCGTCAAAACCGTTTTTGCCGTCAGTACCGTTCTTTCCGTCAGCACCGTTTTTGCCATCAAGACCGTTTTTTCCGTCAATGCCATCTTTGCCGTTAAGACCGTTCTTTCCGTCAGTACCGTCTTTGCCGTTAAGACCGTCTTTTCCGTTAGTACCGTCTTTACCGTTAAGACCGTTCTTTCCATCAATGCCATCTTTGCCGTCAGTACCGTCTTTACCGTTAAGACCGTCTTTACCGTCAGTGCCGTTTATTCCGTCCTTGCCGTTTTCTCCGACAGCACCTCTGAGCGTGTTAAGAGCTACAAGATCGTGCCATTCCTCTTCGGCGGCATCTCTCCATTGGATTGCTGTGCCGTTATTTCGCACCTCCGGCAACAGGGTTTTGCTATTTTCCGCCTTGCTGCATACGGCAGCAAATGCAATGCAAAGTACGATGCAAAGCACAAGACAGAGTGCGGTGGTAATACAGTATATTCGTTTTTTCATTTATCATTGCCTCCTTTCAAATATTGTGAACGGTATTTATCAGTAAACAGGGCAACACCCTGTTTTAAGACCTCCATTTGGGTTCTTAAATAATATTCATCCTCAAACATAGCATAATGTACACAGGCACGGACAAATATAAAAATCAGCGGTGTAATCACCGTGTACGGAATGCCGATTTTCGGCTCAAGCCGCTTTGCATACTCGGTATAGCGCTCATTTACCCCCTCAAAGAATTTCTTGCCGTGCTCAATATATTTCGGATGGGTATAGACCTGATACATCAGCCGATATTTCTTGCCGTGCTTCTTTGCGGTCCAATACGGAACCTCTTTCACAAATCGAACAACATCCTTCGGGTCGGTGGGAGCTTTTTCCATAAAATCATCCTCGACCTTTTCCATACAGTATGCAGTTGATTCAATAATCAGTTCATCAACACTGTTGAAATAGGAATACAGATTTCCCGTTGTACAGCCGCACGCTGCCGCCAAAGCCTTAATACCCGTACCTGTCAGCCCATTTTCAGCATAGCATTCAAAGCATTTTTCCATCATTTCACGCTTACGCTCGTTGTGCTGTTCCTCTGTTGTTCTCATAAAGTTCGCTTCCTTTTATTAACTAATCAATCAATTAATTATAGTATAGCACAGAGCTACAGCAATTTCAACAATTAACTAAGAAAAAATCGCAAAATATTAAATTTTTATCACATCTGTCGGAAACTTTACTGCTATAGCAGTACCCTTTTCCGAACTTTCTTCCACACGAACTTTACCATTGTGCAGTGCAACGATTTCCCACACCAAAGAAAGTCCCAATCCTACGCCGCCGTATTCTCTGCTTCGGGATTTATCCACACGAAAGAAGGGCTGAAAAATACTTTCTCTGTATTGTTTGGGGATGCCGTAGCCGGTATCCGCAACCGTAATAACAAGCTGATTGTCTTTGTGCATTACGGTAATATTCACTGTACCGTCAAAACGGTTGTAGCGTATAGCGTTTTCGGTCAGATTATATAACAAACGGTAAATCAGCGTGTCACTGCCTGTCATAACAGCGTCGCCCGTGCTTTCAAGTGTAACATTGTTCTTCTCTGCAAGTGGTGCAAGGTCAGTGAAAATCTCTTCTACCATAGGTCCTATCTCTATGCGGTCGGCACACGATACTGTGCGAAGCTCACTCATTTCCAACAGTGTTTTTGTCATTTGCGTCATTCGTTCGGTCTGCTCACGCAACAATCGGAGAAACTCCGCCGTTTCAGGCGATACCTCGGGATGCTCTGCCGAAAAAAGTTCAAGCTGTGCCTGCATAAGCGAAAGCGGCGTGCGCAACTCATGTGCGGCGTTTCCCGTGAACTGTCGTTGAGCGGTAAATCCCTCATCAAGACGGTCAAGCATCCGATTGAACGACTTGACAAACTGTCTCAGTTCAGGCGGAACTTCTTCGGTTATCTTCATATCCGTCAAATTGTTAGGTTGAACCTTTTCCACCCGAGCGGTAAAAGTACGCAGAGGCTTCAGTGCATGCCCGCTTAAAAAATAAGCAAGCACACCGCCTAACAATGTTGCCGCCGCCGTAATATACCAATTGGTAGCGATAAAGGATTCCTGTGCTCCGTTAATTACAATAGTCAATTCACGATCAAGCTTTTCGTGTTCGGGATCGAAAAAGTCAGGTTCTCCTTTGTCCGTATCACCGTAACCTGTAACATAAGAACCTATGGAATCCATATAATGGCTGCCGGAATAGCCGATAAGAACATTCATAAAAATACAGGTGGCTCCGATAAGAAGTGCTGTCATCAGAGTTATGCGCCATTGCAAGGATAGCTTTTTCATACTTTTTCTTCCTCCATAACATATCCTTCACCAATGCGATTGCGAATCGGGTCATAGCCGAGTACCGCACGCAGTTTCTTTCGTAATGCAGAAATATGTACTCTTATTGAATTGCTGAAATTGTCAACACTGTTATCCCAAACATGGTCGAGCAGTTCTTCCTGACTGACGGGGCGGCCTTGATTAAGAAGTAAATATTCAAGTATTCCGATTTCTTTTCGGGTAAGTGACAGCTCCTGACCGTCAGCAACGGCAACACGGGCTTTGGTGTCAAAAGCAACCTTTCCACAGTTCAAAACAACATTGTTTTGTGTAAACCGCCGGCGAGTCAGACTGCGTATTCTTGCCTCAAGCTCCTCCAAATGAAAAGGCTTTGTCAGGTAATCGTTTGCTCCGGCATCCAGCCCCTCCACCTTGTCGGCAACCTCACAGCGTGCCGAAAGAATTAACACTCCGGTATCTCTGTCGGTTTGTCGCAGAGTTCGCAGTACCGTCATCCCGTCTGCACCGGGTAAATTCAGATCAAGTAAAACAAGATCGTACTTTTCTATTCCGAGCAACTCATTTGCTTTGTTTCCGTCATAACAAAAATCAACGCTGTATGCCAATCTTTTAAGGCTGCGAACAATTGTCTCGCACAGCGCACGCTCGTCTTCAATTACTAAAATACGCATAGAAACTCTCCTTGTTGTGTTTTCATATTTCTTTGATTTAATTATATCATTATATCGCTCAGACATAAAGTTTTTGTTAAGTTCTCGTTCTTAACAGGGATTTTACATCCTCTGTGCTACAATGAGAGCACAAAAGAAAGGAGTGACCGAATTGACTCGAAAGAAAAAAGCCGTATTTCAAATCGTACTGATTATCTGCGGAATTACGATGCTGTGTTACGGAGCACTGCGTGGAGAGACAGAAACCGTGTTAAGCAAGGCAATCCGGTTGTGTTTGGAGTGTGTGGGAATTGGATAACAAAGAACCGAAGAAAAAAAGAGGCGGTGTATCGCAGTTTCTCTCACGCTTTCGATGGCTTATTCAAGCAGGAGCAACTTTGCTGAGTAATATTCATCTGCCGAATTTATTGAAAGGCAGAATTTATCAAGGCAAAGGAAAGGCTGTTTGCGTTCCGGGACTGAATTGCTATTCTTGCCCTGCGGCATCAGGTGCATGCCCAATTGGCTCATTTCAGGCTGTGGTGGGTTCGTCAAAATTCAGTTTTTCATATTATATCACAGGATTCCTCATATTGATAGGAGTTCTGCTCGGGCGTTTTATCTGCGGTTTTTTATGTCCTTTCGGATGGCTTCAGGAACTGTTACATAAGATACCGACAAAAAAGCTCTCCACTAAAAAGCTGAAGCCGCTGACATACATAAAATATGCAGTTTTGCTTTTGGCTGTAGGTTTGCTGCCAATGCTCATTACAAACGATGTGGGTATGGGAGATCCTTTTTTCTGTAAGTATCTTTGTCCTCAAGGGGTACTCGAGGGAGCAATCCCTCTTGCCGCCGTCGATTCGGGAATCCGTGCCGCACTGGGTACGCTCTTTTCGTGGAAGCTGGGCATATTGATTACGGTAATCGTACTGAGTGTACTTTTCTACAGACCGTTCTGCAAGTGGCTGTGTCCTCTCGGTGCATTTTATGCATTGCTTAACAAGGTGTCGCTTTTCGGAATGAAAGTAGACAAACACAAATGCATTTCCTGCGGAAAGTGTGCCAAAGTATGCAAGATGGATGTAGATGTAACCAAAACTCCCGACCACACCGAATGCATACGCTGTGGTAAGTGTATCCGTGCCTGTCCTGCCAAGGCGGTCAGCTTTCGCTACGGCTTTGGCAAAGGAAAAGAAAATGATTGTCCCGCTGAAAAAGCGGAAACAGCAAAACAAAAAATTGAAACAGAAATTGAAACAGAAAAGGAGTAAATACCATGAAAACAACAAAAATTTTAACCTTACTGACTGCCTTGATGATGTTGTTAAGCTTTGCCGCCTGTGGCACAGACAAAGGCAATCCGACGAATACTACCGCAAATAAGAAAAGCGAAACGGCTATGCTGACAGCTGTGAATCCAAACACAAAAGACGAGGCCGCCGACCTGCATCAAAAACTGATGGCACAGGAAAATGCTATTCTTTCCGAAAACAGCGAACTTTGGGAAAAGGTATTTATTTCAGCCGATAAGGGTATGGCGATGATTGAGGACGGCGGAAACTACGGCGATTTTCTTCTGAAAACGATTGACGGTATCAAGGATCAGTTCAGTGCAGATGAGTTGAAGCTGCTTAATGAAAGCGCCGAAGAGATTAAGGAAATTGAAGGAAAACTGACGATTTTGGAACAAAAATTTCCCGGATGCGGAGAAAAACCGTCTGATGGAGATATGAGCGTTCCGGCGGAAAACGGTAAGCCCATCGAAAAGGATAATCTGAAGAAATTCCCGACATTTGACGGCAAGGATCTTGACGGAAACGAAGTTAAGAGCAGTACGCTTTTTGCAAAAAATACCGTTACTGTAGTAAACTTCTGGTTTACCACCTGCAATCCCTGCGTGGAAGAACTTGCCGACCTGGAAGCTCTGAATAAACAGCTTGCAAAAAAAGGCGGAGCAGTAGTCGGAATCAATTCATTTACACTTGACGGTGACAAAACGGCTATCTCTGACGCAAAGAATATTCTGGCAAAAAAGGGTGTGACCTACAAAAACATTTGGTTTGATTCAAAAAGTAAAGCCGGAGAATTCACATCCGGATTGTACTCCTACCCCACAACTTATGTTGTCGATAAAAACGGTAATATTGTAGGAGAGCCGATTGTCGGTGCAATAACCTCCGAAAAGCAGTCTGAAAAGCTGCAAAAGTTGATTGACCAGGCAATTGCAAACAGCAAGAACTGATGTGTGCCATGTCCCGACAAAGTATCAATAATGCATATTTTCAGGTTCTGTAAATTTTACATATAGATTCCAACGAATATGCCAATAATTAAGCCCATATAATTTTTCGTACAACAAAACCTCCTGCAACAGATTTTACTCTGTGCAGGAGGTTTATTCTTATTTCGATATTTTATATTTCATCATTATATCTCTATAAAAATTTTTACATAGCTGTAAAGCTGTTTATCATCACAATAAATTTGTATTCTGTTCAAGCATTAAATTTCCCGTTGTACAGCCGCACGCTGCCGCCAAAGCCTTGATGCCCGCACCTGTCAGTCCGTTTTCAGCATAGCATTCAAAGCATTTTTCCATCATTTCACGCTTACGCTCGTTGTGCTGTTCCTCTGTTGTTCTCATAAAGTTCGCTTCCTTTTATTAACTAATCAATCAATTGTAGCATAGCATAGAGCTATAGCAAATTCAATAACTTACTCAGAAAAATACAGATAAATTTTAAAAACACAGCCGCCAATTACTCAGTGAGCATTGACGGCTGTGTTGTATATATATTTATTTATTGAATTTTTTCCTTGAACATCATCAGAAAACTTACAAGAAGCAGTCCGCATGAAATCCAGATTATATGCATTCCAAACGATAACGAAAGATTTCCGCCCAAACCTGCACCAAGGGCAAAGAAAAATATTACTCCGAAATAATACATTGCCTGTCTGAGCTGTTCCGGCTTTCTATCGTGTATAAAACCCGACAAAGCTGCCGTACCGCTTCTCAAATTGCCTATGCACATTGTGCTTGCATAAGAATATCCTCTGACCTTTCTGAAGGTCTGTACCTGCATTGCGCAGGAGAAGGATACAATTACCGCCGCAATAGTATTCATACTCTTCGGCATAAAACCGACTGCAAATAATATGAGAATTTCAAACAAAAGTATCCCCTGCCGCCAATGTATCTTTTTTGAATACTTGAACTTTTTCTGTATCAAATCAGCAACAAGAACACCTAACGCAAACGCAAGAATAGGAAAAAGATATTTAAGTCCCTCTTCCCACTTTCCTGTCATAAAATTCGTACTCATAAGCACAACATTGCCTGTCTGTGCATTTGCAAATACTCCGTCACGGGTAAAATATGTATACGCATCCTGAAATCCGCCTGATAACGCAAGAAATATGCAATTCCTAAATGCCTCAGACATCTGTCGTGTCGGCTCAAGTTCCTTAAAAAAACTTCTTATCCTAAACACAATACTCAACTCCGAACCTATGCGCTAATCTACACAACACCGAACACAATTCAGCGGCTCGGTGTTGCACAATAATTAAAATTCGATTATCAGATATCGTTCTTTACTATATCCTCGTAGCTTTCACGCTTAACAACAACTCTTGCCTTGCCGTCTTTAACCATTACGATTGCAGGACGAGGGATTCTGTTGTAATTTGATGCCATAGAATAGTTGTAAGCACCTGTTGAAAGAACAGCAAGTGTATCGCCTACTTCAACCTTAGCAACCTTTGTATGCTCCTGAACGAGGTCGCCGCTCTCGCAACACTTACCTGCTACCGTTACGATTTCATCAGGCTCTTTGTCAGCCTTTCCTGCATTTACTACGGTATAAGCAGACTGATAAAGTGCATATCTGATGTTATCTGTCATACCACCGTCAACGGATACATATGTTCTTACATTAGGAATTTCCTTTTTGCCGCCAACTTTGTAAAGTGTAATACCTGCTTCGCCGACAATTGAACGGCCCGGCTCAATAAAGATATACGGAACAGGAAGTCCGTGTTCCTTAGCCTTTGCCTTAACAGCCTCAGAAACCTTTTCCATATAGTTTTCGTAAGGAACAGGTTCATCATCCTTTGTGTACATAATACCGAATCCGCCGCCGAGGTTAAGCTCTGAAATAACGATTCCGAGTTCATCGTGAATCTTGCCCATAAAGTCAAGCATAATTTCAGCAGCAGTGACAAACGGATCAATATCAAAAATCTGTGAACCGATGTGGCAATGAAGTTCCGTAAGATTTACATTATCATACATCTGTGCCTTTTTAACTGCCTCAAAAGCTTCGCCTGTTTCAAGAGCAAAACCAAATTTTGAATCAATCTGACCTGTTCTGATGAAGTTATGAGTATGAGCATCTACACCGGGCTTGATTCTGAAAGAAATATTAGCTTTCTTACCCATTTCGCCGCAAATTTCATTGAGGAGTTCAAGTTCGTAAAGATTATCAACAACGAACTTTCCTACATTAGATTCAAGTGCAAATCTGATTTCATCAGCAGTTTTATTGTTTCCGTGGAAGTGAACCTTTTCCATCGGAAAGCCTGCCTGTACGGCTGTATAAATCTCACCGCCTGATACTACATCAAGACCGAGTCCCTCTTCCTTTGCAATTCTGCAAAGTTCCTTACAGGAAAGAGCCTTACTTGCATACAACGGCATACCGTTACCGTGGTAATACTTTTCAAAGGACTTCACATAAGCCTTGCACACATTTCTGATTGTTGTTTCGTCAAGAACATATAAGGGTGTACCAAATTCTTTGGCAAGTTCGAGTGTATCGCAACCGCCGATTGTAAGATGACCCTCATTGTTCACATTAAGACATTCGCTAACGAACATTTTACTCATACCTCCGTATTTTTAAAATTTGCTATTGAAGTTTCAATAAGTTTCCTTATTTCATCATTTCCGAAGCCTGTCTGTGCAGAAAACGGTATCAGCGGAACATGTTCAATTGTACTGAAAATTTCCTTGTAATACTCAATCTGCTTTTCAAACGCAGTTTTTTTGAGTTTATCGCTCTTTGTGAGAACTGCGGCAAAGTTAAATCCGCCTCTGTAAAGAAAGTCTATCATATGCAAGTCATCGTCAGTAGGAGGATGACGCAAATCAAGAATCTGAATAACGAGCGGACGCTGTCTGTCCTGTGCAAAATAGCCTTCCACAAGCTTTGCCCATCTGTCTTTTTCTGCTTTTGAAACCTTTGCATAACCGTAGCCCGGCAAATCAACCATACGAAACTCTTTGAGCTTGTAAAAATTTATGGTAGCCGTTTTACCCGGCTGAGCACTCACCCTTGCAAGGGCTTTTCTCTGAACAAGTTTATTGATAAGAGAGGATTTTCCTACATTTGAATGACCTGAAAATACAATTTCAGGCATATCCGATTCCGGCAACTGGTCAACACGACCTGCCGCAAATTCAAAAGCGACCTCATTAAAATTCATAAAATCCCCTCCCTCACTGTTTAACTATATTTGCCGTTTTGGAAGCAGAACGAACAGCCGACATATCAATTCCGTTCCATTGGTTATCGGTAATTCTCACGGTATTGTTTACCGCAATTGCAACCGCTTCCGAAAAATTGCGAACAGGAATAAACTTCACCTTGTCAAAAACAGTCTTATCAACATCTTCAAGGTCGGGTTCGTTATCCTTTGGAATGATTACGGTTGTTATTCCGTTTTTAAAAGCAGCCATACTTTTTTCTTTTAAACCGCCTATGGGAAGAATATTACCTCTGAGAGTAATTTCACCTGTCATAGCCACATCGTGTCTTACAGGCTTTAAGGTTAAAGCCGAGTATATCGCAGTAGCCATTGTGATGCCGGCAGACGGTCCGTCCTTGGGAACGGCACCCTCGGGAGCATGAATGTGAATATCCTTATTCTTGTAAAAATCCGAATCAATTCCTAAGGCTGACGCATGACTTCTTATGCAGGTAACAGCCGCTTTAGCTGACTCCTGCATAACATCACCGAGAGAACCTGTAAGTTCAAGCTTACCTGTTCCTTCCATAACAGCAACTTCAATCGGTAAAATTTCACCGCCGACAGAAGTCCATGCAAGACCGTTTACAATTCCGATTTCATCTGTTTTCGCAAGCGAATCCGGAATAAACTTTTTATGTCCTAAAAGCCTTTCTATCTCTTTTTCATCAATCTTAAATATTTCCGTACCCTCTGTAAGCTTTACTACGGCACACTTTCTCATAACCGAAGCAATAAGTCTTTCAAGAGTTCTTACGCCTGCTTCTCTTGTATAAAAATCAATTAAAGCGTATACTGCCTTCTGAGTGAATTTGAGTTCCTTTGAAGTAAAGCCGCATTCCTCAAGCTGTTTCGGAATGAGATGCTTTTTCGCAATGTGGAACTTTTCCTCTCTTGTATAACTGCTGATTTCTATAATTTCCATTCTGTCACGAAGCGGAGCGGGAATGGTTGAAATATCATTTGCAGTTGTAATAAACATCACATTTGACAAGTCAAACGGAAGCTCAATGTAGTGGTCGACAAACTTATTGTTTTGCTCAATATCAAGCACTTCAAGCAGTGCTGATGTAGGATCGCCCTTATAATCTGCCGCAAGTTTATCTATTTCATCAAGGATGAGAACAGGATTATTAGTACCGGCGTGCTGCAAAGCATTGATAATTCTGCCGGGCATTGAACCGATATATGTCTTTCTGTGGCCTCTGATTTCAGCCTCGTCACGAACACCGCCAAGGGCAATTCTCTCACTCTTTCTGCCAATAGCTCTTGCGATTGACTGAGCGATTGAAGTTTTTCCGACTCCGGGAGGTCCTGCAAGACAGATAATCTGTCCCTTTTGCTTTTCGCTCAAGACGCGGACGGCAAGCTGTTCAATGATTCTTTTTTTAACCTTATCAAGTCCATAGTGAGTCTTATCAAGAGCCTTCTGAACTTTAGGTATAACGATTTTGTCTTTAGATGACTTGTTCCACGGCAAGTCAAAAACCGTATCAAGATATGTACGAATTACAGCAGCTTCCTGACTGCCGTAAGGCATCTTGCTGAGCTTTCTGCATTCCTTATATAGTATATCTGCGGATTTTTCGTCGAGATTAAGCTTATCAATTTTATCAGCGTAATTTTCAGCGTCATCCATCGGGGAGTCATCCTCGCCGAGCTCTTCCTCAATCGCCCTTTTCTGCTCACGCAGAAAGTAATCACGCTGATTTTCGTCAATTCTCATTTTTGCCTTCTGAGAAATTTCATCCTCTAATTTTAAGACGAAATTCTCATTGACAAGCACATCAAGGACAGCTTCAAGTCTTTCTGACTCGGGAAAGGTTTCAAGAATCGACTGTTTTACCCTATAATCAAGAATAAGATTAGCAGTTATAAAGTCAGCTAATTCGCCCGGTCTTTTGCAGAGAGCAACCTTAAAAATTATATCCGACGGCATCTTTGGAGAAATTTCAAGATACTTGTCAAATTCATTTTTTACGGTTCTCATAAGAGCCGAATCTCTCGCCGTATAATATTCAGTTTCTTCCTCGTACGGCTTAACCTCTGCAACAAGACATTTTTCATCAAAAACAGGATTGATAATTGTGGCTCTGCACTGACCCTCGATAACAATCCTTGTAGTGTTTTCAGGCTGTTTCAAAACCTGAACTACTTTTGCAATAACACCCGTATTGTATACATCAAAAATGTCCGGATCGTTCATAGCCGCATCCTTCTGAGAGGTAAGAAAAACAAGCTGATCAGCTTTCATTGCTTTATTTATAGCCGTAATACTTTTTTTTCGTCCAACATCAAAATGAATAAGTGATTTTGGAAAAACTACCAACCCTCTTAAAGGAAGAACCGGAAGGGTCAGATTTTTTTGCATATCAAAATCCATTAAAGTTCCTTTCATAAAAGCAAAAAGCTGTATTGTAATTGCAATACAGCTTTAATTCACAATATCAAGACGCTGTGCTGCGCTTCTGACGCTTCTTTGCATCTTTCTGAGTTAATTTTACGGAAGCTGTCGAAGACAACTCCTTTTTGCGAGTGATTTGCGGAGCCGCTCCGTTTTTGATAACATCCTCAGTAATGATAATCTTATCAATTGTAGGATCTGACGGAGCTTCAAACATAAGGTCGGTTAAAATACCTTCCATAATGCCGCGAAGTCCTCTTGCACCGGTGTGCTGATCCTGTGCCTGCTGTGCAATGGCTTTGAGCGCCTCTTCTTCAAAGAGAAGCTCAACACCGTCAAGCTCAAAAAGCTTCTTGTACTGCTGAACAATTGAGTTCTTCGGTACAGTAAGAATCCTGACAAGTGCGTCCGTATCCAGACCGCTCAACGCGGTAATTACAGGCAAACGGCCGATAAGCTCAGGAATAATTCCGTACTTAACAAGGTCATGAGCCGTAACATCCTTCATCCAATCAGTCGAATCAAGCTCCTGCTTTGACTGAACAAGAGATTCAAAGCCGATAACGGAAGAACCCTTACGCTTTTCAACTATCTTTTCAAGGCCGTCAAAAGCACCGCCGCAGATAAAAAGAATATTCTTTGTGTTAATTTGAAGATATTCCTGCTGAGGATGCTTTCTGCCGCCCTGAGGAGGAACATTTGAAACAGTTCCTTCAACAATTTTAAGCAAAGCCTGCTGAACTCCCTCACCGCTTACATCTCGTGTAATAGAGGGGTTTTCGGATTTTCTCGCAATTTTATCAATTTCATCAATGTAAATTATGCCGTGCTCTGCCTTTTCAATATCAAAATCGGCTGCCTGAATGAGTTTTAAGAGAATATTTTCTACATCCTCACCGACATAGCCTGCTTCTGTCAGCGTAGTCGCATCGGCAATTGCAAAAGGCACATCAAGAGCCTTTGCAAGAGTTTGAGCAAGTAATGTTTTGCCTACGCCCGTAGGACCAAGGAGCAGTACATTACTCTTTGCAAAATCTACGCTGTCATCGTTTGAAAAGGCACGCTTATAGTGATTGTAAACAGCAACGCTCAGTGTTACTTTTGCATGATCCTGTCCAATAACATATTCGTCAAGAATAGCTTTGATTTCTTTAGGCTTTAAAAGCTCATCAACAGACAGTACGGGAGTATGAGAATCACCGGGCTTAGAAAGCCTATTCTCATTTTCATGTTCAAGCTCACCTGATTCGCGAAGGATATTCATACATAGCTCAACACACTGGTCACAAATGTAGACACCGTTGCCGGCAATAAGTCTGCCTGCCATTTCCTGCGGTTTTCCGCAGAAAGAGCAATAAATATCTTCGTTATTTTTGTTAGCCATCAGTTTACCTCACCTTTTATCTCTTTTCGATAACCTTATCAATCAAACCGTATTCGAGTGCCTGCTGTGCAGTCATAAAGTTATCACGATTGGTATCTCTTGCAATAACATCAATCGGCTGACCGGTGTTGTCGGCAAGAATTTGATTGAGTCGTTTTTTCATATCAAGAATGTGTCTTGTGTGAATTTCCATATCAGTAGCCTGACCCTGAGCGCCGCCTGAAGGCTGGTGAATCATAATGTCACTGTTAGGAAGTGCAAGACGCTTGCCCTTAGCACCGGCAGCAAGAAGGAATGCGCCCATACTTGCAGCCATACCCATACAGATAGTGGAAACATCACACTTGATGTAATTCATTGTATCAAAAATAGCAAAGCCGTCTGTTACGCTACCACCGGGGCTGTTGATGTAAAGACTGATATCCTTTGTAGGATCTTTACTTTCAAGATAAAGCAGCTGGGCAACTACAACACTTGCACTTGCGCTGTTTACCTCTTCATTAAGCATAACAATTCTGTCCTCAAGAAGACGGGAATAGATATCAAACGAGCGTTCGCCCCTGCTTGACTGTTCGATAACATATGGTACTAATGCCATTTAATCATAACCTTTCTTAAATAGTGATTAACAAATATAAGAAAAATATTCAAATTACTTTATAACAGCTTTGTCCTTTACGAGGTTAAGAGCCTTTTCAACCTTAACATCCTCTGAGAGTGATTCAGCAGGAACAGCCTCCTTAACCTTATCAACATCCATCTTGTAAGCCTCTGCCATCTTGCTGTATTCAGCGTCAAGGTCAGCCTCTGTAACTTCAATATTTTCTTTTCTTGCAACTGCTTCAAGAGCAAGTCTTAACTTAACTCTCTTTTCAGCCTCGTCTTTATACATATCCTTGAGTGCGTTTGCATCCATACCCATGTACTGCATATATGTCTTCATATCAAGGCCCTGCGAACGAAGACGCATATCAAATTCTCTTATCATCTCGTTAGCCTGATTGTCATACATTGCCTCGGGAATTTCACCCTCAAGGTTTTCCATAAGCTTTTCGGCAATCTGGTTGTCAACATCCTTGTCAGCCTCATCCTGAAGGCGTTTGGCAACAGTTTCTTTAAGCTCAGCCTTGTACTCTTCAAGTGTTTCTTTATCAGAAACATCCTTTACAAACTCATCGTCAACCTCCGGAAGCTCCGTAGCTTTAATTTCGTGAAGGTTGATTTTAAATTCAGCTTCCTTACCCTTGAGCTCCTCAGCCTGATAATCATCCGGGAACTTAACTGTGATTGTAAACTCTTCACCTGTCTTGTGACCTACAATCTGCTCCTCAAAGCCCGGGATAAAGTTGCCGGAACCAAGCTTGAGATTGTAGTTTTCAGCCTTGCCGCCTTCAAATGCTTCACCGTCAACAAAACCCTCAAAGTCAATAACAGCTACATCATCGTTCTGAGCTGCTCTGTCATCAACAGTTACCATTCTTGAGTTGCGTTCACGAACCTTCTCAATTTCTTCGTCAACGAGTTCGTCTGTAACCTCTGTTGACTTCTTTGTAACTTCAATGCCGAGATAGTTGCTGATTTCCATTTCAGGCTCAACAACAACATTAGCCTTAAACGAAAATCCCTCTTTGCTTGCTTCAATAGCCTCAAGTGTTTCAACAGAAACAATCTTGATTCCTGCTTCCTTAGCAGCCTCATAAAGAGCGTCGGGATAGCAGTCCTGCATAGCGTCCTCATAGAACACTTCCGAGCCGTACATCTTCTCAATTACATGACGGGGAGCTTTGCCCTTTCTGAAGCCCGGGATATTGATGCTTTTAACCTGTTTTTTATAAACTCTGTTAACAGCGTTACCGAAGGTATCACCGTCAACATTAACCTCTAACTCATATGAATTAGCCTGTTCCTTTTTTGTACATTCCTTTAATGCCATTTTAATATTCCTCCAAAGTTTAAATTCAAAATCAAGAAATCATCTTATTATATCACAACAAAATGATTTTGCCAATAGAAAATGCAGAATTTATCTGACCAAGATTGGCATAAATGACAGCCTGTCACAAGAAATCAGCTTAAAATCAATACCTTCATATTCACCCTCAACAGCAAATCTCATATTCTTCTTACCGTGAAGATGCCCATAGTAACATTTTTTGATGTTATATTTTAAAAGAACATTAAAAATCTCATCACATTTTGTCGTTCCGTAAACAGGCGGATAGTGCAGAAACACTATAGGCTCTTTACCTGTTTTAACAGCCGACTGTATTGATGCTTCAAGTCTGCCGACTTCCCTGTTAAGGACTTTTATATCATTCTGAGATTCATTATCAAGAAACCATCCTCTCGTACCGCAAATTGCGTAACCGTCAACGACATAAGAGTTATTGAAAAGGATGGATATAGTATCAAGTGAATTGTTTTTCAGAAATACATCCATTTTAGTCTTGGTGCTCCACCAATAATCATGGTTGCCCTTGAGAAAAATTTTCTTACCCGGAAGATTTTGTACGAAAGTAAAATCCGTGAGCGTTTCTTCAAGCTTCATTGCCCAGGAAATATCGCCCGACACCACAACGGTATCATTATCGGCAACAACCTTTTTCCAGTTATTTTCAAGTCTTGAAACATAATCGCTCCAGCCTGCAAAAATATCCATAGGCTTATCTTCACCGAGTGAAAGATGTAAATCTGCAATAGCAAACAATGCCATTATTCTATACCGAGTGCTCCGAGAACATAATCCTCCATAGCGTTTACCTCAGTAACATCAGAGAAGCGCACAACCTTATTTTTAAGGCTTGCAAGAGGAGCGGGAACCTCAACGCCCGAAATCTTATGAAGCTCCTCTACCATATCAAACTCTGTTTCGGGGAGTGCCGTGTTTGGCTCAACAGCCTCAAGAACAGCCTTAGAGAATTTGTACGGACTTGCAGTAGACGCAATTACAGACGGTGTCTTGTCGCCTGTTTCCTCAACATACTGCTTGTACACATTGATTGCAACAGCCGTGTGAGTATCACAAAGGTACTTATCCTGCTCAAACATCTCGTGAATTGTAACCTCTGTATTCTTATCATCACAGAATCCGCCGTAGAATCTGTCGTTGATAACAGCCTTTACATCATCACTTACTTCATACTTGCCTTCTGATTTGAGTGCATTCATCCAGACTCTTGTAACCTCGTCGTTATCACCTGAAAGCTTGTAGAGAAGTCTTTCAAGGTTACTTGAAACGAGGATATCCATTGAAGGTGAAATTGTTGTGTAGAAGCTTCTGTTCTTATCATAAACGCCTGTTTTGATAAAATCTGTAAGAACATTATTAGAGTTTGACGCACAGATGAACTTGTTGATCGGAAGTCCCATAAGATTAGCGTAGTAAGAAGCAAGAATATTGCCGAAGTTACCTGTCGGAACAACAACATTGATTTTATCACCGAGTTCAATTTTACCGTCATTTACAAGGTCGCAGTAAGCCGAAATATAGTAAACAATCTGTGGAAGAAGTCTGCCCCAGTTAATTGAGTTTGCCGAAGAGAAAAGCATATTATTTTCAGCAAGTTTTTCTGCAACCGAAGGTGTTGTAAATATTTTCTTAACACCTGTCTGTGCGTCATCAAAGTTACCTCTGATTGCACAAACACGAACATTGCTGCCCTCCTGAGTATTCATCTGATGCTTCTGCATCGGACTTACACCGTCAACAGGATAGAAAACAACAATCTTTGTATGGTCAACATCCTTAAAGCCTTCAAGAGCGGCCTTACCTGTATCTCCTGATGTAGCAACAAGGATTACAGCAGTTTTGCCGTCATATTTCTTTTTGAGTGACTTTGTGAGAAGATGAGGGAGAATCTGGAGCGCCATATCCTTAAACGCACATGTGGGACCGTGCCAGAGTTCAAGAATATTCAGGGTTGTTCCGTCAAGATTACAATATGAAATAGGAGCAGGATTTTCACCGCCGAATTTCTGAGCGGTATATGCCTTTTCTACGCAATCGTTAATTTCCTCTTCTGTAAAATCAGAAAGAAAATCAGAGAATACTTTCTTTGCTCTGCCTTTGTAATCTGTCTTCAAAAGTGCCTTGAAGGTATTTTCATCGTACTTAGGAAATTCCTGCGGTACAAAAAGACCGCCGTCCTTTGAAATACCCTGTGCAATGGCCTGTGCCGCAGAAACAACTTCCTTGGCATTTTGTGTGCTGTTGTATAACATTGAAATCTTCCTTTCAAATTGCTTTAAACATCAAGTATTTTACTACATTATTCGCTGATTGTCAAAGTTTTCAAAGAATTTATACGCATTTTCGTAAAAAATCTTTTTTAAAATGCTTTCATTGTAGTTATTTTTGAGAAATAGTTCATAAATTCCGCCTATTGAGTCACTTCCGACAATATCCTTGGGCAAATCACAACCGTCAAAATCCGTGCCGAAGCAAAGAAAATTTTCACATCCGAGCGACAGCATATACTCACAATGCCGTAAAATATCTTCCGTACAGGCTTTGTCGGGATTGTTATTCAGAAAGGCGTTATGCAAATTAAGACCTATAATTCCGCCTCTGCTGATTATAATTTTAATCTGCTCATCTGTAAGATTTCTGGGATTCCGTGTGACTGTCCGTGAATTGGAATGGGTTGCAATAAACGGTTTATTTGTCTGATTGACAACATCATAAAACAATTCGTCACCTGCGTGAGATATATCAATTACGATACCGTACTTTTCCATTTCTGAAATGGCAAGCTTTCCAAAGTCTGTTAAACCGCATTTATCCTTTGACAAGACGCCTGAACCGATTTCATTATTGTCATTCCATGTAAGAGTCATTATTCTTACACCGAGTTCTGCGAATCTCTTTACATTTTCAATTTTACCGTTCAATGCTTTTCCGTTTTCGACTGTAAAAAACGCTGAGTTTCGATGCTTTGAAAAAGCATTGTCTAAAAATTCGCCAATGCCGAACAATTCAATTCCAAGTCGGTTACATTCGGATTTTAAGTATTCTGCCGATTCAAAAAATAATTTTTCCGCCTCATTACCTTCAAGTGCGTCGGGCAGCCATATAGCATAGCACTGTAACTTGTGGGATTCGGAATCGTTATTTAATTTCACTTCATATGAGGGATTATCAAGTTCGGACTTTTCGGTTACCGCCTTATAGAGTGTGTCGCAATGCAAGTCAAAAAAATTCATAGCAGCCTCCCATCAGAATGCATCTTCAATATAGTTAATGCCGACAAGCTTAAGATTATCACTGTTGACAAAAACTTCGCAAACATCAAAGCGGCAGGGCTTTTCTATATTATTTTCATACATATACGCATCGGCTGTTTTTGAAATTCTCATTTGCTTTTTACGATTAACAGCGTCAATAGGTTGCGTAAGGGAATTTTCTTTCCTTGTTTTAACCTCAACAAAAGCAATTACTTCTTTATTTTCAGCTATGATATCTATTTCGCCGTAAGGCTTTTTATAGTTTCTGGCAATAATTTTATACTTATGCCTTTTCAAATATTTTGCGGCATAAGCCTCTCCCTTATCACCTGTTTGTTTAGTAGTAAAAATCATTTCTTATTATATATTTTCTTCAAGAAACTCGGTCTGTGATACTTGCACGGACCGTATTTAAGAAGTGCTTCAATATGAGCCTTTGTTCCGTAGCCTTTATGCTTTGCAAAAAGATACTGAGGAAACTCTTTGTCATATTCATAAAGAAGTCTATCCCTTGATACCTTGGCAAGAATTGAAGCACAGGCAATTGACATTGATTTTGCGTCGCCTTTTACAATACATTCGCCTTCAATTGACAACGGAGGCATTCTGTTGCCGTCAATCATTGCATAATCTGCTTTTGGTTCAAGACCCTCAACCGCTCTTTTCATAGCAAGTATTGTTGCGTTGAGTATGTTCAATTCTTCAATTTCTTCAACACTTGCAAATGCGATACTGTATGCCAAAGCCTGTTCCTTTATTACATCGAACAAAGCCTCTCTCTTTTTTTCAGAAAGCTTTTTTGAATCGTTTACGCCTTCTATAACCGTATTTTCAGGCAATATGACAGCCGCTGCACATACAGGTCCCGCAAGCGGTCCTCTGCCTGCTTCGTCAACACCGCAGACATTCAAAAAACCTCTTGCATTATTTTTATTCTCATATTCAAGCCAATCCATTGTTATCTCCCCTGCGGCATTTCAACGGTAATTCTGCCAAGCTTTGCACTTCTAAATTCGTCAAGCAGCATAATTGCAGCTCTTTCGGTATCTATCTCACCGCCGGAAACAAGCATACCTCTCTTTTTGCCAATCATTTTAAGAAGTTCATATGATTCTATATTGTCGATATCCTCGTTTTCTAATTTGAACCTTGCCAAAAAATCGGCAGGCTTAAGCTCTTTGAGAAAATCAAGAAGTCTTACCGCCAAGAGTTCAATATCAAGAATTTGGTCTTTAACCGCACCTGTGAACGCAAGATGCTCTCCGACAACTTTATCGTCAAACTTTGGCCAGAGTACACCCGGAGTGTCGAGCATTTCAAGGTTCTTTGCAATTGTGTACCATTGATTGCCTCTTGTAACACCGGGTCTGTCCTCAACCCTTGCACGGTTTTTCTTTACCATTTTATTGATAAAAGAAGATTTGCCTACATTCGGAATACCTACAATCATAATTCTGATTGTTGGATTTACCATTCCTTTTTCCTTTAATTTTGCAATTCTTTTGCTCATAACCGTATTTACGGCAGGAGCAAATTTATCAAGACCTCTGCCGCTTTTACAGTCAACCGGAATTGCAACAAGATTTTGCTTTTTGAAATAATCAATCCACAATTTTGTGGCTGTTTGATTAGCCATATCACATTTATTGAGAAGAATTACCCTCGGCTTGTTTTGAACAAGTTTTGCAAGATCCGGATTACGGCTGCTTACAGGAATCCTCGCGTCAATAATTTCAGCAACAGCGTCAACAAGCTTAAGGCTGGACTGAATCTGTCTTTTTGTCTTGGTCATATGACCCGGAAACCATTGTATAGTCTGCATTTCACTCATATATTAAACATCCTTTACTTTTCATCAATACAAATATGTAAACCTGTCAAACGGAAAAACAATGAATTGTGCTTTGCCTATAACTTCATCAACCGAAACAAGTCCTATACTTTTATCACGGCTGTCAAGAGAAATAATTCTGTTGTCACCCATTACAAAAATATACCCTTCGGGAATTACATACGGAATCTGCAACGGATTTGAAGGCTCTCTTGTGATTGAAGAGGCATACGGCTCATCAATCTGTATTCCGTCCACATATACCGCATTTCTGCTGTAATCAACCACAAGAGTCTGTCCCTCGGTAGCTATTACACGCTTTACAATTCGTTTTTCTATCCGATTTTCTGCATTTATGGCTACAATATCACCGCATTTCGGTTTATACATAAAGTTAGACATAAGAATCTTGTCTTCACTATGAAGAGTGTCAAGCATAGAATTGCCTACCACATTTGCATCTCTTATAACAAATGTAAATATAACCGACATAAATGCAAATACAAATATAACGGTTCGTGTGAGTTCAAACATATAATCAGTAATTTTTTTGTCATTTACCTTAAATATGAATTTTTGTCCTTTTGATTTTTTCGGCATAAAAGCCTCCACAAAAAATAAAGCTTATTTCTAATTATAAAACAGAAATAAGCTTTTAACAATATCAAAATTCAAATTACCATTAAAATTTGCAAGCTTTAATTATCAGTACAAATAACCAAAGTGATCAAGCGGAAAAATAACAAACTGAGCCTTTCCGATTACATCGTCAACATCTATAAGACCGATTTTTGTACTTCTGCTGTCCATAGAATCTTTTCTGTTATCACCCATTACAAAAATCTTGCCTTCGGGAATAACCTCAGGAATCTCGTTATCACCGATATTGTTGCCGAAGGTTGAGCCTTCTATATACGGTTCATCAAGAACAACACCGTCCACAATAATGCGGTCATTATCATAATCTACTTTTACAGTCTGTCCTGCAACGGCTATAACACGCTTGATAATCGGACTGCTGTACTCCGCACCGTGGGAAATAACAACAATATCCTTGTCCTTAGGCGTATAGAAAAAGTTTGTTACAATAACCTTATCATTCGTGGCAAGAGTATTATTCATTGATCTGCCCTCAACATCAACAAGGCGGAACAAAAAAACAAGACAAATTACAACAACCGAAATTGCAAAAAGTACGCACCTAATCCAGTCGTAGAAGCCGGACATTCCGCCCTCTTCTTTTGCAACAAGAAACTGTTTTTCGGAAATTGAAGGTTTCTTGTCAACATACATTTCAGGATTGATGTCAGAAGAATCGTTCACACCCTCCGGCTGCAACACAGCCATATTAGCCTCATTGACATTATTTTTGATTTTCTTCAACTTTGTCACCTGCTATAAAGAAAAATAGTAAAAAAAGGGACTTAAAAAGTCCCTTTTAAACTCGTGAATTACTTACGAATCTGCTCTTTAACCTTAGCAGCCTTACCAACTCTGTCACGGAGATAGTAGAGCTTACTTCTGCGAACCTTACCGTAACGAACAACCTGTACATCTTTAACATTGGGTGAGTGGAGAGGGAATACTCTTTCAACACCAACGCCGTAAGCTACTCTTCTTACAGTAAATGTTTCAGCTACGCCACTGCCTCTTTTGGCAATAACTGTACCTTCAAACATCTGGATTCTTTCTCTTTCGCCTTCACGAATGTTTACTGATACCTTAACAGTATCACCTACGCTGAATTCAGGTGTTGTTTCCTTCACGCTTGATGCAGCAATAGTCTTTAATGCGTCCATTTTTATCCTCCTTATTTTTCCGACATTCTTACTCATTTGAGCAGCGGACTGTCACATCAAAATGACGGTTAAACCGTTATTTGAACCTCGTCGAGAGTAACGACGGTTTCAAATGCTTTAATATAATACCACATATAGAATCATAATGCAAGTGTTTTTTCAATTTAGTTCAAAAAATCGGAATATACATTTGAAAGCAAAATCAACAGAAAGATATGTTTTGAAGCTTTGTAAGATATTTTTTAAAATAATCAGGCAGCTCAGAGGTAAATTCAATGTATTCATTTGTTTTCGGATGAATAAAGCCAATCTTCCTTGCGTGTAAGCACTGACCTTCAAAATCAACCCTTTCACTCTTAATGCCATAAACCTTGTCACCGGATACGGGATGACCTATGTAAGCCATATGAACTCTTATCTGATGAGTACGGCCTGTTTCAAGCTTACATTTTATGTGTGTGTAGCCCTTGTATCTTGTTATTACCGAATAATGAGTAACGGCATTTTTGCTGTTCTTTTCGGTAACGCACATTTTTTTTCTGTCTTTTGGATTTCTTCCGATTGGAGCGTCAACCGTTCCGCTGTCATTTTTTAGATTGCCAAAAACAATTGATTCATATTCTCTTGTAAATGAATGTTCTTTAATCTGCTCTGCAAGAGAACGGTGAGCAAAATCATTTTTTGCAACAATCAAAAGACCGCTTGTATCCTTGTCAATACGGTGAACAATGCCCGGACGGAGCACACCGTTAATTCCCGAAAGGCTGTCGCCGCAATGATAAAGCAAAGCATTTACAAGAGTACCGTCATAATTTCCGGCGGCAGGATGAACAACCATTCCCTTTGGCTTATTCACAACAAGCAAGTATTCATCTTCATAAACTATATCAAGAGGAATATTTTCCGCTTTAGCCTCATAAGGCGTCGGATCAGGAACATTAACTACCACAACATCGCCCTGAGAAAGCTTATATTTTTTTGAAACAATTAAACCGTTTACAAGAACAGCGCCGTTCTCAATAAGGTTTACCGCGGCTGAGCGTGACAAATCAATGTTTGAGTCCGAAATAAACTTATCAAGTCTTGCTCCGCTTGTATCACAATTTAACTTAAACTCATTCATCGCTCTTGCTGACCTTTTTTTCAGATTTTATAGTATTAGAAAAAAACAGAACATAAATTACAAGTAAAATTGTACCCGCAGTTATGCAATAATCGGCAAAATTACAAACCGGCGGAAAGAATGAAAGACTGAGATAATCGACAACAAAGCCGTAAAAAACTCTGTCAATTAGATTTCCGATTCCGCCTCCGATTATAAGTGCAGCCGAAATATAAAAGAGCTTGCCTGTCGGTTTCTTTTTGAACATAATAAATATAATTATTCCGATAAGAATTGCCGTTACAACAACAAAGAACCATCTCATATCAGAAAACATTCCAAAAGCTACGCCTCTGTTTTCAACATATTTTAAATCAAGCAAGCCGTCAATAATCGTTACTGAACCGACGGGCTGCAGATGAGTCAGCACAAAATATTTGATAACCTGATCGGCAACAGCTAAGAGCGCACCGATTATAAGCGCGATTACAGGCATTTTACCCTCCATAAATATAAATCGGTGCGTTTTGTCACACCGATTTATTATAATAACAATTGTTTTTATTTAAGATTCTGAACACAGCGGAAGCAGATTGTCGGATGTTCTGCACACTGACCTACTGTCTTACTGACAGCCCAGCAGCGTTCGCATTTTTCGCCCTCTGCCTTCTCAGGCTTGATTTCAAGCTCACCGCCGTTATCAACGATTTCCACCTCTGAAACAATGAATGCGGCACAAAGTTCAGGTTCAGCCTTTTTAAGAAATTCAAGTGTTTCACCGCCGGCACAAAGTGTTACCTTTGCTTCAAGCGAACTCTTAATCGTCTTATCCTTAATAAGAGCTTCAAGCGACTTTTTAACACTGTCACGGAGTTCGTGAATTTTGTCCCAGAAAGCCATAAATTTGTCGTCAACATCAATATTGATATTTTCAGGAATTTCGTTGAAAATAACATGTTCTGCATTTTCCTTTGATGAGTGAGGCATATACTTCCAGATTTCGTCCGATGTGTATGCAAGGAGAGGAGCAATCATTCTTGTCATTGCGTCAAGAATAACATAAATTACAGTCTGAGCAGCTCTTCTTGAAATGCTGTCTGCTTTTTCTGTGTAAAGTCTGTCCTTTAGAACATCAAGATAGAAATTAGACATATCAACAACACAGAAGTTATGAATGCTGTGATATACAATATGGAACTCATAATTATCGTATGAAGCTCTAACCTTTGTGATAAGGTCATTAAGCTTTGCAAGCGCCCATTTATCAATCGGCAGCACCTTTTCAAAGTCAACCATATCGGTATCGGGGTTGAAGTCTGAAATGTTACCGAGAATATATCTTGCAGTATTTCTGATTTTTCTGTATGACTCAGAAATCTGCTTGAGAATATCCTTTGAAATATGAACATCAGTCTGGTAGTCAGTTGATGCAACCCAAAGTCTAAGAACATCAGCACCGTACTGCTGAATAACCTCCTGTGGACTGATGCCGTTGCCAAGGGACTTGCTCATCTTTCTTGACTCATCATCAAGAATCATACCGTGAGTAAGAACAGCCTTATAAGGTGCTCTTCCTCTTGTGGCAACAGAAGTCAGAAGTGATGACTGGAACCAACCTCTGTACTGGTCGTTGCCCTCAAGATAGAGGTCTGCAGGTGACTCAAGATTATCACGCTGTTCAAGAACAGCTGCGTGAGATGAGCCGCTGTCGAACCAAACATCCATAATATCTTTTTCTTTTTCAAATTCAGTACAACCGCACTTCTTACACTTTGTACCGGCAGGAAGAATTTCTGCGGCTGTGTGATTGTACCAAGCGTTTGAGCCTTCTTTGCCGAACAAATCCGCAACAGCAAGCATTGCATCCTTATCAATAAGAGCCTCTCCGCAATCCTTACAGAAGAAAATCGGAATCGGGACACCCCATTTTCTCTGACGAGAGATACACCAATCCTTTCTTTCTCTTACCATTGATGTAATTCTGTCCTTGCCCCATGCAGGAATCCACTTAACCGTATTGATAGCGTCAACAGCCTCATCCTTAAAATCGTCAACCGAACAGAACCACTGATCTGTTGCTCTGAAAAGGATAGGAGTTTTACATCTCCAGCAATGCGGATACTGATGGACAATTTTCTTTAATGCAAAAAGTGAGCCGTTTTCTTCAAGATAGGCGGCAATCTTCTTATTAGCCTCATCAGTTGTAAGACCTGCAAACTGACCTGCTTCTTCTGTAAGAACACCGTTAGAATCAACAGGACAAATAATCGGAATCTCAGGGTAATTCTGACATACATTGTAGTCGTCAACACCGTGTCCGGGAGCTGTGTGTACACAACCTGTACCGCTTTCAAGAGTTACATGCTCACCAACGATAACAAGTGACTCCCTGTCGAGGAACGGATGAGCAGTTTTAATATATTCAAGTTCGCTGCCCTTTACCGTTGCTACAACTTCAAAGTCTGTTATACCTGCCTCATCAAGAGCAGACTTATAAAGCTCTGACGCCATAACAAGGTATTCATCACCTGTTTTGATTACAGAATATTCAAATCTCGGACCTACACAAATTGCGACATTTGCAGGAAGCGTCCAAGTAGTAGTTGTCCAGATTACAAACTTAACCTTTGATGGGTCAATTCCCATATTTGAGAATACGCCTTTATCATCGGTTACATTAAACTTCACATAGATTGAATGGCAAGGATCTTCTGCATACTCAATTTCAGCTTCTGCAAGAGCAGTCTTACATTCAGGACACCAGTAAACTGGCTTCAAGCCCTTGTAGATATAACCCTTTGTAGCCATTTCAGCAAATACTCTGATTTGCTCTGCTTCAAACTCGTGATTAAGAGTAATGTAAGGCTTATCCCACTCACCGATTACACCGAGTCTTTTAAACTGTGTACGCTGATCATTAATGTAGCCTTTTACGAACTCTTCGCACATCTTACGAAGTTCAACAACAGAAATTTCGGCAGAGTTGCCGATACCGGCTTTCTTTCTGGCTTTAAGCTCTGTCGGAAGACCGTGCGTATCCCAACCGGGAACATACGGAGCTTTAAAGCCTGCCATATTCTTGTATCTCACAATAAAATCTTTGAGAATCTTGTTGAGTGCGTGACCAAGGTGAATATCACCGTTTGCATACGGAGGACCGTCGTGCAGAATGAACAGAGGCTTGCCCTCGTTTGCTTTCATAAGGTTTTCATAAACCTTTTCGTCTTCCCAGTTCTGAAGTGTAACAGGTTCGCTTTTCGGAAGACCTGCTCTCATAGGGAAATCTGTCTTTGGAAGATTAAGTGTTGAATTATAATCTTGGGACATTTTATATTCTCTCCAATATCTAAAATCTAAATTTAAATCAGTCGGCAGTTACATCATAGTTATCGCCAAACTTAAGATGACTGAATTTACTCTGTCTTTTTGCATGAGCCGTAATATCGTTTTCAGGTTCTTCAACAGGCTCAGCTTTAATCTCTGAAGGAACAGCAATTTTTACATCCTCTTCAGCCTTAGGCTGAGCAGGAGCTGTCATATCCTCGGTAGGATACTTCTTATCAAGCTCTGCTTTTGACGCTTCAACATCAGAGCTTGACGGAAGATCATCAATTGATTTGATATGCTTACTGTAAAGTGAAATAAGCTCATTTCTGAGGTCGGCAGCATCTGACTGAAGCTGCAAATAATGCTCTTTCTCAGCCGCTGTCATATTGTTTGCGTCTACAAGAAGTGCCTGAGCCTTTGTTTCAGCGTCACGAACAATCTTTGCAGCCTTCTCCTTTGCTTCTCTGATGCAGGCATCAGCAACCTTCTGTGAAGCAAGTAAGGCATTTCTTACAGTTTCCTCATCTGCTCTGTACTGTTCAACTCTTGTAGCAAGAACATCAATCTTATGTACAAGGTTAGTTTTCTCTTTTTTTAACTGTTCAAATGAAACAATTACTTCATCAATGAATGAGTCAACATCTTCAGCTCTGTAGCCGTTAGTGAGGTTGGCTTTTCTGAAGCTTATATTTTTAATTTCATCAATTGTAAGCATTTATCTACACTCCTTATTTATAATGAATAACTGAAATTCTTATTCGACCTTTTCCTGTAGTACCAAGAATGCTTTTTAAAACAAATTTTCCCTTTCCTCGAATTGTAAAAACATCATCTTCCTTAAGGTTAAGACTGACATTTTTAGTTTCTTCAAAATTAACGCATACGCTGTCAGCCATAATAACGGTTCTTGTCTTTTCCCGCGACAGCCTGCATACGGCAGCAACGATATTGTCCAGTCTTAAAGAAGAAACAATGTATGTTTTTTCTTCAAAGCCTCTTCCCTGCGGAAGTTTTGACAAATCGGCACAGGAAACCTTAATTCCGACTCTGCCTACTTTTGATATCTGCGACATTATATAATCGGACAATTCTGTTTTAACAAACACGACAGCCCGGCCGTCCTCAACAAGAATATCTCCCACTGTTTCCCTTTCAATGCCCAGCGACATCAGAGCACCGAGAAAATCACGGTGGGTAAGTTTATCGCATTTTCTGAAAGAAAATTCAACAGCAGAAATCGGAAAACAGTCTTCGCACGGCTCATCAAAAAACAAACCGAGCATTTTCCTTTCCGAATTGCCGTAACCGCCAAAGAAAAGGTAGTTATCAAAATAAGCTTTTTTAAGCTCAGAAAAAAGCACAGCCTGTTTTCTTTCACTCATAAAAGGCATAAAATAGGGCTTCTGCCTTGTCAGACAAAGATCAATACCGTCATTAAGCTGAGCAACCAGCTGTTTATCATCATCCGAAGTAAACACCGTTGTTCTCAAGCTCATCGAGTAAATCGTCGCCTGTCAAGTCAACATTGCTCGGAATAATAATATATGTATTGGTAGCAACACGCTTGATTTTGCCGCGGTTGGCATATGCAACGCCGCTGAGAAAATCAAGGATTCTTCTTGCCATATCCTTATTTGTATCTTCAAGATTAAGTACAACTGTGTGAGCCTTCATAAGCTCATCGGCAATTGTGCGGGTTTCTTCACCGAAACGCTCGGGTTTGAACAAGCCTACCTGAAGGTTGGTAGTAGCATTGATATTAACAACCTTGTTTCCGCCGCCGAGATCTCTTTCTTTTTTAGCGTTTCTTACAGGTTCTTCTTTGTAGTCCTCTTCTGCACCTTCATCTGCATAACCGTACTCATCGTACTCATACTCATCATCGGGAGCGTCCCACATGCGTTTAAACTTATCTACAAAACCAGCCATTATATAGTCCTCCTAAAATTATGTATAATTCCTTGCACCGAATAACGCCGATCCTACCCTGACCATATTTGCACCTGCAAGTATAGCCTCATAATAATCGGCAGACATACCCATTGAAAGAATATTCATACATATATTATCTAATTTTTTTTGCGAGATGTCAATAAATATATTATGCATTTTATTAAAAAATTCGGAAATTTTCTGTGAAGATTCACAAATTGGGGGGATTGCCATAAGTCCCTTTACCGAAACACCGTCCAACTCGGCAATTTGACAAAGCAATTCTTCAAGCTGCTCGGGCATTACCCCTGACTTATTCTCTTCTCTGCCGATATTAACTTCAACAAGAACATCGCATTTCCTGTTGATTTTAAGCGCCTGTTTGGAAATTTCACCGGCAAGCTTAATCGAATCAACAGACTGGATAAGATCGACTTTATCAATAATCTGTCTGACCTTATTTGTCTGCAAATGACCGATAAACTGAAGAGAACAGTTGTCAATGTTATACTTATCATACTTTGACAAAAGCTCCTGAACCTTGTTTTCACCTATGTGGTCAAGACCGAGAGAAATTGCATAATTGATAACCTCAGGCTCAACCATTTTTGTTGCGGCAAGAAATGTGATATCTTCACGCTTTCTTCCGGATTTTTCAGCCGCCTCTGCAATCCTCTCATCAATGTATTTGTAATTATATTCAACATCAGTTAATAACTTTTCCGTCATATAAATCATCTCCCTCAAGAATTACCCGATCGTACAATTCAACCGTTGTGCCGTTAACCAGTTCCTTGCTGTCCGGATCGGGATCGCATATTACATAATCATCATCAGCATACAGAATTGAAATCTGTCTGAATCTTACTTCACTTCCGTGAAGTACATAAACGCCCTGAACCTTAACCTGTTCAGTGTGTTTGTTGTCATTTTCGTCATAAGTTGTCTTTGTTACATAGTCATCATGAATAGCTTTTTTGCTGATTCTAAGTCCGGTGTAAGTTCCAAGACCGATTTCAATGGGTTCCTGTCTTGCCTGCGCAAGGTCAGAATTCATATAGTCACATTCAAGGATAAGGAGTGCGTCGCTGTTCTTCGTTTTCTGATATATTCTTTTGATAACGGCAGGAATGCTTTCTGATGACGCATCGGAAAACAATACAGTTGCGGAACCGTCCCAAAGGGAAAGTCTTGTTGCCTCATCGGCAGTAACCTTGCAGGCTACATACCATTTTAGCCCACTGACAACCTTTCCCGCAACATTATCGGATACCTTAGTCTGTTTAACATTTTCGAGGTCAGAAACAGTCAAACGGTCAAGATTATTGTAATCAAGAGCATTTTCATAGCCGTCACAATGTGAGAGAAAGTAACCTGCTTTCTCTGTAGTTATTGCACCTGTTGACTTTCCTGCCTTGCTTTCCAGAGTTGTTATTTCGCTCTGGAGTTCTGATATTCTGTCGTTAAAATTAGTTATCTTTCCGGTATAAATTTGTCGCTGATTTATTGAGTAAAGCAAATCATTTGTAACATCGTCAATATCAGACAAATTACCGTCGTTGACACTTTTTATCTGTAAAATGATGTTATTATTTATATTGTTGTTTATGGTGTCAATACCGATATTTCCGGCGGTGCTTGTTTTCTGCAATGTCTGCAAATCGGTGAGCTGCTCTTGCAGGGCACTGATTTTTGACTGTGATGCCGCATCATCATCACTTGCATATGACTTTGCAATCTCACCACCTGCTTTTACTTCGTCACCGTCGTGTACAGTGTAGGAAAGCACTCCCGGGGTATTGTTCCTAATTATATTCTCATCTCGAATTATAAAACCGTTTGAATATATTTTATCGGACACGGTTGTCTGAACAGCATTTTCAGTCGGATACATTTTAAAGTTTGTGCTTATCAGCAAATATGCGGCATACACTACCGCAAGCACTGACAATGCAATCATTAAAATGCGTCTGAAAAGCAATTTATCCATAAAGTCAGCCTCTTTCAATTACAGCCTTTGCATAGCTGTATATTTCTTCAAATGAATTATATTCATCAATATAAATCCAGTTAATCTCTGTATCCCGCTTAAACCAAGTAATTTGCCTTTTGGCATATCTGCGGGTTTCCATTTTCAATTTTTCAACACAATCATTTAAGCTTTTGCTGCCATTAAAATAAGGAATAAGCTCCTTATAGCCTATCGCCTTTACCGATGTATAGCTCAATTCGGAGTTGATAACTCTTTGAGCCTCCTCAAGCAATCCTTCATCAAGCATAATATCGACACGCCTGTTAATTCTGTCATAAAGCACCTGCCTGTCACGACAGTTAAGTCCAAGCTTAACCGCAGAATACGGTGACGGAATATTATGCGATTCTTTAATTTGTTCCGTAATTGTTTTGCCTGTCGTTTTATAAAATTCAATAGCACGGATTATTCTTTTTATATTTCTTCCCTCACGAAGTCTTTGCGCCGATTCAGGGTCAAATTCAGAAAGCATATCAAGCAGCCTGTCAGTTCCGTCTTCTTCTCCGATTTTACGAAGCCTTGAGCAATACTCTTCATCTCGCTTATCATCGCTGAAAGAAATATTGTTCAAAAGAGAATCAACATAAAGTCCTGTGCCTCCTACAATAAACGGAAGCATTCCTCTTGAGTGAATATCGGCGATGCACTTCGACGCGTCGTTTACATACGAAGCGACAGAATATGTTTTGTCAGGCGGAAGAAAGCCCATCATATGATGAGGAACTCCGTCCATTTCAGCCTTTGTCGGTTTGGCTGTGGCAATCTGCATACCGCTGTAAATTTGCATTGAGTCGGCAGAAACTATTTCACCGTTAAAATGCTTTGCAAGTTCAACCGAAAGCTTTGTCTTGCCTGACGCAGTAGGTCCGACAATTGAAACAACCTTAATTGAATTTTCCAAAAAATCACGCCCTGCCAAACTGTTTTTCAATTTCACCCTTTGTCAGCACAATGCAAATCGGTCTTCCGTGAGGGCAATACTTTATTTCGGGATGTTCCTCAAGATGTTTTACAATTCCGATAAGCTCCTCGGGAGTACTTTTGTTTCCTGCTTTAATGGCGGAACGGCACGCAACATTGCAGTAAAACCACTCCATTTTTTCAGTAAAAATATCATTTTTTCCCTGAGCTATATAATCTGCCATCTCAGTGATACAATCACTGATTTCAGCGGCAGGAATATACTGCGGCGAGCATCTGACAATAACTGTACTGTTGCCGAAATCTTCAACCTCAAAGCCGCAGTCAGCAAACATATTAAGATTGTTTATTGCCGCGTCATATTCGGTCTTACCGAGGCTGACAGCAACAGGAGAGAGCAAAATCTGCCTGTTATCGGCGGTTCGTTCTGATTTAAGCTTCTCGTAAATTATCCTTTCATGTGCCGCGTGCTTGTCTATTAAAATAATTTCTTTATTATTTTTTTCTGCAATAATGTATGTGCTAAAGGCCTCTCCGATATATCTTATACTTGTCCTGCTGTTGTTGACAAGTACAGGCTCTTTAGATTTTTCAATAGATTCCTCAGAAACAATTACATCAACCTCTTTAGGCTTACTGATTGAATTTTTCTCGGAGATTTTTTCTGTATTATCAGATTTCTCATATTTATCCAAAGCGTGAGGAGATGTTTGAACAGTTTCAGATTTAACGGTTGGTTTAAAAGATTTTTCTTCTTTAGAATTGTTTATTGCCTGCCTGCTGAATATATTAAAGGGATTTGTTACATCGGCAACCTTAATATCATCAATTGATTCAGGCACAGATACAGCCGGCTTATTTTCACCTGTTTTTACATCATTAAATGCAACATCGGAAAAAGGATTAAAATCATCGGATTTTGCTTGAGAAGCGTCAGGTTCTGCAGCTTCGTTTTTTTGTTTTTCCGTTTTCTGAGGGACAAACCGCTTTGGTTCCTGAATAAGTTTTTGTTCGGAAGCATTTGAAACGGGTTTATTTAAAATTGCAGGTGCATTATTAAACGGATTAAACTTGTTCTGCACTTCATTGAAAGCGGTTTCCTTTTTAAACGATGCTTTCTTTCTGCTGTCATACTTCATAAGCGAAGATTTTACAGCATGATAAATTGCATCGAAAACAGGTCTTTCGTTTATAAATCTGACCTCAAGCTTTGAAGGATGAACATTTACATCAATAATTTCACACGGCAATTCGATATTAAGAACACACGACGGAAATTTTCCGACCATAATTGAACCCTTAAAAGCCTCCTCAAGTGCAACCATAGCCGTTCTGGTTTTGATGTACCTTCCGTTGATAAAAAAATTCTGCATATTACGGTTAGGTCTTGAATGTTCGGGCTTTGAAATGTATCCGCAAACTCTTATTGCGCCAAGCTGATATTCAACAGGAATAAGACCGTTCGCAAAATCCTTGCCAAAAACCGAATATATTGCAGAAATAAGCTTTCCGTCGCCGAATGTGCGAAGAACCTGCTTACCGTCTTTAATGTATGTAAATGCGATTTCGGGATGTGACAATGCGGTTTTGTCAATTATATTTGAAACTGCGTTACCCTCCGAAACATCCTTTTTCAAAAATTTTGCACGGGCAGGAATATTGTAGAACAAATCTCTGATAACAAATGTTGTGCCAACAGGACAGCCTGCGTCATCAAAGCTCTGTTCCTCGCCGCCGTCAATTTCGTATGAAGTTCCGATTTCTTCATTTACATTCCTTGTAATAAGCTGTAATCGTGACACCGCACAAATTGATGCAAGAGCCTCTCCTCTGAATCCGAGCGTAGAAATACTGTCAAGATCGGATTCAACCTTAACCTTACTGGTTGCGTGTCGCAAAAAGGCAACTTTGATGTCGTCACGGAAAATACCGCAGCCGTCATCGGCAACACGCATGAATGTTGTACCGCCGTTTTTTATCTCAACTGTAATATGCTTTGCACCTGCGTCAATTGAGTTTTCAACAAGTTCCTTGATAACCGATGCCGGTCTTTCAACAACCTCGCCTGCCGCAATAAGCTCTGCGACATGCTTATCAAGCACATTGATTACACCCATTTGTGTCACCTCCTAACATTAAATCATACCCTTAAGTTCATAAAGCAAGTTCATTGCTTCGATTGGAGTAAGAGTATTTATATCTGTATTTTTCAGCCTTTCAACCACAGGGCTTTCAGCCGCACCTATAAGTGAAAGCTGCATATTGTCTGAATTATCCTGCTTTTGAATACTGGCGTTCTCGTTTTTATATTTACCGTGTTCAAGGTCTTTTAAAATTTCTTTTGCTCTTGAAATTACAGACTGCGGAATGCCTGCAAGCTTTGCAACCTCGATTCCGTAGCTGTCATCTGCTCCGCCGGGAACAATTCTTCGCAGAAAGGTAATATCGTCGCCACGCTTTTTAACGGCTATGTTATAGTTCTTTACACCGTCAAGAAGTTGTTCCATAACCGTGAGTTCGTGATAATGAGTTGCAAAAAGTGTTTTTGCGCCGAGTTTTTTCCTGTCGGCACAAAATTCAAGTACAGCTCTTGCAATGCTCATACCGTCAAAGGTCGAAGTACCTCTGCCGATTTCGTCAAGAATAAGCAAGCTTTTTGAGGTTGCATTTTTTATGATATTGGCAACCTCGCTCATTTCAACCATAAAGGTTGACTGTCCCGAAGCAAGATCATCGGAAGCACCTACACGGGTAAAAATGCTGTCAACAACTCCGATTTCGGCAGAAGACGCCGGGACAAAGCTGCCTATCTGCGCCATAAGAACAATAATGGCAATCTGGCGCATATATGTTGACTTACCTGCCATATTGGGGCCGGTAATAATTGCTACTCTGTCATTGGCAGAATCAAGGCTGACATCATTCGGAACAAACGGTGCATCCTTTAATAGAGCCTCAACAACAGGATGTCTTGAATCCTTAATTCTTATAGCAGTTGAAAGGTTTACATCAGGTCTTATGTATCTGTTGTCAGCCGCCACATTTGCAAGTGATGTAATGACATCAAGATTTGCAATTGCTTTTGCTGTATTTTGAATCCTTTCAAGGTTATCGGAAACAGCCTTTCTCACATCGTCAAAAAGATTATATTCAAGAGCAACGGATCTGTCTTTTGCACCGAGGATTCTGCCCTCTACATCTTTCAAATCCTGAGTAATATATCTTTCGCAATTGGTGAGGGTCTGCTTTCTTATGTATGTTTCGGGTACCATGGATTTATATGAGTTTGAAACCTCTATATAATATCCGAATACCCTGTTATAGCCGACTTTAAGCTTAGGGATTCCCGTAGCCTCTCGCTGTTCGGCTTCAATTGCGGCAAGAATTCCCTTTGAGTCATTCATATCGCCTGTCACGGAATCAAGTTCTTCGTTATAGCCTCTCTTAATCATACCGCCTTCACGGACTGTAAAAGGAGGTTCTTCAACTATTGCAGAATCAATAAGAGAATGAATGTCCTCAAGCTTATCAATGCTTTTATAAATATATTTCAAATAAACCGATTTGCAATCAACGAGTAAATCCGAAATCTGCGGAAGGTTCTGAATAGCACCGCAGAGTGAACGCAAATCTCTTGCATTTGCAGAGCCGTAAACAATTCTTGTCATAAGTCTTTCAATATCAAATATGCCCGAAATAGCGTCCGTAATATCCATACGGAGCATATTATCGTTTACAAGCTCTTCAACCGCACTTTGGCGGTTATTGATTGAAGTTATGTTAAGCAAAGGATGTTCAAGCCATGAACGCATAAGGCGTTTGCCCATTGCGGTTTTTGTCTTGTCAAGCACCCACAAAAGTGAACCCTTCTTATCCTTTGTCAGCATTGTCTGCGTGAGCTCAAGATTACGCTGTGTGTTGTAATCAAGGCTCATATACTGATTTTCTTTGTAGAACTCAATGTGATTTATTCTTTCAAGACCCGTTTTCTGGGTATCACGAAGATATGAAAGCAACGCACCCAAAACGCATACAACAACAGGCTTGTCCGATACAGTACTGTATTCATCCGCAAACTGTGATTTTACAACATCAGTACATACCGATTCGTCAAATTTTTCATCCTCGAGCATTTCAACTCCTGCCGAAAGCTTCGCTTTAATGAACTTTGGCAGTTCTTTCAGCTTTACAATATCACCGCCGATGAGAATTTCACGGGGATTATAGCTTGTAAGCTGATTGGTAAGAACATTGTAGCTGTCATTACCTTTGATTTCCGTAGCGTATAATTCTCCTGTGGAAATATCGCAAAAGCAAAGTCCTATAGCTTTATTTTTGGAAAACATACAGCAAATGTAGTTGTTTTTGCTTTCATCAAGCATACTTGACTCCATTACCGTACCCGGAGTTATTACCCGAATGATATCACGCTTTACAAGACCTTTTGCCTTTGCGGGGTCTTCGGTCTGTTCGCAAATTGCAACCTTATAGCCCTTTGCAACAAGTCTTGCAATGTAACCCTCACAGCTGTGAAACGGAACTCCGCACATGGGAGCACGCTCGGCCTGTCCGCAGTCCCTTCCTGTAAGAGTAAGTTCAAGTTCCTTTGATGCAAGCTTTGCGTCATCGTAAAACATTTCGTAGAAATCTCCAAGTCGAAAGAACAAAATGCTGTCTTTGTTTTCTTCTTTTATTTTGAAATACTGCTGCATCATTGGAGATAACTCCGCCATTTGTTTCACTTCCTTAACAAAATTTAGAACCGTTTATCAGCCGCAGCCGCCGCAGGTAGCACAGCTTCCCGAGCAAGATGACTGGCTGTAATCGGCTGTTTCAGGGTCTGCACCCTCGGCAGACTGCTGAACAATTGCGAGAACTCTGTTTGCAACAACATCAAAGGCTGCCTTTGCTTCATTGTAAGCAATCATATTCTCGTTTGACATAATCTGAGAATATGCCTCTCTCATCTCAGTATTAAGCTTAGAAAGCTTTTCCTGATCTCTTTCTTTTTTAGATGCCTCATTGTTGATTGACATTCTCTTAAGATTAAATTCACCGATAAGACGCTGAAGCTCCATATCTGCATCTGCACTCTTCTGAGCGTCCTGCAATTTTTTATATGATTCTTCTTCCTGAATGAGTTTTCCAAGTTCCCTTGCCTTCTCAATGATATCCATAGTTTTAACCTCCGATTATTTTACAAGCTCGCCCTTTAATATCCAGTTGCGAGCCTTTGTTATTTTTACATTTCTGAATGTTCCGATACAGTCCTTTGATCCTTCAAGCTCAACAATTATGTTGCCGCTTGTACGGCCGCACAATTCACCGTTCTTATCGTTTTCACTTTCAATAAGCACCTTTTCTGTTTTGCCGACCATTGAAGAACAACGCTTTGCCGCAATTTCTTCCTGAACATCAAGAAGCTCACGGAACCACTTTGATTTTTCTTCCGCCGGAATAGGATCATCCATTTTAGCCGCAGGAGTACCGACTCTTGGCGAGAAAATAAAAGTAAAGAGCGATGTAAACTCAACCTCACGGATAAGCGATAAAGTTTCTTTGAAATCTTCATATGTTTCGCCGGGAAAGCCTACAATAATATCACTTGTAAGTGAAAGACCGTCAATTTTTTCTTTTGCATAATTGATTATTTCAAGATACTTTTTGCGGTCATAATGACGGTTCATTGCCTTAAGCACTCTGTCCGAACCGCATTGAAACGGAAGATGAAGATGCTTGCTTATATGAGTACCCGACGCAATTGCATCAATAAGCTCCTTAGAACAATCCTTTGGATGCGATGTCATAAAGCGAAGCCAGTAATCGCCGTCAATTGAATCGACCTCACGCAAAAGCTGTGAAAAGTTTACTTTCTCGGAAAGACCTTTTCCGTAGGAATTTACATTCTGACCGAGAAGGGTAATATCTTTATAACCCGACTCAATCATATTTTTAGCCTCAGAAACAATAATATTCTTTTCACGGCTGCGTTCTCTGCCTCTTACATAAGGCACAACGCAATATGTACAGAAGTTGTTGCAGCCGTACATAATCGGTAACCAACCCTTAAAAGTGCCGTCACGCTTAACAGGAAATCCCTCATAAAGTTGATTATCGTCATTACCTCTTTCAAACACTCTCTTTCCGTCAAGAAGAGCGTTATACATAAGCTCAGGAAAATGGTGCAATGAATGAGTACCAAACACAAGTCCCACAAAAGGAAAGCTCTTGTAAATTCTGTTTGCAATATGCTCCTGCTCCATCATACAACCGCACAAAGCAATAAGTATCTGGGGATGCTTACGCTTGAGATTTTTTAACGCACCGACATTGCCGAACACTCTGTCCTCGGCGTGTTCTCTTACGGCACAGGTATTAAAAAGTATGAAATCCGCATTGTCGGGTTCGTCTGCAAACTCAAATCCCGACTGTTCAAGCATACCTTTGATTTTTTCACTATCCGCCACATTCTGCTGGCAGCCGTATGTTCTGATATACGCAACAGGCTTCTCTCCTCTTTTGCGGATATCCATAATTTCAGCTATTAAATTCATATACTCCGATTGTTTTTCGGAAATTTTCTGACTGTCAGGCAAAGAAATGCCTCCTAACCCATTGTATTAACTGTTAGATTATAACACAAGATATACGGTTTTTCAATGTTTTTCACAGGTTTTTCAAAATTTACTTCTTATAAGTCTGAAACAGAGAACCGTATCCGGACGGTATATTACCGACTATTACGGATTGTGCAATTTCAAAATCGGTAGTAAATGTTATTTTGCCTGAATAATCAAGCGAGGTAGTCATTATTTTTGAGGTAAGCAAAAGCTTTATATGGTGGATTGTCTGATTTATTCCCGCTTGTTCAAATGTACTTATAACCTCCGAGGAAAAGCTTCCTGTAAGGTTAAAATTTACGGGAATGCAAGGTCCGACATTTGAGAGTATTGTAATATTCGTAAATGAACCGAGAGGTATTTCAATTTCATTGTCATATACCTTAGCTATTTCCTTTTGTACGGCTTTCGTGATGTCGGCTTTAATTCTGTTGATTTTGAATGAATCCGTTTCAATGGACTGCACATTTCCGTTTGTATCACAATTGATCTTTGCAATATCGCTGTAAGAATAATTAAGCTTGTCAAGTGTATTGTTCACTGCGTCACAGACAGAATTTACAGACAATATTTCAGCCTGAATCCTTATGTACTCCGGTCTGAAATCTGACAAATGCACCTCGCAGAAAACAGTAACACCGATAATCAGCAAAACCGCAGCAAGAAGTATTTTCTTTAAAAGAACAAATTTTCTTTTACACCTTTTTCTGTACAACATAAAAACACCCCTCGTACATACTATACGAAGGGTGTTTGTTTTGTTAATTATTCTTCTGTGTCCGAACAACCGCCGCATGATGCACAATCGACATCACAGTCGTCGTCTTCCTCATCACTGAAGAGATTTGAAAAATCAAACTCGAGGTTTTCACCGCAGTTTGGACATTCGATTTCGCCTTCAAGAAGGACATCTTCGGAAACATTAAGCTTCTGACCGCATGAATCGCAAGTTACCTCATAAAAAGGATTCTCTTCATCATCAAAATCATAGTCGTCATCTTCATCGTCATAATCTTCAATGTCATAGTCCTCGTCATCGTAAACATCAGACTCAACATCAGCAAGATCCTGATCAATTTCGTCAACCTGAGCGCTTAACTCATCGTAAAGCTCCTCCATATCGGATACTTCAAAAGCCATATCATCAAGAAGATCAACGATTGCGTTAATAACCTTTACTTCAGGCTTAGACTCATCAAGCTCAAGACCGTCGCAAAGACCGCGAATGTAAGAAATTTTTTCAGTAAGATTCATAACAGATTCTCCTGCAGAGATTAAGCTCTGCCCATATATTCGCCTGTTCTTGTGTCAATCTGAATAACCTCGCCCTCGTCAATGAAGAGGGGAACCTTAATTTCAGCACCTGTTTCAAGAGTTGCAGGCTTTGTAGCGTTAGTTGCTGTGTCACCCTTAAAGCCGGGATCTGTCTTTGTAACCTTAAGTTCAACAAAGTTCGGAGGCTCAATACCGAATACATTGCCCTTGTAAGAAAGAACCTTGCACACCATATTTTCCTTAACAAACTTAAAGCTGTCGCCGAGAACGCTCTTGTTAATCGGGATCTGCTCCCATGTTTCTGTATCCATGAAGTAGTAAAGATCGCCGTCTGAATAGCTGTATTCCATATCCTTTCTGTCAATGAAAGCTGTGGGATACTTATCGTTCGGGTTGAAAGTTTTTTCAACTACTGCGCCTGTAATAACATTTCTGATTTTAGTTCTTACAAATGCAGCACCCTTACCTGGCTTTACATGCTGGAATTCAATGATTGATACAACCTGACCGTCCATTTCAAATGTAACGCCGTTTCTGAAATCACCTGCTGATATCATTAGTAATACCTCCTAATTATCTTTCATACGGAAATACGGTAATGTATGCCGTAATATAACAATTTACATTATACATAACAATGACAAAAAATGCAAGACTTTTATTACACAATAATGAGTTCTTTGGGGAGTGAAACAAAGTTTTTGTAACCTGTATCAGTCACGCAAAGCATATCTTCAATGCGAACACCGAATTTACCCGGCAGATATATTCCCGGTTCATCGGTTATTATCATACCTTTTTTCAGCATTGTTTCACTTCTCGGAGATACAACGGGAGATTCGTGGATATCAAGTCCTACACCGTGACCGGTTGCATGACCGAAATATTTTCCGTAACCGTTTTCCGAGATTATATCTCTTGCAATTTTATCGACATCAGAACATTTTGCTCCTGGTTTTACGCTGTCAAGTACAGCAAGCTGAGCTTTTAATACGATGTCATAAACCTTTTTCATTTCTTCGTCAGCCGACTTGATTGCTACCGTACGCGTAGTATCGCTGTGATAACCCTCAAAAATTGAGCCGATATCAAAAGTAAAGAAATCTCCCTCACTGACAATATCATCTGACGGAACTCCGTGTGGCAATGAAGTCTTTTTACCTGTAATCGTAATAAGGTCAAATGAAACGCCCTCGCCGCCGTTAAGCTTTATGAGGTGTTCAAGCTCAAGTGCAACCCTGCGTTCGCTGACACCGGGTTTTAGGTAATTCAACACCTCAAGATATGACTTTTCGGTTATCTCCTGAGCTTTGGCAATCTTAGTAATTTCGGACTTGTCTTTGATACATCTGATATTATCTATCTTATCATCAAGAATACTGTTGCAGATACAATCAATGCCGTTTTCGGAAAAAGCTTTTTTAAAACGGCTGTATTTTTCAACCGTAATATTTGAAGCCTCAAAAAGCACCTTCACAACAGAATTGTTCTTTAATTCGCTTATAAGGTCTTTAAACAACTTAGTAAAGCAGACAACCCTGCATCCGCTTGATTTTTTTAAAGCAGCCTCATAATATCTGAAATCAACAAAAAGGACAGTTTCATTTTCAGTTACAAGTAAATAGCCTTCGCTGTGAAAAAATCCGCAAAAATAGCCGATATTTTTTTCATTAGTAATCAGAAGAGCCTGATTGTTACTGTCAATAACCGTATTTAAATTTTCAAGTCTTTGCTCAAATAAAGCATTTTGCATCACATCAAGTCCTTTAATGCATTGATAGCAAGGAAGTAGCTGTTCTTGCCAAAGCCTGCAATCTGACCTACACAAACAGGCGCAATTACAGATGTATGTCTGAACTCTTCTCTTGCGTGAATATTAGACATATGAACCTCTACAAAAGGAATCTTCACGCAAGCAATGGCATCTCTTAAAGCATAGCTATAGTGAGTGAGCGCACCTGCGTTAATTACAACACCGTCAAAGCTGCCCTTTGCCGAATGAATTTTATCAATAAGATCTCCTTCGTGATTTGACTGAAAAACTTCGGCAGAAAAGCCGTTGCTTTCAGCATATGAAATAATCTGCTTTTCAATATCAGAGGCAGTTTCTTCACCGTATATTCCCTTTTCACGGACGCCTACCATATTGAGGTTAGGTCCGAGTATAATAAGAATCTTTTTCATAGTGTCACCTTTTTTCAAAGAAATATGAAGATAAAACAAAAAGCGGACAGAATGCTCTGTCCGCCTGTTTGATTACCTGTATTTGCGTTTGCGAGCTGCTTCGGATTTTTTCTTACGCTTTACAGAGGGCTTTTCATAAGCTTCTCTTTTGCGAACCTCAGCAATAACGCCAGCTCTGGCACACTGCTTCTTGAATCTTCTTAAAGCACTTTCAAGGGATTCATTCTCTTTAAGTCTAATCTCTGCCATCTATCTTCCCTCCCATCTGCCACCGGGCATGGGTAATTTGCATATAATTGCAAATGTTATTATACATTATCACTCGAATAATGTCAATAGCATTGTAGAAATTTAGGTTAAATTTATTTTAAGAGTTGAATTATGGCTTAACAACAAGATTTACAAGTTTTTTAGGAACAACAATCTCCTTAATAATATTCATTCCGTCAATTGCTTTCCTAACATTCTCGTCATTTTTGGCAAGCTCAAGAACTGTATCCTTGTCAGCGTCAACAGGGATATTAAGCTTAGTCTTAATTTTGCCGTTTACCTGAACGACGATTTCCACGCTTTCATCAACACATTTTGACTCGTCATATTTAGGCCATTCAGCTTCGGCAAGAATACCATTGCCAAGCTTACAAGCCTCGTAAACTTCTTCTGTAACATGAGGAGCAAACGGATTAAGGAGAATTGAGAAAATTCTGAGTTCTTCCTTATTGATTGACTTTACATTTGAAATATCGTTGATTAAAGCCATAAGAGTTGCGATGGCGGTATTGAACTTGATATTTTCAATGTCCTCGCCAACCTTTTTGATTGCCTTGTTAAACGCACTCTCAAGCTCGGGTCTGATTTTGTCACCGTCAATGAGAACATTCTGAAGGTTCCAATAACGCTCAACGAATCTGCGGCAGCCTCTGATGCTTGCCTTACTCCACGGAGCAGCCTTTTCAAAGTCACCAATGAACATTTCATATAAACGCATTGTATCTGCACCGTATTCGTCAACGATTTCATCAGGATTTACGACATTGCCTCTTGACTTGCTCATCTTCTCACCGTTTTCGCCGAGAATCATACCGTGCGAAGTACGCTTAGCGTATGGTTCCGGAGTAGGAACAACACCGATATCATAGAGGAACTTATGCCAGAAACGGCTGTAAAGAAGGTGGAGAGTTGTATGCTCCATACCGCCGTTGTACCAATCAACAGGTGACCAGTAGTTAAGAGCCTCTTTTGATGCAATGGCATTTTTATTGTGCGGATCCATATATCTGAGATAGTACCATGATGAACCTGCCCACTGAGGCATTGTATCGGTTTCTCTCTTAGCCTTACCGCCGCAGCAAGGACAGGTTGTGTTAATCCAGTCTGTCATCTTTGCAAGCGGAGATTCGCCGTTATCAGTCGGTTCATATGACTCAACCATAGGCAGTCTGAGCGGAAGGTCTTTTTCATCAATCGGAACATAGCCGCACTTCTCACAATATACCATCGGAATAGGCTCGCCCCAATAACGCTGACGGGAGAATACCCAGTCACGGAGCTTGTAATTTACCTTTGAATGACCTTTGCCCTCACTTGTGAGCCAATCAATAATTTTTTTCTTTGCTTCATCAACAGTAAGACCGTCAAGCATTCCCGAGTTGACCATAATGCCCTTGGCACAATCTGTGTAAGCCTCTTCCTGAACATTGCCGCCTTTAACAACTTCAATAATAGGAAGGTCGAATTTTTTTGCAAATTCCCAGTCACGGGTATCGTGAGCAGGAACAGCCATAATAGCACCTGTACCGTATGATACAAGGACATAGTCAGAAATAAAAATCGGGATTTCCTTATTGTTTACAGGGTTTATAGCATTAACGCCGTCAATTCTTACGCCCGTCTTTTCCTTTGCTACCTCTGTTCTTTCAAAGTCAGACTTACGCGCGGCAGCCTCCTGATACTTCTTGATTTCGTCCATATTTGAAATCTTGTCAGCCCACTTTTCAATCATTGGGTGTTCAGGAGAAATTACCATATATGTAGCACCGTAAAGTGTATCGGCACGAGTTGTATAAATTGTAAGTGTGTCGCCTGTTGTAGTTGTAAAATCAACCTCAGCACCCTTACTTCTGCCGATCCAGTTCTTCTGCTGTGCTTTTACTCTGTCAGGATAATTTACAAGGTCAAGGTCATTGATAAGTCTGTCAGCATATTCTGTGATTTTAAGCATCCACTGTGACTTAACCTTGTGAACAACTTCACTTCCGCAACGCTCGCAAACGCCGTTTATAACTTCTTCGTTTGCAAGAACGCACTTGCATGAAGTACACCAGTTTACATTCATCTCTTTTTTATAAGCAAGGCCGTGCTTATAAAGCTGAATAAAAATCCACTGCGTCCACTTGTAGTATTCGGGATCTGTCGTATTGATTTCTCTGCTCCAGTCAAAAGAAATACCGAGCGACTGAATCTGCTTTTTAAAGCGGGCAATATTCTTCTTTGTTACGATTTCAGGGTGAATGTGATTCTTGATCGCATAGTTCTCGGTAGGAAGACCGAAAGCGTCCCATCCGATAGGATAAAGAACATTGTAGCCCTCAAGTCTGCGTTTTCTTGCAACTGTATCAAGTGCTGTGTACGGACGGGGATGACCTACATGAAGACCCTGTCCCGACGGGTACGGAAACTCGATAAGAGCATAGAATTTTTCTTTTTCTGTGTCCTCACTTGCGTGGAACACACCCTTATCTTCCCAAATTTTTTGCCATTTTTCTTCTACGGCTTTATGATTGTATTTCAAAGTAAACCCTCCTGCAATTAGTCAACGATACCTGCCAGGTCAACGCTTTCGCCGTCCTGCCAAAGTCTTTCAAGATCATAAAAGTCACGGGCTTCATCATCAAACACATTGACTATAACATCAATGTAGTCAAGGAGAATCCATGAATTAGATCTGTAACCTTCTATATGACTCACCGAAATTCCTGCCTGATCAAGCTTGTATTCAACCTCATCGGCAAGCGCCTTTACATGGGTTGAGCTTGTACCTGTTGCAATTACCATATAGTCGGCAAGAACAGAAACATCGGCAATTTTTATAATCTGAATATCAAGTCCCTTTTTTGAACTCAGGGCTTTTGCTGCAAGTATTGCTTCATCGTAAGAACTCATTTGTTTTTTCCTTTCGTTTGGGATATTTGCAGAACAATTTCATTATAGCAGGCAACCTCATCGGGATGAATTGCAAGCTGCCTTTTAGAAAGATCCTTGAATGTAAACTGATAGCCGTAGAGCATAGCCTCTTCAAGGCTCTTTTTTGATTTCTTTCTCATTGTTGCCACACCGCTGTATGTACGCTCCTCGGAAGTGAAATCTGCCGTAAAAATTATTTTTTCCAACAAACTCATTCCTGCTCGTCCTGTTGTGTGGTACCTTATTGCGTTGAGTATATCCTCATCGTCAATGCCAAGCTCATCACGGACAACAATGCTGCCGCTCATTCCGTGCCATAGCTTTGGAGCATGAAGTTGAACATTGTCTAAAATTATACCACTGTCAATAATAATTTGCAACTGCTGTTCTTTTGGCATTTCTTTTGTAATATCGTGAAGAATACCGGCAATCTCAGCCTTTTCTTCGTCGCCGCCGTAATGCCTTGCAAGCTTTTTGGCCTCTTTCGCAACATTTACGCTGTGATTAAATCTGTAATCACCCATTCTTTCACTAATTATTTTTTTATAATCAGATATATTCAAAGCTCTCACTTCCGATATAAATTGTTTTTTATAATATAATCGTAAACGCCTTTATCAAGCATATCGCTTATCAAATTAAAATTGTCAAGATTTTCCCTTATAAATGTTGAGGACACGCTCATTACGGGATTTGGAAGAATAACCGAACTTGCTCCCATAGCTTTCAAAACCTTATTGTAAAAGTTCTCAAGTTCATGCTTGTTTTCTTCATCACGGGGAATTGTTATTATTGACGATTTTTCAAATATAATTTCAGGATTTTTCCACCTGTTGAGTGTAAGAAACATATCCGCACCCATTATTGTGTATAAATGATCATCAGGATAAATTTCTTTCAATTGTGTAAGGGTTTCATAAGTATAGCTTTTTCCCTGCCTTTTAATTTCAATATCAGACACAAAAAAGTTTTCTTTACCCCTGCACGCAAGCTTACACATATTAAGACGGTCATTTTCGCTTGCAAGATTATTGCTTATTTTGTGCGGCGGAACAGCCGTAGGTATCATAATAATGCGGTCAAGTCCAACGCTGTCCATACAATATTCCGCAAGCATTATGTGACCCTTGTGAACCGGATTAAAGGTTCCGCCGAAAACACCTGTTTTCATAATTACTTCTTTGCCTTCGGAAGCTCAATAACAGGCTCGTCATCGTTTCTTCTGTAAAGCACAAATTTTGAGCCGATTACCTGAACAACATCCGCAGAACATTTTTCTGCAATAGCTTCGGCGGCCTCTCTTGAGGAATATGCACTGTTTTCAAGAACCTTACCTTTTATAATTTCCCTTGCCGTAAGAGCATCGTCTGCCTGTTTGATGATATTATCCGTAATTTCGCCCTTGCCGACAATAAGAATTGTGTCAATACGATTCGCAAGTCCTCTGAGAAATGCTCTCTGTTTGCTGTTTAACATATTTTAAATCCTTTCAAATCAGTTGTTTTTGAAATAGTATTCCAGTTTTGCTTTAAGCTCTCTTAACGCTTTTCCGCGATGACTTACTGCATCCTTTTCTTCCGCTGAAAGCTCTGCAAAACTCTTGTCGCCAAACATAAAAATCGGATCATAGCCAAATCCGTCTTTGCCGATTGGCTCATAACCAATTTTACCTTTACAAATACCCTCGGCTGTTATCTTTGAACCGTCTGGAAGAATACAGCAGATTGAAGAAGTAAAATGAGCGGAACGCTTGTCATCATCGACATTTTTCATCTCATCAAGAAGTTTAATGTATCTTTCTTCATCTGTCAAGCCTTCACCGCCATAGCGTGCCGTATAAACACCGGGTCTGCTGCTAAGAGCATCTACACACAAACCCGAATCATCGGCAATGGCAGGAAGTCCCGTTTTTAAATAAGCCGCATTAGCTTTAAGAAAAGCGTTCTCGGCAAAGGTTGTCCCGTTCTCCTCTACATCATCAAGAGATATTCCCTCTTCTTTCGGAGTAACAGCATTTATTCCGAGCGGATTAAGTATTCTTTCAAGTTCGGCAAGCTTCTTTTTGTTATTACTTGCAATTATAAACTTCATATTCATCATTCCTTAACGCTGAAAAGTGCGTCTGCAAAAGCATCGGGATTGAACGGCTGTAAATCGTCAATCTGCTCACCGACGCCGATATATTTAACAGGGATTCCAAGGCCGTCCTTAATTGCAAGAACCACACCGCCCTTTGCCGTGCCGTCAAGCTTTGTAAGAACAATACCCGTGATTCCCGTTGCCTCTCTGAACTGTTCAGCCTGATTAACCGCATTCTGACCTGTTGTCGCATCAAGAACAAGAAGCTTTTCTTTTGACGCATCCGGAAGCTCACGGTCAATTACACGGTTAATTTTTGAAAGCTCGTCCATAAGGTGCTTTTTGTTGTGAAGTCTGCCCGCAGTATCGCAGATTATTACATCTGCCTGTCTTGCCTTTGCGGCTGAAATTGCATCATAAATTACAGCAGCAGGATCACTGCCTTCTTTCTGCTTAATAATTTCACACTTGCTTCTGTCTGCCCAGATTTCAAGCTGTTCAATTGCGGCAGCTCTGAATGTATCGGCTGCGGCAAGAATAACCTTTTTGCCCTCTTTTGAAAGTGCATTTGCAAGCTTACCGATTGTAGTTGTCTTTCCTACACCGTTTACTCCGATTACAAGAATAATTGACGGAGATGTTGCAAGGTCAAGCTCTTCACCGCCCCTGAGCATATCGGCAATAATTTCTTTGAGAAGCGAAGTAATTTCGGACGGATCTTTTATACCTTCCTTTTTTACCCTTTCTCTGAGTTCTTTACAAATTTTTTCGGCTGTCGGAACACCTACATCGCCCATAACGAGAAGTTCTTCAAGCTCTTCAAAAAGCTCATCATCAATTTTTGTAAAGGATTTGAGCATTGAGTCAATCTGACCAACAACCGCGTCACGAGTTTTTTTCAGTCCCTCTTTAATCTTTTTGAAAAATCCCATATTATCACTTTCCTTATAATTACTTTGAATCTATACCGAGTTTTTCAACAACTTCGGTTGAACGAAGTTCGAGTAATTTTGAAATGCCCTCATCCTGCATTGTAACACCGTAAAGCACATCGGCTTCTTCCATTGTACCACGGCGATGCGTAATGAGAATAAACTGTGTATTATCTGTCATTCTGCGAAGATATGCGGCAAAACGATAAACATTTACATCATCAAGAGCCGCCTCAATCTCATCCATTACGCAGAACGGAGCAGGTCTTACTTTCATTATAGCAAAATAGAGTGCAATTGCAACAAGCGCTTTTTCGCCGCCTGACAATGCCTCAAGATTTATAACAATCTTACCGGGCGGATGAACAAGAATATCAATTCCGCTTGTCAGAATATTTTCCGGATCCGCAAGCGAAAGTGACGCTGTACCGCCGCCGAAAAGTTCTTTGAAGGTGTAGGTAAAGTTCTTGTTAATTTGGTCAAAGCTCTCCACAAACACTTCCTTCATCTGCTTTGTGAGGTCAGTAATAAGCTTTTCAATCTCTTTCTTTGACTTCTCAACATCATTTACCTGTGCGTTCATAAATTCATATCTCTCGGAAACTTCTTTGTACTCTTCAATAGCGGATACATTTACATTTCCCAAAGACCTGATTTTTTGTTTAAGCTCGTTAAGTCGCCTTTGTGCCTGTTTTGAGTCATCAATTTCAACAGCACATTCCTCCGCCTCTCGTCTTGTCAACTCATATTCTTCCCAAAGCTTCGAGATAATATCATCATACTGCTTCTGAATGTTGATTTTTCTCTCTTCAAGTCTGGCAAGTTCTCTGCCTGAGGTTTCACGCTCTGATGTTTTATCACGCTCAACCGTTCTGATTTCGGCACTGCGTTTTTCAAGCTGTTCTCTGTCGGCATTGATTTTTTCAATAGCCTTTGAGCGTTCGTTCTGATTTGCAATCAGCCTTTCAATTTCCGCATTTGCAGATTCGATAAGTGCTGTTTTTTCAAGGATAACACTTTTGATTCTCTCAATCTCTTGATTTAGTTCTGCTTTTCTTTCAAGGTTTTCATTGCCTGTTGATTTTGCAAAAACAATATCAGAATTAAGAGCGTCAATATCCTTTTGTGAAGAAACGATTTCAAGCCGCAGATTCTGTAACTGCAAAGAAATTTCTTCACGCTTTTTTGTAAGCTCTGCTCTGCTGCCCGTAAGTTCATTTACCTTTTCTTCGGCAGCAAAAATTTTCTTATTGAGTTCAACAAGGAGCTGTTTCGCAGAATTTTTATCTTTTTCAAGAATTTCAATTCTCCGTCGGCAATTTGTAATTTCATTCATTGCGTTTTCAACAGAAGCACCCGCGTTTGCAAGCTCATTGTCGCAGGCTCTCTTTTCGGCTTCAAGCCTTACAAGGTCTTGTCGAATATTTGAAAGGTCTGCCTGTGAACCGAGAAGCTGTGCTTCAAATGCCGAATATTCACGAGAAATTTCAACACTTCTGTTTTCTGCATCCTTTGATTTCTGTTCAAGAACAGTTGTCTGCTTTTTAAGTGTTTCAATCTCACTTGCTCTGCTGAGAAGTCCTGTGTTTCTGTTAAGCGAACCGCCTGTGAGCGAACCGCCGGCATTAACAACCTGACCGTCAAGGGTTACAATTTTAAATCTGTAAGAATATTTCTTAGCAATTACTGTGGCGCAGTTCAAATCCTCTGCAATTACAATTTTTCCGAGTAAGGAATACAGGATTCCGTTGTATTTACTGTCGCATGAACAAAGATTTGCGGCAACCCCTACAAATCCGTAGCAATCTTCAAGACCGTTTTCACGGAGTTCTCTCGGCTTGATTGTGTTAAGCGGAAGAAATGTTGCCCTACCTCCGTCAACGGATTTAAGATATCTGATTGCCTGCTTTGCGTCCTCATCGGTTTCGGTTACGATATTTTGCATAGCCGCACCGAGAGCTGTTTCAATTGCAACTCCGTATTCTTTCGGAACCGAAATGACTCGCGAAACAGGACCGCATATTCCGTGAACCTTGCCGTGACTTTGAGCATTGACAACTGTTTTTACGCTCTTTGAAAAGCCCTCAAGATTACGCTCAAGATTTTCAAGGAATGAAATTTTTCTCATATGTTCCCTGACATCGAGCATAAGTTTGTTGCTTTCTTCACGGAGTTCATCTTTTTTCTTTTCTTTTGAAGACAGTTTAAGCTGTAAACCGTCTATTGTATTTTTCAGCGATTCAATTTTTTCTTTTGCAGCACCGATTTTATTTTCGTAATCTTTTGAAATGTCGGCAAGCTCTTCAGACTGCACTTTCTTTTCGTCATTTGATGAAATCAAGGATTCTATTCTTGAATTAAGCTCCGAAACCGTGCTTTCGGCAGTCATCTCGGTAACTCTTGCATCAGCCGACTTTGAAGTAAGAACAGAAAGCTCGGCAGTAATTTCCTGCAAAACATCACTGCTTTTACCTGAAGTCGTATTAATTTCGTTAAGCTGCTCCGAAAGCTCGCTGTACCTTTTCTTTTTGGCGATTATATCCGCGTCAAGCTCCGAAATCTCTTTTTCCTTATCCGCAATTCTTTTTACAAGTTCGTCCGCATTGACATCAAACTGTGCAATATCATTTTTTATTCTGTCAATATTTTCATTGTTATGCAGAATATCATTCTCCGCAACAGACACAAGAGAACGCTTCTCTGAAATCTGTGATTCAATATCCGTGATTTCGGTTCTGATATTTTCTATTTTAGAAGAATACTCACCGTTTTTTATGTAAATTTCTTCACTTTCGGTCTGAATTTGTTCAAGTGCGGTTTCTGCGTCATCATATTGAGATTTTGCAATTGAAATTTTCTCATCCTGAACCTTTAATTCATTTTGTGAACGGTCAAGAGTTAAAAGCCAGAGTGCAATTTCAAGACCTCTTTTTTCTTCGGAATATTCAAGAAATTTTTGAGCTTTTTCAGACTGCTTTTCAAGAGGACCGACTCTTTCTTCAAGTTCGGTTACAATATCACGAAGTCTTAAAAGGTTGTCCTCCGTACTTTTCAGCTTTCTCTCAGCGTCAATTTTTCTGTATCTGTAACGGGAAATACCCGCAGCTTCTTCAAAAATTTCTCGTCTGTCCTCACCTTTTGATGAAACAATGCTGTCAATCTTACCCTGTCCGATCATCGAGTAACCGTCACGACCGAGGCCTGTGTCCATAAAGAGTTCGTTGATGTCTTTAAGACGAACAGCCGCTTTATTGATAAGATATTCGCTTTCGCCGCTTCTGTAGTATCTTCTTGTAACAGCTATGTCATCACCGTCAAAATCGAGCGCACGGTCTTTGTTGTCAATATTCAAAGTAACCTCGGCGTAGCCCTGTCTTTTGCGCTTGTCTGTTCCGTTAAAGACAACATCTTCCATTTTGGCACAACGAAGGCTCTTCGGGGACTGTTCACCGAGAACCCAGCGGATAGCGTCGCTGATGTTACTTTTGCCTGAACCGTTAGGACCTACAACAGAGGTAATTCCCTGTTCAAATGATAATTTAGTTTTATCGGGAAAGGTCTTGAAACCTTGAATTTCCAAAGACTTTAATCGCATCAGCAAGCTCCTATTTTAAATATAATTCATATTTCTGCAAAGTATCGTCAAAACAAACCGAAAAATTATATCCGAGTTCATTCAATTTTTTTACATTACTTTTTCTTTGTCCGAGAAATTTTGACAGGGATTTAGAATTGACGATAACCTCTTTAATTTCATTCGGGTTAGAAAACTCATTTGCTTTTTCGATAAACTTATCGTAAAAAAGCTTATTTTCGCACAATTCCTTAAAAGCCGGGTGATAGTTGTCACCGTAGCTGTTATTTACAAGGCTGTCGGAATAATGAAGTCCGAGCCTGATAATTTTTATATTGTTCTTTTCAAAAAGCTCAATCAGCTTTGAACAAAGGTTGACGGACTTTTCAAGACTATACGGTGTGTATTCTCCGTTAAGGTAAAGTTCGGCAAGCTTTGTATCTTTCATAATGACCGTAGGATAGATTCTTACGGTATCGGGATTTATTTTCACAAATGTTTCGGCTGTATACAAATCCTTTTGTATATCTGATTTATACAGTCCCGTCATCATCTGCAAGCCAAGCGAAATGCCGTAACTTTTAATAAGCTGTGAGGATTTGAAAACATCCTCTGCACTATGTCCCCTGTCGTTTGCAAGCAGTACATCGTCTGACATAGATTGCGCACCAAGTTCAATTGATGTCACACCATAGCTTTTCAAAACATCAAGAATTTCTTTGTCAATATAATCGGGACGGGTAGAAATTCTTATTCCGCAAAATTTATCTCTGAACTTTTTAGCTGCATCAAGGAGAGATAACATATAGGTTCTGTCAATAGCTGTAAAACTTCCGCCGAAAAATGCAATCTCAGCATTTTTGGTGCGTTCGCCCAAATCAGAAGCCGCTTTACCAAGTGTCTGTTCAACATCAAGGGGAGTCGGCTGATATGCCTGACCTGTTATCTTGTTTTGATTGCAAAAGCTGCACATATGCGGACACCCGTTGTGCGGAATAAAAATTGATACATTACTGTGTTTAATAACCCATCAGCTCCAAAGCTTCTCTGGCGGCTTGCTGTTCTGCCTCTTTTTTACTTCTGCCGCCGCCTTTTCCTATTACATTGCTGTTGAGATGGACTTCAACAACAAAGTGCTTGTTGTGGTCAGGACCGCTTTCACCAACGAGAACATATTCAAGCTGTTCACCGGGATTCTTCTGGATAATCTCCTGCAGAGCGGTTTTATAATCGTTAAGTTTCTTCTTCTTTGAGTTCTTGATTGCAGGAATTACAAAATTAAGAATGTGTTTCGACGCAGGCTCAATGCCGCCGTCAATATAAATTGCTGCAATCAAAGCCTCAAAGGCATCGGAAAGAATTGACGGTCGTTCTGCACCGCCGTTGTTTCTTTCGCCCTTGCTTAAAACAAGGTACCTGCCAAGCTCAATCTGCTTTGCAAATTCAAACAAAGTTTTCTCGCAGACAAGTGACGCTCTGAGCTTTGTCAGTTCACCCTCGGGAAGTTCCGGACAATGCTTGAAAATATAATCGGAAACAACAATTGAAAGTACCGCATCACCGAGAAATTCAAGTCTTTCGTTATATTTTATATGCTTGGCTTTATGTTCATTTGCATAAGAAGAATGAGTAAGTGCCTCTGTAAGCAAATCTGTATTTTTAAATGTATAGCCGATTCTCTTTTGTAAATCTTCCATTATAAAACTCCTAAAGCGACATTATTTGCAAAAATTAAAGTGATGAAGAAATCGCTTCAATAGCATTTGCTTTTACATATTCAACAGAAAGTCTGATAGCATTCTTAACTGTAACAGCCTTGGCACTTCCGTGTGCTTTGAACACAGGCTTTGAAGCACCGAGAATAGGCGCGCCGCCGTATCTGTTGTAATCAAAATGTGTTTTCATATTTTTGAGGTCCTTCATAACAAGACCTGCGGCAAGCTTACCTTTGACACTGCCCATAAACATATTTTTGATTTGTTTCATCATTACAAGGGCAACACCCTCATAGGTTTTGAGAATCAAATTACCTGTAAAGCCATCACAAACTACGACATCACACATGCCGTTCGGAATATCTCTGCCCTCAACATTTCCGATGAAATTAAGGTTACTGTTTTGAAGAAGTTCATGCGTATTTCTGTAAAGTTCTGTTCCCTTGTGTTCTTCTGCACCGACATTGGCAAGTCCGACACGGGGGTTTTTGATACCCATAACCTTTTCCATATATATTGAACCCATAACAGCAAACTGATACAGCATTTCAGGACGACACTCAACATTTGCACCGCCGTCCATAAGCATAAAGAATCCGCTTTCAGACGGCATAACAGGAGCGAACGCAGGGCGTTTTATTCCTTTAATTCTCTTTATTGCAAGAGTTGCACCAACACACAATGCGCCGCTGTTTCCTGCGCTGACAAATGCGTCGCCCTTGCCCTCGTTAAGCAAGCGAAAACCTACAGCCATAGAGCTGTCCTTTTTTTCTTTGAGAACAGACTCCGCAGAATCTTCCATTGTAATTTTCTGTGTGCAATGGCAGATTTCAATATTATTCATTGACAGTGAGTTTTCCGAAAATACATTTTTAATCTCGGTTTCGTCACCTGTCAGGGTTATGTTTATGTTATATTCGGCAACTGCCTCAACGCAGCCTTTGATAATTTCCAAGGGTGCATTGTCACCGCCGAATGCGTCAACAATTATGTTCATTCCATTCACCTTAAATATTCTTTAAATAGTTATCCAAGCTTTCCAACGCTCTTGCGGAATACGCCGCACCACGCTCTTTTTTATCTCTCGGTCGGTTTTCAAGCTCCGGCAAAACTCCGAAATTTGCTCCCATTGGCTGAAACTTTTTGACCGACGAATCAGAAATGTATGCCGAAAGTGCGCCAAGCATTGTATCATTTGGCAATGTAATTGTGCTTTTTTCCTCGGCAGCTCGGCAAGCATTTATACCTGCCATAATTCCCGATGCGGCTGATTCCATATACCCCTCAACGCCTGTAATCTGACCTGCAAAGAAAAGGTTAGGATTATCCTTAACGGAAAAATCGCTGTTAAGTATTCTCGGCGAATCAAGAAAAGTATTTCTGTGCATAACACCGTAGCGGACAAATTCTGCGTTATGAAGTGCAGGAATCAGTGAAAACACCCTTTTCTGTTCGGGAAATTTTAGATTGGTCTGAAATCCTACAAGATTGTACATATTACCGGCTTTGTTTTCTTTTCTGAGCTGAAGAACCGCCCAAGGTCTGTGACCTGTCTTTGGATTCACAAGACCGACAGGTTTCATAGGTCCAAAGCGAAGTGTTCCCTCGCCCCTCTGAGCCATTACCTCAACAGGCATACAGCCCTCATACACCTTCGGATTGCTGACATCGCAGTCATGCAAAGGTGCTCTTTCTGCCGATATGAGTGCATTGTAAAAGATTTCATATTCCTCTTTATTCATCGGACAGTTGATATAATCGTCACCATCGCCCTTGTCGTATCTTGACGCACAAAAAGCGTACTCCATATCAATGCTTTCGGCAGTTACAATAGGAGCGGCGGCATCAAAAAACGAAAGGGAAGAACCGAACATTCCTCTTATATATTCGGCAAGCGGTTCAGAGGTAAGCGGTCCGCTTGCCACAACCGTGATTTCATCTTTCGGAATTTCACAAACTTCTTCTTCACAAACCTTAATAAGCTTATTATTCTTTATACCTTCCGTTGCAAGAGAAGAAAAAATATCTCTGTCAACGGCAAGCGCTCCGCCTGCAGGAACCTTGCAGGCATCCGCACACTTCATAAGGAAAGAATCAAGTCTGCGCATTTCCTCTTTCAAAAGTCCTGCGGCACTTTCAACACGCATGGCTTTAAGAGAATTTGAACAAACCAGTTCAGCGTACTTATCCGTATGATGAGCAGGCGTTTTTTTATTCGGTTTCATTTCATAAAGATGCACTTCTATTCCGTGAGAGGCAATCTGCATTGCCGCCTCACACCCTGCAAGTCCTGCACCGATTACATTAATATGCATTATTTATCATCCGTATCTGCTGTTTTAGTATAACCGCATCCCTCTGTTGCACAGAACAATGTCGGCTTTTTGCCTTTTTTCTTGAAGAGAATTCCTCCGCACTGCGGACACTTCTCGTTTGTCGGCTCGTTCCAGCTTACAAAATCACACTCGGGATAATTGGAACAGCCGTAAAAAATTCTCTTTGTCTTTGTACGCTTGATAATAACATCACCGCCGCACTTCGGACATTTTACCCCCGTTTTTTCTACATATTTAATAATATTTTTACATTCAGGGTATCCGGGGCAGGCAATAAATTTACCGTATCTACCGACTTTTACAACCATCTGACGGCCGCACTTGTCACATATAATATCGGTTTCGTCTTCTTTTAAGTGAAGCTTTACACCTTCCATATCCGCTTTTGCTTTTTTAAGAGTTTTATCAAAATCGCCGTAAAATTCATCAAGCAGAGCGTGCCATTCTTCTGTTCCCTTTTCAACCTTATCAAGGTCTTCCTCCATCTGATTTGTAAACTTTACATTTACAATCTTCGGAAAACGCTCTTTCATAAGGTTGGTTGTAACCTCGCCGAGTTCTGTGGGAACAAGGCTTTTGCCCTCACGCTTAACATATTCATGGCTTGTAATTGTTGTAATTGTTGCGGCATATGTTGACGGTCTGCCGATGCCGTACTCCTCGAGTGCTTTGATAAGTGACGCTTCGGTATATCTTGCCGGCGGCTGTGTAAAGTGCTGATTTTTCTTCAACTCTTTACATCTCACAATCATATCTTTTTCAAGTGGTGGGAGCTGTGTAGTCTTTTCTTCTTCAACATCCTTGCTTTCCACATAGAGTGTTGTAAAGCCTTCAAAATCAACTCTGTAGCCCGAAGCCTTAAATGTATAACCGTTGGCAACAATATCAGCCTGTGTTGTTTTCTGGATACAGTCAGCCATTTGTGACGCAGTAAATCTGTTCCAAATAAGCTTATACAGCTTATACTGATCGGATGTAAGGCTTGCCTTTACGCTGTCGGGAGTAAGCGACGGCATTGACGGTCTGATTGCTTCATGACCGTCCTGTGCGTTGCTTCTTGATTTAAAAAATCTTGGCTTTGGCGGAAGGAACTTTTCACCGTAGGCATTTTTTATATATTCGGTTACTTCTTCAATTGCAACATTTGAGATTCTGAGTGAGTCGGTTCTCATATATGTGATAAGACCGGTTGCACCCATACCCTCAATATCAACGCCTTCGTACAGCTCCTGAGCAACCTTCATTGTTCTTCTTGACTGGAAACCGAGTTTTCTTGACGCTTCCTGCTGGAGAGTTGAAGTTATAAACGGAGGTGCAGGAGATTTCTTTCTTGTACCGTTCTTAACCTTAGTAATTACATACTCGGCATCCTGTAAATCAGCCTCAATTTTATCAGCCTGCTCACCGTTTGTGATTTTTATTTTTCCGTTTTCATCGGAATATAAAGATGCAGAAAAAGACTTTCTGCTGCCCTTTGGAATAAACTTAGCGTCAATCGACCAGTATTCCTCAGGCTTAAACTTTCTGATTTCCTCTTCTCTGTCAACAATAATTCTAACGGCAACAGACTGAACCCGACCTGCGGAAAGACCTCTTCTTATTTTCTGCGAAATAAACGGACTGAGCTTATAACCGACAAGTCTGTCAAGAATCCTTCTTGCCTGCTGAGCATTTACAAGGTCAATATTGATTGATCTCGGATGACTCATACCGTTTGTAACACCTGATTTTGTGATTTCATTAAATTCAACACGGTTAGTTTCATCTGTGGGCAAACCGAGAATATAGGCAAGATGCCATGAAATTGCCTCTCCCTCACGGTCAGGGTCGGTTGCAAGATAAATATGCTCGCTTTTTTCGGCGGCTGATTTTAAATCGTCAACAAGTTTTTCTTTTCCTTTTATAATCTCATACTTTGGTGCAAAATTCTTTTTTATATCAACGCTTAATCTTGACTTTGGGAGGTCACGGACATGACCCATTGAAGCAACAACTTCATAGCCGCTGCCAAGATATTTTTTAATTGTTTTCGCCTTAGCGGGCGACTCAACGATTACTAAATCTGACATATGTTTTCACTGCCTTTCTGTCCTTTTTACACATTGCATTCTTCAAGGACAACAGAATATAGATTAACGAATAAAGCTATTCGATAAATATCATTTTAAAATGTAATTTCTTCCCTGCAATGCCGAAACAAGACCTTTCATTTCAAGCATGGTAAGGGCCGTCAGCACCTTGAACACAGGAATGTTCAAATCGGCTGAAATTTTATCTATATGCACAGGCTCATTGCCGATGTATTCATACACATCCTGAGCTGTTTGGGGCAAATTTAAGTTTTCTTTATGAACAGGCTTTGACGCGGCAGCTTCCGCATTTTTAGGAGCAGTTGATTTTTCTGTTACAACAGTCTGTTCATCGTTTTGTTTATTGACATAAATCCTTGCAGGAGCTTGCTTTCTTATGCCTTTTACAGGAAAATTGCCGGTATCGGCAAGAGAAATATTATCAATATCAAGCTCATCATCGGTTGCATACAGATTATCAAATTCACAGAGTATATCCATAAAATCCGTAACAGGTATTGCAAGACCTTCTTTTATAAGAGTGTTTGAGCCTTCGTTTTGAGGGCTGTTATTGCCGAGTAAAGCGAAAATCGTTTTGCCTTGTTCTGCGGCAAGATTAGCGGTAATCAGCGAACCGCTCTTCTTTCCTGCTTCCATAACAAGCAAGCCGTCCGATAAAGCGGCTATAATTCTGTTGCGGGCAGGAAAATAATAATTTCTCGGTGTTTCGTCAGGCGGATATTCCGATATTACTGCACCCCGTTTTGGAATTGTGCTTCTGATATCGGCATTCTCTCTGAGATAGGAACAATTCAATCCGCACCCTCTGACACAAATTGTAATACCGTCTGTTGCAAGAGCTCCTCGGTGTGACGCGCCGTCAACACCCAATGCGCCTCCGCTGACTATAATTGTCCCGTATTTTGAAAGTGCATATGCAAAGCGGTAGGAATTTTCTATTCCATACTTAGTTGCTCTGCGCGTACCGACAATACCGATTGAAAAAGTATTGTCAACATCAGGCATAATGCCGTTTACATATATTAGGGCAGGGGGACATTCGATATTATAAAGGCAGGTTGGAAACAACTTATCATCAATACATATTATTGAGTAATTGCATTCAATGCACCTGTCTATGATTTTCTGAGCGTCTTCAAGCCTTGTTGAAGAAAATTCCGCAAAGACGCCATTCCGAGATACCGCCGTAATAAAAGGCAGACACATCGGAATATGTTTCGGCTATTCTCTTTACTTTTGGATTGTTATAACCGACAGAAAGCGTTATCCAAATCCAGTAACAGGCATTTCGCGAAATCATTTCATCATTTCCCACATTATTATTGACGCCGCAACGGCGGCATTGAGCGACTCTGCTCTTCCTGTCATAGGAATAGTAATTTTATGCTTACAGGCACTTATTGTATCCTCTTTAAGTCCGTTACCCTCGTTGCCTACGGCAACAATACAAGGCGAAGCAAAAGAGGTTTCTGTAATCTTATCAGCAGTTGAAGACACAACTGCCGCATACGATTCAAGCTCGGAATGGGTATTCAAATACTCCGCAATTGAGTTTGAAACGACAAAAGGAAGTCTGAAAACAGCACCCATACTGCCCCGTACAACCTTTGGACTGTAAATATCACAACAATCGTCAGAAAGAACAACTCCCGTAACATTTAAAGCCTCGGCAGTTCTTAAAATCGTACCCAAATTGCTTGGATCCTGCAAATTATCAAGTGCCAAAAATTTGTCACCAGTTTTTATTTTATCAAAAGAGCCGCTTTTGTCAAGTGCTTTTATTACACAAAGAAAACCTTGCGGCGACTCGGTATCGCAGATTTGATTGAATATTTTATCAGACACAACAAAGGCTTTAGCCGAATATTTTCGCAATTGTTCAAATTCATAGGCATATTTTGCCGCAGCCTTTTCGCTTGCAAAAAAGGTATCTATATCTGCTTTGCTGAGCATTGCATCTATACAAATGCGAACACCCTCTGCAATAAAAAGTCCGGATTCACGCCTGTGTTTTGCACTTTTTCTGAGCCTTACGGCATTTTTTATGTTAGAATTATCCTTGCTTGAAAGTATAGTCATAAAACCGTCCAAATCCTTGTAAAAAACAATTGCGTTTGGGATAACCCAAACGCAATTACAAAGTAAGTTAAATTAAGCGTTTTTAGCCTGTTCAACAAGTGAAGTAAAAGCAGCAGGGTCTGAAATTGCAATTTCAGAGAGCATCTTACGGTTAAGAGCAATGCCAGCTTTCTTCAAGCCGTTCATAAAAGTTGAGTAGTTTGTGCCGTTCGCCTTGCAAGCGGCTGAAATACGAGTGATCCAAAGACGACGGAAATCTCTTTTTCTCTGCTTACGACCGATATATGCATAGTTGCCGGACTTCATAACAGCCTGTTTAGCCATTTTAAAGTGTCTTGATTTTGCACCCCAGTAGCCCTTAGCAAGCTTTAATGTCTTTTTTCTTCTTTTGCGAGTCATCATCGCACCTTTTACTCGTGCCATTATATATTACCTCCGTATATGTTAGTTAGTAGTCCTCAGTGATTATTTGTAAGGAATAAGACGCTTGATCTGAGCTGTATTTGTCTTATCTGCAGCAACAGTCTGACGAAGACCTCTTTTACGCTTTGTTGTCTTCTTGTTCAAGATGTGACTTTTGTTAGCGTGAGCACGGATAACCTTACCATTCTTAGAAAGTTTGAATCTCTTTTTGGCACCGCTGTGAGTTTTAATTTTAGGCATATTAGTATCCTCCTTAGCTTTAATTACTTATTAGTCTTTGGCGCAAGAAACATAAGCATATTTCTGCCTTCAAGCTTTGCAGGCTTTTCGACAACAGCTGTTTCACTGCAAGCATCAGCAAATCGTTTCATTGTTTCAAGACCGATTTCGGGATGACCCATTTCGCGGCCTCTGAATCGAATTGAAACCTTAACCTTATCGCCGTGTTTGATAAACTTAAGAGCGTTATTAAGCTTTGTGTTAAAATCATGTGTATCAATGTTAAGAGAAAGTCTTACTTCTTTAATATCAACAACTCTCTGATTTTTTCTTGCTTCCTTTTCCCTTTTAGCCTGCTCAAAACGGTACTTTCCGTAATCCATAATTTTGCATACAGGAGGATTGCTCTGCGGAGCAATTTTAACCAAGTCAAGGTTCTTCTGTTCTGCCAAATCAAGAGCTTCTTTAGCTGACATAATGCCAAGCTGCTGACCATCAGAGCCAATAATTCTTAACTCTTTGTCACGGATTTCTTCGTTAATCTGAATTTCTTTCTTGCTGATGGGTAAACACCTCCAAAGTCTGATAAAACAATAAATGCGGACAGAAACACTCCGTCCGCATTACAATACTAAAACAACTTTGGTATTGACCCGTGCAGACGACACCCCACAGGTGAAAGCATTTCTGCTTTGCTTTGTTTACCTGAACATTATATTACAAACATATTCGTTTGTCAAGCATAAATTTTGATAAATATAAAATAATGTGCAGAAGTTAATTTTCTGCATAAATAGGTGTAACTCAATTTATATCTCAATTTATATATTCTTATATGATGTTGCAAAATTACTGTTATACAGTTGTGGCTGCGAAAAATGAAGTCTAAGACTTCGTTCTTCACAGCCATAAAATTTATGCTCCTATTACCGATATATCGTCATAATCAACCTCATAATGAGTAACCACGGCATCGTCAATAATCAGAACAGATGTATCGTCAAGCTGAGATTTCGGAACAATTACCGACACACCTTGGTCGCTTATATAGCAAAGGCATTCTGAAAATCCTTTTGCCTTAACAATGCTTTCAATGCTGTCCTGAATTGTAAAGGTTTTTAGAAGCTCTTCAACATTCTTTTCAGCCTCGCTTTTGTCGGCATCAGACGAGCTTTCAAGATTAAAAATTTCTTTTGCATCATCAATTATTTTATCCTGAGTTGCCTGCCGCTTTGTCCTTTCGGCTGAAAAATAGCTTTTGCTCTCGTTTGAAAGTGCCGCTGTCTGCTGTACCTCATCATCCGACGCCGAAGCGGTTGCACTGACATATGATGCCGCTCCGAGTTCTTTGGCGCTCTGAGGAGTTTTTGCCCCCGAAAGCTGCCAGTTTATGTACACAGCCGCTGAAAGTGCAAGCACAAGTGATGCAAAAACGATATATTTTTTCTTAGATTTCATATTACTCCCGACCTTTATTCTGATAATTTTGTAATACATACTTTTGCTGTTGAAATATCAAGCGCTTTTGTGACTGCATCGGTGACACGCTCAACCACAACAGGATCATCACCGCCTTCACACACTACAAGCACTCCTCTTATCAAAGGTTCAATTTCCTTTGTTTTGGTGGTGCTGTTGTCAAGATAAACATATTCAACGGAATTTTCCATTGTGAGCAAAACTTCCGTCTTGCCTGCTCCCTCAATTTTTGAAATCACCGTCTGCAAATCATTTTCTATTTTTGTGCTGTATGTTTTTACGGAAAATGCTTCATCTCCTTTTCCTGATGTCAAAGAACCGAAATCAACCCAGTTTGAAAGAAATATTAAACCAATACCGATAAGACCGACAACGATTATGATATTTCTTATTTTTTTACTGTCAAGCATTGATTTCAGCTTTGAACTTGTTTTGTCTTCCATAATTCACTCCGTCATAATGTTTGGTGTAATTCCGAAATTGTCATAAACAATTGACGATACAAGATTTGTGTACCGAACAAATTCTTTGTCTATATATATGCTGATTGACGCTATGATTATGCCGTTGTTTTCAACTCTGCTCAAAATTATGTCACACGATTTGATTGTTATATTATTCTGTAAAAGAAGATTTTTTAATGCAGTTTCAAGATTTATCTCCGTCTGCTTTATAACAGCATTGCTGTATGCCTCATCATCAGTTGATATTTCTTTTGCAGAATTTTGCTTTTCTTCAATATCGGTATTAAATGACGATACGGCATTTTTTACGGGAACAACCATACAGCAGATAATAAAAGCGCCTAAAACAAGGCTGATGATTTTCTTTGTACTGCCGTCTGTAACAAAGGTCTGAACAAGCGAGCATATTAACGCAGACGCACACATTACAACAACAACCGTAAAAAGTCCGCTCATGATGAACCTCCGCCAAGCATAATTACCGCCGCCGTTGAAAGAATGTAAATTGACATAATGCACAGCAAAACAGCTATGAGAGTTGAAAAGACAGACGATATGTTTTCAAGCAGTTTTGCCGGACCGTTTAGATTGAGAACCTCTGCCGTTGATTTGCCGATCCAAAGGGTGAACATCCACATTACTCCCTGCAAAATCACTGGCATAAACACAATTGTAACGGACAAAATCACTATTATTCCTATTCCCGATTTCAAAAGTCCGATACTGCCCTGAACTACCTTGTAGGCATCCGAAAGTGCCGAACCGACTATCGGGATAAATGAATTGAGAGTAAACCTTACAGCACGGGTTGAAACATTGTCAACCGAAACGCTTATAAGCTGTCTGAATGTCAGCACGGCTGTAAAGATTGTCATAGCAAAGCCCAAAAGCCACTTTACGCTCTTTGAAATCATTGACATAAAACCGCTGAGATTTACGGACGGCGATACGGATGATGTTATTGACAGACCGAGGAACATATTGAGCAGAGGAACGATTATTTTTGATGAAAGCTGTGACACACCCTCCCCTGCCCCTATCATCACGGCATAGTATGATGCCGAGCCTGCCACAGAACCCGAGCTTGCCATAATTACAGCCATAACAGGCACATATGCAAGCATTATGTTGGATGCGGTGCAGATTACCGAACCCGTTGATGCGATGACTCCGACAGCAGGGACTACTGCGGCACAGGTTATACAGAGCGTTGCGGTTATATTCAGCGAGTTTGAAATATCACAGGACAGCGAACCGTTGTAGGCGCTGATTACGGAGCAGAGCAAAAGCAGGGCGGTTATATTGACAAGACCTTTGAGCGGTGAAGAAATGTTGCCGAGTGCAAGCGAGAGAATTTCGCCCATTACATTTTCAAAAGACAGGTTGGCAAGCTTTGAAAAATCCCCCAGATCAACGCCCATATTCTGAAGGCTTTGCTTTATATCGTCGGACAGCGAATCAAAAACATTTGACATATCATAAATCATTTCACCTTCCTCAGCGTTTGCACAGACACATGAAAGGGCGATAAGCACAAACACGACAGTAATTATTACAACACTTTTTTTCACTTCTTCACCTCAATTGCCTGCAAGTGACAACACGGTTTTTAAAATATCCGAATAAAGCGGAAGTGCCGTTACCGTAACCATAATTTTTCCTGCAAGCGAAACATTTGACGCAAGCGACTGACTGCCCGAATCCTTGCAGGTATTCACGGCGAACTCGGTGACAAGGCATATTCCGATTGATTTAAGCAGAATCACTATGTAATCAACGCTTATTCCCGATGAGGCTATGATTTGATTGATTGTTGTAACGATAGCCGAAACCTGAGTAAGCACACCGATTAAAATAATGACGGAACAGCTTATACCGAGCATAACGGAAATTTCCGCATTTTTCGGTTTGAGCATTACGCAGATTATTACGGTCACAACGGCAAGCACGGAAATTGAAAGAATATTCATATTAAAAACCGAAAAGCTGCTTTATCGTGTTGAACAGGGTGCTGATTTGCGTTATTATCAGCGTCAACACAACTATAAGTCCTGCAAGCGAGGTCAGCATTGCCTGCTCCTCTCGACCGCTTCGTATGAGAAGTTGGGTAAGAACCGCAACAATTATGCCGACAGCGGCAATTTTGAAAATGAGTTCAACATCCATTACAACCTCTAAATCATCATAAGGGCGATTGCACTTCCTGCAAAAAATCCCATTGTTTTATATAGCTTTGATTTTTTTGTTATGGCATCAAGGGCTGATGAAAGCTGTTTTGAAAATGACACCTCGTAGAGTTCAAGATGTTTTAACTGCCCCTCCGTATCGGTTTTTCCGAGCTGACCTCCGAAATCGTTCAGCATTGAAATGTCGGATTTTGAAAGCGGTATTTCAGAAGATAATCGTTTTACCCTTTCAAGCCACAATTCGTCAAAAGGTCTGTCACATTCTGAAAAGAGTAATGAATCAAGGCTTGAATTTTCCGCACAGGAATTAACCAGAGTGAAGATATCATCACCGCTGTAGCGAAGATTTGTTGCAAGCAATGATATAAATTCCGTGAATGATTTCAGAAAATCTCTGCGTTTGTATAACCTACCCGACAAAACAAAACCTATCATTGTACCCGTGCAGACAACAAGCAAGCATCCTATGAGTTTAAACGGCAAAGTTGTCACCTACCTGCGATATTTTCACAATTTCACCTGCGTGGGTTCGATTTGACAAAAACACAAGCGTTTGAAATGCCCCTGTTTTCATGAGAGAAACCATGTTTGCTTTCTGTTTCAGTTCGTATTCACTTGCACAATGCGTTGATGAAATTATCCGAACTCCGCAATTGACCGACTTTTCAACGGCGTAGATATCTTCTTTTGAGCCGATTTCATCGCAGATAACAATTTCGGGAGCCATACTGCGGATCGCGTGGAGCATTGCCTCGCTCTTGTTGTATGAATCATAGACATCGCACATTCCGATATCATTCTGAAATTTACCCAATGCCGTGCCTGCAAGCTCTCCTCTTTCATCAATCAGGGCAACATTCTTCCTGCCCTTGGTTGACAGAAGTCTTGCAAGGTCACGAAGTACGGTTGTTTTTCCGCTGCAAGGCGCTCCGCATATGAGAACACCTCCCGAAACGGCAATTATCTTATTATAAAGAGAATCCGCACAACCCTTATGCTCCCTTGCAATGCGGACATTGATTGAGGTTATATCACGGATATTCACAATTTTTCCGTTATTGACAACTGCTGTTCCGCAGATTCCTGCCCTGTGACCGCCGTACATCGTGACAAAGCCGTTTACAATTTCGTTCTGTCTGTTATACACGGAGTAGTTGCAAATGTTGTTGAAGGTATCGACAATATCAGCTTTTGAAACAACAAGCATTGCACCTTCAAGAATTGTGTTGCTAAGTCCGCCGTTTTGCGTTAGGTAGTATGTATTATCGGGACAGACAAGTGCAAGCGGTCGTGAAAGCCGCAATCTGATTTCCTGAACCGAATCGGCTAATTTAGGTGCAAGCGGTAAAAGTCTGCGTGAAATGTTCTTGCAAAGGCAGTTGAGTGCCGCCGTAAATCTCTTTTCGTTTTGTTCAGCAAGCATATTTTAAATTCCTCCCAAAAGAGTTTGTACAATAAATACTATGCAGACAAGCACAGTCATATGTCAAAAGGGCATAAAAAAATCCCCCGACATAAATCGGAGGATTGAAGTATTTTATTTTGAAATATAAGCTGTTACTCGTAGTGTCCTTTGCAGGCAATTATACAAACAGTATCGTCCTTGATAAAATACACAACTCTGTTACCGTTATCATCAATTCTTCTGCTCCAAAATCCACTTAAATTTTCTTTGAGTGGTTCAGGCTTTCCTATTCCTTCAAAAGGGCTACGGCAAATATCGGTAATGATTCTGTTAATCTTTTTAAGTGTTTTCTTATCTTGAAATTGCCAATATACATAATCTTCCCACGCATGAGATTCCCAAAGAATTTTCATCAGTCTTCACCGTCAATAAGTGCGTGTTCAGAAAATGTTGCCTTTCCGTTTTTTATATCAGAAGCAATTTTTTCAAGGTAGCGAATATTGCTTTCTGAATAAAAAGGATCTGCTGTTATTTCAAACGGTATTCTTTTTTCACGACCAACCTTAACAAGAAACATTGTTATTGCCGAAGACATCGTAAGTCCCATATCTTTTAATGCTTTTTCTGCATTTTCTTTAATATCTTCTTCAATTCTAAAGTTTATCTGTGTCATAAAAAGCACTCCTTTCATCATTATTATATATCGTTAAATATACAATGTCAAGCATTTGCTATACATATTCATCAGCAAATATTGTAAATTATAAATGAACATAAAAATCCCCCGACATAAATCGGAGGATTGAAAATTGTTTTATTTGCTTTTTATTTCACTAAAGATAGAAGCATATTCTTCGTTAGTGTAATCACCTGTAAAATTAATATTGCCGTCAGTGATTTCAGCATTTATCTGCGGTTTTGAAACAGTCTTTCCGTTAATAACAAGCCGAACAGCAGAACCGATATTATTTTTAGTGTAGTCTGCAAACTTATCAGTTCCGTCAGCTGTAAGTTTCATATTTAACACCATACCGTTAATATCATCAAGCAAACACACATACTCGATTTGAGATGACTCAATAATAACTTTGTTTTCATCTTCATTATCACGGATTTCTACATTGGTCGGATTATAAATTTTCGGCAATTCTGCATTTGATGTCTGAACTGTTTCATAAACCGAGGTTGAAACCTGAGTAGTTGTATTTTCAGCAGAAGTATCATTACTTTTTACATTTCCGCTACAAGCAGATAATGCAACAGCAAGTAAAGTTACAACGGCTAAAATTAAATATTTTTTCATTTAAAACACCCCATTTTGCTATAATTATGCAACAGCATATATACAGTGTCAAGTATTTATTGTAACTATTTCATTGACAGCATTTCTTTTAATTTTTCTTCGGAAATTATTGTAACGCCTAAGGTTTGGGCTTTGGTTAGTTTACTGCCGGCATCTTCGCCTGCTAAGACATAGGAAGTCTTTTTTGAAACTGATGAGCTTGTTTTGCCGCCGTTCTGTTCAATGAGTTTTGAGGCTTCACTTCTTGTCATTGTCGGAAGTGTGCCTGTGAGGACAAAGGTTTTACCCTCAAAAAGACCGCCTGTATTTTTCGGTTGTGACTGTTTCATTTTCAGACCGAGTGATTTAAGGTCTGCAATAAGCTCCTTTGTGCCGTCAAGTGAAAAATAATTTTCAAGACTTTCTGCCATAACAGCACCGAAACCGTCAATTTTTTCAAAATCTTCTGCCTTTGCATTCATAATGTCATCTATGGTTGCAAAGTTTTCGCAGATTATCTTTGCGGCTTTAAGACCTATGTTGCGGATTCCGAGTGCAAAAACAAGCCTGAAAAGTTCGTTTTCTTTTGATTTTTCTATTGAAGAAATAAGATTTTGTGCTGACTTTTCAGCCTTGCGTTCAAGGCTTGAAATATCTTCTGCTTTAAGTCTGTAGAGGTCGGCAGGAGATTTTACAAGTCCTTCGTCTGAAAGCTGTTCAAGAATTGCAGGACCGAGTCCGTCAATATCCATTGCATCACGGCTGACAAAGTGAATAAGATGTCTTGTCAGCTGAGCCGGACAGTCCGTATTTGTACAACGG